>Ga0209724_1000283_pt1 | contig 51899 bp, 41 predicted proteins | sample grotaG_FD_184143 | JGI IMG/M metagenome (GOLD analysis project Ga0209724, IMG submission 184143) | Glacier valley bacterial and archeal communities from Borup Fiord, Nunavut, Canada, to study Microbial Dark Matter (Phase II) -... | ecosystem: Environmental > Aquatic > Freshwater > Ice > Glacier ... | reverse complement strand
TGCGCCGCGCCGCAAATCCCCACGTACAGTGCCACCTGGCACGGCCGAAGAGGCTCCTCTACGTAATCTCGGGGTAGGCTCTGGCTTTATTTTTTCCAGTGACGGTTATGTCCTAACTAATGCACACGTGGTGGCTGATGCGGATGAAGTCACCGTAACGTTAACGGATAAACGTGAGTTCAAGGCTAAAGTCATCGGCGCCGATCAGCGCACAGATATCGCGGTGTTGAAACTGGCGGCAACTGATTTGCCAAAAGTAAATATTGGCGACTCCGATAAAGTTCGTGTCGGCGAGTGGGTAATGGCTATAGGCTCGCCATTTGGATTTGAAAATACGGTGACAGCCGGCATCATTAGCGCTAAAACCCGCGATACCGGTGATTTTGTGCCGTTTATTCAAACCGATGCCGCCGTGAACCCGGGTAACTCTGGCGGCCCATTGTTTAATATAAAAGGTGAGGTAGTAGGCATCAATTCACAGATTTTTTCGGGCGGTGGCGGCTATATTGGCATCTCGTTTGCAATACCGATCAATACGGCTGTGGATACGGCAAACCAGATTATCAAAAGCGGCAAAGTAACGCGTGGCCGTATTGCCATCGAAATGATGCCCACACCGATCACCGATGATTTGGCTAGCGCGCTTGGCCTGCCTGCGTCGCCTGGCGTGATGATTAAGACGGTTGAAGAAGGTGGGCCAGCTGATAAAGTCGGCGTCAAGGCGCGCGATATTATTCGCAAGGTTGACGGCAGCGCAGTCAAAAACAATATTGACGTTATCCGCAATATCTCCAGTAAAGCACCCGGCAGCCAGGTCACACTAACCATCTGGCGCAAAGGTGTGGAAAAAGACTATGTCGTTACCATTGCTGAGGCTCCCGCTGATGCCGCACCGGTGGCGAGCAAAAAGGATGATGGCACTCCCTTTCAGGAAGCTGATCGCCTCGGTTTGGTGGTCAGGGATCTAATTGCAAAAGACAAAATTGAGCAAAAGTTGACACTGGGCGTGATTATTGAAGATGTGGATGGACCCGCAGAGCGGGCTGGTCTTCAGGCAGGCGACGCAATTTTGGCGCTCAATAATACGGAAATCAAAAACGCAGCTCAATTCAATCAGTTAGTCGCCAAAATTGATAGCAAAAAAGCGATTGCATTGTTGGTACAGCGTGGCAAAGAAACCCGATATATCACGTTGAAGCCTGATTCCAAATAGCGGTAGCGGTACAGGTTGAAAACGGGTTGAAAAAGCTGACGGTTTTATCTCGAACCTATTGTCACCTCTGTGATGACATGATCGCGGCCTTGCAAGCACTGCAAGGTCGCGTACTGCATGAGCCGCCTTATGCGCATAATGCGCATAAGGCCGGTGAGAGCAGCGACATTAAAACCAAAACGGAAACGGCGCAGTTTGTATGGGAGGTTCTCGATATTGACCTCCATCCCGAGCTGGAATCGCAATACGGCGACAAAGTGCCCGTTTTGCTTGCCCACAAAGACGGGTTAAAAGTTGAGCTTTGCCATCACTTCATGGATGAAAAAAAGCTGTTGACCTACCTGCGTCAAGAGGCAGGCAGTTAGCGGTGTAGCAAAGCAGCTCCAGTCTTGCTTTGCGTTCCCTTTGAATTAACTCGTGGGATGGCTCAGTTATGCGTTAAAATTGCGAGTTGTCCAGCAGTACCGACCAATAAGGGCACGATGTCGTGCCCTTATTTTTTGCCAGAACCGTAAAATCATGAATCACATCAGAAATTTTTCAATCATCGCGCACATCGACCACGGTAAATCGACTTTGGCTGATCGTATTATTGAGCGTTGTGGTGGCTTATCTTCGCGCGAGATGGCATCGCAAGTACTGGATTCAATGGATCTCGAACGCGAGCGCGGCATTACGATAAAAGCGCAAACAGCGGCGTTGACCTATAAGGCCCGCGACGGCAACACTTACGACCTGAACCTGATTGATACGCCGGGGCACGTTGATTTTTCTTACGAGGTTTCGCGATCACTATCTGCTTGTGAGGGTGCCTTGCTGGTAGTGGATGTATCGCAAGGTGTGGAAGCGCAGACCGTGGCTAATTGCTATACGGCGGTCGAGCTAGGGGTGGAAGTCGTTCCTGTTTTAAATAAAATCGATTTGCCCTCGGCTGACCCTGTGCGAGTGATCGCTGAAATTGAAGATATTGTCGGCATTTATGCGTCTGATGCCGTTCAATGCAGTGCCAAGACAGGCTTGGGCATTGAGGACGTGATCGAAACTGTGATTGCCAAGATTCCACCGCCAAAGGGGGATCGTGATGCGCCTTTGAAAGCGTTGATTATTGATTCATGGTTTGATAACTATGTCGGCGTGGTAATGCTGGTGCGCGTGGTTGATGGCGTCCTGAAACCCAAAGATAAAATTCTGCTGATGGCTACCGGAGCACAAAATCTGGTTGAACAAGTTGGCGTATTTACGCCGAAGTCGGTGGCGCGTACCGAGCTCGCAGCCGGTGGTGTAGGCTTTATCATTGCGGGTATCAAAGAGCTGAAGGCTGCCAAGGTGGGTGATACGGTCACTCATGTAGAGCGTCCTGCGGATGCAGCGCTGCCGGGTTTCAAGGAAATTAAGCCGCAGGTTTTTGCAGGTCTTTATCCGATTGAATCAAATCAATATGACGCTTTGCGTGACGCGCTCACCAAGCTGCAATTAAACGATTCCAGTTTACGTTTTGAACCAGAGACCTCGCAGGCGCTTGGTTTTGGCTTTCGCTGTGGTTTCCTCGGCCTGCTGCACATGGAAATTGTGCAGGAACGGCTTGAGCGTGAGTACAACATGGATTTGATCACCACCGCACCTACGGTGATTTACCAGATTGTGAAGATGGACAATACGGTTATCGAGATCGAGAATCCATCCAAGTTGCCCGAGCTGTCCAAGGTGCAGGAAATTCGCGAGCCGATTATTACCGCCACCATGCTGATGCCACAGGAATATGTGGGGGCCGTAATCACGCTGTGCAATCAAAAGCGCGGTAGCCAGGTTGATATGCAATATGCCGGCCGACAGGTAATCTTGACCTATGAAATGCCCATGAATGAAGTGGTGATGGATTTCTTTGATAAATTGAAATCAGTTTCGCGCGGTTATGCCTCGCTTGATTATGAATTCAAGGAATATCGCACCTCGGATCTAGTGAAGCTCGACATCATGATTAACGGTGAAAAAGTCGACGCGCTGTCGTTGATTGTGCACCGTGCCAACAGTCAGTATCGTGGTCGGGAATTGGCCGCTAAAATGCGCGAGCTGATTCCGCGTCAGATGTTTGATGTGGCCGTGCAAGCAGCCATTGGTGCCAACATCATTGCCCGTGAAAACATAAAAGCGTTACGAAAAAACGTAATTGCCAAGTGCTATGGCGGCGATATTTCGCGTAAGCGCAAGCTGCTTGAAAAACAAAAAGCCGGCAAGAAGCGCATGAAACAAGTTGGCAGCGTAGAGATTCCACAAGAAGCATTTTTAGCGATTCTGCAGGTCGATGGCAAATAGGCGGGCGCAACAGGCTGACGGTATTGATCCCTGTTTTTGGGTTGTTGGTCGCAAATCAGGTGACATGACAATAACTAAAAATGAAAATGATGATTGGCACTTTTTTAGCTTCAAAGGCCAGCTTATAAATCAGTTTAATAGATAGAGATAGGGTCAAGCATGAATTGGGAACTAATCGGTTGGATTGCAATAGTCGCCAGTGGTGCGATTATTTTGGCCAGTTTTTTATTGCCTCAAGCTAAAACAATAGCCGCTTCAGAAAATGCACATTCGCCAGCGGGATCAACGTCAACTCTGCATTTATTGCTGGAAATTGCGTGGCCGATTTTTTTTATTGCTGTGATGGGCATGCTCACGTTGAAAGAAGTGCTGGGTTTTGCCGCCGTACTGCTGCTGGCTACCGTGATTACAGGTTCAATCTGGTTAATTGACGGTTTGATCAAAAGTAAAATCAGAGCAAAAGACAGCGGTGAGCCGGTATTGGTTGAAATGGCCAGAAGTTTTTTCCCGGTTATTTTGATTGTGTTTTTGTTACGTTCATTTTTGTACGAGCCTTTTAAAATCCCCTCAGGATCTATGGAGCCAACGCTTCTGGTGGGCGATTTTATTTTGGTAAACAAATACACTTTCGGGGTGAGAGTGCCCGTGATCAACAAAAAAATTATGGATGTTAACTTGCCCCAACGCGGTGATGTCATGGTGTTTCGTTATCCGATCAACCCTGGCCGTGATTACATCAAGCGTGTAGTGGGGATTCCAGGCGATACCGTCACCTATCAAAACAAACAATTGATCATTAACGGCAAAGCAGTTAAGCAGGAAAAGGCCGGCATTTTTACCCAGGTTAATGAGCGTCTGGAAATGCGTCAATTTGAAGTCTTTAAAGAATCATTAAGCGCGAAACCACACACCATGATGGTGGACTCAAAAGCCGCCGCGTTTAATTTGGGCGGCGTCTTTTCCAAATTCGCCCACAAGAACAATTGCGCTTACAATGATGACGGCTTTAGTTGCACAGTACCGCCCGGAAATTATTTTATGATGGGTGATAGTCGTGACAACAGTGAAGATGGCCGTTATTGGGGTTTTGTGCCCGAAGAAAATATCGTGGGTAAAGCTGTCTTGGTGTGGATGAATTTCAGCGCCTTCAAGCGCGTGGGCACTACTATTGAATAGCACGCTTAATTTTTATCTGATCTGTAGCAATTTGCGAGGAAAAAGCCGATGATAAAAACAACCCATTCCCACTTCCGTCCCCTTACCCGCCAGCGCGGCGTAAGCTTTCTGGTGCTCATCGTCATTTTTGCGATGATTGCGATGGTTGGCCTAGTCGGGCTGAAAATATTGCCAGCCTATCTGGATGCATTTTCGGTCAAGAAAATTCTTGGATCGATGGCGAGTAGTGAGGAAGTAAAATCCGGCACGGTAAAAGAAATACGTGACAGCTTTGATCGTCGTGCCAATATTGATAACGTGAATTCAATCAAGGGCTCTGACCTCGAAATCACCAAGGAAAATAATGAAGCCGTAGTGGTGGCAGCCTGGACACAGCGGATCCCATTGTTTACCAATTACACCTTGCTTATTGATTTCAATATGAGCACGTCTGATAAGTAGACATTTGCATAATCCCTCGCCATTATTGGCCAGCACCTTAGAGATCAAGCTTGGGTATACCTTTACTGAGCCCGCACTGCTTATTCAGGCGACTACACACCGCAGTTTTGGCGCACACCATAATGAGCGGCTGGAGTTTTTAGGCGATAGTGTCCTGAATTGTGCCATCGCCAAACTGATTTTTGATAGTTACCCCGCCATGCCCGAAGGCGAGCTTAGCCGACTACGTGCCAATCTGGTTAACCAAAGTGTTCTGGCTGAAATAGCAGCAGAACTAGGTGTTGGTCCATTGCTGCGTTTAGGCGAGGGCGAACTTAAAACCGGCGGCGCGAGTCGCCCCTCGATTTTGGCAGACGCGGTTGAAGCATTGCTGGGCGCTGCATTTGTGGATGCCGGATTTGATTGTGCATGCGCGATTGTGAAACGTCTGTTTGCCGTACGTTTGCGTACGGTAGACGGTAAAACAGCGCCCGATAAAGATGGTAAAACTGCACTTCAGGAGTGGTTGCAAGCGCGTCACTTGCCGCTACCGCAATATGCGGTTACCAGAATCGATGGTGAGGCGCACCAGCAGATATTTGAAGTTCATTGCAACATCGTGTCGGAAAGCATAGCAACCTCCGGTAGCGGGCACAGCAGACGTGCTGCCGAGCAGGATGCCGCTTCCAAAGCCTATGTGGCGTTGCTGCAACGAAAAGCTGGCACATCATTAACCTCGCCTGCCAAACAAAATAAGGTCAAATCCCGTGGCTAAATCCAAAATTAATGAAGCGCAAACTAGTCCAGCATCGGTACCAGTATTCGAAACTTCGGTTGCAGAAGCATTCCGCTGCGGAACAATCGCGATTGTCGGGCGCCCCAATGTGGGTAAATCCACTTTACTGAATCATTTGATCGGTCAGAAGGTCAGCATTACATCGAAAAAAGCCCAGACAACGCGTCATCGCATTACCGGTATTTTTACCGATGTGCGCTCGCAGTTCTTGTTTTTAGATACACCCGGTTTTCAAAAAACCCATGAAAATGCGCTGAATAAAATTTTGAATCGCACGGTCAGTCAGGCCGCCGCCGATGCCGATGTGCTTTTATTTGTGACCGAAGCGCTGAAATTTTCAGAGCTTGATGAAGTCGTGCTGAAAGCGATTGATAAAACAACGCCCACCATTCTAGTAGTAAATAAAATTGATCGCATTGAGGACAAAACCCGCCTCATGACTTTCTTGCAGGAGATGCAAGCTAGGTTTACGTTCGCAGCTATTGTTCCCACCAGCGTCAAGAGCGCGCAGACCATCATTGCGCTTAAAGATGCTATTCGTCCCTTGTTACCGTTAGCGCCAGCGGTTTATTCAGGAGATGAAATTACGGATAAATCAGAACGTTTTATGGCCTCTGAATTTATTCGTGAAAAAGTATTTCGCCAGTTAGGTGATGAGCTTCCCTACAGCGTTAGTGTTGTGATTGAGAAATACGAACAGGAAGGCGATTTACGGCGGATATTTGCCAATATTGTGGTGGATAAAAACAGCCAAAAAGCTATTTTGATTGGCACCAAAGGCGAACGGATGAAACGCATCGGCACCGATGCCCGTAAAGATATGGAAACAACTTTTGGCGGCAAAGTGTATCTTGAGCTTTTTGTGAAAGTGAAAAAAGGCTGGGCGGATGATCAGGCTTTGCTGCGACAGTACGGCTACGAATAAAGCCGGGCGACGCATCATGTACCCTAGTTATTCAGTGTCATTAATGTCAGTGTTTGCTGCGTTTGTTAGCGGACCTATTTAATTGAGAGCAATTGGCGAATCCAGTGCGGGTTTTGTGCTTCACAGCTACCCCTATCGGGAAACCAGCCTGATTCTCGAAGCCTTCACGCAATCCCACGGCCGTATTGTGTTCGTCGCCAAAGGTGCGAAGCGTCCAACGAGCGCGATGAAAAGTGTGCTCAATCCGTTCCAGCAGTTGAGCTTTAAGTGGTTCGGTAAAACCGATATGAAAACCCTGAAATCGGCTGAGCACGAGCGCATTTTTCCGCAGCTTAGCGGCGCTACTTTGATGTCGGCGTTTTACATGAATGAGTTATTGCTGAAACTGACGCATCGCGAAGAAGCACATGATGTGCTTTTTCATTCGTATGAAAATGCGGTCATGCAATTGTCGGGTGTGGCGGGATCCACCTCTTTTACTGAGAGCAGAAAAATGGATGTACCCAGTATTGCGGCGGTGCTACGGCGCTTTGAAATTTCGCTTTTGCAGGAAATCGGCTATGCGCTTAGCTTGAAAGAAGAGGCTGAAACACATGAAGCGGTGGTGGCAACCCGGCAATATTTTTATGTGTTTGAGCGAGGGCCTGTGGCGTGTGATCGTAATCCCCGGGAGAGCAGGGATCGCAACGGGAATGGCATTATTGATGGATTACAATTACAAGGCAAGACCCTACTCGATATGGCGGCCGGTGATTTTTCTGATCCGGTGACGCAAACGCAATCCAAGCAATTCATGCGGCGCGCGATCAATCATGTTCTGGGCGATAAAACCCTTCATACCCGACAGTTGATTCGTGATTTGCAGGTTAATTAATCAATATTTTAGCGTCACTCCTGTTATGACCCAACTAAGCGTAAACCTGAATAAAATTGCACTGCTTCGCAATACGCGTTCTCTCGGTATACCCAGCGTGCTTCGCGCGGCTCGTATTGCGCTTGAAGCCGGTGCGAACGGCATCACGGTGCATCCGCGTCCCGATGGGCGACATGTGCGTGCGCATGATGTCCGCGAATTGTCTGTTTTATTGCGCGACTGGCCGCACGCAGAATTTAATATTGAAGGCAATCCTTTCCATGGTCTGCTTGAATTTGTGCGTGAAGTTCGGCCACAGCAGTGCACCTTGGTACCTGATGAATCCGGGCAGTTCACCTCTGATCATGGCTGGAATATGCATGCCGATGCGGCAAGACTGGCGCCCGTTATTGCCGAATTAAAATCAATGGGGGTGCGGGTAAGTTTGTTTATGGATGCGGTGCCTGATGCCATGATGGCGGTAAAACAGCTGGGGGCCGACCGTATTGAACTCTATACTGAGCCCTACGCTCAAGCCTTTGATAAATATAATCAGGCGGTGGTGTTGCAGCAATACATCGATACCGCTAAGGCCGCGCAAAAGCTGGGGCTGGGCGTGAATGCAGGTCATGACCTCAATTTGCAAAATCTGCAACTGTTTTTGCAGGCGGTGCCAGACGTGATGGAGGTATCCATAGGGCATGCCTTAATTGCCGATGCGCTTGAACTGGGGCTGGCTGAAACAGTGCGTCGCTATCTGAGTGTGGCGAATTCGACTGACAAATCGATCCATACATCAACCCACACATCGTCCTTGATCGAGGGTGCTCCGTGATCTTTGGCATCGGCACCGATATTGTCAATATCAAGCGGATTGAAGATTCTTTATTTCGTTTTGGGGATCGTTTTTTGCACCGGATTTTGAACGATGCTGAAGTCGCTGAATATGCTCAAACCTCACAGCCGGCGCGGTTCCTGGCTAAACGGTTTGCGGTAAAAGAAGCATTCTCGAAAGCGTTCGGTACCGGCATTGGCGCTGAAATCGGCTGGCATGATGTAGCCGTTACACATGATGCGCGCGGCAAACCGCTGATCGCTACTTCCAGCGTATTAACCGAGCGACTTCATCAACATTTAATTTCAGCTTCGCATGTGTCAATCTCGGATGAATCCGAGCACGCTATTGCGTTTATTATTTTGGAAAAAAAATGACTTTAAAAATCCCGCTAGGGTTAGTAATGGCCGATGTGGTCGGCCTGGAATTATCGCCGGACGACATAAAGCGACTGCAGCATCCCTTGATCGGCGCAGTCATTTTATTCGCACGAAATTATCAATCACCTGACCAGCTAAAAAAGCTAACCGCGAGTATCCACGGTCTTCGAGAGCCATCGCTGCCGATTGCGGTGGACCATGAGGGGGGGCGCGTGCAACGTTTTCGTGAAGGCTTCACCGCTATCCCGCCCATGCGTACATTGGGTGAGCACTGGCAGCAATCGACCGCGGATGCCGAGTCGGATGCCAAACGCGTGGCCGAGGCTTGCGGCTATGTTATCGGCGCCGAGCTTGTGGCACATGGCGTGGATTTTACGTTTGCGCCGGTGCTGGATCTGGATTGGGGTGAAAGCGGGGTGATTGGTGATCGTTCATTTCATCGTTCACCGGCTATCGTAACCGCACTTGCGCGTGAATTAATGAATGGTATGCGTGCTGCCGGTATGGCGAACTGCGGCAAGCATTATCCTGGGCATGGCTATGTGCGTGCTGATTCGCACCACGAAATCCCCCACGATGCACGCAGCCTCGCTGATATTTCAGCCGACGATATGATGCCTTTCAGTGAACTCGCGAACGAGCTTGATTCGGTGATGCCTGCCCATGTCATTTACGATCAGATCGATAGTCAGCCTGCCGGATTTTCAGCGTTCTGGCTGCAACAAAAGCTGCGCGGCGAATTGGCCTTCAAAGGGGTTATCTTCTCCGATGATCTGACCATGGAGGGCGCATCAGTGGCCGGCGGTATGGTGGCTCGTGCCGAAGTAGCATTTGCCGCTGGCTGCGATATGGTGCTCCTCTGTAACGACCCGGTGCGCTGTGACGAGCTGTTAAACGGATTGTGGGCGGCCGGTTATCGAGCGCGCCCGGAGACTTCGCAGCACCTTGCGCGGATGCGCGCGCGGCCTAACGTGTCTGGCGCTGCACTGGCTGACGATGCACGCTATCTGGCCGCGCGGAGCATAGTGTTGGCGGCGGCGGCGGCGGGGGGGGCTGAGCGGGTTGCAACGGAAAGTAGCGGCATCGATTGATACCGTCTTTGCGTATTGCGCCGACCATCACCTGCGATATTTTTTGTCGCGTCGTTGATAATTTTGGAGACATCGGTGTTACCTGGCGATTGGCGCGCCAGCTATCCAGCGAGTTTGCGCTGCAGGTTCGTCTGATTGTTGACGATCTCGCCTGCTTTCAAAAGCTGGCTTTTGATGTGGACGTTAATGCCGATTCACAATGCCTTGATGGCATAACAATATTGCACTGGCATAAAAATCTGCATTTAGAGCCTGCACAATGCGTCATAGAGGCATTTCAATGTGCGCTGCCGACGTCATATATCAACGCGATGGCGGCAATGACGCCCAGCCCTGTTTGGCTGAACCTTGAGTATCTCAGCGCGGAGGGCTGGATTGGTGAACACCATTTGCTGCCCTCGCCGCACCCTAAAACCGGGTTGAACAAGTTTTTCTTTTTTCCCGGATTTCGAGCGAATACCGGAGGTTTAATTCGTGAACAATCGCTGTTGTTGCAGCAACAGCAGTTTCAGCTTCAGCTTGAAGGTGAGATTGAGCATGGATATCAACATGAACATACGCGAGTTGATAGGCCTGCATTCGCAGATGTCCGTCCCCTAAAAATATTCATGTTTGGCTATCAAAACGCGGCCTTGCCGGCGCTCTTCAAGAGCATCACCCAATCTTGGTCGCAAACCATATGCACCATTCCTGACGGCGCATTGGCCCTGCAGGCCAAGGCATTAAAAATGGGGGCAGAGGTAAAGGTAGAGATGAAGTTGCAAGTGCAGACGATCAAATTCCAGCCGCAGCCTGAGTTTGATCGTTTGCTGTGGACGCAGGATGTGCTGTTTGTGCGCGGTGAGGATTCATTTGTTCGCGCGCAATGGGCGGCAAAGCCGTTCATTTGGCAAATTTATCCGCAAGCTGAGCGTGCGCACTGGTTGAAGTTGAATGCGTTTCTGGATTTGTATTGCGCAGAGCTGGCATCTGATGCGGCAGTCGCGCTACGCGAGCTACATCGCGTCTGGAATGATGAGGATATTGACGCAACAGGCTCGGCCTGGTTGGCTTTTATGCGCCAACTTGGCCCGCTAAGAAAGCACGCTGTGCTGTGGGCACAAAAACTATCAGAAATGCCTGATTTAGCGACGCAACTGATGACTTTTTACGCGAAAACAGCTAAAATTTAAGGCTTTGCTGAGTCTTGCAACTATATTTTTATTATTGGGTTGTAAGAATCGCACCAGAATCCCTAACCGTACGAAAGTTATTCCATGAAAATCGCACAAGAACTTCGCGCTGGCAACGTCGTTATGATCGGTAAAGATCCGATGGTTGTTTTGAAGGCCGAGTACAACAAAGGTGGTCGTAGCGCCGCCGTTGTTAAAATGAAATTCAAAAATCTGTTGACGGCTTCTAATATGGAAACCGTGTATAAAGCTGACGATAAGTTTGAAGTCGTCTCGCTTGAGAAAAAAGAAGTTACCTACTCATATTTCTCTGACCCCATGTATGTATTTATGGACGGCGAATATAACCAGTATGAAGTCGAACCCGAAAACATGGGTGATGCGCTTAATTATCTCGAAGATGCGATGCCTTGTGAGGTTACCTTTTATGACGGCAAAGCCATTTCGATTGAGCTGCCGACCTCGGTCGAGCGCGAAATCAGCACTGATCCTGCCGTGCGCGGTGACACCTCCGGTAAGGTGATGAAGCCCGCCACGTTGATCAGTACCGGCTTTGCAGTGTCGGTGCCGTTGTTTTGTGAGAATGGTGACAAGATTGAAATTGACACCCGTACTGGCGAATACCGGCGTCGGGTGTAGTTGAATTGTGTGGGTGAATGAGTGAAGATTTAGTACGAGACATTAAACAAAAAGGGCACGGTTCTCCGTGCCCTTTTTGTTTAATGTCTGTTTTAATTGCAGCTCAACCAACAATATAAAGCGATGAAAAAAATAGCTAAAAACGATAAAAGTTATGATGCTGCATGCCGCGAATGTCCGCGTCTGGCCAATTTTCTGGGCGAAGTAAAGTCGCAGTACCCCACTTATTTTTGCAAGCCCGTGCCGCCTTTTGGTGATGCCACGCCATCGTTGTTTATCGTCGGTTTGGCACCAGGCATGCACGGCGCCAACGCTACCGGGCGTCCGTTCACAGGTGACCATGCCGGCATTCTGCTGTACGAAACGCTGCATAAATTTGGTTATGCCACGCAACCCCGATCACTGAATGTGGATGATGGTTTAACGCTTACCGGTTGCCGAATTTCCAACGCGGTTAAATGTCTTCCGCCAGGCAATAAACCAACGCCGGATGAAATCAAAACCTGCAATCATTTTTTAGCCAATGAACTCGCGACATTGCCAGCCGACACACGCATCCTGGCGCTCGGCGGGATCGCGCACAACGCGGTATTGATGGCCTTCGGCTTAAAGGTTAGCGCCGCCAAATTTGGCCACGCAGCACGCCACCTGTTGGCCTCCGGCCACACGTTATACGATAGCTACCACTGCTCTCGCTACAATACCAATACCAAGCGGCTGACCGAGGCCACGTTTCATGCTGTGTTTGCGATGATTCAGCAGGATTTTGAACCATAAACACTATAATCTGGGCGGCTTAACAAGCATTTTTGCTCTAAATCCCGCGTCAGTCATTGAGTTTCATTATTTTTATGACCATGTTTGATCCTAAACCCATTCTGAGCCAGCTGCCTAACCTGCCCGGTGTCTATCGCATGAAAAGTGCGACGGGCGAGGTGATTTATGTGGGTAAGGCGCGGGATTTAAAAAAGCGGGTTTCATCGTATTTCATAAAGCAGCATGTGAGCCCGCGCACCACGCATATGGTGTCGCAAATCCAGGATATCGAAACCACTATTACCCGCAGCGAATCTGAAGCGTTGTTGCTGGAAAATAATCTGATCAAGTCACTCGCACCGAAATACAACGTGCTGTTTCGCGATGATAAAAGCTATCCCTACATTATGGTGACGGCGCGCGACTTTCCGCAGATCCGATTTTACCGTGGCAATCATGTAAAGCCACATCGTTATTTTGGGCCGTTCCCTTCAGCGTGGGCAGTGCGCGATACGATCAATCATTTGCAAAAAATGTTTAAGCTGCGTACCTGCGACGACACTGTTTACGCGCATCGCTCGCGGCCCTGTTTGCTGCACCAAATCCAGCGCTGTTCGGCACCTTGTGTGGGCCTGATTTCCAAAGAAAACTATGCGCGTGATATCGATAACGCCGGGCTTTTTTTGCAGGGTAAAGAAAACGAGGTGCTCGAACAATTGAATCAAAAAATGGAAGCTGCAGCCGCGGAGCTTGATTTTGAAGCGGCGGCAACTTATCGCGATCAGGTTCGTACCCTGCAACGGATTCTGACCAAACAATTTGTTGAATCTGCCAGTGAGCGCGATGTCGACATTATCGCGGCGCTGGAGATCTCCGGGGTGTGGTGCGTAAATCTGGTGATGATTCGCGGCGGGCGACATTTGGGCGATAAAAGCTTGTTTCCATCGAATGCTCACCAAGCCGATTTAGAATCAGTCATCACCGCATTTATTGATCAAAACTACAGCAGCGAAAAACCGCCGTCACGCATTATTGTGGACGGCAGCTTTGACACTGAAGACTGGGAAGCTTTTTTATCCGATGTGGCGGGCCGCCAGGTCAAGGTCGTGACGCGTCCACAAGGAGAAGCAAAATTGTGGATGTCGATGGCCATGAAAAACGCGCAGTTTGCAATCGAACGTCTGCTGACTGATAAGGCCTCACAGGATAAAAAACTCGGCATGATGCGCGATGCGTTGGGCCTGCCCGATATTGAGCGCGTGGAATGCTTTGATATTAGTCACACCATGGGTGAAGCCACCGTAGCGTCCTGCGTGGTGTTTGATCGCGGCGCGATGCAGTCTTCAGAATATCGTCTCTACAATATTACCGGCATCACACCGGGTGATGACTATGCCGCCATGCGCGATGCATTAATGCGGCGCTATAAAAAAATGGCTGAAGCCGAGGAGCGCATTGAAGAAGCTTCAGGTGAGGGGGAAGGCAGAGGCGGAAGTGGAAGTGGAAGTGGAAGTGGAAGTGGAAGTGGAAGTGGAAGTGGAAGTGAAGGCGATGGCAAAAATGAAAACAGCGATACTGCGTCTACCGAAATGGTCAATCAGCAACACCCAAAAGCTATCGCCAAAAGTCCGCAAGATAAGCCTGTCAAGCCCGCCAAGCCGGCTGCACCCCGTCCCGATTTGATCCTGATTGATGGCGGTAAAGGTCAGCTTGCGATAGCTGAAGAAGTCATGAACGAACTCGGCATCACCGATATTCAGCTCGTCGGTGTGGCCAAAGGTGAAGGTCGTAAAGCGGGTCTGGAAACCCTGATTTTTGGTGGCATGCCGGGTGGTACGGTTGATGGCCCGAGACGTGAACTACATTTGCCGATGGATAATCTGGGCTTTCATCTCATCCAGCAAATCCGTGATGAAGCGCATCGTTTTGCCATCACCGGCCACCGGGCGAGGCGTGCCAAGAAGCGTAACACCTCGCGGCTTGAAGATATTGCCGGGATCGGCCCCAAACGCCGCAAAGCGTTGCTGGCGCAGTTTGGTGGATTGCAGGGTGTACAGGCCGCCAGTGTTGACGATCTGACAAAAGTTGACGGAATTAGCCGCGAATTGGCTGAAACACTCTATAACGAACTACACTAGCAACGTGTCGCAAAAAATCCCCATTAACATTCCTATCGTCCTAACGTGGTTACGCATCGCGGCCATCCCGTTGTTTGTGGCGATATTATATTTTCCTGAAGACTGGCTCACCGCCAAACAGGCCAATGTGGTGGCGACGGTTATTTTTGTGGCGGCGGCCATTACCGATTGGCTGGATGGTTATCTGGCGCGAAAGTGGAATCAAAGTTCAGCATTTGGCGCTTTCCTGGATCCGGTTGCCGATAAATTAATGGTAGCTGCAGCTTTGGTGGTGTTGGTGGAAATGGGTCGTACCGATGCGGTGGTGGCGCTCATTATTATCGGTCGCGAAATCACCATCTCAGCCCTGCGCGAATGGATGGCTCAGGTTGGAAAGTCTAAAAGTGTGGCCGTTTCGATGCTGGGCAAAATCAAAACGGTCTCACAACTGGTCGCTATCCCGTTCCTGCTTTACGACGATAAATTGTTTGGCATCCTCGATTGCCGCCTCACCGGTCGGCTCTTAATCTGGGTGGCTGCGGTGTTGACCGTGTGGTCCATGTTTTATTATTTGAAAGCAGCGTTCTACACCCGTCATCCGGACGATCCAGGCTAGCTCAGGGTTTCTTCAACGGCTCGTTTGGCTGGCTGTGCCACGTCGTACCAGCGCTTCAAATTCGGCGGCTGGCAAGGGCTTGCTGAATAGGTAGCCCTGGTAGGCTTCGCAGCCTTGCTGTGACAGTAACGCGCGCTGCTCTTCGCTTTCTACGCCTTCGGCAACCACATCGATTTCCAGCGCGTGCGACAACGCAATAACGGCTGACACAATCGCTGCATCGTCGCGGTCAATTAAAATATCAGAGACAAATGAGCGATCAATTTTCAGGGTGTCAATCTGAAACCGTTTCAGATGCGTGAGGCTCGAAAAGCCTGTGCCAAAATCATCAATCGCCACACGCACGCCGGTACGGCGTAGTGCAGCTAGAGTTCTGCCAACACCTTCCGGGTCGCGCAGAAGGCCAGTTTCGGTGATCTCCACTTCGACCGCGTCGGGCTTGCATTGCGCGCGCGCAATACGCTCAGCAATCCGGTCGGCCAGATTGGTCGCGCGAAATTGTCCCGCCGATAAATTAACGGCCATCTGCAGATCAGCAAATGCGGCTTCACCCTGATGGGCCAAGTCGTGCCACATTTTGAGTCGGGCAAATGCGTTATCCAATACCCAATTGCCGATGTCATGTACCAGGCCGGTTTCTTCGGCAAGATGTATAAATTCGCCTGGCAAGACCAGTCCGCGCGCAGGATGATGCCATCGCAGCAACGCTTCTGCGCCGATAATGCGATTGGTTTTCATGTCAATCTTGGGTTGGTAATAAAGCTCCAATTCATTGCGCCCCAAGGCTGCGCGCAACGCGTTTTCCATAATGCGCATGGCGGTGCCGTGCTCCGCCAAATCTCGCGAAAAAACCTGATACCCGTTTTTGCCTAACTCTTTGGCCCGGTACATCGCCATATCAGCGTTCTTGAGCATCGCTTCAACATCATCTGCGTCATCGGGAAAAATACTGATACCAATGGAGCCCGACACATAAATCTCATGGCTTTCTATCTGCACGGGCGCACGCAGCTCGATCAATAATTTGGCCGCAATTTTTTCTGCAGAATGAGGATCATCAAGCTGTTCGAGTACCACCATGAATTCATCGCCGGAGAGCCTGACCAACAAGTCGCTTTCCCGCACGATACGCGTCAACCTCGCGGCCATTTCGCGCAGCAGCTCGTCGCCGACCCGATGACCCAGAGTATCGTTGACATCCTTGAACCGGTCTAAATCCACAAATAAAACACCGATTCGCTGGCCGCTGCGGCGCGCGCGCGCGATGGCTTGTCGCAAGCGTTCCTGCAGCATCGTGCGGTTTGGCAAACCAGTTAAACTATCGTGAGTCGCCTGGTGCACCAGGCGCTCCTCGGCATGAATGCGCGCGGTTACATCCTGTGCCAGCGACAACACTGAAACGATATTGCCCGTTTCGTCGCATAAATTGGAGTTGTACCATTCACACCAGATGATTCTGCCGTCTTTTCGATAATTGCGGTTCAAGCTGGTCGCTCGCTGTGTGGTCTGAAACTTCAGGCGTTCACTGGTGAATTTGACTTGTTCCAGATCAGTTTCAGCCACAAACCGCCAATCATCAAAATGCTTACCGATCAATTCGGACTCTTGCCAGCCAAACACATTCTCGGCCTGTTTAGACCAACGACGAACGCGGAAATCAGGATCCCATTCAATCACGGCGAGCGGTGTATTTTCAAAATGCGATGACAACATCCAATTCGCCCGTCGAAGCTCCAGTTCAGTGCGCTTTAATTCATCGACATCCGTGGATGTCGAATAAAATCCAATAACATTTCCGGCCAGATCACGTCGTGGGGTGTAGCGAAGAATTACCCATCGCTGGATGCCATCTGCCTGCATCATCAGTTGTTCCAAAGATAATGTTTCGCCTGCCAAAACCTTGTTCAGCAGTGGCCTAATTTCATTAAACCGCGTCTCGCCATATATTTCGGTTAAGGGAATACCAATTAACTGTTCCCGGGTCTTACCCAAGACATCTTCAAGACGTTTGTTGACGAGCTGAAATTTAAAAGAGCTATCAACATAGGACATGGGGTGTGGAAAACTGTCCATGGCGGAACGCAGTTCTGCTTCATTTCTTTTCAGTGCATCCTGAATGGCTTTGGCATCATTAATATCCACGCCAATAACGTAAATCCCCTGGACTACACCATTGGCAGAAAAATCAGGCACGGTGCGAATACGTATCCAGCGGTCACGGCCGCGCGCATGTTTGACCAGACGCTCATAAACGACGCTTTCTCCGTTAAAAGCGCGTTCTACGTAGGGTGCCGCAAATTGCGCAGCAGGTGTACCCAATACCTCGGCAGAAGTTTTGCCAACAATGTCTTCCCGCCGCTTGCCCTGCAGGTCGAGGAAAGTATTATTGACAAACTTGTAGCGCCGTTCAGTATCCAGATAGGCAATGGCTTCCGGAATATTGTCTGTAAAAAGCCGTAGTTGTCGCTGCTGCTGTTCAAGGTGCTGCCGCAGCATTACATCCTCATGAATATCCACCAGAACGCTGTACAGACCCGCTACCTTGCCATCATCTTGAATGTCAGGAATCAGATGGGCGCGAATCCAGCGTTTGCCACGCTTCGGAAACTCGCTGAGCCGTTCATAGGTCTGGGTTTGGCCCGCAAAGGCTTTGGCCAGATGAGGGTTAACGATGGCCATAACATCGTCTGAAAATATTTCGTCAACATGGCGCCCGGCGATGAGTTCTTCGCTTAATCCTGTCCATTCCGTGCCGGTTTGGTTGTAAAAACGGAAGCGTTTATCTGCATCAATATAGGCCAGCGGCATACCGATATTGTTGGTGATCATTTTTAGCTGTCGCTCGCGCTCAATCAGTTCTGTTCGCTGCAAATATTCATGTTCAGCATCGGCTACAACAATATAAAGTCCAACGACTTTTTCGTCGGCATCGCGGTTTGGAAAAATATTGACGCGAATATGTCCGGGTTCACGACCAGGGAATTTCGCCAGGCGCTCGTAGGTGACGGCAGTGCCTGTCAATGCCTGCTCAAGGTAGGCTTTGACTTCTGCAAACTGTGCTGCACCGATAACGTCCTGCCAGTGACGACCCAAAATATATTCTTCGCTAAAACCAAACCAGTCGCATGCGACCTGGTTTACATATTGGTAGACCAGGTTGCGATCAACCCGCATGAGCGGCATGCCAATATTGTCGGCAAATGCACGAAGCTCCCGCCGTTTATTGATCAGCATACTGCGAAGCTGGTAATCCTCCTCCACATCACGTGCCAGCAGAAACAGACCTGTGATCTCGCCGTCCTCTTGACGGTCAGGAAAGAACGAGACCTGTGTATGTCGAGGCTCGCCCTTGCGTGTTTTGGAAAGCGTTTCAACAACAAAGGTTTCGCCCGCTAAAACCCGCTCGGCGAGGGGCAAATAAAACTCGGCCGCCGCTGCATTGAATGCATCGGTAATTTTCCGGTTCAATATCTCGCTCTCGGTGCGACCTATCCAGTCCCAAAATGGCTTATTGGCAAATCGCACCACAAGCTCAGTATTGAGATACACAATCGGCAGGCCCGCACTATCGGTGAGCTGTTTTAATAAACGATTCCGATCAACGGTCTCGGCCTCCAGCGCCATTACCCGCTCAGCATTGCTGATTACTGCCAATACACCGAATAGCGAGCCATCCGGCAAGCGTTGCGGAAAATAATTAACTTCTACCCAACGGCTTTCGGAACGCGGATCGGTTAATTGCTGATTAAATTTTGCCGTCTTGCCGAGCTCCAGTGCTGCCACCAAATGGGTTCGTATAACCTCGTACTCCGCAGCACTCATGGCGTCCGCCATGTTTAATCCTGTGAGCGAACGAGTCGGTTGCCCAGACAACGTCATGTAGGCCTGATTAGCAAACGCATAGCGCCGATCAGGCGTGATGAAGCAGGCGGGCATACCAAGGGCAGTAAGGCCTGGTATGAGCGCTGCAATAGCCGCTGACCGTAACGCGTTGTTCGCGCTAACGGAGCACTGAAGCGGATGATCGGGAGGAGTGGATTGCAACACAGGCATGTTCCGGAAGCGAATTTTAAATATCCGCTTAGTATAAATTTTCAGGCGTTGAGTGTATCGCAAACGGTGTCGACTGCCGTAATGTGGGAGGCGTCTGGCTATCGCTCCGGCCCACTTTTTTATGGGCCATCAAAATGAATTCTGCATCAGGTTTTGACGTGGGCCTTTTTTTGTATATAATGCCCGTCTGATGCGGGAGTAGCTCAGTTGGTAGAGCGCAACCTTGCCAAGGTTGAGGTCGAGAGTTCGAGACTCTTCTCCCGCTCCAAATTAAAGGGAAATCGTGGTTTATGATGAATGCGCATCGCATCTTCATGTGAACAACGGTTTCCCTGTTTCATTTGAGTCATAGTAATCAATAAATTGTAAATGCAGTTAGTAAATAAGTGCCGCAGGCGCGATAGCAAAGCGGTTATGCACCGGATTGCAAATCCGTGTAGGTCGGTTCGACTCCGGCTCGCGCCTCCAGAAACAGCGAAAGCCACCCTAGCGGTGGTTTTTTTGTAGTGTTTTGTAGGATTGTGAATTTATAGCGTTCGCGCAAAGTTTTAGCGCAAAGTTTTAAACAACGTAAAATAATTGTATGCCCGGGTGGTGAAATAGGTAGACACAACGGACTTAAAATCCGTCGAGGCTAAACCCCTCGTACCGGTTCGATTCCGGTCCTGGGCACCAAATAAACGCTCCACAATGTTCAATAATTTTTTTCAACAGTATGTATACCGTTTGCGAACCTAAACTTTCAGACTAGCTTTTCTTGTTCGAGAACAAAAGTAATGCGCCGCCAATCAAGATCGCACCGACGCCCGCCCAGACTGGCACGTTGACGGTCTCTTTCTCCTTGACTGACAACTCAATTGGCCCGAGCTTTAACTGTTGCGTATCTTTGGTGTAACTGAAGCCGCCATACATTAGCGCAAGACCGCCGCCGATGATGAGAATAACTGCTGTAATTTTGACTGCATTCATTTTAGCTTTCGAGGTTGTGATGGGCGTTACTAACTTTGTTTAATATTCAAAATTTAGTGTACCCGGAACGCATGCGGGCAACAAGTCTAAAAACGCAGTCGGCCATGAGCTTGGCAATGTCATTAATTGGACGAAAATACAGCCGCTTTGCTGGCAAAGATTCCATCTGCATGTTGCAGAATTGCCCAGAAAGCATTTCATCCAGATCGTTTACCGTTTCCGCTATTAAACCGGACTGAACACAATATTTCGACAGTTGAAGCCATGATTGCTGAAGCTCGGATTTCCTCTGTGCGGGTGCGCGAGGCGATGCGCATGATTGATCAAATTAATGACGCCACAATCGCGTTACGTAAAAGAAAAAGGTATTCCCAGCGCCTGAGAAGCTGAACCAAGATATCAGTACGTTGCGGTTCATCACGGCCGACCCGGTTGACGATGGTAAAGGCACTTTGATTGGCGGTTTGCTGTATGACGCGCAATCAATTCTTGATGACCAGATGCTTGGGTCAAAGGACTCAACCGCACGCCATGGCCGCCCCACGGCTAAGGAAAAACTGGATTTTTCATTATTAACGGAAGGCTAGAGGTCCGAGCGGGAGCAGGGCATTACGATAGTGGTTGCGTATTCCGCACGTCGTCGTGGCGGTAAGTGAAATGGATTTGGCAGGTCATCGCACCGACGCATTTTCGCGCCTCAAAAACGAATTTGAAACGTTTCTAAAATCCCTTGGCTTTGTAGAAATTTCAGTCGTTGCCGTCTCGGCAATAACGGGCGATATGGTGGTTCGTCGCGATAGCAATATGCCATGGTTTGAAGGCTACACGCTGCTCCAAACGCTAGCATCTAAGCGGATCCGCAAGGATTCCTCGGTTGGATTTAGGTTTTTGGTTCAGCGGGTGGACCGGGTTAAATTCGGACTCAAAAATGATCTGCATGGATACTGTACGCGGGTTGAGTCGGGTAGCATTTTTGTGGCTGATGAGCTCTTCGTTTTGCCATTTCTGCTGGCTCGATTAAAAGCTGATGAGTCTTGCGCGGCGTTATTGGCTAAAGCACATCGGCAACGTTTGTCGCGCGCAAGTGGGTGAATTGCCGATTGGCATGATGTAAACATGCTAGAGAAACAGATCGGCGTAACAACATTGGCCATGAATGAAATTGGTCAAATTGCAAAAACGCAACGCCCGCGGGTGTTTGATTCCTATGCGAATAATCGCCCAACAGGCAGCATTGTGTTGATTGATGGTGCCAGCCATCACACAGTTGCAGCCGGGATAATTATCGATCATCAGCGAAATAGCCGATTAAAAGCCCGCTTAGCAAGCGCTTTTTAAATTTAAAACCTATTTGGTGCCCGGGAAAAGACTCGAACTTTCACACCATTGCTGGCGCATGGACCTGAACCATGTGCGTCTACCAATTCCGCCACCCGGGCAAATCAGTTACACGAGAACTACCTCTATCGAACACTCTCGCGTAAAATGAGCCGGAAATATATATGAAAAGAGCCCAATTGTCTACACGATCAAAGCACCCACCCAAAAATAAGCCTGCCAGCAAAATCGCTGTCGGAGCGACTGCACCCCGGCATAAAGCCGAAAACGCCAAGCCCGCTTCGCGTGCCGGTGATCCTCACCTTGAGCGTGAGCGTGATAAATATGAAAACCCGATCCCCAGCCGCGAATTGATTCTGGAATTGCTCGCCGAGATTGGGGTGCCAGCAGACGCGGCCACCATTGCTGCAAGGCTCGAAATCGCCGACACCGAGCAGGAAGGCTTTGTGCGCCGCTTAAATGCGATGGAGCGTGATGGGCAGGTGATGCGCAACCGTAAAGGCGATATTTGTCTGCTCGACAAACTTGATCTGATTCCCGGCAAGGTTCAGGGCCATCCGGATGGTTTTGGTTTTCTGGTGCCTGATAACGGCACGGATGATTTATTTTTAAGTCCCAAGCAGATGCAAAAAGTGCTTCATGGTGATCGCGCAGTGGTGCGTGAGGTCGGGGTTGATAAACGGGGCCGTCGTGAAGCTGCGATTGTTGAAGTGATTGAGCGTGGCAACACCAAGCTGGTGGGTCGCCTGTTTGTTGAGCACGGCGTGTATTTTGTGGTCGCTGAGAACAAGCGAATTAGCCAGGATATTCTGGTGGAGCCCGGCTACGTCGGCGGCGCTACCGCAGGCCAGGTGGTGATGGTGGAGCTGGTGGCCCAGCCCTCCAAACAAGCCGAACCGGTCGCGCGCGTGCTGGAGATTGTTGGTAACTATGCTGACCCTGGCATGGAAATCGAAATCGCATTGCGCAAGCACGATTTGCCGCATGAATGGCCAGCGGATGTGTTGGCGATAGAGGCAAAAATACCGAAGAAAGTTACGGCGGCGGATATCAAAGGCCGGGTGGATTTGCGCGATTTGCCGTTTGTCACCATTGACGGCGAAACCGCAAAAGATTTTGATGATGCGGTTTATGCGGAAAGACAGGGCAGCGGCAAAAATTCCGGGTTCCGCCTGCTGGTGGCGATTGCCGATGTTTCGCACTATGTAAAAACCGGCGATGCGCTGGATCGTGAAGCGCGCAATCGTGGCAATTCGGTTTACTTCCCTCGCCGCGTGATTCCGATGTTGCCGGAAGCGCTGTCGAACGAAATGTGTTCGCTCAAACCGCATGTAGATCGGCTGGCGCTGGTGTGCGATATGTCGATTTCACTCACGGGTGAAGTGAAGCACTATGAGTTTATGGAGGCCGTGTTTCATTCTGCGGCGCGCTGCACTTACACCAATGTTGCCAAGGCGATTTACAGCATGGAAGCGGATCATGGTCTTGAGGCCAGCATTATTCCGCATTTGAAAATGCTGGATCAGGTGTTCCGTGTGTTGCTCGCTGCCCGCAACAAGCGCGGTGCGATTGATTTTGAGACCACTGAAACCATGATGATGTTCGATGAAGGCGGCAAGATCGAGCGCATCGTGCCCACTGTGCGCAATGATGCGCACCGTTTGATTGAGGAATGCATGCTGGCGGCCAACGTCTGCGCGGCCAATTATCTGGCCTCAAACGAGCATGCCAATCTCTATCGTGTCCATGAGCGGCCGAGCGAAGAAAAACTAGTTGCACTGCGCGCCATGCTGAAAGATTTTGGTCTGCAGATGATGGGTGGCAAAGAACCAAAACCCGCCGATTACGGTGAGGTTTTGAAGAAAATCAAAGAGCGCCCGGACGCGCCGCTATTGCAAACGGTGATGCTGCGCTCCATGAAACAGGCTGTGTACAGTCCGGATAATGCCGGGCATTTTGGCTTGGCTTATGAGGCTTACACCCACTTCACATCACCGATTCGTCGCTATCCGGATTTGCTCACCCATCGCGCCATCAAGGCAGTGTTAAAGGGCGAGACTTATGATCCGAAGGCACCGTGGGATCAACTGGGTGCGCAGTGTTCCGCTACCGAGCGCCGTGCGGATGAAGCGACACGCGATGTCACCGCATGGCTGAAGTGCTACTACATGAAAGATCGCATCAATGAGGTCTTTACCGGGACCATCACCGGCGTCACAGCCTTCGGGATTTTTGTGACGCTCGATGATGTGTATGTTGAAGGCCTGGTGCATATTTCCGAGCTGGGCCAGGATTATTTCCATTTTGATCAGGATAAACATTTGATCTTGGGCGAGCGCACCCGCAAAAAATATCAGCTGGCAGATCGGCTCAATATCAAGGTGGTGCGTGTCGATATCGAGACCAGCAAAATTGATTTTGCATTGTCGAGCGAGAAACCAAAACGCGCTTCAACACCGGAAGAAGAAGACGAGCAAGATACGAAAATTGAGCGCCAAAACATCGCGCCCGCATTCAGCCAGAAGCCCGGCAAAGTGCCGCAGAAAACACCGAAGCAAAAACTGGCCACCAGCGATTTGCCGGCGTTGCCATCATTCCCCAAGGGTGATGGGAAATCCAGACTGGACAAGGCGCCCGTCGGAAGACTGAGTGCGCCGCAAACCGATAAAAAAGTGGTTACCTTCACCAGCGCCAACCCACCCACGACCCCGGTTGCAGGCTTTGCAACCGAGCATGTAGTGGGTAAACGCAAATCCAAGCCCGAACCTAAATCTGTCGCCAAGCCACTGCCGACATCAAAAAACGCGCTGCAAGCGAAAAGTAAAAATACCAGTAAAAACACCAGTAAAAATACCAGCAAGCCTAAAGCCACTGGCGCGCTGCTCAACAAAAAGAAAAAGAAATGAAGCCACAAGTTGTATTCGGTTTTCACGCGGTTACGTCACGGCTGCGGGTGCGTGCCGGGAGCGTGCGCGAGATGTATGTTGATGCCAAGCGCATCGATAAACGCATGGAAGATTTGCTCGCACATGCCAAAGATAAAAACGTTCGCGTGATGCAGGTAGATGGCGCACGCCTGGACGGCATGACCGGCAACGCGCGACATCAAGGGGTGGTGATCCTGGTCGAAGCCAGCCAGCTTCCGCAGTTTGTGGATGATGTGCTGGAAGAGCTAACGGTACCGCCTTTTCTGCTGGTGCTCGACGGCGTGACTGATCCGCATAATCTGGGTGCGTGTTTGCGCGTCGCGGATGCGGCCGGCGTCCACGCGGTAATCGCGCCAAAAGATCGCAGCGTGGGTTTGACCGCCACGGTGATGAAAGTCGCATCCGGCGCTGCCGAGAACGTCCCCTACATTACCGTCACCAATCTCGCACGAACGCTGAAAGAGCTTAAACAGCGCGATATCTGGATTGTCGGCGCCGATGAAAACGGCAGCAAAGACTTATTCCACGCCACGCTAAAAGGCCCGCTCGCTTGGGTGCTCGGTGCCGAAGGCGAGGGCCTGAGACGCCTCACGCGCGAGAATTGCGACGAGATCATCAACATCCCCATGTTCGGCTCGGTGGAGAGCTTGAATGTCTCAGTCGCCAGTGGGGTTTGTTTGTTTGAATCAAGACGGCAACGCGAAGCGGGTTGAATAGAAGTCTGAAATCCAGCATCCATCATCCCGCATCATTAGCAGCAATCATTGATAGCGGCTTGCACAGTTCACACCGTTAACCACCTGACAGCAGAAACAAAAACGCCGGGAAATCCCGGCGTTTTTAGGTTAAAAAATTTAGCAAAATTCATAAAAACCTAGCACTGGTGAGGCGTTCGAAGCATTTTTGCTTTGAAACGCCCGCCAATACTAGACTTTTATTTTATTATTTGAATCGATACGTTGCTGTCAAGCTAGCCTTGGCACCTTCGGGATTGTGATAGGTCGGGTTAAAGCCCAGCGTGGTTTGGTTAGGATCGTATGGCGCAAATTTGCCTTCGATATTGCGTACCACCAAGGCCACGGTGAATGACTTGATCGGTGTGTAGCTGCCGCCAATATCGTAGGTCGTCCAAGTTCCTCCGCACGCTGGCATTAGCGCTGAAGCTGTCTTGATACCAGGCTGCTCGTTTCAAGCTCAAGCCAGATCGAGTATTGCCTTTACCGCATTGAGGGTTCTGGACTCAGCGCGGCCTTGAATGGTGACAATAGCAGCGTTCATATCTTCCAGCGTAGATTTGAGGAGTGTATGAATCGGGCCTTGCACATGGGCACCCTCACGCTGCAAGCTGTCCGGCGCCCATTCGATATCCGGCAACAGCAACAGCGTTAATGCATAACGTACATGTAGTTTGCGGGCTTTCGGGTAAAGCGACAGGTCTGAAAATACATAGTCGTTATAGATGGCGGTGAGTAGCGGGGCGGTATCGCAAAACACAAAGGGTGCATGCTGGATTAGCGCTAGATTCATGGCAACATTCTCCCGCGCAACTTGTATGTCCATGATGGCTTGTTGCTCATCTTGGCGCGGTGTGCGCTGGTGTTGATCACAAAACTCACGCAGGTATTCAGCCACCCACGGACATGAAAAATGAATTGCCAACGCTTGTGCCAGCGTTGTTTTACCGGTGCTTTCAGCACCGAGAATTGCGATGAGTTGGGGCGATGAAGCAGACATGGTTAAGGCGTATTAAGCTTTTTATGTGCGGCTAATTTATGCCACCACACTCGCCAGCCCCATATGGCAAGCCCCATAAAAAGGGCATACAGAATCGCAGTCAGATGCAAATCTTTATAAACAAAGAGGGCAATGCTCACTGCATTGACGATCAGCCAAAGGGGCCAGTTTTCAATATATTTTCGTCCCAGCAAAATTGTGCCAACCAGACTGCCAGCGGTGACGAAGCCGTCAATAATTGGCACATTGCTATCGGTGATAGCGTGCAGCAAGACGCTGCAGGCCGCCCACAATAACGCCCATGCCAGCAGGGTTGTTCGCCAACCCTGTGCATCGAGTGAGGCCACTTCAAGCAGCGCGGGTGGTGTGGATTCTTTAGCGCTATTTTGTGATGGCCTTACGCCCCGAAGCCACTGCAACCATCCCCAAATCGCGCTGGCGGCGAAGAAAATATTTACACCCGTTTCACCATAAAGCTGACTGGCAAAAAATAACCAGGCATACAGCAAGCTCGTGATGAATGTCAGCGGCCAAGCCCAATGAATCTCGCCCACATTGCAGGCAATATTGACGATGGCCAGCACGAACGCGATCAGCTCAAGCCAGGTAACGGCAGTGCCGAGCAGGATGAATGCCGTATTGAGCATGCGCTTACCAGTCAGTACTTAAGCTTAAGCGAACCGTGCGCGGCGCTGAAGGGAAAATATAAATGCCGCCCCATGATTGCGTGGGCGCTTCGCGCCAGTAGATACGATTGGTGACGTTTTCCACATTAACCCGCCACAGCAGCGGGTGCGCTGGCAAGCGGGTTAGCCGCTGCAAATAGCGAGCACCCAAATCGAGTTGTTGTGCACGTGGCAGAATTACGCTTCCTTCTGCGGTGGCTGTTTTGCCGTCCTGTAATATCGCGAGCGCATTGAAGGCAAGCCCTGGAATGAAGGCCATTTTATAATCGGCGAAAATTGAAGCCGCAAAGCGCGGCACATTGGTGATGCGCTTGCCGATCAAATCCTTATTTTCCGCGCGCACAAAGGTCGCATCGAGTGCCGTCGCACTAGCTTGCAACGACAGTGCTTCATTTACCCGGCCAACCGCATTTAGCTCGATGCCGCGATGACGGGCTGATTTGGTGCCGACTATGCGCATCATTTTATCAATCCCGTTATTAACGATAACGCGATCTTCAGCATACGGTTTGACGATGTCAAAAATAGCCGTCGTCAGCAGCAAGCGTGGATTGATTTGCATTTTTGCGCCGACTTCAATCTGCCTGCTTTTAAGTGCGGGCAATACCGCACCCGCGTTCACATATTGCAGAGGGCGATTTGGTACCGATTCAAACTCGGCACCTTGGCCCCATGTAGCATAAAACGAACGGCTGACATCAGGTGAAAAGCTCACCCCAGCCCAAGGCGTTGCGATAGTTTGAGTCAGTTGTATCGCCTCGCTACCATCGCTCAAAGCGCTCTCGCGATTGAAACGGCTTAAGCGTACGCCCGCAAAGGTTTGCCAAGCAGGGCTGATGACGGAATGCATGGTCGCGTAACTTTCAACGGTGCGTTCATGACTGTTGACATTGCGCGTACTAAGAGTCGGGTCAGGCGGTAATTTAGTCGGACTGAAAATATTGGTGCTGCCGACATAGTTGTAAGCTTCAAATGGCGGGAGTCGATCAGCAGAATTTCGGCCGCTCACCCCTACGCGCAGACGGTGTTCAATCGATGCAACATTAAACGCACCATCAAGACGCGCGTCCCAGCTCGATAGCGATCGTCGTTCGCCTTCCGAACGGAAATCATAGACATCAACATCACCGTTCGCACACAGTCCCGGATAGACATAAGTAGCGGCATTGCTGCAGCCATCAGGAAATGCAACGCGATCATTGATATGGGCAACCTGGGTGTGGGCGGCCCAGCGCATACTCCACGATGAATTAAAGCGATGGTTAAGCGCAATTTGTGCGGTTTGGCTGCTGATCTGAAACGGCAGTGACCATGCTTGATTGTTCAAATTCAGTCGAGGATTAATGGGCGAGGGCAGGCGGTCACCCACGCCATCGCCGTTAGTGTCCAGTAATCCAAGGCCAGGCACTGAAGGCTGTGATTTGTGTTGATAATCCCAATCCAGCGATACTGATGTATCCGCACTGATCGGCACGGCCACCGCCAGGCTGGCAAATTGACGCTGGCCGTTGGCCATATCTACATACGAATGAAGCTGCTCGGTCGAGAGGTTAAACCTGAGGCCGATACCATTTTGCAAAACGGTGTTGGTATCAATATGAATTTTGGCGCTGCCCCGCTCATCACCACTCAAGACGACGCTGGTAAAGGTTTCGCGCAGCGGTTTTTTAGTGATAATTTGCATCAGCCCGCCAGGAGCGGATACGCCGGACTGCAAACCTGCAACACCTTTGAGGACCTCTATTTGTTCAACATTTTCCAGTGCGATGGGCGCGTAATTGGAAACCGCCAAACCATTCCGTCGAAAATTAGCTGACTGATTCAGCAAAAATCCGCGCACTGAAATACTTTCAACATAACCCGTGGTGTTGTAACTATCCGCAAGCGACGCATCAAGCTTGATCGCTTGCGACAGTGTCTGAGTGGCTGTTCCTGCCAGTAAATCGCTGCTCAGTACGGTAATGCTTTGAGGGGTTTTCAGCAAAGATAGACCCAAGCCGGAGATATCCGCGCTGTCTACTTCGAGTATGGGGGCGGCTCTGGCATTTACGGTTATTGCGTCTACCCTTTGCGGCGGGGTTGGTGCTGCTGTTGATGCCGACGCAGCAGTTGCTTGAGCCCAAACCTCACTTGCGCCAAAACCAATAACGCAACTCATCACCCATGCCCAGCGTGACGCCACCATGAGGCAATTACAAACATTTAAACCAGCCATCGACACTGTCCTTTTAGTCATTACAATGGCAGAAAAAGGATGCAGTGGCACGCATGATGCAAGCATGCGCAGTGTCTGCAACGCTTCCCTGCGCAAGTATTATCTTGATCAAGTACTTAGGGTTTTATCTCAGCCGATTCCAAAAACAGGATCAGCACCCCTAGCGTTGTATTCGTTCATTAAGTCAAACGACAACAGATTATAGGCCATTGTTTGAAATCGATTGGCAAATAATCTTGCTGATATTGCTGCATCCTGTAGATGCTATGCAAAAAAAACCCCAGAAATATAATTTCCGGGGTTGAATCCTTTACCGATTCTCGAAGAATGCAATAAAGGAGGAGGAGAGGGTAAACCTTTAAAACGCAACTAAAACACTAAACTGAAATATCAAACTAAAGCTGCGACAAAAAAACGTAGTGTGTTTTTTGCGCTTATTTGCGTTTAGGTGTTGCCTTGGCAACGTTGTCAGACGCAGTTTTAAAGGCATTATCAGCATAGGCGGTCATTTGTTTGGCGGCTTTGCTGAAATTGTCCATCGCAGCGGTAGAAGCAGCCATACCGGACTTAAGTGCGGTAACCGCAACATCAGATCCTGCAGGAGCCGATTTAGATACTTTATCAAGAGTCTCAGCAACCGATTGTTGAAATACATTCACACGCTCTTCAACCAAAGCTGAGTATTGCGCTTGTGCCGCGTTTGAGATTTCGTAAAAATTCTTGGAATAACCCATCAAAAATTCAACGCCGGTTTCAGCCGTTTTGGTGCTTAAGCTGTTTAATTCCTGAGCGTCTTTGATACCAGCAAGTGACTTTGCATTTTTGGCGGTTTCGCCCAAGCTTACTTTAGTGGCTTCGAGGTTAAGCGCAATCATGCGTTCTGCGTTAGTAAACGATGCTGTTGCGAATTTCATTGCCGCGTCAATGGCTGATTTGGAAAAATCGCCGAATTGCTCAGTTGCCGAATTGATATTTGCCATGATGAAGCTCCTTAGGTAGCAGATGAATAAATAGAAAAAAGTGTGAAATCATTTGCAGGACACCTTGATCCAACTTATTGCTTGAAGAAATTCAAAATGGTGCGCTGCACAAAACTAATAGTATGGGCATCGAACCCAAAAGTCAAGAATTATTGTTGCAATGCAACATTTAGCATGTAAAAAATACTGGGGCGCTATTCGATTGGCTGAAATGCTATAATAATCAATAAATTATCGTAGTTCGACAAATCGCGAAAGAATCGCTTAAACGCGTTTCATTTGTTTTAAATAGTCTTTTTTGGTGTGTTGCAGCAAGCGGTAGAGCACGATTAGCGTTTGATCGGCCCTACATTTATTGCTGCATCCAAGCAAGTACGAAGTCGCATAATATGATGCGCTGATGTAGTCGTAATGGCATTACATTTGTTGTCAGTACTTCGTAAAAAACGCCCCTGATACAAATTAGCTGCTAAGTAAATGTTTAGTAAAAATATCTCGTAGATGCAAAACAGGTAAATAGGAGTTTATCGTGGCCCGAATCATTAAAAAATACCCGAATCGTCGCTTGTATGACACCGAAACCAGTGCGTACATCACGCTGGCTGAGGTCAAGCAATTCGTGCTGGATCAGCAACAATTTGAGGTTCATGATGCTCGTACCAACGAAGATCTGACGCGCAGCATTTTGTTGCAGATCATCCTTGAAGAAGAGGGCAGCGGCGCGCCGATGTTTTCGGCCGACATGCTCTCCAACATAATTCGTTATTACGGCCATACCATGCAGGGTCTGATGGGCAATTATCTGGAGCGCAGTATCGGCGCGTTTCATGAAGCCCAGCATCATTTCCAGGAGCAGTCCAAATCGCTTTATGGTGCTGCCCCCGGTGCCGCAGCCCATTTCGCCCCTGATGCTTGGGCCAAACTGGCAGAAAATATTCCGTCGGCCGTGCCGACCATGATGAACGAGTATCTGGAAAAAAGTGCCTCCGGTGTCATGGGTATGCAAGAGGGATTGCGTAAACAGGCCATGCAAATGTTTTCCGCTTTTCCTTACACCGGCATGAGCGGCATGCCCGACTCTAAAGCCACCGCATCTTCAGCAGCGCCCCAAGCAGAAGAAGACACAGAACATCCCACAGCCGCCAAGCACGCCGCTAAACGAAAAAAAGCGACGCCTAAAACAAGTGCCCGGAAGCCGCCCGGCAGACAAGCCAAATAATTCGAAGTTACATATGAATGCCATTGTTCGACCTATCAAGATTGCCCCTCGGAAAATTCTGCAGAATCGGCCGCCACGCGTGGGCTTTGTTTCACTCGGCTGCCCGAAAGCGCTGGTTGATAGTGAACAAATCATTACCCAATTGCGCGCTGAAGGCTACGATATTGCGCCGGATTATGCTGGGGCGGATTTGGTTGTGGTCAATACTTGTGGCTTTATCGACTCGGCGGTTGAGGAATCCCTGGATGCGATTGGTGAAGCGCTAGCTGAAAACGGCAAAGTTATAGTTACCGGATGCCTCGGTGCCAAATCGGGCGACGGCGGCGAAAATTTGGTGAAGCTTGCGCATCCTCAGGTGCTGGCCGTAACAGGGCCGCATGCCAAGGAAGAAGTGATGCGACATGTACATGCGCATTTGCCGCAGCCGCACGATCCGTTTATTGATCTCGTACCTGCTGCCGGTATCAAGCTCACGCCCAAACACTATGCTTACCTGAAAATTTCTGAAGGCTGCAACCATCGTTGCACGTTCTGCATCATCCCAAGTATGCGCGGCGATTTGGTGAGCCGTCCGGTAGGCAGCGTGATGCAGGAAGCGGAAAATCTGGTGAAGTCGGGGGTTAAAGAACTACTTGTTATTTCTCAAGATACCTCTGCTTATGGAGTCGACATTAAATATCGTACCGGCTTCTGGCAAGGCCGTCCGCTTAAGACCCGTATGACTGAATTATGTGAAGCGCTGGGCACGCTGGGCGTGTGGGTGCGTTTGCATTATGTGTATCCGTATCCCCACGTGGATGAAGTGATTCCTTTGATGGCCGAGGGCAAAATTTTGCCGTACCTTGATGTGCCATTCCAGCACGCCAGTCCGCGTATTCTTAAACTGATGAAGCGCCCTGCCAACGCCGAAAAAACCCTGGACCGTATTCATGCGTGGCGCAAGATGTGCCCGGATATCACGCTGCGCTCTACATTCATTGCGGGCTTTCCAGGCGAGACGGAAGCGGAGTTTGAAGAGCTACTAAGTTTCTTGCAGGAGGCGCAACTGGATCGCGTGGGCTGCTTTGCCTACTCGCCAGTCGAAGGTGCAGTGGCTAACGAACTGCCTGACCCGGTGCCGGATGAAGTGCGGGCAGATCGTCAGCGCCTCTTCATGGAAACCCAGACCCTGATTAGTCAAGCTAAATTAAAAAGCAAGATTGGTCGCGAGCTGGAGGTACTAGTTGATGTGGTTAGTCGCGATGGGGTGGTGGGCCGCAGCAGCGCCGATGCGCCTGAAATTGACGGGCAAGTACATGTTCATGCGGCAACGATAGCCGCGCTGAAAAATATTAAACAAGGAGACCTTATTCGGGCACGCGTGATCGACACCAACGAGCATGATTTGAAGGCGGAGCTGGTTGTATAAGCTGCTTAAATAACGGAAATCAGTATTCGCTGTTAAAACTAAAAAGCCCGCAGCGCGGGCTTTTTAACGGGTGCAACATTCATGATTTGCTTCACACCTTTCAATTGCGCGTCAGTTTACCGTCCGTTACTTTGATTTTATCGCCTACTTTATAGGCAGACACGGCGTTATATGAAAAGGTTCTGGTCTGGCCGTCTTCAAGTTTGACGACAACCTGGTAGACGGTTTTGGTCTTGATATTTTTCTCGGCTGCATTGCCGGCGTAAGCGCCGCCTACTGCGCCGGCCACGGTCGCCAGATCCTTGCCGCGTCCACCACCAACTTGATGACCCAGAACCCCACCCAGTACGCCACCCGCAATCACACCCACGCCAGAGCCTTTACCTTTTTGTTGCACGGTTTTGATACCGGTCACCGTGCCGCAGTTATCGCATTTGGCGTATGCGCTACTACTGAGTGCAACAAAGCCTGCTACAACCGTCGATAACATCAGTTTTGAATATTTCATTTTTTGCTCCTTTTATGAACCAATGACAAACTCCCGAAAGATGTTAACGCAATCCGCATAGCAAATGCTGACCTGGGATTTCACCTTTTTGCATTTACATGTGCATTTGCGTTCGCAACTTACTCTTCCGCCTACTTTTATTCTTACGCTTACTCAGTGGCGGAATCAGGCTCTTGCACGTTATAGCCTTTAGCCTTCAGTTTGGCCAGATAGCCGTCGGATTTGAGCATTTGCTCGATGGGCAGGATCGCCAGCGTCACGGTGTTGTTGGTCAATGCCGATTCAGCCGCGTTTAACCAGGCGGCCTCCATTTGTGCCCGAACATTGTGCACCCCCAGCGTCTTTATGAACGATGCGTTGTTGATGGCCGCTTCGCAAGCGGTACGCTGGTCGGTATTCGGCAGCCCACGGATCATGCCGATATCGCCAGTGGCCCATGCGTTAGCGCGTGTACGCATCAGATCCAGATCCGTCTCAATACGCTCTATCGTTTTGGCGAAGCAGTCAGTATCGGCGAGCCGTGATGATTTTAGTTCATTGATCGCCGCACGCGCATCACCGATAGCGGGCTCAACCTTCACCGCCGTTAATTTCACTTTGTATTTTTTTGCCGTATCGGTAACGGCGACCAATACAAGGTTGGATGAAGTGAGGCCGGCCTTGTTAATCGCTTTGGTGTACAGCTCCATCGCCGCAAACATGGGACGCCAGCGTTCAATATCGCTTTCTTCATCCTGATAATCACCGATATATTTGTCTCTCAACGCCAGCCAGCGTGTATATAAATCAGCCGGAATAATACTGCGCAGAGTGGCTCCGTCAGGATTCTTGCGGGCTTCCATGGCCGACGGTATCAGAAATAGCGTCTTGAAAAAACCAATCTGTTTCATCGAAACAGACACCGATGGTCCCGTGATGATTTCCTGGGATTGCGCAACAATGGCTTCCACCTGTTTGGCGCGCCAGATCATTTTTTTAGGCATCGGGCTTTGAGTACCAATGATCCATAGCACATGATCTGCTTTCGACACTTTCCACATGCCCGGGCCGGGTTGTTCTCCACTGACCAACACTTGTTCCAGCATGACCGGTGTAGGCGCTATCGCGGATGCTTCAGGCGCTTGTGCGGGTATGGATGCGGATGCAGAAGCAACAGAAGCCGAGCCTGAAACAACGATAACCATGGAGCACATAAGGCAGCTAAGGCAGCTTAAATAAATTCTCAAGGGGCATCCTTATCGTAATTGTTATCAAGCTATAGGGGTTATTGGTGTGGCAAGCTAAACACAGACCCGCGATGCGGCCACAAGTTTCATTCGTATTGTGGTGTGCTGATGAGATGAAGAAATGGCGTTGATGAATGCAAAGGCTTGATCGTGTTCACGTCAATGCAGTAGCTTTGCGGGCAGTTTCAAGTGGCGGTTTTTAGTGGTGCTTGCAAGTTTTGAGGCGAAACTCGTTAATCCACTGGCGTTTCAAAGCAAAAATGTCCTAAACCCCGCTCCAGCGCTAGAGTTTTAAAAATAAAATTGCCTAAAGTCCCTCATGCTCATGGCAATTCCGGCTTATTTCGCAATATCACTTGCTCTTAATTGCGGGAATAAAATCACATCCCGAATCGAGGGTGAGTTGGTCAGCAACATGACCAGCCGGTCAATGCCGATGCCTTCGCCCGCCGTGGGCGGCATGCCATATTCGAGCGCGCGTACAAAATCGGCATCGTAGTGCATGGCTTCTTCATCGCCGCCTTCTTTGGCTTCGACCTGTTCCATGAAGCGTGCGGCCTGATCTTCGGCGTCGTTTAATTCCGAGAACCCATTGGCTAATTCACGCCCCGCGATGAACAGCTCAAACCGATCCGTAATCGCCGGGTTGATATCGTTACGGCGTGCGAGTGGCGAAACTTCAGCCGGGTAGTCGATGATGAAAGTAGGCTGGATCAGTTTTGATTCGGCTGTTTCTTCAAAGAGCTTCAGTTGCAGTATGCCCACGGTGTCGTTTGCTTTGACTGGCGCATGATGTTTCTGGCAAAGGGTTTTCAGTATCTCCAGATCGTCGAGATTGGTATCGGCATATTCGGGAAAATAATGCTTGACTGCCTGTGGCATGGTGAGACGCGCAAAAGGCGGGCTAAAATCAATTTGCACGCCTTGATAATCGATCAGGGTGTGGCCACAAACTTTTTGCGCCACATTGCGCAGCATGTCTTCGGTGAATTGCATGAGGTGATGGAAATCGCGATAAGCAATATAAAACTCCATCATCGTAAATTCCGGATTGTGGCGAACACTCATGCCTTCATTGCGAAAATTGCGGTTGATCTCGAACACCCGTTCGAAGCCGCCAACGATCAGGCGCTTTAAATAAAGCTCCGGCGCGATGCGCAAATAAAGCTGCATATCGAGGGTGTTGTGATGAGTGATAAAAGGTTTGGCCGCAGCGCCACCGGGAATCGGATGCATCATCGGTGTTTCGACTTCAAGGTAACCCGCGGCCACCATAAAGGCGCGAATTTCCTGCACGATTTGTGAGCGTGCTTCGAAGGTGCGTTTCACTTCCGGGTTTACCATCAGATCAACGTAGCGCATCCGATAGCGTTGTTCGGTATCTGACAAACCATGAAACTTTTCAGGCAACGGGCGCAGTGACTTTGTGAGCAGCCTGAGTGAAGTCACATGCACTGAAAGCTCACCCACCTTGGTTTTGAATAGCCTGCCTTCCGCACCCAGAATATCGCCCATGTCATAGCGCTTAAATTCTTCCAGTGCTTCTTCACCGAGATCATTTAGGGTGACGTAAAGCTGAATGCGTCCTGATGCATCCTGAATCGTCGCAAACGCTGCCTTGCCCATGACGCGCTTTAACATCATGCGTCCGGCGACTTTAACGATGACGGCCGGGGCGGCTTCAAGCTCTTCTTTTGATTGGTCGTTATAGCCTGCAACTAGCGCAACTGATTGATGCTCCGGACGGAAATCATTGGGGAAAGGTTGCAGCTTAGCAGCGCGTGATTTTTCACGAATGGCGGCGAGCTTTTGACGGCGCTCGGCAATCACATGGTTTTCGTCCAGCGGCGGGTTTTGTGCGGCATCAAGAATTTCGTCAGACATGGTGTTCTCTATTCGTAAATCAGAAATATAAAATATTCAAGGTTGCAGCCAAACCGATTGCAGCTTGCCTTCGGGCCAGCTAAACAGGGCGCGGCGATTACCTTGCGAAGCGAGATAGACCCATTCAATCGAGGTGACATGTACGGTCACGACGCAAAAATTTTCGCGACCCATTTCAGGCAATTGATCTAGCTCCTCATCGGCAAGGTCGTTGACAATATCGAGCTTAGGTGCGGGCAGGGTGGTCGGCGTCGCAATCACGGAGCCAGGTGCATCATCAACGCAGTAGGTCAGCCGTGACATCGCGCGTGAATTTTGCCACGCCGTATTCGCTATCTCATCATGGGCATGCAAGGTCACTTCACCATTAATCCGGAGTTGGATTTTCTTTCCGGCATCGTAGGCAATAATGCATGCGCCAGGTTTGATGCGCCATTGTGCGATCTTGCTGGAACGAATGTCGGCATGAAATCCGAGCGTGCGGTTATGGCGATCAGCGCCGCGCAAAATCATCGTACGCGCTGATGGGTGCCCCTGTAAATCAATGCTGGCGATAACTGGCGTATGAAAGGCGGAGCGGCGGTCAGTGGTGCCCAGAACCATCAGTTGCCAAACCTCTTCCAGCGAGCTGTCTAAGCTGTCATAGAACTCGGGCAATGATCCAGGATTGGGGCTGGGATTGGAGTTGGGGCTGGCGTTGGTCGTGACGGTCATTTGCTTGTACCTATGTTTGTACCTGTGTTTATACCTGTGGTTTCCAGCTCATGAGGCCAATGCCTGCGAGGCACAGCGCGATGCCGGATAATTTTGCGGCCGGGATTGATTCGCGAAAAAAAAGTGTGCCGATGAGCAGCGTTAATACTGCCACAACGGATGCCGTCAACACGGCGGCTGACGACAGTTCAGCGCCAGCCCGGTAAGCCAGCAAAAAACCGATCTCGATCAATACAATACTCGCCGCCACTCCATACACGGCCCAGTTCAGTTTTTTAATCTCATTAACAACTGAGTCGGTCAGCGGAAACAGCCAAAATAACGGCAGCGTCAGCATCGCTGCCAGCAGGTAAAACATCAGCAGCGATATGACAGGATGCGTGCCAGGCGCGATACTCTTTTGCGTGACGTGATAGAGCACTTGCCCGGCAATTGCCAGCAAAAACGCCACAAGCAAACCTGATTTTATAGCCATGCTTAGCCTAAACCCCTTGCTTCAAACTGGCTTCAATAAACGGATCCAGATCGCCGTCCAACACTTTCTGCGTGGCGCTGATTTCTACATTGGTGCGTAAATCTTTAATCCGGCTTTGATCCAGCACATAAGATCGAATCTGATGGCCCCAACCCACATCCGTTTTTGTCGCTTCCAGCTTATCCTGCTCAACCTGACGCTTGCGAATTTCAAGTTCATATAACTTCGCTTTCAGCATGGTCATGGCTTCCGCCCGGTTGCGGTGCTGCGAGCGATCATTCTGACATTGCACCACAATACCGGTCGGGCCGTGGGTAATGCGGATCGCGGAATCGGTTTTGTTAATGTGCTGTCCACCGGCGCCGGATGCGCGAAAGGTGTCAATGCGCAGATCGGCCGGATTGATATCGACCTCAATCGAGTCATCCACTTCCGGGTACACAAAAACGCTTGCAAACGAGGTATGCCGCCCACCGGATGAATCAAACGGGGACTTGCGAACCAGGCGATGCACCCCGGTCTCGGTACGCAAAAATCCGTAAGCGTAATCACCGCTGATTTTGATCGTCGCGCTCTTGATGCCCGCTACATCGCCATCGGATTGCTCCAGCAACTCAGTCTTGAAGCCCTTGCGTTCGGCATAGCGCAAATATTGGCGCAATAGCATGGAGGCCCAATCCTGCGCCTCGGTGCCGCCTGCACCCGACTGAATATCCAGAAAACAGTTGAAGCCATCAGCCGCATTTGAAAACATGCGTCTGAATTCCATATCGGCCACCACCGAACGAATCGCTTCCACATCGGCAGATACGGCGAGCAAAGTTGAATCATCGCCTTCATCCTTGGCGAGCGTAAAAATTTCCTGTCCGTCTTTTAGACCCTGATCGATTTGAATCAGCGCTTCAACCACAGCATCCAGTGATTTTTTTTCACGGCCCAGCTCCTGGGCTTTTTTCGTGTCTGCCCAAATAGTGGGGTCTTCGGCGAGCTTGGATACTTCCTCGCGGCGCGCTACTTTGCCGTCAAAGTCAAAGATACCTCCGCAACTCGACCGCGCGCGCGGATAAGTCTGAAAGGCTGTTGGCGATAAGGTTGATTTGATCGGCTTCCATGATGCTTTTCTATTCTATTTATGGGTATTCCTGCGAGGGCTGATTATAGCCGATGCGTGGCTTTACCGGCAGGTAAATCCCAAACCAGCCGGCAGGTAAATCCCAAATCAGCCGGCAGGTAAATACCAAACCAGTCGACAGGCTAATATCAAGCCAACCCGCTGCTAAATTCATCACCAACGGATGGTAAATACCTAAGCACCGATCAAGCTATTGAACCTTGAGTTGATCAACGCCGACACAGCAGGACTCAATGGCGTAATCCTTCAACTTCTCGTAGAAATACTCAAACATGAATGTCCACACCAAAAAATTGATTGCCCGTCTTGTTGCCGGCTTGGCAGCATCGTCGTTTATAGCCGCAGCCGCAATCGCCGAAACGCCCGATGTAGAAATGAAATTGTCAGCGACCTCGTTGTACGTCAATCAGGAATTGGTGGTGACGATCAGCAGCAAGGTTTTTTGCGATATTCAAACCGCAGCATGGGGCTTGGATGATCCACAGTTCAAGGAAATCGGTGGCGGCGATCAGGCCGTGTTTAATCCGCCCAAGCAGTACAAGTATAAGTTCGCAAAAGCGGGTAAGTACCGTATGGTTGCCGACCATGGCGACATGTATTGCGGCAACATGGCCAAAATCGCCATGATGACTGATATTGTAGTTTTGCCCGTTGTCCGGTCAGTACCGCTTGCCACGTCTCTCACGACTCCTACGGCTCCCACGACTCCTGCAATCAAACCTGCCACCAAACCTGCCACCAAACCCGTCACTAAGCCATGCGCTAAAAAAGGCAACCAACAGGTTGATCCGAACTGTACTGATAACTGAGCAATAGTCATCGTTTTTCTCGTGCTTAATGGTGATGTGATGCGGGCGCTTTAGTACGCCGTTAAAGACGAGAACAGCGAGCCTGTTGCCTGCTTGTAAAGTCCCCTATAGACGTGCCGTTCGAAGCACTTTTGCCTTGAACGGCACGCCAGGCCTAGTGTTTACTCATAAGAACGACGGCTTCACGGAGTTCTTGCGTCTATCAATACCGTCGTAAGCAAATACTTGAATCTGCGCCCGCAGCACCCGAACCGAGAGGCGCTGCTAACGCCGTCTAATAAGCCAGTGCGCTCAAGCAGCCCCAACAAACAGTTGAGCACAGGCTGGCGTAAATACGAATACAGGAAATAACTTGCGTAGTTTCAGAAATTATTGCTCGCCTGTTGGTCGTCCATGCATCATATGCGCGCCGTCAAAATCGGGTTGTCGGCGCAGATCGAGCGTGAACGGAAACGCGGGGTTTCTGCCTTCGGCCTTGATGCCCATCGGCCCCGGCGTATGGCCGATTTTCTGGAATCTTGCTACGCGTCGCGCTTCAGCTTCAAAGGCGTTGACGGGGAAGGTATCGTAGCTGCGACCACCGGGATGGGTGACATGGTAGGTGCAGCCGCCGACTGAGCGCTGCGCCCAGGTATCAACCAGATCAAATACCAGCGGGGCCTGTACACCAATAGTCGGATGCAGCGCAGACGGTGGCGCCCAGGCGCGGTAGCGCACGCCTGCGACGAATTCACCAGCCACGCCGGTCGGTGACATCGGCACCACGCGGCCGTTGCAGGTGACGATATGACGATTGCCGGTCATGCCGGTAACTTTAATTTGCATCCGTTCAACTGATGAATCCACATAGCGCGAGGTGCCGCTGCCGGCCATTTCCTCACCCAATACATGCCAGGGCTCAATGGCCTGACGCAATTCCATTTCAACCCCTTGATACGCGACCGTGCCGTAGCGCGGGAAGCGGAATTCAAGGAACGGTGCGAACCATTCAAACTTGAATGGATAGCCTGCGCCGACGAGATCATCAACGACATTCTTCATATCGTTGGCGACAAAATAGGGCAGCATAAAACGATCGTGCAATTCGGTGCCCCAGCGGATCAGCGGTGCACGGTAAGGATTGTTCCAGAACCGGGCGATGAGGGCGCGCAGCAGCAGCATTTGCGCCAGACTCATTTGCGGATGTGGCGGCATTTCAAACGCACGGAATTCCAGCAGGCCCAGACGGCCGGTGGGGCCATCAGGTGAATAGAGCTTGTCGATTGAAAATTCGGCGCGATGGGTATTGCCGGTGAGATCAATCAGAAAGTTACGCAACAGCCGGTCTACCAGCCATGGCTGCAGGGATTGTTTGCCGGACGCTGCTTTTAAATCCATTTGCTCGAAGGCGATACCGAGTTCATAAAGCGTATCGTCGCGTGCTTCATCCACCCGCGGGCTCTGCGAGGTTGGGCCGATAAACATGCCCGAAAATAAATACGAGAGGGCCGGATGATTCTGCCAATACGTAATCAGCGAACGCAGCAAATCCGGCCGACGCAGCAGCGGTGAATCGGCGGGCGTTTCACCACCGACTGTGACATGGTTGCCGCCGCCGGTACCGGTATGACGGCCGTCGAGCATGAATTTCTCGGTGCCCAGCCGCGTCTGGCGGGCTTCTTCATATAGTGTTTCAGTATTGGCCGCTAACTCACCCCAAGTTTTGGCGGGATGGATATTTACTTCAATCACGCCAGGGTCAGGTGTGATGGCAAATTTATGGATGCGCTTGTCAGTCGGCGGGGTGTAGCCTTCGAGCCGCACCGGCTGCTTTAGAACGCCTGCAGCAGCTTCGATAGCGCTCACCAGGGCTAGATAATCTTCGAGCCTTGCTAATGGGGGCATGAACACATATAAAAACCCGTGGCGCGCTTCTATGCATAGCGCCGTACGGACAATGCCTTTTGCCAGCTCGCCTTTTTTAATGTCAATTTCAGTGCGCGCCATCACCGCTTTTTTAGAGGCGGGTTTAGCGACTAATTCATCCTGAGGCGCAAACGGATCCACGGGAATAATGGTTTCAATATCTTCGGCTGCCATTTGCGGCAATGAAGCCAGTGGCAAGCGAAAACCAATCGGTGAATCGCCCTCCAGCAAAAAAAGATGTCTGGTTTGCAATGGCCAGGCCGATGAAGCCCACTCTGTAAGTCCCGTTGATGCGCTCAATGCAGCCGCTTTGCTTTTGAGGGGTTTGGCATCAACGACTTTCAGCGGCAACACATACCCAATTGCTTCGCCAATTTCACCGGCCAATTGAGTTAGCAGTTTGGCTCGCGCCGCCGGGTTTTTAAGATCAGGGGCCAACGGATCAACATTAGCGGGCAGACTCATCTCGTCACGAATGGTACGCCAGACACTTTCATACGCGGGAATCACATAATCCGCATGCAACCCGAGTTGCGCCACCAGCGCCTGCGCGAAAGATTTTGCGTCTTGGTGAACAGGTGGATTTGCACCGGCTGAAAATGCGATCAGCGATTCATCATGCCAAACCGGTTTACCGTCTAAACGCCAGAAGCATGACAGCGCCCAACGCGGCAGCGGCTCGCCGGGATACCATTTGCCCTGACCAAAATGCAGCAGCGAGCCGGGCGCAAACTTGGGTTTAAGGCGTTTGATTAAATCAGTCGCCAGCGCCAGTTTTGTCGGTGACAGGGCGGTAAAATTCCACTCCGCGCCTTCCATATCGTCGATCGATACAAAGGTGGGTTCGCCGCCCATGGTCAAGCGCACATCGCCGCGAGCTAAATCCTGATCAACCCGCTCACCGAGTTGGGTGATCTCATCCCATTGTGCGGTGCTGTAAGGCCTGGTCACACGCGGGTCTTCGTGAATGCGCGTAACCGTCATTTTAAAATCGAGCGTGGATGCGCATTGATCCGTAAAGCCGGACACCGGTGCGGCCGATGAAGGAATTGCAGTGCAGGCGAGCGGAATATGGCCCTCACCCGCGAGTAATCCCGACGTCGGATCAAGCCCTACCCAGCCAGCGCCGGGCAGATAAGCTTCGCACCAGGCGTGCAGGTCCGTGAAATCCTTGTCGGTGCCGGAGGGGCCATCAAGCGATTTTTGGTCCGCCACCAACTGGATTAAATAGCCGGATGCGAAGCGTGCCGCAATCCCGAATTGGCGCAGAATCTGCACTAGCAGCCACGCGGAATCACGGCATGATCCTTGGCCAGATTGCAGCGTAAATTCGGGCGCCTGTACGCCGGGCTCCATGCGAATTAGATAGCGAATATCATGCTGAAGTTTTTGATTAAGCGCGACCAGAAAATCAATGGTTACCATGTTTGGCTGCAGCAAATTTTGGCGGGCGTATTTGATCCAGGCGGCGACCAACGGGCCTGCCGGCTCGGTTTCAAGATACGCCGTCAGCTCACGCTTATTATCGGCGGTGTAGGCAAACGGAAAAGTCGCTGCGTATTTTTCAACAAAAAAATCGAACGGGTTAATTACTGTCATGTCGGCGACCAGATCGACTTCGATCGACAACTCGCTAGCCGGCTCCAAGAAAACCAGGCGTGCCAGCCAATTGCCGTAGGGATCCTGCTGCCAGTTGATGAAATGCTTTTCCGGTTTTATCTTTAGTGAATAGCTCTCGATCGGGGTGCGGCAATGCGCAGCAGGACGCAGGCGAACCTCGTGCGGCGAAAGATTGACCGAGCGATCAAATTGGTAGTGGGTTTTATGATGAAGCGCTACGCGGATAGTCATTTATTCCAGCCAATCGGGATCAGGTAATTCACCAAACACGCGTCTGAGGCCACCACCCCAGCGCTGCCGCAGCATTGAAAAATACGGGTCGCCATCGCGGATGCGTTGCTGTACGCCGATGCGCAGTGAGTTATTGGGATACCAGAGCATATCAATCGGCAGCCCCACTGAAATATTGGATTTGATTGTGGAATCGAATGAAATCAGCACGCATTTTGCCGCTTCTTTTTGCGGGGTGCCGGTAGTGACTACGCGGTCAAGAATAGGCTTGCCGTATTTTGATTCGCCGAGCTGAAAGTAGGGCGTTTCTTCGGAGGATTCGATGAAATTACCTTGCGGATAAAGATGAAAAAGACGCTGATTTTCACCGGTGATTTGTCCGCCAACGATGAGATTGGCCGACGCATCAATCCCGCTTTGGCTGAGCGAAGGGCCATCGCGGCGCTGGATTTCACGCAATGCTTCCCCGGCCAGTGAGGCGACATCAAACATGCTTTGTGCGTTCCATATGGTCGGCTCATCGCTCGCGGCAAATTTATGCCGATCCAGCATGTTGATCACGGCTTGCGTAACGGAAAGATTGCCGCTGGATAAAATGATGATCACACGATCATCCACTTTTTCATAAACCTTCATCTTGCAAAAAGTGGCGACATGATCCACGCCGGCGTTGGTTCTGGAGTCGGACGCAAAAATCATTCCGGAATCGAGACGAATGGCAACACAGTAAGTCATGTTTTAATTGAATAGAGAGTTAAGGGGTTGGATCAAAGATCGGGAATTTCGGTTCAAGATAAATCAGGCGGTAGCAGATAGTGTGCGTGCAAAAAAAGCTTTATCCACCTCGCCACTCAGCTTGTTGCTGGACTCCAAAAAAGAGGTCAAATATTCATGCAAGCCGGCCTGAAAAATATTCTGCATCGTGCCGAATTGCAGCGCCGCATAAATTTCACCTGCCTGACGCGTCGCTTCCATTGAGGCGCGATTTTGCACTTCGCATAAAATTTGATAAACGTCGCGGTAACAAAATCGCATCGAACGCGGAATATCGTCCCGCAAAATCAGCAGCTCGGCCACCTTGAGCGGCGTGATGATGTCGCGATACACCTTGCGGTAAGATTCAAACGCCGATACCGAACGCAGCACGGCTGACCATTGATAGTAATCCACTGCACCACCGACATCTTCCACGCTCGGCAGCAGCACATGGTATTTCACATCGAGCATACGTGCGGTGTTATCGGCACGTTCAAGGTAGGTCCCCAGGCGGTGGAACTGGAATGCTTCATCGCGGCGGATAGTGCCGAAGGTCACGCCGCGAAACAGATGCGAACGCTCTTTCACCCACTCAAAAAACGATGAAATGCCGCGTGCATACAAGCGGTCTTCATCCATGTTTTGCATTTCCAGCCAAGTACCATTGAGCACTTCCCACATTTCGCTGGTGATCGTGCCGCGCACGGCGCGCGCATTTTCACGGGCTTGTTTGGCACAACTGTAAATCGATGAAGGATTATCCGCATCAAGCGCCATAAAATGCAGTACTTCTTTGGAATTGACAATGGAATGACGGCCGCTGAACGGGAACAGTGTACCGGTGATATTGAGCGGCGCAAACCATTCCTGATCCTGCAGATCAGGGTCTTTGGTGAGCAGGGACATGCGGTGCGCAACATCGAGAATGCGCGCCGTATTTTCGGCACGCTCAACATTGCGTGACATCCAATATAAAGTTGAGGCGGTTCTTGAGAGCATCGGGTTTAATCCACTATCCAGGTATCTTTTACGCCGCCGCCTTGAGAGGAGTTGACGACCAGTGAGCCTTCGCGCAAAGCCACACGGGTCAGCCCGCCGGGCACAAAACTGACGTTCTTGCCGGACAGCACATACGGACGTAAATCAATATGGCGCGGGGCTAACCCTTTATCAACAAAGGTCGGACAGACCGAAAGTGACAGCGTGGGCTGGGCGATAAAACGCTCGGGCGCATCCAGCACCCGCTGCTTGTAGCGCTCGCGTTCTTCTTTGGTGCTGGTTGGACCCACCAGCATGTTGTAACCGCCAGAGCCTTGCGCTTCTTTTATTACCAGGTCCTGCATGTTGGCCAGCACATAGTCCAGATCTTTTTTATCATCGAGCATGTAGGTGTGAACGTTCTTCAGGATCGGTTCTTCGTCGAGGTAAAAACGAATCATCTCCGGCACGTAGGGATACATTGATTTATCGTCGGCCACTCCGGTGCCGACGGCATTGGCGAGCGTCACACGGCCAGCACGATAGGCGCGCATCAGGCCAGGCACCCCCAACATGGAATCTTTGCGGAAGGCTTCGGGATCAATGAAGTCATCATCAATACGCCGATAGATAACATCCACCTTTTGCGGCCCCTGGGTCGTGCGCATGAAAACGGTGTCGTCCTGCACAAATAAATCGACGCCTTCAACCAGTTCAATGCCCATTTGCTGCGCTAAAAATGCGTGCTCAAAATAGGCCGAATTAAAATTGCCTGGCGTCATCAAAACAATGGTCGGATTGTCAATACCAACAGGCGCTGCATTTCGCAATGTCTCCAGCAGCAAATCCGGATAATGATCAACTGGTCTAATACGTTGCTGGGCAAATAATTCGGGAAACAGCCGCATCATCATTTTGCGATTTTCAAGCAGATAAGAGACGCCGGAGGGGGTTCTTAAATTGTCTTCCAGCACATAGTATTCGCCATCAAAATCCTTGACCAGATCAATACCTGCGACGTGCGCATAAATACCGCCCGGCACATTTATGCCGATCATTTCAGGTCGAAACTGCGAATTTTCGATGACTTTGCGGGCGGGCACTTTACCGGCACGCAAAATATTTTGTTCATGATAAATATCGTGCAAAAACGCGTTCAGGGCGGTGACGCGCTGTTTCAAACCTTTGGATACCTGCTCCCATTGCTTGCCCGGAATAACATGCGGGACAATATCAAACGGGATCAGACGCTCGGTGCCCGTTGCTTCGCCATACACCGCAAAAGTAATGCCCACCCGGTGAAACAGCAGGTCTGCGGCCTGTCGATTCTGGGTGATTTTTTCGGGTGGCGTATTGGTTAGCCAATCGCCAAATGCTTCGTAATGAGGGCGTGCTTTACCATCGTCCGAATACATTTCATTAAAGAATTTTTTAAGAGCCATATTTCCGGATAAACATTTGATGGGTGTTTGATGGGCGTTTGGTTGAAGGCGCAGGGCAAAAAATAATTAATGTTTTTGGGAAAAAGTTGTTTGGGAGCCCGGTACTTTTACGAGCGTCTTCATACCTAAAAGCAAACGCCGTGCCGTGAATATACCGCCTTTTGTAATGGGCAGGCAGAGGATATACGCCTACATCGAATAGAATGTTTAAAATGATTTTTACCTGTTTTTTATATTGATAGCGATGTTAGCCCAGCCCATTCCGACGATTGATCCCGACTACCGTATTGACTCCCTGCGCGCGCAGATTGCGCAGCGTGCTGATGAAGGCTTAGTGGCTTGTCGAGCGCTGGACTTTGTCATTGCGGCTGCCAAGACCAGCGCGCGAACCGACGCGTTGAGTCGCGCTATTGCGTCCGTTGAAATTTTGCTGGGCATCGAAGTCGACAGCGAGACCCTGGCTGCCGCGCTCATTTTTGGTGCGATTCCCAAGAATGAAATGGATTCAGCCGTGATTGCCGACCTATTTGGTGCAGAGGTGGCGGGGCTCGTGAATGGGGTGATTCGCGCGGGCCGTCTGGAAGTGGTGGCAGCGGGCACGCCCTCCCCATCTGCCGGGGCTAACAATACGCCGAGTGTAGAAATTCTGCGCAAAATGCTGCTGGCCATGGCAGACGATGTGAGAGTGGTGCTGATCAAACTCGCCGAACGCGTGGTGTATATGCGCTCGATTACCAAAGCGGATGAATCTGTTCGCCGGGTGGCCGCCGAGCAGACCCGTGATCTATTCGCGCCGCTGGCAAACCGGCTGGGTGTATTTGCCATCAAGTGGGAGCTGGAGGATTTATCATTCCGCTTCTTTGAGCCTGAACTTTACAAGCGCATTGCCACCCTTCTGGACGGCAAACGCGGCGAACGCGAAGCCTACATTAAAAGCGTTCTGGCCTCGCTACGCGGCGAGCTTGATCAATTGCATATCAAAGCTGAAATCGCCGGACGGCCCAAACATATCTGGTCGATCCATCGCAAAATGCAATCAAAAAATCTCGCATTTGAGCTGCTTTACGACATCCGAGCCGTGCGGGTGCTGGTCGATAATGTGGCGGACTGCTATGCGGTGCTAGGCTTGATTCATGATCTGTGGCAGCCGATTGCGGGTGAATTTGATGATTACATCGCGCAGCCCAAGGCAAATAATTATCAGTCGCTGCACACCGCGGTTATTGATGGCGATGGCAAGACGCTGGAGGTGCAGATTCGCACCCATGAAATGCATAACGCATCGGAACACGGGGTTGCTGCGCATTGGCGATATAAGGAGGGCGGTGCGCATAAAACCGCGGCTGATAAACGCTTCGAATCCAAAATTTCATGGCTGCGTCAGGTCCTGGAATGGAAGCGCGAGATGGTAGATCAGAGCGGGTTTTCAGAGCAGATTAAGCAAGGGCTGTTCAACGACACGGTCTATGTGTTTACCCCACAAGGCAAAGTGGTTGATTTACCGGCGGGTTCAACCCCGGTTGATTTTGCTTATCACGTCCACACCGATCTAGGTCATCGCTGTCGCGGTGCCAAACTGGATGGGCAAATCGTGCCGCTAATTACCAAACTGCAAAATGCCCAGAGAGTTGAAATATTGGCAGCAAAGCAGGGTGGGCCTTCACGGGATTGGATCAATCCCCAGTTGGGCTATTTGGCCAGTCATCGTGCGCTGGCCAAGGTGCGGGCATGGTTTAGACAAGAGTATTTTGAGGTCGATGTCGCAAACGGACGTCAAACCCTCGAACGTGAATTGGCGCGGAACAGCGCGACCGCGATTGCGCTTGAAAAAGTAGCGGGCGCCTTGAGCCATCGCGATCTGGAAGAGTGCCTGGCTGAAATCGGACGTGGTGAAATTACCCCGCATCAGATCGAGTTAGCACTTCGCGTACTCACGACAACCAAGCCAGAAGCCGCGCCAGTGCTTGGGTTTGGCGCATCGCCCTCGGCTGAAATGATCAAAGGCTTAAGCGCGGTCAAGTCGGATAAAATTTCCGGTGGCGTGCTGGTTTTGGGCGTTAACAATATCGCGACCCTGGTCGCAAAATGCTGCAAGCCACTACCGAATGACCCTATCATCGGCTTTGTCACCAAAACTCGCGGGGTGATGGTGCATCGGCTTGATTGCATCAACATCACCAGCCTGACTAGCGAACAGCGTGAACGGTTGATGCCCGCGCAGTGGGGCAATGTTGATCAACAGCCTTTTGCGGCCGATATTGAAGTCACGGCGATGGACCGCCAGGGTTTGCTGCGTGATGTGTCCGAGGCGCTATCGCATGAACGTATCAACGTCACCGCGGTAAACACGATCACGCGCGGCAGTTTGGCCTCCATGCGTTTCACGGTTGAAATCAAACGTGGCGAAGAATTGGTGCGCCTGTTGCGAACGGTGGCAGAAGTGCCTGGTGTTGAAACGGTGCGCCGCCGCTAAAAATTTAATCCTACTGATCGTAAAAAATAATGACTGAAGCCAGTAAGCTCGAAAACAAAAACAACGGTCCGCTGGCCGGCATCCGCGTGCTCGATTTAACCAGCGTCATCATGGGCCCCTATTGCACGCAGTTGCTGGGTGATATGGGCGCGGATGTGATCAAAGTTGAAACCCGCGAAGGCGACAATATGCGCTGGGTGGGGCCGATGAAATCGCCTGGCATGGGTCATATTCATTTACATTTAAATCGCAATAAGCGCTCATTGGTGCTGGATTTGAAACAAGCCGCAGGCCGTGAGGCGTGCCTGAAGCTCGCGGCCATTGCAGACGTGCTGGTCTACAACGTGCGACCACAATCGATGGCGCGTTTAGGGCTCAGCTATGAAGCCGTAAAAGCCGTAAACCCGAAAATTATTTATGTGGGCGCATTTGGCTATGCCGAAAAAGGCCCCTATGCAGGACGTCCCGCTTATGACGATCTGATTCAGGGCATTACTGGCATTGCCTCGCTATCGCAGCGTCAAACCGGCGAATTGCCGCGTTATTCGCCGGTGACCATCGGCGACCGCAGTGTGGGTCTGCACACCGTGAATGCAGTCCTGGCCGCCTTGTTTCATCGCGAGCGAAGCGGTAAAGGGCAGGCCATCGAGGTGACGATGTTTGAGGCGCTGTCCCAATTCGTGCTGGGGGATCATATGGGCGGCAAAACGTTCGAGCCGCCGCTGGGCGACACGGGCTATGCACGTTTGATTGCGCCCCATCGCCGCCCCTACCAAACAGCTGATGGTTTTTTATGCGTGCTGATTTACAACGATAAACACTGGTCTCATTTTTTTGAAGCCATCGGGCGTCCTGATTTAAAAGCAGATGTGCGTTTTAAAGACCATTCTGCACGTGCCGCTCATATCGACGAGGTTTATGAATTTGTTGCGACAACGATTCAAGCCAAACCCACTGCGTATTGGCGTGCGCTGCTGGAGAAAGCCGATATTCCCGTCGCGACCATGCATTCGATTGATTCACTGCTGGAGGATGAACATCTCCAGGCGACAGGGTTTTTACCCGAGTTTGATCACCCCACCGAAGGTCGTATTCGGGCTACTGCACCAGTCGGTGAATGGAGTGAGACGCCGCCGTCAATACGTTCACTGCCCGCGCATTTAGGTGAACATTCGCGGGAAATTTTAGGCGAGTTAGGATATGCGAAGGCTGAGATCGATGCGATGATTTTGCAAAAAGTCACTCATGCGCTAGATTAAAAATGTCGTCGTTTAGCATCGACAAACCGGGTGACAAGCATTCATCTTTTGAGCCATTTTTACTGCAGGCTAATCAAGCTGCGTCAACAGCGGCAAAAGCCATGCGTTACTGACGTTGTGCAACATCAGTCAAACCACCTCTACAATTTCAAAAGTGTTGAATCGTTATCAGGAGATAGGTCATGCCCAATCCAAATGAGGCTCCTCGCGAAGTCACTCATCTTATTAATCAATCTGCGGGAATTTCCAGCCATAAAACCCATCCCATGTTAATTATTGCTGCCGTCGCGGTAACGCTTTGTGCAGGGGTGGGTATTGCTGTAATGACCGGTGTTATTCCGAGCGCAAATTCATCTGCGTCGCCTAAACTTGAGTCATCCACACCGCCCATTCCTACCGCAATGGGCGCCAGCGCCATGATGGGCAGCGCCGGATTTAACGCGGCTTCGGAAGCTGCGCCATGGTCGGCGAACACAGAAAAACAGGCCGAAACCAAGCCATCAACTAGCGCCAACAGCAGCAACACCAACACCAAAGTTTCAACGCAAGCTGTCCGTAAGTCGAGCAGCACCAACACGCATGCTCCATCGCAGACACCCATTCCAGTTTTTGCACAAAATAACCCCAGCGCGCAGGCAGAGAGCGTCGCTTCCTTCGGTTCAGCAGCGCCGACGGTAGTCACAAACTGCCGCAGCTGTGGCTCTGTCGATAGTATTAATACCATTGTTAAACAAGGCGAGGGCAGCGGTGCGGGTGCAGTTTTGGGTGGTGTGTTAGGCGGCGTATTGGGCCATCAGGTAGGCAATGGTCGCGGCAAAGATTTAGCAACCGTGGCCGGCGCTGTTGGTGGCGCTGTGCTCGGCAACAGCGTAGAGAAGAATGCGAAAACGGCCAATAGTTACGACGTTCGGGTGCGCATGGAAGACGGCACATTCCAAACCGTGCGCTATCAAACCGAGCCCGGATTGAGAGTGGGCGATAAGGTGCGCGTTGAGGATGGTCGAATCGTACGAGGCTAATTAAACTGCAGCAAGCCTGCACAAGCCCAACCTGCAAAATAGCCCATGCATTCAGCATGGGCTATTTTTTAGCGCCACTCACGTTGTTTATGGCGATGCTTATCAGCGCAATTTAGCCGATGTGCATCGATATTTCATGTTTGCATTGCAGCAAGCCACCCCAATCGGCTAAAATAACAATTCGTTAGGCACGTAGCTCAGCTGGTTAGAGCACCACCTTGACATGGTGGGGGTCGTTGGTTCGAGTCCAATCGTGCCTACCAAAAGATCAAAAGCGGCAAACCATTCTTGGTTTGCCGCTTTTTTATTTTGTATGCTTCACGACTTGGTATTCGGCGACATAACCTTATACATTAACCAAACGCATTAAGCCCCGTCTGCGCGCGTCCCAGAATCAGCGCGTGTACATCATGCGTGCCTTCGTAGGTGTTGACGGCTTCCAGGTTCATCATGTGGCGGATGACGTGATATTCGTCGGCGATGCCATTGCCGCCGTGCATATCACGGGCGACACGGGCGATATCGAGTGCTTTGCCACAGTTGTTGCGCTTCATCAGCGAGATCATTTCCGGGGTGGCGCGGCCTTCGTCAAGCAGACGGCCCAGGCGCAGCGCTCCTTGCAGGCCGAGGGTGATTT
>Ga0209724_1000281_pt1 | contig 52061 bp, 19 predicted proteins | sample grotaG_FD_184143 | JGI IMG/M metagenome (GOLD analysis project Ga0209724, IMG submission 184143) | Glacier valley bacterial and archeal communities from Borup Fiord, Nunavut, Canada, to study Microbial Dark Matter (Phase II) -... | ecosystem: Environmental > Aquatic > Freshwater > Ice > Glacier ... | reverse complement strand
TTCAGGTATACAAATGAACCTGATGAGGCTGGGAATCCTTTCAACGGAACGATTTCAACCAATTTTGGAATGAACAACGAACGGAACGTGGTTCCAGCATTTGACTGTCGTGAGCGGAATCAATGCGCTGGCAGTGATTTTGCTAACCTGTGTCTTGAAAAAATTGGCAACCCCGATTTTTCCATCCGGCAAATGGACAATAGTTTTTTCAATCTGACAAGCATCACCAAAAATAAAACTTTAGTTTCATGGGTTTGGGATATCATTAATACGACTGCCCAGGAACCATTTTATACGGGTGAATCGTTAGACGCCATCATTCCGAAACCTACCGGAATAGTGAGACTAACGGTGATCAACAAAAACGGGTGTTTTGCATTTATCGATAAAGGCTTTAACCAATGACACATTTTATCCGGCAGCAATATTTGGAGGTCGATCTGAAAGGTTCAGAATCAGATGGTTTTGCTTTGCAACACCGGCTGTCGGATTTGTACTATGCTCAGTTGTTACCAGCCATCGATAAAGCCTTAGATCAATACTCGTCGCCTGATATCCATCTGGTTATTGACCGTTTGGATATCGATGCCGGAACCATTGAAATGGATAGGATTGATCATGAATTGGCAACTTCTGTGGCTAAAGCGTTGATTGATAAAATAGCGATAGAATCAGCCATCAGGATCTCCGGGAAGAAAATACCATCTCTTTTATCCAATTCCGAAAAGGCCCAGGAAAATTTAAAGAACACTTATTTTCAGACTTCTGAAGACAGTTTATGGGAAGTATTCATTCATTTCATTGTAAAGGGCAACCTGCCATGGTCTTACAGATTGCCGGCTGGGAAAAGTCTGGAAGAGGTCATTTCCGAACTTTTGATCAATGACGGGATAAAAACCAGCAGCCTGATTCCAGTACAAAGAATCTTGGAGGCGTTAAAGTCGCCGAACACTTCTGAACGGTTGGCTTTGCAGTTTTCGGAGCACTTCAATAAATTGCTCAATCAAAAGATTTTACCGGATGTTTTAAAAGATAAGGTGGAATCAATTGATCAAAAAAGGCCTGGAAATTTATGGGAGATTTTTATATATTTTCTATTAAATGGCAGTTTACCGGTATTTTATAAATTACCAAAAGGCAAGAATCTGGAAGACGCTGTTACAGAACTTTTAGATGATGGTGAAACGAAAACGGGTATTCCGGTTCCGGTCTCAAAAATCACAGGCGTATTGAAATCACCTTATGCATCCAAACGACTTGTATTTCAGTTTTCAGAGCCATTCATCATCAGGTTGCTTAAATGCATTTGTCCTGAAACTTTAGTCGAACTGACGAGTTTACTTAGCATATCCGAAAATCAATCTTTTGCTCCTGCCGAAGTGCGGTTATTCCGAAAATTTGTGCTCGAAAAAGCGCTTTTGCAGGCATCCTCCTGCGGGAGTATATCGAAAGTTGAGATCGCAAAACAAGTTCTCGATGAACTGCAAATCAGCACTGATTTGCTTCCAATGGTTTCCATGGTTTTTGAACAGGTTTGGCCTGAAATTAAAATTCCGGTCATTGAGCCATCTTCAACAGCATCTGAGCAAACAGACTTAGGTCAAACAGCTAAAACAAATTTAACGCTGTTGAACGCGGAAACTTTAGTATCCAGGTCTTCTGATATCAGGTTAATAGGTAATAAAGCCTCAACAGATTCACGGCTTCTCGATGAAATTCTTACAAAAGAATCTGCTGAAGGCATTTATATCGACAACGCAGGTTTGGTTCTGTTGCATCCTTTCCTTCCTCAATTTTTCGATGCATTGGGAGTATCGATCGGAGATAAAATTGTACAACCTGAAAGAGCGCTGGGTTTACTTCATTTTCTGACTACAGGACAAATTACTGCACCCGAATACGAATTGGTTCTTCCAAAAGTCATTTGCCATGTTCCACTTTCAGCGCCAGTTCGTGCAAATATTGAAATTACTGAAAACGAAATAATTGAAGCATCTGCGTTGCTTGATGCAGTTATTAAGCACTGGGAAGTTTTACAAAATACAACACCCGATGGATTACGCGGCACTTTCCTGGTAAGACCGGGTAAACTTAGTCTGAAGGAGGATGGCGATTGGCTTTTACAAGTTGAAGCACGCACTTTCGATGTTTTACTGGAGCATTTGCCCTGGGGTATTTCAATGATTAAGCTTCCATGGATGAAGCATATGCTCTGGGTTGAATGGAGTTTTTGAATTACAAATCAACGACTTATAAATGAAAACAACGGCTGAAAAATCATCTCACACCACTTCCGCTTCTGAACATCAGAAGTCGGCACAACCTTTCTTTGCAAAGGCTGGTGGAGGCGATTTTTTTGCCCCGGTGAGTCATTCATCACCATCCGTTCAAACGAAACTGACCGTAAATAAGCCGGGGGATAAATTCGAGCAGGAAGCCGATAAAATGGCGGATAAAGTAATGCGAATGCCTGCTCCTTCGCCTCCTGCCAAAGATGAGAAGATTCAGAGAGCTACTCTGCCGGAGGAGAAAGTTCAGAAAAAAGAAGAAGATAAAATCCAGAAGGCAACCTTGCCGGAGGAGAAAGTGCAGAAAAAGGAAGAAGACAAGATTCAGAAAGCTGCTTTGCCAGAGGAGAAAGTACAAAAAAAGGAGGAGGACAAGATTCAGAAAGCTACCTTGCCTGAGGAGAAAGTTCAGAAAAAAGAAGAAGAAAAGATTCAGAAAGCTGCCCTGCCTGAAGAGAAGGTGCAGAAAAAAGAAGAGGAAAAATTACAGCGCGATGGAGGAAATGGCTCTCCTGCAGTTGCAGCCGATACACAATCATCCATCCGAGGCAAAACCTCTGGTGGTCAGCCTTTGTCCACGGAAGCGCGAAGTTATATGGAGCCCCGCTTTAATGCAGATTTCAGCAATGTTCGTATTCACAGCGATCCTGAATCGGCGGGGTTAAGCAACCAGCTAAGCGCACGTGCGTTCACCTATCAAAACCATGTTTTCTTTTCGCGCGATCAATACCAACCCGGCACAAGTGAGGGCAAACAACTTTTGGCTCATGAGCTCACACATACGATTCAGCAGGGTCATGCCATTCAACGCAGTCCTCAGGTGACAACCACTGCTACACCACCTCCGGTACAACGACTTGGCATTCAGGATGCGCTCGATTATTTTGCGGATAAAGCCTATAACCTCCCTGGTTTCCGGATGCTCACAATTATTATGGGATTCAATCCCATCAATATGCGTTCAACTGATCGAAGTGCCGCCAATATATTGCGTGCATTAATCGAACTGGTTCCCGGAGGTCATTTGATTACTCAGGCACTTGATAATCATGGTGTATTTACAAAAGCAGGTGCATGGGTTGAACAACAGCTTTCAACACTCGGAAACATTGGCGCTGATATTGTTTCAGGTCTTAAGAGATTCATAGATTCATTGAGTTGGACGGATATCTTCGACCTCGGAGGTGTCTGGAATCGGGCTGTCAGAATATTTTCAGATCCTATTGGAAGGCTTATTTCATTTGCCCAAAGTGTAGTTTCAGGCATACTTAAAATGGTGAAGGATGCTATTTTGAAACCTTTGGCCGCGCTTGCTCAGGGGACAAGGGGTTATGACCTGCTTAAGGCAATATTGGCTGAAGATCCTATTACGGGAGAAGCTGTGCCACGCAATGCCGATACACTAATTGGTGGTTTTATGAAGTTGATCGGGCAGGAGGAGATTTGGGAAAATATCAAAAAGGGGAATGCGATTGGACGTGCCTGGGCCTGGTTCCAGGGTGCATTGGCCGGGTTGATGGGTTTTGTGCGCGCCATTCCACGCCGGATTGTTGACACAATTTCATCCCTTACATTTCAGGATATCATTACAGTAGTAGGTGCGCTAAGTAAAATTATTGGAGCATTTGTCAATATCGCAGGCGAGTTTATAAGTTGGGGCCTCAATCAGGTAATCAGCTTGTTGGAGATTCTATTCTCCGTGGTCGCACCTGGAGTGATGCCATACATCGCCAAAGCCAGAGCGGCATTTACGACGATTATTAAAAACCCCATTGCATTTGTAGGTAATTTAGTTCGTGCCGGAAAATTAGGTTTTGAGATGTTTGCCTCCAATATCCTCACACACCTGAAAACTGCTTTGATCAGGTGGATCACAGGACCACTGGGCGATGCCGGAGTTTATATTCCAAAGTCCTTCAGCCTGATGGAAATCATCAAATTGGTATTGTCTGTTTTAGGACTTACCTGGCAAAACATCCGGAGTAAACTGGTTAAAATCATTCCTGAACCTGTGCTTGTAGTTTTGGAAAAGACAGCCGGAATATTAGTTACCCTTGTAACGGAAGGTCCTGCTGCGGCATGGGAACAAATTAAAACTGAATTAAGTGAGCTTAAAGATCAGATGATCGCCAAGATTACAGAGATGATTTCCACGGAGGTTGTAAAGGCGGCCATTATGAAACTGGTAAGTATGCTAAATCCTGCGGGTGCAGTGATCCAGGCAATTATAGCGATTTACAATACGGTTACGTTCTTTATTCAGAAGATCAACCAGATAGCTGCGGTGGTCGCCTCATTTATTGATTCTATTGCTGCTATTGCATCTGGTCAGGTTGAAAATGCAGCCAAAAAGGTTGAGCAGACGATGGCCAATACGCTGACAATTATTATTGCGTTTTTGGCTAAGTTTGCAGGGTTAGGAAACATTCCTGAAAAGATTGTCGGAATTATCAAAAAAATCCGCCAGCCGATTGACAAAGGGTTGGATAAGATTGTGGGGTGGCTGGGTGGAATTTTGAATAAGGTAGTAGGTGGAGCAAAGAATCTGGCTGCAGGAGTTCTTCAATGGTGGAAGCAGCGTAAATCCTTCAAAGATAATACAGGCAGCACTCATAATCTTTACTTTGAGGGTGAATCTGTTAGTGCAAAATTAATGGTTGCTTCAACTGTTATGACTGTCGAAGCAACTATTGCAGCCGCATCGGCTAAAGCCAGTTCAAACGAAGAAAAACAAAATGTAATTGATGCAAGATTATTAAAAACACAAGCTGAAACAATAATAAAAAAACTTCAGGGGAAAGGGAAAGATGCTTATGATCCCAAAGACATTGATTCGATCAATAGTTTACTTGAAAAATTAGCTCAGAAAATGGCATTGTTATTACCCTTAATATCTGGACCGGTAGCATCTTCACCTACTTCTTTATCAGTAATAATAGGAGATCTCGTAAATTATAATGGCAGACATTGGATTGTATCATCTTTTGGTAAGGTGGGTAATTTGGACATGGTCTACATTAAGAGACTAATTCCTGCCATTAAAAGTTCAAATGCTGATGGGTTTGGAGTGCCTGGTTTTGATAATGATTTAAAGTCTGGCAAAGTAATGAAAGTTAGTGATACAGCTACAAGGAGATCGTTATTTGTTGGTTCAACTCCAGGTAAATCCTCTGGTGTTGGTACTCTGGTAAAGAATAGAATGATTACGTCAGGAAAATTTAATACCAAAAATGGTCAATTTTTTAATGCGCGTGATGGCAAATGGTATCCTCTAAGTCAGGCAGACATGGGACATGTGATTGATGCTTCTACATGGTGGAACAGCAATGGCAGATTTAAAGGACCAAAATCTCCTGAAGTTCGGACATTTATGAACGATCCGGATAACTATGAATTTGAAGAAAGTGGACAAAATCAGGCAAGAGGTAGTTCATCACCTAACTACCTACCACCAGCATTTTGATGCCGAGAATCATGAAAGGGAAAAATATAATTATTAAACGTCCTTTGCCGGAAGGTTACCTGCAAATTTGGCTCAATGGCCTTTTTATCCCATCAGGGAAAATTGTGACAGGTGATCCATTTTCTTTACCTGATACAGCAATCATACTAACGATTGAGCCCGGTAATTACAATGTTGAATTAATTTTTAAAGATTGCTTGGAATGGGGATATCGGGTGGCATATGCTATACTCCACTTGCATGAAGTCGGTGGAATCTCACAATGGAAATCTGCAAAAACTATTTTTGGCATAACAACAATTCCAGTTGATTCAGGGTTGGCCTGTATAGCAGATGTTGAAACTTCCTTACTCTTTAATAAGCTATTGCTGGAATGGAAAAGCAATAACTCCGGTAAAAATTATTTTGAAGCGGTTCTTAAAAATCAAATCCAGCGAAAAGTATTACACGGTGATAGGATTAATACTTTTGGCCTCTTCAGTCCATTTGGCGACAAAAAAAATCTTGCTGTATTTGAATCTGGAATGGGAGATGGATCTTATAAGATGTATTTAGGCTTTAATCAAAAAAAGCAACCTCAACTATTTGTTCTTGATTTTGATATACTTAATTGGACATGAAAGATTCTAACCTACTCGCGCTTAATACCGCACTTCTGTCTCTTAATTTCCTCATTAAATCTCGGCTAAAGGCGGACAACATCAGCATGGAAAATATCGTTAAATCAGAATCTGATTTTTCCATGGATGATTCTTCATTTGCACAGTTCATAATTAAATATCAACCCACTTTTGAAGAGTACATATTGCTTCTTCTTACATTAACTCCCCATATCCAGCCCAATTTTTACAACCAGATTATCGCTGAATGCCTTCCGGATGGTGGCGACTTCCCCGAATTCGGAGGAGTAAGAGGGAACAGCCATCGCGGTATTTTGCCTACCGGCGAAACAGCCCAATTCGTTATTGCAGGTGATGACCTCGAAAAACGACTCGATGTTCAGCGCATCTTAAGCAGTGACCATTGGTTTTCGAAGAAACACCTTTTATGGCTTGAGCATGTTCCCGACGGTGAGCCACTGATGAGCGGGCGACTGGTGCTTGATCCGGAAATTGTTGAACAGCTCACTACCGGTACCGTCAGCAAACCCCGTTTTAGTATTGATTTTCCGGCAGAATATATTGAAACCGGAATGGAATGGGATGACCTTGTTCTTCATCCAAAAACCCTTCATCAGATTAAGGAAATTGAGCATTGGATTGCGCACAATCATACGCTTCTCCACGACTGGGGAATGAAAAAAAGGATTAAACCGGGGTATCGTGCCTTGTTTTACGGGCCTCCGGGAACAGGAAAAACACTAACTGCCACATTGCTTGGAAAATACACCGGGAAAGACGTTTACCGGATTGATTTGTCGAGGGTTGTCTCAAAATACATCGGCGAAACTGAGAAAAATCTCTCCCGCCTTTTTGATAAAGCGGTTGATAAAAACTGGATCCTCTTTTTCGACGAAGCTGATGCCCTGTTTGGCAAAAGGACCGACATCCGCGATGCACACGATAAGTATGCCAATCAGGAAGTTGCATACCTGTTGCAGCGTATAGAGGCTTATGACGGACTCGTAATTCTGGCCACTAACCAGCGTGGTAATATTGACGATGCCTTTACAAGACGTTTTCAGGCAATTATTCATTTTCCGATACCGGGAATTGGTGAACGCGAAGAGATTTGGCGAAAAGCATTCCCCGCTCAAATTGAAATTGCCGATGATATCCAATGGAATCAAATATCATCCCTCTATGAACTTACCGGTGCAGGAATCATAAATGTAGCTCATTACTGTGCCGTTGAGGTATTGGCCAGCAAAGTGCATCATCTGAGTCTTCAGCAGCTTGAAACGGCCATTATGCGTGAGTACATTAAGGAAGGGAAAGTGGTTTGATTTGAAAATCAGTAAAAGCTTTTTTATAAGCATTGTATTTCCTGTATATCCCATTCCCAATTTGAGAGAAAGGAAACCATCTAAGAAAAAACATGTAAAATAATTTGCATTTTTCAAGTTAAATTAATATATTAGCTTATCTTTTGGATAATGATTTCTAAGCCTTATATTAATTTTATTTAAATTAAACAACCGTTCTGTCTTCACAGATAGAAACTTAGTTTTTAAATACAAGTTATTCGATCGACATTTTTTTATTTAACTATTAGATAAGGTTCTATTCTTTATCAATAGATTAAATCACTGGAATATCAAGCAAAATTGCAAATCATTAGATATATTTAATTCTCAATTTAAATTTATTACTCATGAAAAAGTTAGTATTTATGCTTTTTGTTTGCTTTGCTGTATCCCCATCAATTACTTTGGGTTTTTCCGGATCTGCTAATCGTGCAGCTTCGTCGGATAATGCGTTTTTAAACCAAAGTGAGCTGCAACAGAATAAAGACTCAGTGGCAAAAGCGGGTTATACATGCCCTATGCACAAAGAAGTATTGCAGGATAAGCCTGGCAAATGTCCTAAATGCAAAATGAACCTGGTGGCAAAAGAGGTCTATACCTGTCCAATGCACAAGGATGTAATTCAGGATAAACCCGGCAAATGCCCAAAATGCAAAATGAATCTTGTAAAAGAACCCGCAAGCAATCCGGAGCCCCCAAAGAAGTAGTCGCAAAATTGGCAAATAAGGTGATGAATTTTAATTGTTTATCATGGTTGATAGATTAATTTCATTTTCGTTACAAAACAGGTATATTGTTTTAGTAATTGCAGGTATACTATTTATCTGGGGTATCTATTCTGTTGAGAAAAATCCGATAGATGCAATTCCTGACGTGTCAGAAAATCAGGTGATTGTTTTTACTGAATGGCCCGGAAGAAGTCCTCAGGTGATCGAAGACCAGGTAACATATCCGCTTGTTTCAAATCTTCAGGGAATTCCAAAAGTGAAGACAATCAGGGGAACCTCGATGTTCGGAATGAGTTTTATTTATATAATTTTCGAAGATGAAGCTGATGTTTATTGGGCCCGAACCCGTGTGCTTGAACGGCTAAGTTCGGCACAGCAATTGCTACCTGCCGGCATTACTCCTACGCTTGGACCTGATGGAACAGGTGTCGGACACATTTTCTGGTACACACTGAACAGCAAAGGATACAACCTTGGGGAGCTGAGAGCGCTCCAGGATTGGTATGTTAAATTTGCCTTGCAAACAGTTCCCGGAGTTAGTGAAGTCGCTTCATTCGGTGGTTTCCAAAAACAGTATCAGGTAGTGATCGATCCCCATAAACTTACCTATTATAATATTTCATTGGCAGAGGTAATTAAAGCAACCCGTGAAAATAACAACGATGTAAGTGGTCGCAAGTTTGAAATGTCGGGTATTGGATATATCGTGAGGGGACTCGGTTACATCAAAAAACCTGAGGACATCGAGAAGATTACAGTTGGAGTCTACAATAGTATTCCTGTTCGTATTTTGGATATTGGTTCCGTCCAGGAAGGAGGCGATCTTCGGCTTGGGATCTTCGATGAGAATGGGGAAGGAGAAGCGGTTGGGGGAATCATTGTGATGAGGTACAACGAAAATGCCGATAAGGTAATTACTGCGGTAAAGGAAAAAATGCAGGAGGTTGCCAAAGGACTTCCGGAAGGGATTACTTTTAAAACAGCCTACGATCGGAGTATCTTGATTGAAGATGCTTTGAAATCGGTAAAAGGGACATTGGCTGAAGAGATGATTGCAGTCTCGCTCGTGGTGATCTTTTTCCTTTTCCATTGGCGCAGTGCCCTCATCATCCTTATTCAGATGCCAATATCTATTGCAGTGGCATTTATTCTGTTGAATGCATTTAATATTTCCTCTAATATCATGTCGCTTACCGGAATCGTTCTGGCCATAGGGGTCATTGTTGACGACAGTATTGTGATGGTCGAAAATTCGTATCGGCGTTTGGCCGACACACTGGGTCAATCCGGGGAGTCGTAATATAGTCTGGTTAAAATCATTAAAATGAAAAAGGAAGAACGGGCTACAATTATTGAAAAGGCTTCAAAACAGGTTGGGCCTGGTGTTTTTTACTCAACAATTGTTGTTATTGCATCTTTTCTGCCTGTTTTTATGCTGACAGGAATGGAGGGAAAGATGTTTCATCCTTTGGCCTATACTAAAACCTTTATTCTGTTGGTCGATGCTTTTTTGGCAATTACCCTTACGCCTGTTCTGATAACTTTTTTTCTGAAAGGAAACCTTAAACCGGAGCGCGCAAATCCTGTTACCCGGTTTATTGAGAGGCTTTACACCCCAGTATTGAAATTGTGCCTGAAATGGCGTAAGACGACAATTGCTGTGAATATCATTGCGTTACTGATCAGCCTTCCGATGCTATTAAGGCTTGGCACTGAGTTTATTCCTCCGCTTGATGAAGGCTCACTTCTGTTTATGCCTGTCACGCTTCCGGATGTCTCCAACAGCGAAATCAAACGTATTCTGCAGGTACAAGATAAAATAATAAAATCGATACCTGAAGTTGAAAATGTTTTGGGTAAAGCCGGAAGGGCAAGTACGGCAACCGATAATTCACCCATCAGCATGATTGAAACAATTATTTTGCTGAAACCGCAGAAAGATTGGCGGCCAGGTAAAACCAAAGATGATATTCTTCAGGAGATGAATGCGCGGTTACAGATTCCAGGCGTTGTAAATGGATGGACGCAACCCATTATTAATCGCATTAATATGCTCTCAACTGGTGTAAGAACCAATGTAGGATTAAAGGTCTATGGTCAAAATCTTGATTCAATTTATCACCTGTCCAATAAGTTGAAAAGCCATTTGGGAAATGTAAGTGGTGTGAAAGATCTGTATGTTGATCCAATAACAGGTGGTAAATTCATCGATATTACCATCAATCGTGATGCTATCGGAAGATATGGTCTGAGTATCGACGATGTAAATACGGTGATCGAGTCTGCGCTTGGTGGAGTTAATGTGACCACCACGATTGAGGGTCGGCGAAGATTTAATGTAAATGTGCGCTTTGCACAGGATTATAGAAACGATCTGGAAGATATAAAACGGCTATTGGTGCAAAGCCCGTTATCAGGTCCGGTTCCAATTTCATCGGTAGCGGATATTGCTGTCGCTGAAGGGCCGCCAATGATCAACTCAGAAAATGCAATGCTTCGGGGGGCTGTTCTTTTCAATGTACGTGGCAGGGACCTGGGCAGTACTGTCCGTGAGTGCAAGCAAAAATTGGAAGAGGTGATTAAGACTTTACCAAAAGGGTATTATCTTGAATGGAGCGGGCAATATGAAAATCAGATACAGGCGACGCGTAAGCTGATGATCATCATACCAATTGTTATACTGATCATCCTTCTGGTTGTCTATTTCACTTATAGGTCGTTTAAAGAAGCTTTGATAACCTTGATTACGGTTCCTTTTGCCTTGGTCGGAGGCGTTTATATCGTGTTTTTTTATGGTATAAACCTCTCTGTGGCTGTCGCGGTAGGTTTTATTGCCCTGTTTGGAATGGCGATTGAAACAGCAATGCTAATGACAATTTACCTCAATGAAGCAATGCAGGATCTGGTAACCAAACGAGGAAATTCATCCGAAACAATAAGCTTTTCTGATATTCGCGAGTACGTAATCAAGGGTGCAGCCAAACGGTTAAGACCAAAGATAATGACGGTGTCTGTCTCCTTATTTGGCTTGTTCCCGGTATTGTGGTCAACAGGTACGGGCAGTGATGTGATGCTGCCAATAACCCTTCCGCTAATCGGAGGACTTATAACTTCAACGATATATGTTCTGGTAGTTACACCGGTAATTTTTGAAATTACAAAAGAACGGGAACTGCTTAAAAATGGTGCAATTCAAATAATGGATCGGTAAAAGTGAAACAAACACCTGTAAAACATGGCAATACGAAAGAATAGTGTATTCCTGATTTCTATTTTTCTTCTGCTATTACTTGTTATTTTAGGCACGACTTATGTCAATGTAAAACAGAGGAATCGTGATTTCGGGAATGAGACAGCAAAGCAAGCACCGAAAAAGAAATTTGTCTGTTCCATGCATCCTGAAGTAGTTCAGAATGATCCGGGTGATTGTCCCATCTGCGGAATGTCACTTATCGAAAAGATTGATAATGATATGAGTAATAGTGATTCCTTACTCAACGATGTCGTTAAGCCTGTAAATGAGTCTGTTCTTGCCGCTGTTTCAACAGTAAGTCCTTTCCAGGCCGATCTTCCTGTAATTATAGAGGCCGCTGGGATCATCAATTATGATTCGCGTAAGATTCGGACCGTCAGTGCACGATTTGGAGGATTAGTGGAGCGGTCATTCGTTAAATATCAATTTCAGCCAGTACGCAAAGGCCAGAAGATTTATGAAATTTACTGTCCCGATATCTATACTGAAAAGTGGAATTATATTAAGATGATACAAATGTATCCTGACCAGGATAACCTGACGGTTGAAGCCCGTGAGTGGCTAAATCTTCTTGGATTATCTGTTGGTCAGGTAGATTCATTAAAAAAGTCGGTTAAACCAAACTATCATTTACCGGTTTACAGTTTTGAGGATGGATATGCAGTAAGTACCGATTTTGATCCGGAGAAATATTTTTTCAGCAATGCGGAATATAACTCCGGCAACGCTGTTTCTGCAGTAGGAAGTCTCGGATTTAATGACGGGATAACGATTGAAACAGGTAAACCTTTATTCAAAATGATGGATATTAAATCGCTAAGGGTCGATTTAAAGGTCAAAACGGAAGATATATGGATGCTGAAGAAGGGTCAAAAAGTAATTTTTACAGTTGCTGGATCACCCGGACAAAAATTTGAGGCGAACATTAATCAGATTGAACCTCTGAATGGAGGACTTTTCCAATTGGTGAAAGTTTTTTTTATCGATAATGATGGTCATCTGATACCGGGAGGACAGGTGCAAGCTCATATACTGGCTGGTAATCATCAATCCTTATGGCTGTCAAAAACTGCAGTCATTAATCTGGGTCAGAAGAAGTCAGTGTTCGCAATGCGCGACAATAAATTCATTGCCACTACTATAAAAACGGGTGTGCGATCAGGGGAAGACATCGAGATCCTTTCGGGTATCGACCAGCATTCAAAAGTGGCTTTGAATGCTTTACTATTAACTGATAGCGATGGTTTTATTAAAACATATTCCCCATAGGTTGACTGATGATTTTGAGTTGATATGAATTTAATTATAAAAAATGAATGGAATGACAATTCATATTGGTAAAATGAGTTCTGTATCAATCTGTTTGATACTTTTCTCGCTGTCAATTTCCTGTCAAAGAAATCAGGAACAGAATAGTAGTGAATTACAAACACCTTCGAATTCAATCAACTTAAGTGAAGCACAGATCCAGCTTGCCAATATTGCGGTTGCTGAAGTTGCTGAAAGTGAGATCGGTCGTCGCCGGTTATTTACAGGAGTCTTAAAAGTTAATGAATTGAGTGCAGTGAACATCAGTTCGCGTGCTGTGGGAAGAATACAAAAACTCTATTTCAAAAATACAGGGGAGACTGTCAATATAGGTGATTCGTTGTATCAATTCTACAGCAATGATCTGGTAACTGCCGAACGTGAGTATTTCACACTCCACAGCAACAACTGGAATTTTTCCCGTAAATATGAACCAAGCTTAGCCTTAGAGAATCGATTATTGCTTTTAGGAATGCTCCCTTCGCAGATTGCACAGCTCACTAAAGATGGGAAAATATTATTTACTGTAACTATATTTAGTCCTGTAAAAGGAACGATCAGATCGATAAAAGTCAATGAAGGAGACTATGTTGAAGCTGGCCAAACGATGTTTGAATTGGCAGATAATAGAAATTTTTGGGTGGAGGCTCAGATTTATCCAGACGACCTTCCATATCTAAAAGTTGGGACGCCTACAGCCGTGACAATACCTGCGACTGGTAATATGCCGATAAAGAGCAATATCAGTTTTGTCAACCCTTCTTTCGAACAAGGCAAGAATGTAACTTTAGTAAGGGCACTCATTGATAATCGGGATAAAAATTTATATCCTGGGATGCTGGCGCTTCTGAATATTCAGTTGCAAACAAACAGGGGAATCGTGGTTCCAGCTTCGGCTGTTATTATAGACAAAACAGGTAGTCGGGTCTGGATCCGGAATACAGATGGTTCATTTTCGGGTAGAATTGTAACAACAGGAATACAATCCGACGATTCAGTTCAGATCGTTTCTGGCCTGGCTATAGCAGAATCAGTGGTTACATCAGGAGCATATCTGCTAAATAGTGAGCTGATTTTGAAAAAAGGGACTGTTAATGAGTAGTAAACAATTCCGTTAAATTATATTGAAGGATTTAAAATTGGTATTAAATTTGGATATCAGAATCATTATTCTCTAAAAAATTAAATTATGAAATCAACAGCAGTTAAAGCAGTTTTTGGATTGGTTATTTTGGTTTTATTAGGTGGCAGTTTTTTCGTAGTCGCACAATCTCTGAAAGATTTTGACGGAAATGAATACCAAACCGCCAAATATGGGATGCAGGAATGGACTGCAAGTAATCTAAACGTGTCGTGCTTCCTTAATGGCGATTCAATCCCTCAGGCCAAAACAAATCAGCAATGGGCCAACGCCGGATCGGAAGGTAAACCTGCATGGTGTTATTTCAACAACGATCCTGAGAATGGAAAGATATATGGCAAATTGTATAACTGGTATGCGATTAATGACAAACGGGGTTTGGCTCCCAAAGGTTATCTTATACCTACGAATGAAAACTGGAGAATACTGGTCAAAAACTTGTTAGGAGTTGACGTTGCCGGTATAAAACTTAAAAGTAAAACGGGGTGGAAATCGAAAAACGGTACAGATAACATTAAATTTGCCGCACTTCCCGGAGGTTATCGCGACGAAACGGGGGCATTTAAAGACCTGGGCACCAAAGGTCAGTGGTGGTCAAATTCTGAACCTGTAGAAGTCAAAAAAAGCAATCTTATTTATGCATTTGTGCTCAATGACTATAACGTTCAGGTTACCTATATAAAAATGAAAAAGGAATGTGGATTATCTGTAAGATGTATCAAAGTTGAAAGTAAAAAGTAGTGCTTAATAATGGCATCATAACGATAACATCTCAACATTCTAAAAATGAAACGCAGAAACTGTTTCATGCGTTTGATGTGCACCAGATCTAACTGGGAATCCAGATCCCGGAAATTTCGACATTCAATTCCGTAACAATTTGTAACGGACAAGTCCAAAAATCAGTTTATCTGCATCAGTTGGTGGTAATTTCACATGGACAATTGGTCCGATTACGGGGGAATAACCGGTGCAAGTGCTGGATTCATGTCAATTCGATCAGATGCTTACTAAGCCAGGAAATGCAACTTCAGGCGCTGCTAAATATGTTATTACGCCTGTTTCAATTGCTGGTTTTTGAACGGGTGCGGATTTCTCGATAACGACAGCAGTTAATCCTTAATTGACTGACGCGATTTCCGGAAGCGTTACTATTTACGCTGGTATCAAGTTCAGTATTACGTGTTCCGCTGACAGGAACATTTATATGGAGAATACATACACTGATTGTACAACTTCTTGCGCCGTTTTGGCAAGGCGGGCTCCCTTCCTTAAAAGTGACGGTCGTATTATTGATCCTGATGGAATCAGCAACGGTCGTTTTGATGATTTTTAGATGACAACTGGTAAAAACCTTTATGCAGTCATCCGGCACCGGAATCATTTGTCAATAATGTAGGCTACCGGTTCTTTATTGACAAATGCGTCTACGGTTATGATTTCACAGCAAGGTTGGCGCAAGCGTATGGAGGTGGTAGCGGCTACAAGCAGGTTGATTCAACCTTTGCATTGGTTACCGGTGATATTGATGAGAATGTTTTTGCATTTTATTATAATAAATTGGTAAATGAATTTGAAGCAATAAATGGATATCTGAACTTTGATTTGAATTTGGTCGGTAGTGGTTTTGTTTCTGACTACAAAATATGGGCTGTCAATTTTGTTTTTGCAAATTAACAGTAATCTAAAGTCTGCTCAGCTTAAATCAGGATATATCAGCAATGTTTCTGAACAATACGGTATAGTTAAAAGTAAAATAAAAAAACAAATGATAAATAAATAAATTAAATTTAGTTAAAGTAAAATAATTTTAGAAATGGCTTTTTAAAATAGTATTCGTATTTTTATCTAAATAGAATATTGTGTTATTAAAGAAGATTTATAGCAGTGAGATATATTCGCGAAATTAAATGTTTAAATTTTTTTTTCAAACAGATTCAGAGGCAAAATGGTGAAAAAGCCAGGAATTGGCGTAAGTATATTCGATATTTAATTAGTCCGAATCTTCAGTATATTTAATTGACTAAACGTTCAAATATAGTTAGTAAGCAACTTTTTAAGGTAATCGATATTTGGAATACTGGATCATATAAGATGAATTAATTTTCGTTTTGGTGGTTATTGATCCAAGGTCAATACTCAATTATTATCCTTTGCGTTGTTTAATTGATCACAGAAAATGTAAAAAATGGCTTTTAATCTCAAAATTATATGGACGAAATAAGGCATTTATTTTTAACTTCCGTTATTTGAAGCTATAAGGAGCTAAAATTGAAATTTAATTTATTTATATATTGACATATATAGTTAATTAAAAAATTTATATAATTGAGTTAATAGTCATTAAAATAAAGTAATACAAGTTTATAAGGCATATCATCATAAATAACAACATATATAATATAAATTTTATAAAGGACAATTTATTAATTTTATTGTGAGAAATTATAGACGACTCAACTTTAAAAGTAAAATTTTAATACACTGCATAATAAAACGTTATATTTTAAAGTGCTAAGTTATGGAGAAAATATCATCTCAAATTGTCTAAAAATTAAAAAAAGAAATTAATTTTAAATTAATGCTAAAAAAATGAACAGGATGTTAAAATAAGTAGTATATTTGAACTACAATTATAAAACATAAAACACATGAAAAAATTAAGATTAATATTAGTGGCTTTTTGTCTGCTTCTATCGATCGGTTCGTTCGCGCAGACTTTAAACTATAGATTTGCAAATCCACGTATAATAAGAGTAGGGGGATTTGATAACTTTGAGTTTGACATTCAGGTGAAGGCGAGTGTTGAGGGTACTTACTTAAATACTGGACAATGCATTATTGACTTTAACAATGCTGCGCTAACTACAACCGCAAGTCAATGGGTCGTAACAAGAGCTCCTGCATTTTCTGATCTCGATTTGTCCGGCAATCCAAAGTATTATATTGTAAGAACAGTCACCAACAATCCTCCGTATGTTTTAAATATTGCAGTAATTTGTGATTTGAATTCTTTTAAAACGGATCCTATTGATTTTAATGATTTTGTTTTAATCACTACAACTTACCAGAACATGCTTACAGTACGGGGACGTATTTCATCAAGTGCTGAGGTCGCAGGATTGGATTTCAAGATAATCGCGCGTCAACAATCATATGTTATTGCATACAATACATCTGAATTCTATGCCGATCCAGTCGCTTACGATTCTAGTAATTTCTTAACTGCTTACCTTGGTCGCTTGTATTCAACGGCTTGGGGCTGGTCGCAAGTAGGAAATACTGTAAATGCTCAATGGGTCGATTGGACCACGCCAGTTAAAACGTCCGTATGGGAAGGAGCAGCTACAATTACTGGTGGTGCCTCTGTGTCGAATGCATCTGCTTTGCGCATCCATAGTCCAGCAACGTTAACAATTCCTGTTGACGGCAAACTAACGGTTACGGGCGAAACGGATGTTGCTACTGCTAATGGGTTAACCATACTTTCAGATGCAACCGGAACTGGTTCCTTAATTACCGGCTCCGCCACGGGTGCCGGCTCTGCAGTCGATCAACGCTATATGACTTCAGGAGCTTGGCATATCGTTTCAGCACCATTAATTCAAACAATAGGTAGCTTCCTTACTTCAAATTCAAATATAGCAACAAATTCAATTTCAGGTGCAAGGGGTATCATTGATTATAACCCGGCTACTAATGTATGGAATGCACCGGCGTTTACTACCTCCTCGCCTGAAAGTTTAGGAGCAGGGAAAGGTTTCTCAATGCGTGTTACTGCAACTGGTATTGTCACTTTTGCGGGTTCCCTGCAGGCAGGCGCTCAACCGGTATCAACAACGGCTGATCGTTGGAATTGCATTGGGAACCCTTACACTTCAGCCATTGGAATGAATTCGAATAGCACAAGTGGTGAAGTCAATAATTTTTTAACAGTGAATGCAGCAAAGCTTGATCCTTTGAATGGTGCCATTTATGTATGGGAGCAGCCGGATGCAAGTAATGGGCAATCCGGGAAATACACAACCTTTTCTAATGCTTCCGCGGGCGTCGATTTTCAGCAGGGACAAGCTTTCCTTGTAAAATTAGGTGCGACAGCTACTACTGTTGATTATACGAATCCTATGCAAATTCACAGCCCAGGTTTGCCTTTAAAATCAACAGCAACGACATGGCCAACTATCAAAATAAAAGCGACAATTGACAAGCAGAGCAATGCTACAACTATTGCTTTTAATAGCGCCATGACGCGCGGATTAGATCCAACCTATGATGCTGGTCTGCTAAAAGGAAGCTCAGATTTGGTTGTATATTCAAAGCTTGTTGATGATATCGGAATTCCGTTTGCCATTCAGGCCTTACCAGACAATGGTTATAGTACTATGATTATTCCGATCGGAATTGACAGCAAAACAGGAGGAGATGTGGTTTTTTCATCTGAAACATTGAACCTGCCTGTGAACTGTAATGTTGTCCTGGAGGATAAGCTTACTAAAACATTTACTGATCTGACGACGAATGTGTATAACGTCACAATTGCTGCAAATTCATCGATTTCTGACCGCTTCCAACTGCATACTTCAGACCTGATGAGTGGTTTGAATGATAAAACTGCCGACGGTCTTTTAAACGCTTATGCGGTTAAAAATATTGAAATCCGTATCGTTGGCAATGTTAGTAACGATGCTGTTGCAACGCTTTACGATGTTCAGGGCAAAGTTATTATAATTGCAAACCTGAAAGAAGGAAATTTAAATGTTATTCCAACACCAAATATTAAACCTGCAATCTATATGCTTTCTGTGAAGGATAACAGCAAATTGCAAACATTTAAACTTCTGCTTAGGGAATAATTTTGTCAATATAATTCTATAAAAAATCAATGATATGAAAAAGAAGATTGAAAAAATTGCAGATCCGCAAGCCAAAAAAATTACCCGTAAGGAGGCCATCAGAAAAGCGGGATACATCGCCGTTTCGGCAGCCACTACAATGATTCTGTTGAGTAACCCGAATAGAGCACAGGCACAAGGATCACCGACGGCTCCTCCAGGTGGACCTGGTTGGTAAGTTTGGAAAGTAAGTGAAATTTAGAAAGGCCTGAAATTGCATGTTGATTTCAGGCTTTTCTATGATAATGGGAGAGTTCGCATTCTTCTGCTGTAATACTTTAGAATTGATAGATGGCTGATGGTGATTTAATGTTTTGACCTTTTGAATTATGAAACTTTCAAATTTGTGTGATCGCTTAGTGCCCTGCTTTTTGGTTCAAGTTAAGGTAATTGCGTTTGTATTAGTTTTTATATTTTTATCAATAACAATTCATGCTTCATCCTGGCCTACTATTAAACTGATTGCAACCCATAACCTTCAGAATAATTCAACCATTATTGCTTTTAACAACAATATGACCAGGGGACTCGATCCAACTTATGACGCAGGGTTGTTAAAGGGTGGTGCTGATTTACTGATTTATTCTTTTTTGGTACAAGATTATCCCGGCATTCCGTTTGCTATTCAGGCATTACCCGATAAGGGTTACAGCATATTGATCATCCCAATTGGCCTTGATTTTAAAACAGGCGGTGATGTGGTTATTTCCGCAGAATTAGTGAATATATCGCCGGATACGAGAATTATTTTAGAAGACAAACTTTACAATAAACTCACGGATCTCTCCAGAATTACTTACAGTGTCACGGTTGCTCCCAATTCAATTATTACTGGCCGGTTCCTATTGCATTATTCACCACCAACCATTTGGAACGGAACCACCTCTGACTGGAATAGTTCTGCCAACTGGAGCACCAATGCTGTACCCACCGCTTCGGATAATGTAACAATATCGAATTTGTCAAATCAACCAACTGTCAATGAATTCTCTGTTTCTCCTGCGGTTTGCAATAATCTTACCATCGGTCCGGATGCGGTTCTTACTGTTAGTGCCGGAAAAGCGATTACAATAAATGGAACGCTTACAAATAACAGTTCGAATGGTCTCTTAATACAAAGCAATTCAGCCGGAACCGGGTCGTTGATTGCAGGAACGACCGCAGGCTCTGGCTTAGCAGTTGTTCAGCGTTATATGACAATGGGTGCCTGGCATATTGTGTCATCACCGTTGGTACAAACGATTGGTAGTTTTCTCGTCTCAAATGGTAATATAGCCACAAATAGTATTTCTGGCGCACGAGGTATTATTGATTACAACCCGGAAACGAATTCATGGAATGCTCCTGGTTTTACAAATTTGTCGTCCGAGGGTTTAGGCGCTGGTAAGGGATTTTCGATGCGTACTGCTTTAAATGGTATTGTTACCTTTTCCGGTTCACTTCAGGCAGGAGTATTATCAGTGTCTGGCCTTACAGCCGGAAAGTGGAATTGTGTGGGCAATCCTTACACTTCTGCAATTGGTATTGATTTAAATAGCAATTCTTTTGCCAATTTTCTGTCCGAAAATTCGCTTAATTTTGATAGTTCTTATGGCGCAATATATATTTGGAATAAACCAGACAGCTATAACGGACAGACTGGGAATTATACAGTGATTAATAATACCTCTTCTGCATTTGATGTTCAGCAAGGACAGGCATTTATGGTCAAATTGGCGGTTGGTGTTACGTCTGTTCGTTTCACGCCAGGGATGCAAATTCATAACCCGGAGTTAGATTTGAAAAAGGCAAAAAGTCCCTGGCCGGGCATAAAATTGTATGCAAAAGTTGGCGACCAGATTAGCACTACTACACTTGTATTTAATAGTGGTATGTCAAAAGGTTTGGATCCGACGTATGATGCTGGTTTATTGAAAGGAACTACTGATTTGGTTATTTATTCCAGGTTGGTGGAAGATCCCGGAATCCCGTTTGCCATCCAGGCTTTGCCTGATAAAGAATACAATACAATGATTGTTCCGGTTGGGATTGACTTTAAAACTGGCGGAGCTGTCGGATTTTCTGCCGAATTAATGAACCTACCAGCTAACTGTCGCGCAATTTTAGAGGATAAGGTAAGGAAAACTTTTACCGATATTTCCAGGGATGTTTATACGGTAACGATTCCAGGTAATTCCTCATTATCAGACAGGTTTTTTCTTCATACAACAGATTTGATTAGTGGGTCAGCAGATCGCGAAGTTGCCTTAAAATTGGGTGTTTTTAACTTTAGAAACAATGAAATTCACATAGTGGGAAATGTCAGTAATGGTGCGGTTGCTACGCTTTTTGATGTTGATGGAAAAGCTTTATTAATCAGCAATTTGAAGGAAGGCGATCTTAATATCATTTCTACCACCTCCTGTAGACCCGGTGTGTACATTTTATCGGTGTGGGATAGGGGAAAGAAACAAGGTTTTAAAATGGTACTTTTTTAACATCAACCTGCGACGGAAGATGTATAAAAGTCAGCCGAAGTTTTGCGACATCCTAAACAGGGCATGTCAACTGATTCTGCCCATCTTATTTGTTTATTTCGGATTTTAAGTATTATAAATTGCTAACCTGTCCTATTGTGAACAAAATATACAACAAGCAAATTTAAATGTTAAATTTAAAAATATTTCATGATTTTTAAAAAGGTAAAGGAATTTTACAACAAAATAAAAAACACTATGTTTATTAAAGTGAATATTTAGAATAATTTTGTACAAATTATCTAATAATTCATAATATAGAAATGTAAAGGCCATACATATAAGGATATATGGTTTTCATTCTTATTTGATATAGGGCTGAGAGGTAATATGCTAAAAAAAATATTTTAATATGGAAATTAATATTTTGGATGGTGCATTTTATGGACTTAAAACTGGTCAGTTACTACCTATAAAAGCTGCGTTTTAATTGGGTATTTAGCGCAAACATAAATATCAATAAAAATTATACGAAAAATGTTAAATTTCATAATATGTTAATGTAAATTATTTAGCAATCTGAATTTGTGAAATTGAGAGATGTTAATATTCGTTCATAGCTACCTTGAATAGCAGGTTTTAAGCGTTTTATTTCCGCAGTGCCTACTGTGAATTTTAAAGAAATTAGTGAAGTATCGTAAAAAATCGATAGAATGGGGTGATTTGGAGGCTTTACATGATCATAAAGTAATCTGAGAAATCGTCAGATTGAGTATGCTATTGCAAGTATTTGAAATACAATAATATGAATTTTATTATAAGGCAATATAATGCTTATAATAAGTTAATTATACGGTTAATGTACAATTGCTTAATATGCAGAAAAACAATGCAATATGATTGATATTACTCGATTTCACTATGCAAATTTCTGCTTTTTATTTTGCTGTTTATTCTTTTTTGTGTGCAGCTCGTTAAGGAACTCTAAAAAATATCAAAAAAGCTTTATGTATCAGCAAAACAGAACTATACAATTTTTGTCAAATTTTAACAACGCAAATTTTAATCCATTGAAAAAATATACGGGTTTTATGTCATTTTCTGATCGTTTTATTTGTAAAACAAAAATATTTTATCTACCTTAGGTATACAGTGACAAATTCGAACAGTGCAATAAAGAGAGATTAAAAAATGACTATCATAAATACGTTTTAACTCTTATAAAATGGATGCATTCTATAAATTTAAATCAGCAAGGACATCTAAATTATCTTTTAGAGAAGTCTTCATTATTAACCGTTATTAAATATTGTTTTATGAAAAAGCTTCAACTAAGTTGTACTAAACAAATCATGCATATGATAACCAGGATAATGATTGTCCTTGCTGCGCTAGGATTTTTTGGGACGACTGCGTTTTCGCAGATAACGTCAACAACGCCAGCATCACGCTGCGGAGAAGGCTCGCTTGTATTACATGCCACAGGTTCAGGTACCATTAAGTGGTACACGGTTCCGTTTTATGGAACCCCGATTACTGATGGTATATCAGATGGCGGAGCTACCTTTACAACCCCCTCACTGCCGGTTACTACCACTTACTATGTGGATGCTCTTGATGCCGGTGAGTGCTCCTTAAACCCAGGTAGCGTGCGCGTGCCTGTTATTGCTACCATTAGTGCAAGTTCTATTCAGGCAAGTATTTTTTATTCAAGTGAGACCTTTTGTAAAAGTGTGATTGGCGAACAACCGGTTACAAGAACAGGGACTGCCGGAGGAACCTTTACGGTCAGCCCCGCCGGACTTACACTAAATGCAACGAGTGGGGCAATTACCCCCAGCTCGAGTGCTGTGGGTACCTATACTGTAACTTACACGGTTGTAGCTGCCGAAGGTTGTATTGAGAACCCTGCCTCCACTGATGCAACTATAACCATCGCACCCGAACAACCTGAAATTTCATATACTGGTTCACCATATTGCACATCTAATTCGGCTGTTAGTGTGAATCGTACCGGAGCACCTGGAGGTACTTATAATGCTTCACCTTCCGGACTTAATATTCATTCAACTTCAGGTACAATCACCCCTGCCGGAAGTTTGTCAGGAACTTATACCATAACCTACTTTGTTCCGGGAAATGGTGGTTGTTTGCCTTTAACAGCCACTTCAGAAATTACCATTTTAAAATTACCTACAGCCATTATCTCTTATGGCTCACCCTTTACCAAGAATATGGGAAGCCAGTCGGTTACATTAACCGGCACAGGGGTTTATTCTGGCGGTACATATACCAAAACCGGAACCGGTACGTTGTCCCTTAACCCCTCCACGGGTGCTATCGACCCGAGCACAAGCGATGCCGGAACCTATACTATTATATATACACTTGCAGCGGTGCCTCCTTGTGCGGAGGTGACAGCCAGCACAAGTGTTACAATTTATGGTTTGCCAACGGCAACCATTACTGGTACGCAGTCTGTTTGTCAGAATTCAACTTCTCCTGATATTACCTTCAGCGGCGCATCAGGTCTTGCTCCTTATACCTTTGTATATAAGATTAACGGAGGATATGATCAATCGGTCACAACAACTTCCGGAAACTCGGTTACGGTTTCGCATCCGACATCTGTTATAGGTACCTATGCCTACACACTCGTAAGTGTTTCGGATGCCCATAGCTCATCACAGACTCAGACAGGAACGGCAACCATCACGATTAGTGCTTCGCCTGTTGCTTCCTTTAACTATGAGGGGACTCCATATTGCAGTAATGGATCCAATCCGTTACCAACCTTCCTTGAAGGCGGTGTTGCAGGCATTTTCTCTTCAACTTCAGGTCTGAACTTTATAAGCACCAGTACCGGACAAATAAATCTTGCATCAAGTACACCTGGCACCTACACGGTGACAAATACAATTGCTGCAGCAGCAGGATGCCCGGAAGTGACAGCAACGACATCTGTTACCATTAACGCGTTACCAGTGGCAACCTTCAACTATGCAGGTACTCCTTATTGCAACAATGCCGTCAATCCAGTGCCGACATTTACTGGAGGAGGCGTAGCCGGTCTTTTCACTGCAGCGCCTGCCGGACTTTCGTTTATTAGTGTTACAACCGGACAAATTGATCTCACCACAAGTGTAGCGGGAACCTATACAGTCACCAACACGATAGCAGCTGCTAACGGTTGCGAGCAGGTAACAGCAACTTCTGTAATAATCATCACTACTGCACCGGTTCAGCCGACAATAACTTATTCTGGGGTATTCATCTGCACCTCCTCAGATCCGCTTTCGGTTACACAAACCGGTACAATTGGCGGAATCTATACCGTATTTCCTGAAGGACTCAGTATTAATAGTGCCACCGGAATAATTACACCATCCACAAGTACTGCCGGAGCTTATACTGTTACTTACACGATAGCAGCTGCGGGTGGATGCGCCGAGCTGACTGCCACCTACGGATTAACCATCACGGAATTACCGCATGCAACTATTGAATATTCAAGCCTGGCTTATTGTGCGAATGATGAAACACCTTATTCAGTAACCCTCACAGGTACAACAGGTGGAATATTTAGTTCATTGCCAGCAGGTCTAAGCATGAATGCAGCAGGGACCATCACACCAGGTACGAGTACAGCGGGCGAATATACTGTTACATATACCATTGCTGCCGCAGGTGGTTGTGTTGAAGTAGTTGCTACCACAGTTGTAACTATTACGACTCCGCCAACCGCTACAATTTCGTACGCAGGTTCACCATTTTGTATGAATCTTAGCGCACCTCAGTCGGTAACATTATCAGGAACTGGCTTCTATAATCCGACAAATGCGTATTTTTCATCAACAAGCGGATTAACGCTGCATGCAGGCACTGGTGAGATAACCCCAAGCACAAGTACAGCCGGCGACTATACTGTCACCTACACAATTCCTGCTTCAGGTGGTTGTGCACAAGTGCAGGCACAGACACCAGTTCGGATTAACCCATTGCCAACACCTTCCATATCAGGCCCAGCAACTGTTTGTGCCTTATCGACGGGTAATGTCTATTCCACAGCAAATGTTGTTGGTCATACCTATGAATGGGCCATCACTGGCGGAACTATTACCGCGGGAGATGCTACCAATTCAATAACTGTTACATGGAATGCTGCAGGAACAGGAACGCTTACAGTGAAGGAAACCATTACTGCCACAGGATGTAATGTAACCACAGCAGCATACAATATTACGATTAACCCATTGCCAACTCCTGAAATATCTGGCGCAACAACTGTTTGTGCTTTATCAACGGGCAATGTCTATTCCACAGCAAATGTTGTTGGTCATACCTATGTTTGGAACATCACAGGCGGAACTATTACCGCCGGAGATGCGACCAATTCAATAACCGTTACATGGAATGCAGCCGGAACAGGAACGCTTACAGTGAAGGAAACCATTACTGCCACAGGATGTAATATAACCACAGCAACATACAATGTTACGATTAATCCATTGCCAGCTCCTGCAATATCTGGTGCAACAACTGTTTGCGCCTTATCGACGGGCAATGTCTATTCCACCGCAGATGTTGTTGGTCATACCTACGTTTGGACCATCACCGGCGGAACTATTACCGCGGGAGATGCTACCAATTCGATAACAGTTACATGGAATGCAGCCGGAACAGGAACGCTTACAGTGAAGGAAACCATTACTGCCACAGGATGTAATATAACCACAGCAACATACAATGTTACGATTAATCCATTGCCAGCTCCTGCAATATCTGGTGCAGCAACTGTTTGTGCCTTATCGACGGGTAATGTCTATTCCACAGCAAATGTTGTTGGTCATACCTATGAATGGGCCATCACTGGCGGAACTATTACCGCGGGAGATGCTACCAATTCAATAACTGTTACATGGAATGCTGCAGGAACAGGAACGCTTACAGTGAAGGAAACCATTACTGCCACAGGATGTAATGTTACCACAGCAACATACAATGTTACGATTAACCCATTGCCAACTCCAGCGATATCCGGCGCAGCAACTGTTTGTGCTTTATCAACGGGCAATGTCTATTCCACAGCAAATGTTGTTGGTCATACCTATGAATGGGCCATCACTGGCGGAACTATTACCGCGGGAGATGCTACCAATTCAATAACTGTTACATGGAATGCTGCAGGAACAGGAACGCTTACAGTGAAGGAAACCATTACTGCCACAGGATGTAATGTAACCACAGCAGCATACAATATTACGATTAACCCATTGCCAACTCCTGAAATATCTGGCGCAACAACTGTTTGTGCTTTATCAACGGGCAATGTCTATTCCACAGCAAATGTTGTTGGTCATACCTATGTTTGGAACATCACAGGCGGAACTATTACCGCCGGAGATGCGACCAATTCAATAACCGTTACATGGAATGCAGCCGGAACAGGAACGCTTACAGTGAAGGAAACCATTACTGCCACAGGATGTAATATAACCACAGCAACATACAATGTTACGATTAATCCATTGCCAGCTCCTGCAATATCTGGTGCAACAACTGTTTGCGCCTTATCGACGGGCAATGTCTATTCCACCGCAGATGTTGTTGGTCATACCTACATTTGGACCATCACCGGCGGAACTATTACCGCGGGAGATGCGACCAATTCGATAATAGTTACATGGAATGCAGCCGGAACAGGAACGCTTACAGTGAAGGAAACCATTACTGCCACAGGATGTAATGTAACCACAGCAGCATACAATATTACGATTAATCCGTTGCCCACTGCAACCATTGGGGGAACAACTACGGTATGCAAAAATGCTGCCGCACCAGATGTAACCTTTACAGGAGCTGCCGGAACTGCACCGTATACATTTACCTATTCAATCAATGGTGGTAGTAATCAAACCATATCTACAACTTCAGGTAACAGTGTAATGGTATCAGCTCCAACTGCAACAGCGGGAACTTATACCTATGTATTGATTACTGTGCAAGATGGCAGCAGCACAGTTTGCTCACAGACGCAAACAGGGACTGCAGTTATAACAGTGGATCCAACTACAGTTGCTGGTACCGTTGGCGGTAGCGCAGCAGTATGTACGGGTACCAACTCAACCATTTTGACGCTGAGTGGAAATACCGGAAGCATTGTGAAATGGCAATACTCAATTGATAATTTTGTTAGCGATATTAATGATGTGTCCAATGTGACAACAACGATAACTGCCACAAATCTAACTGTTACTACCTATTACAGGGCTGTTGTGCAGAGTGGCGTATGTTCACCTGCAAACTCTACAGTTGGTATAGTTACGGTAGTACCAGATCCAACGATATCCACACAACCGGCAGCCACTACAACGGAATGTACAGGCGGAACCGCACAGTTAAATGTTGTAGCAGCTAACGGTACAGGCGGATATACCTACCAATGGTATTCCAATACGACCCTTAGCAATAGCGGAGGTACGCTGATTTCAGGGGCAACGACAGATGTTTACACACCTGCAACAACATCAGCCGGAACATTCTTTTATTACGTAGTTGTAGGCGCAACAGGTGATGGTTGCGGAACAGCAACCTCCGATGTGGCTACTGTTATAGTCAATCAAACACCAGATGCTCCAACAGGAGCAGCCACGCAAACTTTCTGTGCAGGAGCTACAGTTGCTGATTTAGTAGTTGCAACTGGAACTAATATTAAATGGTATGATGCTGCCTCAGAAGGCACTGTTGTCGCTGGAACAACAGTATTGGTAAATGGAACCATTTATTACGCAAGTCAGGCGACTGCTTTAGGTTGTGAAAGTGTTGCCCGTTTAGCTGTAACAGCGACAGTTTATCCTGCTACTGCAGGTGGTGCGATTACAGGGAGCTCAATTGTTTGTGAAGGAACAAACAGTACGTTGCTGACATTGACAGGAGCAACAGGCGACATCCTGAGATGGGAATCATCTCCAACTGGAACCACATGGACCAACATTGCAAATACTTTAGCCACTTATACTGCTACTAATTTAACCGTTGACATGCAATATCGGGCAGTCGTTCAAAGTGGTACATGTAATTCTGCGTATTCAGTTGTTGGAACAGTAGCAGTTAACCCTGCACCTGTACCGTTTATCACAGCGCCGGAGACAGGCGGTTTACCAAGGATCCTTGACGGTGCAACAATAACAGGCCAGGTTTACTCAACGCTGATCGGAATGACGAACTACGTTTGGGCAGTATCCTCGGCAGGCACCATTACTGCAGGTCAGGGAACAGATATAATTACTGTTACCTGGACACTGCCAACGAGCCAGCAGTTTGTCAGCGTAAGCTATACCGATGCCTCCGGGTGTCCAGCGCTCGCACCGACGGTTAAAATCATTAATTATTACCCGTTTGCGGATGCACTCGACCCGGCCCTGATTCCAAAATTTGTTGATCCGTTGCCGCATTTTGCTGCCGGATTAAGGGTTGATGCCAAAGCAGGCGGAAACCTTACCGTTAAGCAAGTTCTTGTTCAACAGATCGCATTACCGACAGGCACTGTTTTGGCCGGAGGTGCGACAATCGGTACTTCTACTCCGACTGTTGGTTTAGGTAACTATGCCGCTTACCAGATTTCCTACAATGGTGGCTCGTTTGGTCCGGCCATGTGGCCAGCTCAGACCATTGAGGCACAGGTTGGTAATCAACTCATCGTTCAGTACCAAAATAAACTGAATGGTGTAAAATTCTCGAATTTTAATATACTGGCAGACCAGACCCTGATGGGGAATGGTTATACCTTAACAGGTGATCCGCTTACAAGTCCATACACAGGCGATATCCCGATGGTGGTTCACCTTCACGGAGGTGAGATGCCATCGAATTCAGATGGTGGTCCTACGGCGTGGTTTACACCGGATTTTGCAAAATTTGGTCCGGGATTCGCACATGCTGCATCAAGCCTTGCAACTTATCCGAACCAGCAGGAAGAAGGAACGCTGTGGTACCATCCACACGATCAGGGACTCACACGCACGAACGTTTATACAGGTCTGGCCGGATTCTATTTCCTGAGAGGCCCAAATGAGGAAGCTGCTCAGCTTCCGGGATGGTCGGGCGATGATAAAGTTCAGGAGGTTACTCCGGCAGGCAAAGTCGCTACATTTAACGGTACAAATACTTATCTGCCCGAAATAGAAGTAGCGATTCAGGATCGTATGTTCAACACCAGCGGAGAATTGTACTGGCCGGTTGCGCCTACCAACCCTGAAGTTCACCCGTTCTGGACACCCGAATTTTTCGGAGATGTGATGACAGTGAATGGGAAGGCATGGCCTTACCTGAGTGTTGCGCCGCGTAAATACCGTTTCCGTTTGCTTGACGGTTGTAATGCAAGATTTTTAAATGTTTGGTTACAGGATCTTACAACAGCGGTGACTGCACCTGCTATTAAGGTAATCGGTTCAGACGGTGCTCTTCTTGATGCTCCGGCTACATTGGGCAGTACGCTGTTAATGGCACCGGGAGAAAGATATGATGTGGTCATCGATTTCACCGGCATTGCGGAAGGTACGGTATTTACAATGATGAATAATGCAAGTGGTCCTTATCCCGTTGGTGACCCTGTAGCCGTAGGTACAACAGACCGGATTATGCAATTCGTTGTCAACGGACTGATGAAAACTCCTGGAGGAGGAGCCGGAACAGACAAGAGTTTGCTGCCTGGTAATATACGACCGGTTAGTCCGATGGTAAAACTGACTGATTTTGCAGGTAATTTAACATCAGGAGTAGTTCCGGCTGTTAAGCGACAGATTATACTCAATGAAGTATCCGGTGCGGGAGGTCCGATACAGGTACTGTTTAATAATTCACATTTCGATAACAGCAGCCCGATACCTGGTGCACCGCTGGAATTTGGAGGCCCGACAGAAATAGTTGCAGAAGGTTCAACAGAGCAGTTCACGATTATAAATACGACGGTGGATGCACATCCGATTCATATACACCTGACCCAATGGCAGCTTGTTAGCCGACAGACATTTGATGTTGCTGGTTATATGGCTTCATACGTAGCTGCATGGGCAGGAAACGGAAGTGGTTTACCTGCATGGCCGGCTGGATGGCTCCTTTACCCCGGAGGATCAGGCTCTCCGCTTGCCTATAATGCACCTAATACTGATGGTGCAGTGGGAGGAAATCCTGCCATCACTCCATTCCTTACCGGTTCGGTAATCCCTGCCACTCCTGAAGAGCGGGTTTGGAAAGATAACATTAAGTCGTTCCCTGGTGAGGTTGCTACTTACATTGTAAGATTTGCTCCTACCGATCGGCCGATCGGTGCTCCGGCATCGGCGTTAAAGTTCCCGTTCGATCCAAGTGCCGGACCGGGTTATGTATGGCACTGCCATATTATCGATCACGAAGATATGGACATGATGCGTCCGTTGATGGTAACAGCTTCGGGTACTGCACAAGTTCCGCAGATTACCGTTCAGCCTTTACCGGCCGTAGTTTGCGATGGAGCTGTTGCCACTTATACAGTAACCGGAACAAGTGCCAGAACGATCTCTTATCTGTGGCAGGTTAATAACGGCACCGGCTGGACAAATCTGACGAATGTAGCTCCTTATTCAGGCGTATTAACCAATACGTTAAGCATCAACCCTGCAGCGCTTGCACTTACAACCTATCAATACCGTGTTAATTTGACGAACATGGATGGTACTACAACTTCAAATGCAGCTTTGCTGACAGTAAATCCGTTACCAGCTGTCGCTGCAATTGCTGGCGGAGCAGTCAATGTTTGCGTTGGTACAGCAACTCCAGCATTTACAAATGCAACTGCTGGCGGAACCTGGTCAATCGTTCCGGGAACCGGCACGGCAAGTGTTGATGCCGGAAGAATAGTAACTGGGTTAACAGTCGGAACAGTGACTGTAAAATATACCACAGCTGCTGATGGGAATGGTTGCATAAACTCAGCAACAGCAGCTTTAACTGTTAATGCATTTCCAACGCTTACAACAATTACAGGTTTGGCTTCGGTATGTGCAGGAGAAACGGGTGCTATTTATAGTGTTACAGATGAAGTTGGTCACACTTATGCATGGACGGTGGTTGGCGGAACAATTACGGCGGGTGATGCCACAAACTCAATCACAGTAACATGGGGTGCCGGTGCATCAGGAACAGTAGATGTCACCGAAACCATTACCGCTTCCGGTTGCTCGAAAGCTGCAAGTCAGAAAGTTGTAACCATTACAGCCATCCCTTCCGCTCCAACAGGTGATGCTGCCCAGACTTTCTGTTCAATTACCAATCCAACGCTTTTAAACATCGTTGTAACCGGAGGAACAATTATTTGGTACGATGCTCCAACCGGAGGTAATATATTACCATCATCCACCGCACTCGTCACTGCAACCACCTATTATGCAGGTCAGGTTGTGCCTGGTTGCGGGGCTACCAGTGCTACACGCTTAGCCGTCACAGTAACTGTCAACACTACACCGGTTGCACCGACAGGAGCAGCCACGCAAACTTTCTGTGCAGGAGCTACAGTTGCTGATTTAGTTGCAACGGGAACTGCTATTAGTTGGCACTCTGCCGCAACAGCAGGGAGTGTTTTACCCGGAACAACAGCATTGGTAGACGGAACTATTTATTACGCAAGTCAGACCGTTTTAGGTTGTCAAAGTGATATTCGTTTAGAAGTAACGGCAACAGTCCATCCGATCGCTGGCGGAATTATTACCGGCAGTGCAATTGTTTGTGAAGGAACAAACAGCACATTGTTGACTTTGGTAGGGTATACCGGCACCATCGTAAGATGGGAGTCTTCTCCAAATGGAACCACATGGACCAACATTGCAAATACTTTAGCCACTTATACTGCTACTAATTTAACCGTTGACATGCAGTATCGGGCAGTCGTTCAAAGTGGTACATGTTCACAGAATTCAGTTATAGGAACAGTAGCGGTTAACCCTGCACCTGTACCGTTTATCACAGCGCCGGAGACAGGCGGTTTACCAAGGATCCTTGACGGTGCAACAATAACAGGCCAGGTTTACTCAACGCTGATCGGAATGACGAACTACGTTTGGGCAGTATCCTCGGCAGGCACCATTACTGCAGGTCAGGGAACAGATATAATTACTGTTACCTGGACACTGCCAACGAGCCAGCAGTTTGTCAGCGTAAGCTATACCGATGCCTTCGGGTGTCCAGCGCTCGCACCGACGGTTAAAATCATTAATTATTACCCGTTTGCGGCTGCAATTGATCCGGCTGTGGTTCCTAAATTCGTTGATCCAATGCCGCATTTTGCTGCGGGATTAAGAGTTAATGCCAAAGCAGGGGGTAGTTTACTGGTTAAGGAACAGCTTGTACAACAGATCGCATTGCCGACAGGGACTGTTTTATCCACTGGGACAATCGGTACTTCTACTCCGACTGTTGGGTTAGGCAATTATGCTGTTTATGCCGTTTCGACGAATGGCGGCACCAGCTTTGGTCCGGCCATGTGGCCTGCCCAGACTATTGAGGCACAACAAGGTAATCAGCTGACTGTACAGTACAGGAATGATCTGACAGGCGTAAAATACTCCGATTTCAATATTCTGGCAGACCAGACGCTGATGGGGAATGGTTATACCTTAACAGGTGATCCGCTTACAAGTCCATACACAGGCGATATCCCGATGGTGGTTCACCTTCACGGAGGTGAGATGCCATCGAATTCGGATGGCGGCCCGACAGCATGGTTTACGCCGGGGTATGCTCTTCTGGGACCGGGATTTGCCAATGCAGCTTCGAGCCTTTGCACCTATCCAAACCAGCAGGAAGAAGGAACGCTGTGGTACCATCCACACGATCAGGGACTGACACGTATCAATGTTTATACCGGTCTGGCAGGATTCTATTTTCTGAGAGGCCCGCATGAGGAAGCCGCCCATCTTCCGGGATGGTCGGGCGACGATAAAGTGCAGGAGGTTACTCCGGCAGGCAAAGTTGCTACATTTAATGGCACAACAGCCTATCTTCCCGAAATAGAAATAGGGATTCAGGACCGAATGTTCAATACCAAAGGGGAAGCCTATTGGCCGGTTACACCAACCAATCCGGAAGTACATCCGTTCTGGACGCCCGAATTTTTCGGTGATGTGATGGTTGTGAACGGGAAAGCGTGGCCTTACCTCAGTGTTGCGCCGCGTAAATACCGCTTCCGTATACTCAACGGTTGCAATGCGAGGTTCCTGAATATGTGGCTGAAGGATACAATAAACACTGTACCGGTAACACCACCTAATATTTCGATCTTAGGTTCCGATGGCGCATTAATGAATCATCCGGCAACCATAGATATGACTACGGCTACCTTATTAATGGCTCCTGCCGAAAGATACGATGTGATCATCGATTTTACGGGGATACCTGCAGGTACAAAATTTGTGCTGATGAATAATGCTAATGGTCCTTATCCGGATGGTGATCCGGTTATACCTGGTCTCACGGACAGGATTATGGAATTTGTTGTCAACGGAGTGATGAAAACGGCTGTGGGCGGAGATGGAGGAACAGACAATAGTACATTGCCTGCCAATATACGACCTGCCCAACCGATGGTTGAACTGACCGATTTTGCGGGTGGTTTAACAGCAGGTGTTACCCCAACTGTAAAAAGGCAGCTTTTGCTGAATGAAGTTTCGGGAGCAGGAGGTCCGATACAGGTACTGTTTAATAATTCTCATTTTGATACAAGTGGTCCTATCCCAGGTGCACCACCGGAATTTGGTGGTCCGACAGAAATAGCAGCAGAGGGTACGACAGAGCTAATCTCGATTATCAATACGACGATTGATGCACATCCGATTCACATTCACCTGACGAACTGGCAACTGGTAAGCCGGCAGGCATTTAATGTCACAGCTTATATGGCAGCCTACGAGGGTGCATGGGCAACCGCACAACCAGCAGTACCGAAATGGCCGGCCGGATGGCTCAATTACCCTGGAGGTGCAGGATCACCATATAGTTATAACACGCCAAATACAGACGGCGCAGTAGGTGGTAATCCAGCCATCTCTGGTTTTGTTACCGGTTCGGTTATTCCGGCAAGCCCTCAGGAGCGGGTCTGGAAAGATGATGTTACTGCACTGCCTGGTGAAGTATCTACCTTTATAGTAAGGTTTGCACCTACCGATCTTCCAATAGCTGCTCCGGTATCGGCGTTAAAGTTCCCGTTCGATCCAAGTGCAGGTCCGGGTTATGTATGGCACTGCCATATTATCGATCACGAAGATATGGACATGATGCGTCCGTTGATGGTAACAGCTTCGGGTACTGCACAAGTTCCGCAGATTACCGTTCAGCCTTTACCGGCCGTTGCTTGTGATGGTGGTATTGCTACTTATACAGTAACTGCAACAAGCGCCAGAACAATCTCATATCAATGGCAGATTAGTGTAAATGCAGGTGTTGCCTGGACAAATCTGGCAAATGGTGCGCCTTATTCAGGCGTATTAACCAATACGTTAAGCATCAATCCTGCAGCGCTTGCACTTACAACCTATCAATACCGTGTTAATTTGACGAACATGGATGGTACTACAACTTCAAATGCAGCTTTGCTGACAGTAAATCCGTTACCATCTGTCGCTGCAATTGCTGGCGGAGCAGTCAATGTTTGCGTTGGTACAGCAACTCCAGCATTTACAAATGCAACTGCTGGAGGAACCTGGTCAATCGTTCCGGGAACCGGCACGGCAAGTGTTGATGCCGGAAGAATAGTAACTGGGTTAACAGTCGGAACAGTGACTGTAAAATATACCACAGCTGCTGATGGGAATGGTTGTATAAATTCAGCTACCACAGCATTGACGGTACTACCATTGGCACAGGGAAGCCTGACAGCCAATGGGCCATTCTGCGTAACAGGTGCCGGGCAGCTGACCTGGACTGCTACAACCGGAACAGGACCTTATACCGTGATTTATAATGATGGAACCGCTGACAGAACAGCGTCGAGTGTTTCAAGTGGTACGCCGTTCGATGTGTTTACAACACCAGTTACGGCGACTACGACCTATACACTTGTATCGGTACAGGATGCAAACTGCATCCGTAGCACTGGTTTCACTGGCAACACTGCTACCATCACGATTAACGCTTTGCCTTCAGCACCGGGTGGTGTTGCATCACAATTTTTCTGCGCGCCTGCTACCGTTGCGAATTTAACAGCAACAGGCACTGGACTAAAATGGTATGATGCACCAACAGCAGGAACGCTATATTTAAGTACAGATGCCTTGGTTAATGGCAATTTATATTATGCAAGTCAGACAGTGAACGGTTGCGAGAGCGCAACAAGATTTGTTGTCACAGCAACAGTTTATGCTGCTGTACCGGCAACACCAGGAGCAATCACAGGTGCACCCTCGCCAGCAGCAGCATCCTCACAGCCTTACAGTATTACTGCGGTGACTGATGCAACAAGCTATACATGGACAGTGCCAGCCGGCTGGACAATTTCCGGAGGACAAGGCACAAACAGCATTACAGTAACAGTGGGTGCAACCGGAGATAACGGTAACATCACAGTAACAGCAACCAATGTTTGCGGTACAAGTAGTGCTCAGACTTTGGCTGTAACAGTACCTTAAACTAAATAACACCTCTTAGGGCAGACCTAAAAGGCCTGCCCAAGGAGGTTAACTAAAGTAAACCATGAAAAACGGGGTCATACAAAAACGGAAATTCGATAAAACTCAAAATATGAAAAGATATCTACTCATTTTCGCGATGCTACTGGGAGTAGTCTATTCGCGGGGACAAAGTGCAACCGATCAGGCTGTGGTTTTACAAAAATGTTTGGATCTGCCAGCACTACAGCAGTATTATCCCGTGGCGGCAGGCGGCATTCACCAGCAGGTTTACATTATGCAATACCCATATGTATTCCCTGCCGGGATACAGGTATCCAAATTTGGAAAACTTGTCCAGATCGTTGACCGGTCAACAGTCGTGGACAAGCAGGCTGTGGCCTACTTCCTCTTTCAAACCTTTTCAATCAAGGGGAATAAGGCAAACGTTACATTCGATTTTTACTACAACTACAACATGAATAAGACATTCCTGAACAGTACCGTGGTTTTGAATAAAAACGGCGATACCTGGACTGTCTCTGATTCAAAACTGATCGGGAGGTAAACCATGAAAAATCAAATATATATAAATAATAATGATCAGGCAATGGGAACAATTTCTCAAACGCTGAAACAGATCGCAAGGCAATTTGTTTCTGCATCCAAACTATTGTTTCTTATGCTTTTCGTGGCGGCGATGGCCATCCCGATTTCATCAAAAGCATCTACACTTTGTTCTTCGAACGGAAGCAATCAAAATTATGAATGGATGACCCGATTTCAGCTGAATGGGGCGTCGACACCAACCTATGGGAAAGGCGGATACTTTGATTATTCGGCCTCTGCCATGACGACTCTCGCAGCAGGCAGTGCTTATGCCATGCAGGCAGATGTGAGTACCTCCAGCAATTACAATGAATATGTAGTAATTTGGCTCGATTTGAACCAGGATGGTGTAATCAATGATGCGACAGAACGTGTGTATGCACAAAATTATAGTTTTAACGGTACCTATACATTTACCGGGAACACGTCAGTCATTCCTACCAGTGCTCACAATGGTGAAATGGTGGGCCGCTGTATTATGCAGTATGCGGCTTCTCCGGTCTTGTGCGGAACTTACACCTATGGTACGACCATCGACTTTAAAGTCAATATCACTGGTGGTACCACCTATTATTCATTAACTACTTCAACAGCAGGCACGGGCAGCGGAACGATCGCTAAAAGTCCTACGGGAACAAGTTTTGTTGCGGGAACAAATGTTACTTTAACTGCAACAGTAGTTGGCAGTGGTATGTTTGCCGGCTGGTCGGGTGATGCTTCAGGCACCACCAATCCAATCGTTATAAATATGGATGGCAATAAAAATATTACCGGAACATTTACAGCTCAGAGTGTACCTACTGTCAGTACAACAGCAATTAGCGGGGTAGGACTTACCGCCGCTTCGGGCGGGGGAAGTATCTCGTGGGATGGAGCTTTGTCGGTAACAGCCAAAGGAGTCTGTTGGAACACAAGCGGCACACCAACGGTTGCCTTACCCACTAAAACCAACGATGGAACAGGAACAGCAAGTTTCAGCAGTTCGATCACAGGTTTATTACCTAACACGACCTATTATGTACGCGCTTATGCAACGAATTCACTGGGTACCGGTTATGGCAACCAGGTGTCTTTCACTACTTACCCATCTGATCCAACATCAGTATCGGTAACCGCCGGTACAATCTGTAACGGAACGGGCACCACACTAACCGCGAACGGGAACCAGGGTACCGTTTATTGGTATACAGCCGGTTGTGGTACAGGAACATCCGCAGGTACAGGAGCTTTAATTACCGTTTACCCGACTTCAACAACTACCTATTATGCAAGGAACAACAATGGCAACTGGAGTGCAGGTTGCGCAAGCACGACGATAACCGTCAACCAGCCGGCCTCAGTTCCAGGAAGTGCTTCGGCAACGGCTACCGAAAAAACAACTGCTAATATTTCATGGGATGAATCAGACGGTTTAGCGCCCATTACTTATAGTTGGGCTGTTGGAACAACCACAGGAGTCACTTACGAAAGTGGATATGCTGCCCGCGGTACCTCAACGGATTTATCGGTTATTGCCACTGGCCTTGCTCAAAGTACGACCTATTATCTGAGGGTGAAGGCATCGAATTCTTGTAATCCTTCAGGTTCAGCCTACCAGCTTTCTTCGAGTTTCCGAACACACAGTTTGCTGACCTATATTCCTGGAACCAATGGTACCATCTCTGGCACAACAGAACAAACTGTTGCTAATACAGGAAACGGAGCAGCAGTTACTGCAGTTCCGAATAGCGGTTATAATTTTGTAAACTGGAGTGATGGTTCAATTCAGAACCCACGCACAGACCTGAATGTAACGAACAGTATCACGGCTACAGCTAATTTTGCCGCCAACCGGCTTGCATTCGACACTCAACCGGTAAATAGTCTCGCCGGAGCCAGTATTCCTGTTACAGTCAGAATAACTGACACCTATGGAAATACAGTAACATCTTCAACCGCCGCTGTAACTTTAGAGATACAGAACAACCCATCAATAGGCAATGCCGGTGTACTAAGCGGAACGATGACTGTTGACGCCGTTGAAGGGGTTGCTACTTTTAATAATATTTCAATCAATAAAACAGGAGCGGGATACACCTTAAAAGCAAGCGCTGCCACTCCAATTGTGACCACGCCTGTTTCAAATGCATTTAATATCACCCCGGCTGCAATCGATCATTTCACGGTTGTGGGTATTACTGATCCGGTAATTGCAGGGATAACAACTACGCCTGTGGTAACCGCATATGATCAATTTGATAATATTAAAACCAATTATACAGGGACGATTGTGTTCAGTTCGGCTGAACCGCATCATGCAGAAGAGATTTTCCCATCCAATTATACCTTCTTGGTTTCGGACAACGGAACTAAAACCTTTACCAATGGCGTTACCCTCAAAACGACGGGTGAGCGTTCGGTAACAGTTACAGGAGATACGAAAACCGGAACCCAGACGGCCATTACCGTTAATCCTGCTGCCATTAATCATTTCACGCTTGCAGTGAACGGCACGATAACTGCCGGCACTCCTTTTACAGTTACGGCTACCGTTTATGATGAGTTTGGAAATGTTAAAACGGACTATACTGGAGATCACACCGTATTATGGACGACCACTGCGACTTCTTCGCTGAACGGTACTGCACGTATTATTGCTGACAATGATGATGTTCAAACATTTACAGTGGGAGTTGCAACCATCGATGGATTTACATTCTTTAACTCTCACGAAACACCTACAATTACGATTACCGACGGGCCAACAGCCAGTCCTGGAACGACTGATCCGATTACCGTTTTAAATGCACCACTCGATAATTTCAAAGTTGAAGCAGGTATCACACAATCTGCCGGTGTTCCATTCTCAGTAACTGTAACCGCCAGGGATGTTTACTGGAATACAGCGATTGATTACGCTGGTAGTATTCGCTTTAAATCATCCGAAGATGACGTTGTGACCTTTCCAATAGGTCTTCAATCCTTCTCCGGATTAAGCGGGGTAAGAGAATTTACCGGCATTGAAATCGACCAGGTAGGCGCTTATTGGCTGCGTGCAGCCGATTCGCAGTTTGCCTATAAGAGTGGCCAGCAGCAGAACATTGTTGTTGGTCCCGGAGCATTCTCCGGACTGGTTGAAAATTCAACATTGACAATAGATTACCCAACACGCGTTGCCGGAGAATTTGTACTTGTTACACTAATTCCACGTGATTCAGAAGGGAACCTTCTTTACGCTTGCCGGAATATTTCAGTCATGTTGGGCGGTTCGACTTCCGACTATAACGGACCAATTTCTGTTCTCAATGTAGGTGACGGTTCATACACGGCAAACGTCCGTGTAACTACTGCAGGTGTAAATACAATCAGTGCAAACTTTAACGAAACTGATGTGCTTTTTGACCAAACGCGAACTGTTACTGTTTCGGCTGCACCGGTTAATCTGGCGCACACAACAATTGAGGCAGAGCCGGCAACAATGACGGTGGATGAAACCAGTGCAATCACCGTTCAGTTGAAAGACGAGTTTAATAACAACCGTCTCATAAGTGACGGAATAATTACACTGGCTACAACGCGCGGCGTTTTAAGCACAGTAACTGACAATACGAATGGTACTTATTCCGCAACTTTAAGTGGTAACTTTGGTGCTGTTGGCACTGCAACCATATCGGGAAGTTTGGCAGGCGCAATTTCGGGTGCTATTACAGATACTGAAGATGTGACCATTAACGAAGGTGTACCATCGTTGAATACGATTGATATTGAAGCCAATCCTCCAACAATCACTACCAACGGAACCAGCACAATTACGGTACAGCTGGAAGACCAGTTTGGCAACCTCGTTACGACTAACAGAGGAACTGTTGCCCTACATAGCGATTTGGGCTCATTGTCAGCTGTAATTTATACTTCCGGAGGCGTTTATCAATCAACACTATCAGGGTTCAATCCAGGATCAGGTCCTGCAACTATTACAGGCACTTACAATGGAGGGACAATACTTGATGAAGCACAGGTAACCTTCGAGGAAGGATTGCCTGACCTGGGACAAATCCAGATCACCGCAAATCCTGAAACGATGACGACTGACGAAAGCAGTTTGATTACTGTACAGTTGCGTGATTTCTATGGCAACATCATAAGCACCAGCAGAGGTACAGTTACGCTTTCAACAAATAAAGGATCATTAACTGGAGTAACCGACCATGGTGACGGAACTTATACCGCAACCTTGACAGGTGATGACCGCGGTTTTGGCAATGCAACAATAACGGGAACGCTTACTGGCATAGTAACCGGGTCAATTACGGACAATGCAGTTGTAATTATTACAGAAGGTAAGCCAGACCTGGCAAAGATTGACATTACGGCTGAACCTGTCACTATGACGACCGACGAAACCAGTTTGATCTCGGTACAGCTTGAAGACCAGTTCGGCAATCATCTGACAACGCAAAGGGGAATTGTAACCTTGTCGACTACAACAGGGTCACTGACAGCAGTAACATACGCCAGCAACGGTATATATGCTTCTGTTTTATCAACAGAGGTTACCGGAACTGCCACCATTACAGGTAGTCTGAACGATGTTGCAGACGGTGTAGTTGGTGCAATATCCGAAAGTGCAGAAGTTACCATCACCGAAGGTAAACCTGATTTGGACGATATACAGATCACAGCATCGCCCGAAACCATTACAACCGACGGTAGCAGTACCATTACGATTCAACTGAAAGATCAATGGGGCAATAATTTATCGACCCAGAGAGGAACTGTTACACTTACATCGGATAAAGGTTTAATTGTGACTCCAGCTGTTTATACAAGTAATGGAATTTACACCGCCACTTTAACCGGTGACAACAGGGGTGTTGGTACGGCCACAATCAGCGGAATCCTGACGGATATTGCTGATGGTGTAAGCGGAGCAATTGATGATCAGACCCAGGTTGAATTTACCGAAGGTTTACCAAGCTTATCTGTTTCGACGCTTTCTGAAAGTGAGGAAACGATTACGACGGATGGTTCAAGCACCATCACGGTTCAATTGAAAGACCAATTCGGCAATCTGCTTGCAAACGACAGGGGTACAGTAAGTTTAACTGCTACTATCGGTAGTCTGTCACCTGTAGTTTACGCTGGCTTAGGTACCTATACTGCTACTTTGACGGGTGACACACGAGGTGTCAACGGTACCGGAGATTCTGATATCGCCGGGGCATTCGTAGGAACTGGTACTGCATCAAGTGTTAGCGGAGACTTCATTTCTGTAGAATCAGTCACGATTACTGAAGGCCTACCGGCATTGGCAACAACCCTTATCACTGCCGATCCGACAACGATGACGACCGATGAAACAAGTCTCATTTCGGTTCAGCTGAAAGACCAGTTTGGTAACCTGATCACGCACGAAAGGGGAACCGTCGGATTGACCACAAGTTTAGGTGTTCTTACTTCGACGACCTATTCCGGAGCTGATGGTATCTACGTTGCTACTTTATCGGGCAATAGTTCAGGAACAGGAATTGCAACCATTACGGGCGCGTTAGCTGGTGAAGTTGTAGGTGACATTGCTGATGATGCCACAGTAACGATTACTGAAGGTCTGCCATCGATGATTACGTCCACTATTACTGCCAGCCCGACAACGATGACCACAGATGAAACAAGTCTCATCACGGTTCAGTTGAAAGACCAGTTTGGCAATAATATAGTCAACAGCAGAGGTGTTGTTACTTTGGAAACAAACTTAGGTGTACTCACAAGTGTTACAGATCTTGCAAACGGTACTTATACTGCAACTTTGGCAGGTAACAATACGGGAACCGGAATTGCAACGATCACTGGTGAACTTGATGAAGTTAGTCTTAACAATACAGCAACAGTTACAATTACCGAAGGTTTGCCAAATCTCACAACCTCAACTGTAACCGCTTCACCGTCGACTATAACAACTGATCAGACCAGTACGATAACAGTCAGGTTGAAAGACCAGTTTGGAAACAGCCTTACCACAAGCAGAGGTATCGTTACGATGGATACTGATTTAGGAGTCCTTACCGCGGTTTCTGATAACCTCAACGGAACGTATACTGCAACCTTATCTGCGAATAGTAGCGGAACAGGATTAGCTACTATTGATGCTGATCTTGCAGGTGAAATCAATGGTGAAATTGTAAATGAAGCAACGGTAACGATTACAGAAGGTTTGCCGGATCTGACTCAGATCCTGATTACAGCCGATCCTGTTTCCATTACAGCTGATCAAACAAGTACCATTACAATACAGCTAAAAGACCAGTTTGGCAATAACCTTACCCAAAGCAGGGGAACAATTACCCTGGCTACGGATCCAATAGGTCATTTGTCGGCAGTTACTGATAACGCTGATGGCACTTACACTGCAACATTCTCATTGATAGCAGCCGGCACAGGAACAGCTACGATTACCGGAAACTTTGCAGGAACAGGCACTGCCACATCAGTTAATGGGGCTATTAGCGACAATGCAACAGTTGAAGTTGCACATGGAGTTGCCACAAAACTTACAATTTTAACACAGCCATCTGCAACCGCAGTTGCCGGAGTTGCATTTACACAGCAGCCGGTGATCAGGATTGAAGACCAGTATGGTAACCTTGTTACGGGCGACGATGCCACGGTGGTAACTGCTGCAAGGGCAACAGGAACCGATGTATTAAAAGGCACATTAACTGCCACAGCGGACGATGGTATTGCAACTTTTGAAGGACTTTACTATACAAAGGCCGAGTCAATTACGCTTGGTTTCAGTTCAAGTCCTGCATTAGCAACTGCAACATCCGGTACGATTCTGGTAGGGCATGCTCCGGTTCATCACTTTATCCTTAATGCTCCGGCTAATTTCATAGCCGGCTCAACCAGGGCGGCATACACTGTTACCCGCTACGATGAGTTTAACAATCTTGTAACAACCAATTCACAAGTTGTTTATCTCTTCAGTAGTTCGACCGGAGCCAATAAGAAATTCTATAGTGCGGCTTCAGGAGGTAGTGTCATTACCCAGGTTACGATTGCCAACAGCGCTGCTTCGGCTAACTTCTGGTATTATGACGAAAAAACTGGTGATCATACGATTACAGCCTCTGAGGTAACACCAGCTAATGGAAGTACCGGAATCATTGATGGATCTGATCAGATCACGGTTACTCCGGCATTGTTGAAAGACTTCCTGGTATATGGAGTTCCGGATCCGCATGATTTGGGAACATGGCAAAGTGTTACCGTCGAAGCACGTGATATTTACAACAATCGCAAAACAAATTATGCAGGTGAAATCACGTTCTCGAATACTGACATTGAGGCTACAAACCCGGCTGATTATGGATTCGTGCCTGCTGATTTGGGTATTCATGTCTTTACAAATGCACTCAAATTCAGTCAGCCAGGTAACTGGTGGTTGACAGCAATCGATGAGGCTGAACCTACTAAGTATGGTGCACAAGCTGATATTACAGTACAGCGTGCAGTAACCATTACAGCCAATAACCGCACGAAAACATATGGTGATGTTCTGAATTTAGGAACCACGCAATTTACGGTTACTGGTATTGTCCCAGGTATTAATTCTGTCGCAGGTGAAATAACCGGGGTTACTTTATTCAGCACAGGATCAGTAGCAACAGCTGATGTAGGCACCTACAGCATCGTACCAAGTGCTGCCACCGGACCATTCAATCCTGCATTTTACCGAATTCTATATTCATCTGCGGGTGAGCTGACAATCGGTCAAAGAACGCTTACATTAAGTAACTTCCTGGCAGATGATAAAGTCTACGACAGAACGTACAATGTAACCGGAACAGGATTCTCTGATGACCGTGTAAATAGTGATGAGTTGACATTCAGCTACACTGCAGCATTTGCTGACAGGAATGTAGGTGAAGATATTATAGTCAATTACACTGGAATAACCATTTCGGGCGGATCAGATATCGGAAATTATGTCCTGGCTTCTACTACAGGAAGTACCACGGCTGATATTACTCCGAAGCCGCTCACTCCATCTATTGTAGCCAACGACAAGTGTTATGATGGTAATACCACCGCAACACTAAGCAGTCAAACTGTCGATGGCGTAATCTCACCGGATGTTGTAATGCTTCTTGTTGCCGAATCCAATTTTGCTGATGCATTAGCGGGAGACGGAAAAGTTGTTACAGCCACAGGATTAACACTGGGTGGTGTGGATGCTGGTAACTATACGCTGGAATCCGCCACTACTACTACAACTACAGCCGAGATCTATGCTTTACCGGTACCTGTTATTACTGGTGATGCTGTATTCTGCGAAGATTCGGATGCAGGCTATACCACGGATGCCGATATGACCAATTATATATGGGCAGTATCAGGAGGAACCATTGAAAGTGGACTGGGAACCAATAGTATAACAGTCGAATGGACTGTTCCGGGTGAACAGACAGTCAGCGTAATCTATACAGATGCAAATGGATGTACAGCTTCACCTGCAACAGTGAAAACAATTACGATTAATCCGGTTGGTCAGGTAATTGATCCTACTGATCAGATGGTTTGTAATGGAGGCACTACAGCAGAAGTTATCTTTGCAACTACTAATGTTGAAGGCGTTACTACCTATTCATGGATCAATGATACGCCAGACATCGGATTGGACGCAAGTGGTACAGGAAATATTGATGAATTTGTAGCACACAATTCCGGTACAGATCCTGTTGTTGCAACGATCACTGTTACACCAACCTATACTTTTGGTTTGGTAAGTTGTGCCGGAATTCCAGTGACCTTTACGATTATTGTTAATCCGACATCGGTAATTACAAGTGCTTCTACAGTCAATTGGTGCAATAATGTTGAGAACACTTACAACATTACCAGCAGCAGTACGTCACCAGCTCCAACGTATACATGGACAAGGACTGGGGTAGCAGGAATAACTCCTACTACCGGTTCTGGTTCAGGTGATGCAATCACGGAGACGCTTGTTAATTCGACGGCAGATCCGATCGTAGTTCACTACATGATTGTTCCTACTGTCAATGGTTGCGAAGGTACTACATTCGATGTTGCTGTTACGGTTAATCCGACGGCAGTAATTACAAGTGCAGCAGAGGTCAACTGGTGTAATAATGTTCAAAACACTTATAACATTACAAGCAGCACGACCCTTTCAACGCCGACTTATACCTGGACAAGAGATGAGGTTTCAGGTATTTTGCCGGCCACAGGCATTGGCTCAGGTGCTGCGATCACGGAAACACTTGTTAATTCAACAACAGAACCAATCGTGGTTCACTACGATATCATTCCAAGTGTTAATGGTTGTGTAGGTACTCCATTCGATGTTGATGTAACGGTTAATCCGACTGCAGTTGTTTCGAGTACTGCAACGGCCAACTGGTGCAATGGTGTTTTGAACACATACGATATCATCAGCAGCAGTACAACCCCAACTCCAACATATGAATGGACAAGGGCGGAAGTTGAAGGAATTACTCCTGCAACAGGCACGGGTTCGGATGATGAGATCGCGGAGACACTTGTTAATTCAACGACTGATCCAATTGTAGTTCACTACGTAATCATTCCAATTGTCAATGGTTGTGATGGTACTCAATTTGATCTTGCAGTAACTGTAAATCCAACTGCAGTTATTACAAGTCCATCGACGGCCAGTTGGTGTACCGGTGCTTCGGGCACTTATGATATCACCAGCAGTACAACGCCAACACCGACTTATACTTGGACAAGAGCCGAGGTGACAGATATTACGCCTGCTACAGGTTCGGGTTCAGATGATGAGATCACTGAGACACTTGAAAATGCAACGACTGCACCGATAGTTGTTCACTACATCATTACTCCGACTATCAACGGATGTGCGGGTACTCCATTTGATTTGGCTTTAACTGTTAATCCATTAACAGGACCAACAATCATTATTGCGGGAGCAAATACTGTATGCGGGAATGCACCGGATGAGACCTATACTGCAACAGCTCTGAACAGTACCTCGATTGTATATTCAGTATCACCACCGGAGGCAGGAATAATTAATTCTGTAACCGGTGTGATGAACTGGGATGCAGCCTTCAGCGGAACCGCCACAATTACGGCCACTTCGTATGGTTTATGCAGTTCAACAAATGAAGACATAGAGGTTATAGTCAGGCCTTTAGCAACTGCAGCGATTAGTGGAACAACCACCATTTGTGCTGGTACCAGCGCTACTTTAAGTATTGCCTTAACAGGTGTTGCACCTTGGGATATTATCTATACAGATGGTACGACTCCGGTAGCTGTTGAAGACATCGAGACAAGTCCGTACACATTTAGTGTAAGTCCGGCACCAGGCACGGTAACTACCTACACTGTAACAACGGTAACACTTGATGACGATTGTTCGAATACAGGCACAGGAAGTGCCGTAGTAACTGTACGACCTGATATAGTTGCCTCGACAGTAAGTAGCGAACAAACAATATGCTATGGTTCAAGTGCAGAAACTTTAACCGCCACATCTGCATCGGGTGCAAGCGGTGGACCATATACTTATCAATGGCAGAGAAGTACTGATAATGCTACATGGACGAATATTGGTCTCGCCACAGGCATGACATATGCCCCTGGTACACTATATGTGACCACCTATTATCGTATTTTAGCTACAGATGTACTTTGCGGAAGTTCTATTGGAAGCCTTGGTGTGAAGATTACAGTTGAGGATCCATTGACCAGACCAGTTATCAGCAGTAACCAAACCATCTGCGTAGGTGCAACTGCGGCAACTTTGAATGCCACAACTGCAGCAGGTGGAAATGGGAATTTCACTTACCAGTGGCAAAAGAAGACTACCGGTACCTGGAGCAATGTTGGAACAGGCACACTGACTTATGCACCAGGTGTTATAAGTGTAGCTACGCAATTCCGTTTAATTGCCAATAATGTGGGTACACCGAATTGCGGTGCCAGCTTCAGTAATATTATCACTGTTTCTGTCGCACCTGATGTTGCTACACCTGTGTTCACATTGGGTGAAACTTCAAACAGATGCCAGGGAATAGGAAATGTAACCTATGGGGCTACGGCAACCAACGCGTCGGTCATCACTTATAGTCTTGATGGTTTGAGTATTACCGGCGGAAATGTGATTAATCCGGCAACAGGTGAGGTTACTTATGCTGAAACCTGGAATGGAACAACCATAATTACTGCATCCGCAGCCGGTTGCAATGGTCCGAAAACTGCAATACATACTGTAACCGTCAATGCTTCATCAGGCAGTGCACCTGTCTTTGTTCTTGGGGCAGCAACAGTTTGTCAGCATTCTGCAGATGAGCAATATACTGCAACAGCGACAAACAGTACCTCTATTATCTATTCGGTATTACCAGTTGAAGCCGGTGTAATTTCAACTTCCGGGTTAATGGACTGGGCTGATGGCTTTAATGGGATTGCTACAATAACGGCTACTGCGATTGTTTGCAACGGTTCGGCATCAACTGATAAACTGGTTACTGTACTTGCCAGCCTGGTAGCACCAACAGTGGGTGATGCAGAGACTATTTGTTATGGAGCTGTAGCTGATGAATTAAATTCTACTACAGCATCCGGAGGCACCGGAACATACACTTATCAATGGCAAAGTAGTCCGAATGAAACCGACTGGAGTGATGAGACTACTGGTCTGATTTACGAGCCTGGAATGCTGTTTACAACGACCTATTACAGGGTTGTAGTAACCGATGCTATTTGTGGATCTGCAATAAGTAATACGGTAACAGTAACTGTTAACGAACCGTTTACAGAACCGGTTATTAGCAGTGCACAAACCATTTGTGCCAATACAGTACCTGAAATATTAACAGGGGAAGCTGCTGCAGGTGGTTCGGGCGAATTCAATTACCAATGGCAAATGAAGACCACAGGAAGCTGGAGCAATGTTGGCACAAATGCCTTGAGTTATCAGCCGGAAGCTTTAACGACAACTACTATTTTCCGTTTAATTGCCAACGACATGGGACCAGTAAATTGTGGAGCCATCTTTAGCAATGAGATTGTAATTACGGTGAATACTGAAGTTGTGGCTGGATCAATTGGTTCTGATCAGTTAATATCCTCAGGATCTGCACCTGCTCCAATTACGTCAATAACACCTGGATCAGGATTTGGAACCTTTACGTATACATGGGAATCATCGATCAATAGCGGATCAAGCTGGACAATTATTTCTGGTGCAATCGGTTCCGATTTTGCTCCCGGTATATTGAATCTTTCAACATGGTACAGAAGAAGTACGATATCCTCACAGAATTCGTTGGTATGTACCGCTGTTACAGAACCGGTTAAGATCAATGTGACCATTAAGATGAATCTCAAGGTTAATCTTGAAGGTGCGCTCAACAATTCGGGTGTGATGCCTGTTATCGAAACATTTGAGCACAAGGTTCCGTTGTTGCAACCATACAATACCGCCCCATGGAATTATGCGGGAACTGAATCAGTTAGTGTACTTCCGGATGACGTGATTGACTGGGTATTGGTTGAACTTCGTCAGGCAACTGCTCCGGCTTCGGCAACAACGTCTACCATTCTGGCAAAACGTGCCGCCTTCTTAAAGAGTGATGGTACAATCGTTGATCTTGATGGAGTAAGTACTGTTCGCTTTGATGATCATTACGTTACTTCTCCGAACAACTTGTATACGGTCATTCGTCATCGTAACCACCTGGCTATTATGTCGGCCGTTGGCGCAACGCTTACTGGTGGTGTTTATAGCTATGATTTCACCACTGGCCTGAATGCGGCTTATGGAGGAGGTAGTGGTTACAAACAGGTTGGTTCTACATTTGGGATGGTTGCTGGCGATGCTGATAAAGATGGAAACGTCTATATATCTGACTACAACAGATTGATAAACGGATTTGGAACAACAAATGGATATTTTGATTATGATATGGATATGGATGGCTTCGGCTATATATCCGACTACAATAAGTGGTCACCTAATTTTGGCGCCGCAGAAAACGGCACGCTAAAATCAGCACAGCTCAAACCGAAGTATTCAAGCAGTGTTCCTGAATAATTAATTGGTATAAGATGAACGAATAAGTAGATATATTTATAGGATTCGATTCATTTATGTAATTTTGGTTTGCCCTGGCGATCATTTCGTCAGGGCAAATTGCATATATACACGATATTTGTATTTTAAATAGTTGATAAGTAAATGTAGAATTAAAAATAAGTAGATTTGGGAGTCTATTTAACTAAGAAATATTTTCTTAGTTTTTATGACACTTGATTAACTTTGATCAAAATAACTAACCGGGATTTGTCCTGTCATTTTAGAATAAAAATACAAATACTATAAAAAAATGAATCTCAATCGTATAGCAGTCGTTGGAAGCAGTAATACCGATATGGTAATTAAGACCTCAAAATTGCCTGTTCCGGGCGAGACCATTTTGGGAGGAGAATTTTTGATGAATGCTGGCGGGAAAGGTGCGAACCAGGCGGTGGCAGCTGTCCGATTGGGCGGTCAGGTGAGTTTTATCGCCAAGACCGGAGATGATGTTTTTGGAAGGCAGGCACGACAATTATTTGCGGATGAGAATATCAACACCGATTATCTGTTTACTGATCCGGGTCACCCATCTGGAGTCGCTTTGATTACTGTTGACGCGAATGGTGAGAATTGTATCGTAGTCGCTCCGGGATCAAACAGTTATCTTCTTAATAACGATATTGATCAGGCACGGGAAGAGATTCTTCGTTCTGATATTATCTTAATGCAACTCGAAATTCCACTTGGAACGGTTGAATATGTTGCAAAAATTGCATTCGAGGCGGGTAAAAAGGTGATTCTGAATCCTGCACCCGCCTTAAAGATTACCGATGAACTTCTGTCTAAACTTTATATGATTACTCCCAACGAAACGGAAGCTGAACTGATCTCTGGTATACCCGTAAGGGATATTGATTCAGCCACTTTGGCAGCCCGGAATCTTTATCAGCGTGGCGTTAAGGTGGTCATCATCACATTAGGGAGCAAAGGTGCGTTGCTATATACCGGTAATGAGGCAAAACTGATTTCTTCACCTAAAGTGGAAGCAGTCGATACAACAGCCGCAGGAGATGTGTTTAACGGTGCAATTGCGGTCGCAATATCGGAAGGTTTGGAACTCGAAACAGCCGTGGAATTCGCATGCAAAGCAGCTGCAATCTCCGTGACCAGAATGGGGGCACAAGCTTCTGCGCCCTATCGGAAAGAAATAAAATAAATTAATAATATTAAAACTTTGAAAATGAGACAACACCTATTGAAGTTAGTTCTCCCGGTAATGGTATTTGCATTTGTTTCCTGCGGGCAAAAAACTGAAAAAGCGATCACTGATGTGCGATCCATATCGACTGATGTGCTGAAAGATAAGATTGCCGGCGGCTGGGCAGGTAAAATGATTGGTGTTACTTATGGTGCTCCCACTGAATTCAAAGCGCAGATAAAAACTTTTGATGACTCAATCAAATGGGTTCCTGCTGATGTAAAAGGCGCTATCTGGCAAGATGATCTCTACGTCCAACTTACGTTTCTTGAGACGATGGATGAATTTGGAATTGAGGCACCCGCAAAGAAATTTCAAGAGCTTTTTGCCAAATCGGGTTACCAGCTGTGGCATGCGAACGTTCAGGCACGCAAGAACTATTTTGATAGTATTTTTCCTCCGCAATCGGGTCACCCCGATTATAATCTTCATGCAGATGATATTGATTTTCAGATTGAAGCAGACTATATTGGATTTATGTGTCCCGGAATGCCCCAAACCGCCAATAAAATTGCCGATAAAATTGGGCATATTATGAATTATGGTGATGGTGTCTACGGTGGTGTTTTTGTCGCTGCACTCTATTCCGAAGCCTATTTCGAAAGTGATATTCGTAGATTGGTTGATAAAGCGCTTCTTTCAATTCCTTCCGAAAGTGATTATTCCAAAATTGTGAAGGATGTGATTATTTTGCACAACCAATATCCAACAGATTGGCATGCTGCATGGAATGAATTGGAAGCGAAATGGGGTAGTGTTCATATTTGCGAGGCGGGTGCAAAGTTTAACATTGATGCCAAACTCAATGGAGCCTATATCGTAATGGGATTGCTTTACGGCGAAAGCGACCCGCTGAAAACAATGGAAATCGCAACGCGTTGCGGACAGGATTCGGATTGTAATCCGTCGAATGCAATGGCTGTTCTTGGAGTTATTAAAGGTCTTAGCGGATTACCACTTGCATATCGCGAAGCGGTTCAGGCAATTGGTGATTCTC
>Ga0209724_1000280_pt1 | contig 52115 bp, 38 predicted proteins | sample grotaG_FD_184143 | JGI IMG/M metagenome (GOLD analysis project Ga0209724, IMG submission 184143) | Glacier valley bacterial and archeal communities from Borup Fiord, Nunavut, Canada, to study Microbial Dark Matter (Phase II) -... | ecosystem: Environmental > Aquatic > Freshwater > Ice > Glacier ... | reverse complement strand
AGGAACACAGGTATGGATGGCTGAAAATCTGGCCTATAAAGCAAGTAGTGGTTGTTGGGCATATGACAATATATTAACTAATGTCGCCAAATACGGGTATTTATACAGTTGGGAAACAGCTAAAACAGCTTGCCCTGCCGGTTGGCATCTACCTAGCAAAGCCGAATGGGAAATACTGACCGATTTTTTGGGAGGTGATAGTATCGCAGGCAGTAAATTAAAATCTTCTAAAGGCGCAGATGGCACTACAATTGTACCCAGCAAAAGTGGTTTTGCTGCTGTGATGGGGGGATGCCACAGCACAGTGAATGGGACATTCATTTATCTTGGAACCAGCGGCTACTGGTGGTGTTCTACGGAAATTGACAATAAATTCGCCGTTATTCGTGCCCTTGGCTGTGATGCTATTCAACTTGACACGTATGAAATAAATAAGGAGACAGGTTTTTCAGTGCGCTGTGTGAAAAATTTATGACGTTAATCCAATGTTTGCAAAGATTGCCGGACGTACCATTGAGGAAACAGCTAATTTAGACTGGATGAGTATTACACACCCTGATGATGTTCAGGAGGACTTGAATAATATGGCATTAATGAATGCCGGTAAAATACAGGGTTTTCAAATGGAAAAGCGCTATATCCACCCTTTTGGCAGCTACGTTTGGATTAATATGACGATTGTCATTCAATTTGGATTACTTCTCTGCAAAGAATTTGTTGAAAAACAGGGCGGGAAGATTTGGGTCACAAGCGAAGTTGAAAAAGGAAGTATTTTTTATTTCACACTTGCACAAAAATGATAATTACCGGCTATTAACAGGTGATAAAATACTTTTTAATTAATGCCAGTAATTCATCTTTTTTAATAGGTTTTGAAATATAATCATTGCAACCCACTTCAACAACCTTTTCTCTGTCACCAAAAAGACCATAAGCTGTTTGTGCAATGATGATTACCTCCTTATTAAATTCACGAATTTGTCGAGTGGCTTCATAACCATCCATTTCTGGCATACGTATATCCATCAGTATCAAATCTAAGTCTTGATTGTTTTTGCAAACATTTATAGCTTCAATTCCAGTTTTTGCGTGAAGAATATTATTGCTTATTTTTTTTGCAATTGTAGAAATAAATAGATTAGATGCCTCATCATCCTCAACTATTAATAGCTTTAAGTTTAATGTCTTATCTTCTAAACCAATGGTTAGATCAAAATTACATGCTTCTTTCTTTTCATTATATAATTTCTGTTCTGGTAGGGTAAAATGAAAAGTAGAACCTATTCCGAATTCAGAAACTAACCAAATTTTTCCACCAAGTAGTTCAACATAAGACTTTGAAATAGACAAACCTAATCCTGCACCTTGGCGTGCATGTTTATCTACAATATCAGCTTGAATAAAACGTTCAAATATGGCATCCTGCCTGTCTTTTGCTACTCCAATGCCGGTGTCTTTCACATAAAATTCCAGTTCAACGGATTCACAGACGGAGTCTGTCTGTGAGTTTTTCAATTTATAGCCAAATTCAATCGAGCCTTGGTCGGTGTATTTAATGGCATTTTTAACTAGATTGATTAAAATGGAATACAGTTTCTCCTTATCTGTTTTTACATAGGCATTCTTTAAAGGAAGGCTATTACAAAATGAAATACTTAAATTTTTTGCAATTGCATCAGGTTTTAAAATACTGTAAACATTTTCTACCAGCTCGTTTATGTTGAAGTCACTTATGGTCACAGTCATCAATCCGGATTCAATTTTTGAAATATCAATTATTTCATTAATTGTATTGAGCATACGTGCACCACTTTTTTGAATTATTCGGATATACTCATGTTGCTCCTCACCAGATAGATCAGGTTCTTCCAATAGTTGTGAGAAACCCAAAATGCCATTCATGGGGGTACGGATTTCATGGCTCATATTCGCAAGAAATGCAGTTTTTAAACGGTCACTTTCTTCGGCATGTTCTTTGGCGATTATTAAATCTTCAAATATTTGTTTTCGTTCTGTAATATCTTCTTTTATAGCTAAGTAATGTGTTGCAATTCCTTTCTCATTGATGATGGGGGAGATAGATGCGCGTTCCCAATAGAATGTTCCATCTTTCTTTTTATTATGAAATTCGCCCCGCCACTCATTGCCAGAGATAATTGTATCCCACAATTTCTTATAATCACTTTTTGATTTTTCTCCAGAACTAAATATTCTTGGATTTTTGCCAATGATTTCTGCTAATTCAAAACCTGTAATTTCAAGAGCCTTTGAGTTGGCATAATCGATGTTGCCAACTAAGTCAGTTAAAAGAATGGAAGTTGGACTTTGCTCTACTGCATACGATAATTTAAGCAGTTGTTCTTCAGATCTTTTGCGTTCAGTTATATCCTGGTGAATTCCTATATAACCAATAATATTTTCATTTGAATCAAGAATAGCGCAATTAAATCCATCGATTGTTATGAGCCGACCATCTTTTGTTTTGTTGACTAGCTCACCTTTTGCAAATTCATGTGAAAGCAATTTTTCCCAGAATTGTTGATAAATGGCTTCAGACAACAATCCTGATTTAAGAATGCGAGGCGTTTTACCAATAGCTTCAAGTGAGTTGAAACCGTAAATCTGCTCAAATGCCGGATTCGTATAATTGATTATACCATTAATATCAGTAATAAAGATAGCTTCGAAAGATCTTTCGATACATAACTTGAAAATCAACATATCTTCCTCTGCTTTTTTGCGTTTGGTAATATCCATTTGAGTTCCAAAATGTCCAACTATTCGATCTTGTGAATCATAAAAGCAGATATAATCACCTTCAATGAACATTCTGGTTCCGTCAGAACGCCGTTCATCAGTATCTACATGCAATTTACCATGATCAAATAAATCTCTCCAAACCGCTCGTCCCTGTTTTATATCATGTGCAAATAAGTCATTGGGTGTTTTATTTAGAAATTCATCCTCCGTAATCAAGTATTGATCTAATATTGCCTGATTAACCTTACAAATTCGTTGATGATTAAAAGTATAATCAAGTGCCTTTTCTTTATCAATGGTATCATTCCATTCAATAGGCTCATCGAGCATCATGAAAAAGAAGCCGCTTAATGATTGTTTAAAGAATAAATCTAATCGTTCTTCGTTTTCTTTAAGAGCCCTTTCTGTTTTTTTCCGTTCTTCCAGTTCTTGCTCTAATTGAAGAGTCCTTATATACACCAGATTATTCAACCTATCATTCTCAAACTGTTTATCCCAGTTGGCTTTACGGATTTTCACCATAGCCCTGATCTGTGCAATCAATTCGGTTTCATCAATTGGTTTAGCAAGAAAGGCCTCGGCGCCAGCTTCCAGCGCGTTTATTCGATGTACTTTATCTCCTTTTATTGCTGTTAAAAATACCACCGGAATATCACGCAACAAACTATCTAACTTCAACCTTTTACATACTTCGAAACCATCCATACCTGGCATGACCACATCAAGTAACACCAAATCAGGGTCCTCGGCTTTTGCAAGTTCAATCCCTTTTTGTCCATTTAATTCACTCAGAAAGATTGCATCAGGAAATGCATCATTTATCAACGCTTTTAAGCTTATCAGGTTATCCGGATTATCGTCAATAGCCAGAATCTTAATCATTCCTCTTTCCATAAAGAACTTCATTAATTGTATTAAAAAACAATTCATTGTCAATTGGTTTAACAATGAAAGCGTCAAAGCCATGTGCTAAAATGGATTCTCTATCTTCAAGCATGGCGCTCGCAGTTAATGCGATGATAGGGGTATGCTGTAATTGAGCATCTTTACGTATGGCTTTAAAAGCTGTAATACCATCAATATCTGGTAAAGCAATATCCATTAAAATTAAATGTGGCAGATGTTTTTTTGCCATTTCGATGCTACTATAGCCATCTATTGCTTCTAAAACCGTGAAATCACTGGACAGGATTGCTTTGACCGTTATCATATTATCTGGATTATCTTCAACGATTAACACCACCGGTTTACCTTCGATCTTTTGCAGTCCGCTACGGTGTGAAACAGTTTCAGCTTTTTTGGGAGTGACCATAGTTACTACCGCATTCAAGAGTTCGTCGCGGTTTACATCTCCTTTTTGAATCAATTGATGAATATTGTTTCGTTTTAAAAATTGCAACTCCTCTTTTGTAATATGTTTCGCAGTTAATATCAATACAGGAATATGGGCTGTTTGTTCCGCATTACGTAAAATTTTAAGTACTTCAAATCCGTCAATATCAGGCATCATGAGGTCAAGTATCATAGCATCTGGAATTGTTTTTTCAATGGTACCAAGTGCCTCAGCGCCATCGTGTGCAACTAAAATATGATACCCGCTATCTTCTAGAAAGTCTTTCATTTGAATAATGGCAGGTTCACTATCTTCAACCAGTAAAATGGTTTTTGATGTTTCATTTGAAGCCAATTTAAGGGATTGAAAATTGATTTTCGTATTTAAAACAGTTTCAGACTCTATATCTAAGATCCTATTTTTAATAGCGTAACGCAAAGGTAGCAAGAGGGTAAATTCAGAACCCGATCCAGACGTACTTTTTACAGAAATGGTACCACCTAACAAGTTTGCGTATTTTTTTGCAATGGCCAGTCCAAGCCCTGTACCACCAAATCGACGCGAAGTGCTACTATCAGCTTGTCGGAACTCATCGAAAATATGTAAGAGATGGTCTTCGGTGATTCCTATGCCTGTGTCAGCCACTGTTATAGCAATTTTAGTGTCGATTTGAGCCACGGTTACTTGCACTTTTCCTTTTTCTGTAAACTTTACAGCGTTGGCAATAAGGTTTTGCAAGATATGGCTGCATTTATCGGCATCACTTGAAATGGAGACCTCACAATCACCTCCTACCTTTAGTAAATCGATGTTCTTTTGTTTTGCTTGGGGTTGTATCATGTTTATCAGTTCATTGACCAGACTACACGGTTTAAAAGTGGTAATTTCAACTTCTTCACGTCCTGATTCAATTCGTGAAATATCAAGGATATCGTTAATTAAATTCAACAGATGCTTACCATTGCGTTCAATTACTTCAAGATAACTGTATTCCTCATCCGGGATTCGCTTTGCCAGACGTCGGTTGAGTACACCTGAAAGTGCAATGACTGAATTAAGTGGTGTACGTAACTCGTGACTCATATTTGACAGGAAGTTGGTCTTAAGTCTGTTGGCTTCGCCTAACAGATTTTTTTGCATTTCCAATTCAGTGTTTTGTTCAATTAACTCATTCGATTGAGTTGCAAGTTCGGTCTTCTGGGTCTCAAGTTCACTGTTTTGTAATTCCAGTTTTTGCCTCATTTTATTCACCTTGTGGTATGCCAAAATGCCCTCTACACGGCTGCACAAAGTAATATGTATCCGGTTGATCAATAAAAGAGATTGTTGACTATATTTGTTTATGCTGGCGAGCGAAAGAATGGCAACTACTTCATTATTGACAATTATTGGTATAGTAATGATTTCGCTTGGAATAAACTTTCCGTTGACTGTTTGAAAAACAAACCGAGTATTTTCAGGTATGTCAAAAAGATGATGAACCTGTTGAGTAGAAAGTACCGTGCCAAACTCCCCTTCAAAATGTTCTGCAGAAAATGATCGCCGAGCATTTTCATCTACCCCGATGGATTCAAAATGATCGAACTGTTTTTTATTTTCACTCAGCAAATAAATAGCAGCCATTTGTGAACCAGTTTGATCGGCAAGGACATTCAATGTGGAATGGAAGAATTTTTTTGTATCATACTCACTAAGCATTAACGAAGCCAGTGTAGAAAATTTTTCGTCTAAACTGTTTTTTACCTGAATATTATCTACCATTTTGTTGAATGATTCTGACAGTATGCCAAATTCATTTTTTGAAGTATATGTACTGCGGGCATCAAGATCTCCATCATGAAATCGTTTGGTAACTTGAATAAGCTCGTCAATGGGTTTACGCACAGCCATTAATAATATATAACTGACAAGAAGTATAAACAAAGTAATGGTTATTAACAACAAGATCATTTGTCGGTTCATTCTGATGAATAAGGTCTTGGAATTGGCATAAAGTAAATCGGCTTTTTTTACTGCAAAGTCATCTATCACTTTAATACTGGCCAACATATTATCTCTTAAGATGCCTACAGTACCAGTTGAAAGAACACTCTCTTTCACTTCTTCAATTTTACCGGAAAGCGCAAGTTTGGTGTTTTCATCGCGCGATATTTTCCACGAGATAAAAGCATTATAAGCTATTTCTATATCTGTTGAAGGACCTAAGTAAAGCTCTCTCAAAATTGCAAACTGCCTTTGAACATCATCAGAAGAAATCTCCATTAACTTAACAGCTGTTTGTTGTTCTGTTAAATTTTTCGCTAACATTAAGTTTCTGTTTTCCAAGCGCATGCTCAAGATGTCCACTTTAAGGGATCCGAGTGCCTGCCTTACTTTTAGCGGGTGACTGTACATAATCTCTGTCTGTTGTTGAATCTTGTTCGATTGTAAGAAAGAAATGACGCCAAGCATAAAGACAAACAATAGCAAAATAGAAAATCCAATCTGAAGCTGCGTAATTATTTTGATATTTCGAATGTTCATGGTTTTAGATTTTTCTATTTTTAAATATTCCCGATTGCGGAAAAATCTCAGTGAAGTTGTAATTAATAAGAATATCTCTTTCAGCTTCACCGACAATAATATATCCATTTTCTGCCAAACAACCGGTTGCTTTTTCAAGGATTGCCTTGCGATAATTCGGTTTGTAATAAAACAATAAATTGGCGCAGATTACGATATCGAAGTTGCCAAAAATGCTTGTAGGTGGACAACTTAATGTATTGTTGAAAAGATCAAACAAGGAGAAATCAATATTTTCTTTAAGTACTGGTTTTATAGTATAGGTATCAGCATTTTTTGTGAACCATTGTTTAACTCGTTTCATGGTAAGACTATTTAAAGCCTCTCTCGAATATTTTCCCCTTTGAGCCTCTATTACTTTTGATTCACTTTGGTCAGTTGCGAATATACGGTAGTTTGGTTTCTTCTCATATCCGCTAATAAGTTCTTCCAAAAGCATGGCAAAGCTATAGGCTTCCTGACCGTAAGCGCATGCTGCAGACCAAATTCGTATCTCCTTGTTTTTTTTAGTATTATTACGTCGAAGTAGCGATGGTAGGATGATGCGTTCCAGCACAGAAAACGAAAGTGAGTTACGAAAGAATTCACTGTAACAGTTTTGGAGTGAATTAAGAAAAAGTTCACATTCCAGCTTGTTTTGTTCCAGAATGGTAGCATATTCCTCAGTCGTTTTACAGTGTGTTTCCTGGATTCTCTTCTGGCACGTTGTATTCAGAAATGAATCATCATATCGAGAAATATCGATATTTTTGATCGACATAAAAGAAGTTAGGTTTTGATTAACAATCTGTGAATCAAATTTTTGTGTTTCAAGTGGTATATTTACTTTTATCATTTTTCTACAACAATAAATATATTTGAGTAAAATGTATTTTTTGCTAATTTTCCCTTTTTACCCAAATATAATATACTGTTTTTTCAATCTGGATCTAAGTTCAACATTTCCACCTTACTTAGTAGTTTTCTTTCTCGATTTCAAAATAGGATTGCGGGTGATTGCAAGCCGGGCAGTTTTTAGGTGCTGATTTGCCTTCGTGAATATAACCACAGTTGCGGCATTGCCATTTCGTTGGACCAATACGGTCGTAAACTTCACCTTTCTCAATGTTTTCGAGGAATTTCAGATAGCGGTTTTCGTGGCCTTTTTCTGCTCTGGAAATCATGCGGTACATGGTTGCTATTTCTTTAAATCCTTCTGCTTCAGCAATGTCAGCAAAAGCAGGGTAGTCGTGTGACCATTCTGCGTGTTCTCCGGCAGCTGCAGCCTTGAGGTTCTCAAATGTTGTCCCAATAACTCCGGCTGGATAGCAGGCAGTGATTTCCACCATACCACCTTCCAGATATTTGAACATACGTTTTGCGTGTTCTTTTTCCTGGTTTGCGGTTTCTTCAAAAATTGCGGATATTTGTTCGAAACCTTCTTTCTTTGCTACACTGGCAAAGTAGGTGTAACGCATACGAGCTTGAGACTCACCAGCAAAAGTGGTAAGCAGGTTTTTTTCTGTTTGTGTCCCTTTAATACTTTTTTCCATAACTCTTTAGATTATATTGAACTTCCTTTTTCCAAAGATATAAAAAAAATGCATTCAGAATAAAGCAATCAGAAAAATAAATGTTCTATCAAAATTTTGGTTCCTATTCCTATCAAAACGATCCCACCGAGCAGTTCGGCAGGTATCTTGTATCTGCCGAAATATCTGTTTACGAAAACAACACCAATGATGGAAAAAAGGAATGAAGTGATGCCAATGATACCTATTGAAATCCAGAGATCTATTTGAAGGAAAGCAAAGGATACACCTACAGCCAGCGCATCAATACTCGTGGCAAAAGCCAGTGTGAGGATAACAGCCAGTTTGTAGGGATTTAACCTTTTCTTCCTGGCATCCTCTTTTTTGAAATTCTCATGGATCATACGTATACCCAATATCAACAAAATGATGAAAGCTATCCAATGGTCACAATTTTCAATATATAATTGAAATCTACTGCCCACAAGCCAACCTATCAGTGGCATTATAGCCTGAAAAAGGCCAAAAAAGAAAGCAATGCGAAAAGTAGGCCAGAAAGTGATTTTTTTCATTGCGAAACCACATGCAATGGAAACTGCAAAGCAATCCATAGCTAAACCAATGGCGATGAGGATAATGTCAGATAGATTCATGAAAAGGATTGAGAAAATTCTTACTAGTAATAAACATTTGAACTACGACTCTATTTAAAAGCCTTACTAAAAGTAAAAACCCCTTAAAAAGCCGTTGGTTTTGTATTTAGCGGACACAAAGGTAGCGTTTTTTGCCTTTTATAAATTATCTTTGCAGCCAAAAATCAGATACATGACATTTGAGCTTTTAGCAGAAGATCCGAAAAGTAATGCAAGGGCAGGCCTGATAACTACAGACCATGGTCAGATTGAAACACCGATATTTATGCCGGTGGGAACTATCGGTACTGTGAAAGCAGTAAATCAGATAGATCTCGTAGATCAAATCAAGGCTCAGATTATACTGGGTAATACGTATCACCTATATCTCAGACCTGGACTGGATATTTTGGAAAAGGCCGGTGGTTTACATTCCTTTATGTCCTGGGAGCGTCCCATCCTTACTGACAGCGGCGGATTTCAGGTGTTTTCTCTGGCTCATCGCCGTAAAATGAAAGAGGAGGGTGTCACTTTTCAGTCGCACATTGACGGTTCAAAACATTTATTCACTCCCGAGAGTGTAATGGATACTCAACGTACCATCGGTGCTGATATCATTATGGCATTTGATGAATGTACTCCGGGAACTGCAGAATTCGATTATGCCAGAAAATCCATGGAAATGACGCATCGTTGGTTGGATCGTTGCATCGACCGTTTTGATCGTACAGATCCAAAATATGGTTTTAACCAGACCCTTTTTCCTATTGTACAAGGCTGTGTTTATCCCGAACTTCGCAAACGTTCCGCTGAATTTATCGCTTCTAAAAACAGGGATGGCAATGCCATAGGAGGTTTGGCTGTTGGAGAACCAACCGAAAAGATGTACGAGATGCTAGAGGTTGTCAATGAAATATTACCCAAAGACAAACCCCGTTACCTGATGGGTGTTGGTACACCTGCCAACTTGCTGGAAGGCATTGAAAGGGGAGTGGATATGTTTGATTGCGTTATGCCAACCAGAAATGGACGAAATGGGATGCTATTTACCAAATACGGTATTATGAACATGCGCAACAAGAAGTGGGAATATGAGTTTACACCGATAGATCCCGAAGGAGCTGATCCAGTTGATCGGATGTATACTAAATCTTATCTCCACCATTTATTTAAATCAAAAGAACTGCTGGGACTGCAAATTGCTTCCATTCACAATCTGGCTTTTTATTTATGGTTGGTTGGTGAAGCACGCCGACATATACTGGCTGGCGATTTTTCCACTTGGAAACCCCAAATACTCAGACAAGTTACAGCCAGGCTGTAATGATTAACGTTTTCAAAAAAACCAAAGAGTGAAGCTGTATAAATCCATATCCAATAAAACAGAGGACGCAAAAAAAAGCTTTTTTCGGATGAGACTAAAAAATTCATTTAAGCGACTTGATGTCTATACCATCAAGAAATTCTTGGGTACCTTTTTTTATTGCATGATTTTGATCATGTCCATCGTCGTTGTCTTTGACTTCAATGAAAAACTGGATAAATTTATACAGAATTTTGCACCGACAAAAGAAATCATTTTTGATTATTACCTGAACTTCATTCCCTATTTCGGAGTGAAATTCAGCCCATTGTTCATCTTCATCTCAGTCATTTACTTCACATCCAAGATGGCTACTGATACCGAAATCATAGCAATATTGGCCAGCGGCGTTAGTTTCAAGAGATTTGTCAGACCTTATATGTTATCAGCTGCATTCCTGGCTTTGCTGACTTTCGGACTGAATTCCTATTGGATACCAAATGCAAACAAAGCGCGTCTAAAATTTGAGGATAAATACATCAAGAAAATATCGACAGATTATGTTCGAAATGTTCAGATGGAAATTGAGCCTGGTGTAATCATGTATATAGAGCGCTACGATGCAGGTACGAATACCGGTCGTAATTTTTTTCTCGAAAAATATGTAGACCAGAAGTTAGTATCCAGACTCACAGCCAAAAAAATATCTCAGGATTCTATAAATCATTGGAGGTTGACCGATTACTTGATTCGTGATTTTAATGGATACAAAGAGTCTATAAAAGAAGGAACCTTAATAGATACTGTTATCCAAATGGATCCGGCTGAATTTTTCATCATAAAAGGTTGGAGTGAGCAATTGACGACACCCGAGCTTAAGGCTTATCTGAAAAGGCAGGAAAAACGCGGGGTGGCCAATATTAAAGAGTACAATGTCGAATTTGAACGCCGTTTTTCTTTTCCATTTTCAGCATTCATTCTGACACTCATCGGTGTGTCGCTGGCCTCAAGAAAAGTAAGAGGAGGTATGGGCTTACACCTTGGTCTGGGACTTGGAATAAGTTTTACCTATATTTTACTGGATACCGTTTCAGGTAGTTTTGCCCAAGGGGGAGTACTTACTCCCAGAATTGCTGTTTGGTTGCCAAACATTGCCTATGCATTAATTGGTCTTTGGCTTTATAAGAAGGCTCCTAAATAATAAGTTTAAGCCACTCGAATACCTTAACTTTCTAAACCATATTCTAACAAACCTTAAAACTAATTTGTAAATGACGAGACGTACAATTGGCATTCATGAAAAATTGCCACTTCTGGAAAGCTTACCGCTCAGTCTGCAGCACCTGACAGCCATGTTTGGAGCCACCATTTTGGTTCCCATTCTATTGGGGGTCAATCCAGCTATTGCCTTATTAATGAACGGTATTGGAACACTGCTTTATTCCTGGGTCACAAAAGGTGGTATTCCTGCCTACCTGGGTTCCAGTTTTGCCTTTATCGCTCCTGTGATACTTATTTCTACCAGTTATGGTGGTTTTAGTCACGCTCAATCCGGTTTTATATTCTTCGGACTTTTCTTTATCCTAATTTCACTGGTCGTAAAGAAATGGGGCATCAAATGGATTGATGTCGTTATGCCACCCGCTGTTATGGGTGCGGTTGTAGCTATTATCGGTCTGGAACTTGCCCCGGTAGCTGCACAACAATCGGGTCTGGCTCCTTGGCCAACCAATGTAGGACAAGTTGTTGCACCGTTTGCTGTTGATTCCAATGTCGTCCTAGTTTCTATGTTTACGCTGATGGTTGGAATTTTTGGATCAGTCATGTTTAGAAAGTTTATGCAAGTAATTCCTATTTTAATTGCTGTAATTGCCGGTTATATTATGGCACTATGCATGGGTATGGTTGATACTAAGACGATCTCAGATGCTCCTTGGTTTGCACTGCCTCAATTTACCGCTCCGGTCTATGACATCAATGCCATATTGATCATCGCTCCTGCATGTATAGTTGTACTGGCTGAACACATCAGTCACCTCATTGTGACTAGTAAGGTGACAGGTGTTGACTTGATGAAAGACCCGGGATTGCATCGTTCATTGCTTGGTGATGGTTTAAGTAACCTCGTTTCAGGTTTTGTAGGTTCACCTCCAAATACGACGTATGGTGAAAATATCGGTGTAATGGCTATTACCAGGGTTTATTCCGTATGGATCATTCGTGGAGCTGCCATTCTTGCCATTCTGTTTTCGTGCATTGGTAAAGTGGCTGCAGCAATCTCCACTATTCCAGGCCCTGTAATGGGTGGTATAACCATGCTACTTTATGGTGTCATTGCCGTACAAGGTTTACGTATTTTCGTAGAACAGAAAGTGGATTTCAGCAAAAGCAGGAATATGGTACTGGGTGCAGTGACCTTTGTAGTCGGTGTTAGTGGAGCCAGCATCAGTATTGGTTCAGTACAACTTAAAGGTATGGCTTTTGCAGCTATAACTGGAGTTGTATTGTCCTTGATTTTCTGGGGTTTAAATAAACTTAAACTCATGAATGAGGATTAAAAACAGACTCCGGATATACTAAAAAAGGATGGCTTCCATTTGGAAGCCATCCTTTTTTGATATATGAAGTTCACTTTTACTTCTTTTTAGTTTCAGCGTCTTTCTGATCTTTTTCTTCAATGATCAGATTGACCGGGTTTTCAACCAGTTCATCCAACAAGGCAATTTTAAATACATCGCGAATATCTTTCACAAAGTGGAAAGTAAGACCTTTAATGTAGATTTCCTTGATGTCTTCGATGTCCTTACGGTTTTCATCACAAAGGACTATTTCTTTGATACCCGCACGTTTGGCTGCAAGGATTTTTTCCTTGATACCTCCAACTGGAAGAACACGGCCACGTAAAGTTATTTCACCGGTCATTGCCAGATTCATACGAACTTTGCGCTGAGTGAATGAGGAAGCCAAAGAGGTTGCCATGGTGACACCTGCTGAGGGTCCATCTTTAGGTATAGCACCTTCTGGAACATGAATATGTACATTCCAATTTTCAAAAACAGACTCATCAATATTTAGAAGAGATGCATGAGATTTTATGTATTCCAAAGCAATAACAGCCGATTCTTTCATGACATCCCCCAGATTACCAGTCAATGTTAACTTACCAGCTTTACCTTTGCTGAGGCTTGATTCAATGAAAAGAATTTCTCCACCTACTGCTGTCCAGGCCAGGCCTGTTACAACCCCGGCATATTCATTGCCTTGATAACGGTCACGGGTAAATTCCACCATGCCCAAATAATCTTTGATCTTTTCTGGGGTGATGGTTTCTGTGAAGTTGTCGTCTGCAGCGACCTTACTGGCCACTTTACGCATAATTTTAGCAATTTTCTTGTCGAGCTCACGTACACCGGATTCTCTGGTATAAGATTCGATGATTTCTTTAATGGCTGGTTTGTTTATCTGAAGTTTTTGAGGAAGAATACCATGGTTTTCCAATTCTTTTGGAATCAGATGCTTATGAGCAATTTCCACTTTCTCTTCAGCCAAATAACCGGTTATGTCAATTATTTCCATACGATCACGAAGTGGAGCTGAAACCGTGCTTAAGTTGTTGCAAGTTGCAATGAAAAGGACTTTAGACAAATCGAAATCCACATCAATGAAATTGTCATGAAAAGTGTTATTCTGTTCTGGGTCCAGTACTTCCAATAAAGCAGAAGAAGGATCCCCGCGGAAATCGTTTCCGATTTTATCTATTTCGTCCAGAATAAATACAGGATTGGAGGTTCCAGTCTTGATCAGGCTTTGAATGATACGTCCGGGCATGGCGCCAATGTAGGTACGACGATGACCTCTGATCTCAGCTTCATCGTGTAAACCTCCCAATGAGATGCGTACATATTTTCGTCCCAGAGCTTCTGCCACAGATTTACCTAAAGACGTTTTACCAACTCCAGGAGGGCCATAGAGACAGATAATCGGGGATTTCATATCGCCCTTCAACTTAAGGACTGCCAAATGTTCCAGTATACGTTCTTTCACTTTATCCAAACCATAATGGTCTCTGTCAAGTACTTTCTGAGCTCGTTTCAGGTTAAAATTGTCTTTGGAATATTCGTTCCAGGGTAAATCCAACAAAAAATTCAGGTAGTTGAGTTGGGTTGAATAATCTGGTGAATGGGCGCTGGTACGTTCCAGCTTGGCCAGTTCTTTTTCGAAAGTCTCACCAACTTCTTTAGACCATTTTTTATTCACAGACTTTTTACGCATTTCAAGAATATCTTGCTCCTGAGTGCTTCCGCCCAATTCATCCTGAATGGTCTTGATTTGTTGTTGAAGGAAATATTCCCGTTGTTGCTGGTTGATATTTTCACTGGCCTTAGACTGGATGGACACTTTCAATTCCAACAGCTGAGACTCCCGTGTCATTATTTCCAGTAATTTATAACAACGATCTTTAAAATCGTCCATCTTTAAAAGATTCAGTTTGTCTGCCAATTTCAGGGCAAAATTTGAACAGATAAAGTTGACCAAAGCAAAGGGTTGTTCAATATTACGAATGGCAAAAGTAGCCTCTTGAGGCATAGTGCCGGAATTTTTTATAATCTTGATAGAAAGCTCCTTGATGGCTTGTATCAAAGCCTCAAATTCCCTGTCATCCTTGACATAGGGGACATCTTCAAGCACTTTAACACGCCCTTTGAGATAGGGTTCTGTTACAACCAGCTCATCCAGTTCACAGCGTTTCATTCCTTGTACTATGACTGTAGTGGTATTGTCCGGCATTTCCAGAATCCGCACTATTCGTGCTATCAATCCAACAGCATGTAAATCATTGGCTCCGGGATCATCGACGTTGGCATCCAACTGAGTGAAAACAGCCATCAGTGCTTCTTTTTGATACGTTTCCCTAACCAGTCTCAAGGACTTATTACGTCCAATTGAAACTGGCATCACAACACCAGGAAAAACAACCATATTTCGCAAAGGTAATATGGGTAAAGTATCTGGAAGGTCTGTCTGTTTTAAAAGCTGGTCTTCGTCGTTTTCGGATATCATCGGAATGAATTCAGAATCGAAATCTTCCGCGTCACTTGAAAGGCGTTTTTTTATTTGAATGTCCATTTGTTTTTGTTTATAGATAGGCAGAGTCAAGAGTCGTGCCAAAATGGGGTAAGTGACAATCTGTCGCAGTATTGACTGTTTCAGCAATCAAAAGTATGAAAAAAAGGCAGAAACAATGCTTCTGCCTTTCTGAAATTATAGAAATTTTTTAGTTAGTCCTTATTTTTTATTCTTTTTGTATTCCTTGTTCAAGATTTCAACCACATCGTTGGTTATGTTGTAAACAGATTCTGCTACCATGATATTGTCATTCATGGTGTTGCTGATGATCATCTGATATTTTTTATCCTTGTTGTAAACAAGCAAAAATTTATAGATAGAATCTCTCAGTTGTTCGTTCATCTTTTGTTGCTCCTTCATCAATTCTTGTGTCAGGTTTTCTTCTAAAACTTGCAAGTCTTGTTGTTTTTTTACCAAAGCTTGTTGTTGACTTTTGAAACTTTGTTCCGATAAGAAAGCGTTGTTTTCGTGCTTGCGTTGAAATTCCTGCATTTCAGCATCCAACAGGCGTGCTTTTTGAGTTAGGGTAGCCTGAGCGTTTTCACGTTTACGAATTAAGATTTCATTTAAATCCTTGGAATAGGTGTAATTCAGCAAAAGAGAATCTATATTAATATAGGCTATTGGCAGTTGTCCAGATAAAGAAGCGGTACCGGAAGTAGAGGCTTTTCCCGTTGTTTTGCAAGAAGATTGATCGCAAAAATGCAAAATGTACAAAACAATTATACTGACTGCCAGAACAATGGTTACGATTGTGTTAGTATGTTTCATTTCTTTTTGATTATTCCGTATTTATTCCGGAGTAGGTTTATTTAATTGATTATTTGTCATTATTATCAAGGTCAAATGACTGCTCCTGAAAAATGAATTGCAAATATACTCTTTTCTCTATATCCCTTGCTATCTTTTAATTATTTTTGTCTGACATTAAAACGTCGTAACGGGCATTTTAACGATTTTTAATAGCATTTTTATACGAACACACGTACTTTTGTGTTATAATTATGTACCCTAATAAATACATTATGAATCAAAATATTAAGTCTCTCGAACCAGCATTGATCTGGAACTATTTTTATGAAATATGCCAGATTCCAAGGCCATCCGGTAAAACGAAAGCTATTCAGGATTGGCTGCTAAATTTTGCTCAGGAAAAAGGATTCGAAAGTAAAACGGATACAATAGGTAACGTGTTGATTTCGAAACCAGGGACCAATGGATACGAAAAAAAGCCTGCCATTGTTTTGCAGTCACATATGGATATGGTTGCAGAAAAGAATGCCGACGTCACCCATGATTTTGAGAAAGATCCCATAGATACCTATATAGATGGAGAATGGGTCAAAGCAAGAGGAACCACCCTGGGCGCAGACAATGGTATTGGAATAGCTGCCCAATTGGCAGTACTGGCATCCAATGATCTGGAGCATGGTCCTGTAGAATGTTTGTTTACAGTGGATGAAGAAACCGGTTTATTTGGTGCTTTTGCAATGGAAGCCGGATTTTTCACAGCCAACAGCCTGATCAATTTGGATTCAGAAGACGAAGGCGAACTCTTTATCGGTTGTGCAGGTGGAATGAATACGAAGTTTTCATTTACCTATCAGACAGAACCAGCGCCAGCGGACTTTTTTTACGTCAATATATCCCTCAAAGGCCTTACTGGAGGGCATTCAGGAGATGACATAGAAAAGGGCAGGGGCAATGCCAATCATTTGTTGGCTAGATTTCTTTGGCATGAAAATGTGGAAACCGATTTGCGTTTGACTCATTTTAAGGGTGGTAACCTTTCTAACGCTATACCACGCGAAGCCTCCTGTGTTATCGGTGTACCCTGGAATCAAAAGGAGCAGTTGCGGGTAAATCTGAATTGTTACCTGGCTGATTTGGAGGATGAATTTGGAGATATAGAGCCAGGCTTAAAACTTGAAATGGAATCAACAACTGTCCCTGAGGACGTTTTGTTAAAGTCTGACAGCAACCGTTTCATTTCCGTGATGTACGCCAGTCTGACCGGTGTGATTGCAATGTCAAATAAATTGCCTGGATTGGTGGAAACCTCCCTCAATCTGGCTTCCGTTAAGCAGAGTGCTGAAAAAGAATGGATCATAACCACCTCACAAAGAAGTTCAGTTGAAACGGCAAAACATGCCCTTAGTGACCGTTTGGAAGCATTGTTCTCTCTTGCCGGTATACCCGCCACGCACGGAGATGGTTATCCGGGTTGGAATCCAAATCCAGATTCCGCATTAATGAAAAAGGTAGCTAGTACCTATAAGGATTTATTCGGAAAAGAACCTAAGGTTAAAGCCATTCACGCTGGACTAGAATGTGGATTGTTCCTGGAAAAATGCCCTGGTCTGGATATGGTTTCTTTTGGACCTACTATGCGAGGGGTTCATTCTCCGGATGAAAGACTGCATATTCCTGCTGTTGCCGGTTTCTGGACACTACTCATTGAAAGTCTGAAAAGAATTTAAAATATGAAGTCATTTTTACCCATTTTCCTGTTGGCATTGCTCAGTGTTAATTTCCTTTTTTCAGGCTGCTCGCAGGAAGAAGAGTTTGCTAAAAATCCGTTGGAAAGTTTAAGCTTTTCAGCGGATACGCTTTCCTTTGATACGGTACTCACCACTGTGGGATCCCCAACGGTTTGGATGACCATACGCAATAATGGAACAAAACCGATCCGTCTATCTGGCGTTTCGCTGAAATCCGGGGGGGCATCAGGCTTTCGCATCAATCTCGATGGAATATCCGATAAATCGTACACCAATGTAGATATTCCTGCCAATGATAGTCTCTTCCTTTTTGTCGAATTGACAGCAGCGGAACAGGGCACTAACAAACCTTTCATGCTTAGTGATGCTATCGTTTTCCAATCCGAGGGTAAGCAAAAGCAAATAGTGCTGGAGGCATTCAGTCAGGATGTCATTAAATGGCGTGGATTGACCATTCATTCAGATACAACCCTGACTGCAGATAAACCATACTTGATCTATGACAGCCTTGTCGTTTCCAAAGATGTGACGCTGACCATCCAGGAAGGAGCGACCTTTTATATGCACAACAAAGCCAAAATGGTTGTTCATGGGTCGGTCAAAGCAATAGGATCCATGGTCGCTCCCATTACTTTCAGGGGAGATAGGCTGGATGAAATATGGACTGATCTTCCCTACGAATTGAACCCGGGGCAATGGGGCTCTATTCATTTGACCTCTACCAGTTTTAACAACGAATTCAACTTTGTCCATATACGAGGCGGTGTTTCCGGAGTCGTTGCCGATTCCTCATCAACAGATTGGATGAAGTTGAAAATGACCAATTCCATTGTTCATAATATGACTGAATATGGTATTTGGAGCTGTAACAACAAAATGTCCATTTCCAATAGTCAAATTTCGAATAGCGTCTTGTCTACAATTAGTCTGAACGGTGGTACCTATGATTTTACGCATTGCACAATTGCTAATTATCAGATGTTGCCACTCAATGGAAACGGTAGGAATGGTTTCACTTTATCGATTTCAAACTACAAACAAGATGTCATTAAGACTCCTTTTCCATTACAAGCAGATTTTTACAATTGCATCGTATTTGGCTCTTTTTCAAATGAGATTGATACGTTGAAAACCAATCAGGCTTCCTGGAAACTTCAATTTAAGAATTGCTTGCTCCGTTCTAAGGAGTTTACTTCTGACATGGCATCCGGATGCATCTATTCACAAAAACCTCAATTTGTAAAAACGGGAATGTTCCTGAACAAAGTAAGCGGAGAACAAGAAAGAGATTTCATCTATGACTTTCGTCTCGATTCTATATCTGATGCACGTTCTGCTGCCGATCCCATTTATTCCGGCAACTATCCCTTTGATTTGAATGGAATCTCCCGACTTAGTGATGGGTTACCTGATATGGGAGCCTATGAATGGCATTCAAAATAAAATAATAATATAATAGCATTAAAGTAATTATATAGATATCTTTGGCCTGAAAAAGTCAAAGATATTTTTATGAAAAGTAGCACCCTCACTTTACTTGTATTTTGCCTTTTTTCACAAGTAGGCATTGCTAGAGATGGCATTCGTGTCATGTTTTACAATACGGAAAATTTCTTCGACTGCAACCACGACAGCCTAAAAAATGATTACGAATTTTTGCCAGGTGGAATCCGTGGTTGGACGCCAACCCGTTTCTGGAAAAAAGCCGGTAACATAGCCAAAGTGGTGGCAGCAGTAGGAGAGGATCGGTTTCCGGAAATTGTAGGTTTAGCAGAAGTTGAAAATGAAAAGTGCATACTAAGCCTTTTACGAGGTTCACCTTTAAAAAATGCAAAGTATTCCTTTGTACACGAAGAATCTCCCGATACCAGAGGGGTGGATGTCTGCCTTTTGTACAATCGATACCTGTTCGAGGTCTTAAATCACGCAGCTTTGACAGTTACATTCAAGAATGAACCCGAAAAAAAAACGCGTGATGTTTTGTACGTTTTTGGGAAGGCTTTTCCAAACGATTCACTTCATATTTTTGTTAGTCATTTTCCTTCGCGACTGGGAGGTGCACTTGAGTCTGAAATCTACCGTAGAGAGGTCGCGACAATGATACGTCAAAAAATCGATTCCCTGTTTCATCTTTATTCAAATCCAAAAATCATCCTCATGGGCGATTTCAACGATTATCCAACTGACCGATCCTTGTTAATGGACCTGAAAGCTGAAAGGCCTGAAATAGTACCTGATTCCATGAAAATGTATAACCTCATGCTACCCTTGGATGGAAATCCGGAAATGGGCACCAATAAACACCTTGCAGATTGGGGTATCCTTGATCAGATTTTAGTTTCAGGTGAATTGCTGAAACATTCCAAGGGAGTACACATTTTTGATGCAGACTTCTTGTTGCTCGAAGACCAGCGTTGGCTTGGCCGCAAACCCTTTCGAACGTATCACGGTATGGTCTATCAGGGAGGCTTTAGTGATCACTTACCAGTTTATGTTGATTTTGAATTCTAAAATAGGCAATATTACATGGTGTACAATGTGGTTGGGCACTTGCACATACTAGTCCTTTTTTGTACTTTTGCCCTTCCAAAAAACAGAGTATTAATTCCAACCAAAAGATATGTTTGAAAATTTAAGTGATCGGTTAGAAAGGTCTTTTCAGATTCTGAAAGGACAGGGTAAAATTACGGAAATTAACGTTGCCGAAACTCTTAAAGATGTTCGTCGTGCCCTACTTGACGCCGATGTCAACTATAAGATAGCCAAGCAGTTTACAGAAGAGGTTAAAGAAAAAGCCATGGGTCAGGATGTTCTTACATCCATCAAGCCTAAGGAGATGATGATCAAAATAGTTCACGATGAGTTATCCAGACTCATGGGTGGTGATCAGGTTGATATCAATATCAAGGGGACTCCGGCTGTCATTTTAATGTCAGGTCTTCAAGGTTCAGGTAAGACCACATTCTCTGGTAAATTGGCCAAGATGCTTAAAAGCAAACGCGGCAAAAACCCATTGTTGGTGGCCTGCGACGTTTATCGTCCAGCTGCAATTGAACAATTGATTATTTTAGGTAGTCAAATAGATGTTCCTGTCTACAGTGAACCAGAAAATACCAATCCAGTTTCTATCGCTGAAAATGCTATATCGTTTGCAAGGAAAAACGGACATGATTTGGTGATTATTGATACCGCCGGTCGTTTAGCCGTTGACGAAGTCATGATGAACGAGATTGCAGCCATCAAAAAAGCTGTCAATCCTCAAGAAATCCTATTCGTTGTTGACTCCATGACAGGTCAGGATGCTGTGAATACAGCCAAGGAATTTAATGATCGCCTGAACTTTGACGGTGTCGTACTGACCAAGCTGGATGGTGATACACGTGGTGGAGCAGCCCTTTCCATTCGTACAGTGGTGAACAAACCTATAAAATTTGTTGGTACAGGTGAAAAGATGGAAGCCATTGATGTATTTCACCCAACCCGTATGGCAGACAGAATTCTGGGTATGGGTGATGTAGTTTCACTCGTTGAAAGAGCTCAGGAGCAATACGATGAAGTAGAAGCTCGTCGCTTGTCCAAGAAAATAGCAAAAAACCAATTCGATTTCAACGATTTTGTCAGTCAAATTGCTCAAATCAAGAAAATGGGTAACCTGAAAGATCTGGCATCCATGATTCCTGGAGTTGGAAAGGCCATCAAGGATGTTGATATTGATGATAATGCATTCAAAGGTATAGAAGCTATTATCGGCTCTATGACACCAAAGGAGAGAACTAATCCTGATATCATTAACGCCAGTCGTCGTCAACGTATTTCGGCAGGTAGCGGTACCAGCATTCAGGAAGTGAACCGTTTACTCAAACAGTTTGAACAGACTCGCAAGATGATGAAAGCTGTAAGCACTGCACAACCTGGTAAGAAAGGTCTTGCCGGTATGCGTAAAAGATAATTATTCAACGTTAAAGTATAGAAGCTATGCAGCTAATTGATGGAAAAGCAGTTTCAGATGCAGTCAAACAAGAGATTGCCGAAGAAGTGATTAAAATGGTAGCCGATGGCAAAAAGCGACCACATCTTGCCGCCATTTTGGTTGGTCATGATGGTGGAAGTGAAACCTATGTAGCAAACAAAGTAAAAGCATGCGCTACCTGTGGTTTTACCTCTACATTGGTTCGTTTTGAAGAAGATGTGACCGAAGAAACTATTTTGGCCGAAGTTGAAAAACTAAACAAAAATGAAGATGTTGATGGTTTTATCGTTCAATTGCCTTTGCCCAAGCACATATCCGAACAGAAAGTAATCGAGGCAATCGATTACCGTAAGGATGTGGATGGATTCCATCCGGTCAACGTTGGTCGTGTCAGCTTAGGAATGCCTGCTTTCGTTTCAGCAACACCAGCTGGGATTCTCGAACTCATAAAGCGCTATAAAATTGAAACAGCAGGAAAACATGTTGTTGTGATAGGTCGTAGCAATATTGTTGGTAAACCAATGGCTAATTTGCTGATGCAAAAAGCATATCCTGGAAATGCCACTGTTACGGTTGTTCACAGCTATTCTACAGATATTAAGGAGCAATGCCTGAGTGCAGATATCATTATTTGTGCACTTGGAAGACCTGAATTCCTGAAAGCCGAAATGGTCAAAGAAGGAGCAGTGGTCATTGACGTTGGAACCACGCGTGTACCTTCCGACAAGACAAAAAGCGGATTTAAACTGACAGGTGATGTGGCTTTTGAGGAAGTAGCACCAAAGTGTTCCTTTATAACTCCAGTACCTGGTGGAGTGGGGCCGATGACGATTGTGTCGTTGATGCTGAATACTCTCATCGCAGGAAACAAATCCATTTACGGGATTTAAATAGAAAGCCGATTACTGCGTTGCCGCTTAAAAGCCAATCCTCACGTACGAAAAGTACGCTCCGGTGTGACTTTTAAACGGCGCCTTGTACTAGGCTCCCTATTTAAACCCCTGCTTCGTGTGGTTGGACTAACCTGACGGCAGATGTAAAAACGACCTGACGGCTGTTAATAATAAAACATATGAAACGTTTCTGTTTATCTTTTGTATTGATGTTTGTCTGTCTCTTGTCTTTTGGTCAAGTGCAGGAAAACAGAGATAGTCTCCTTTTTCAGGATTTCCTGAATTATGCGGCCAAGGAGAAGATTGTGAATATGAAAACTGGCGACAGGATTGTATCTATTGCTAGATATTTTCTGGAAACGCCCTATGTAGTTGCAACGTTGGAAGTACCTAAAGAAGAGGGATTGAGGGTTAATTTTCGGGAATTGGATTGCATGACTTACGTGGAGACCGTTTTAGCTCTTCATAATGTATTGAAGGAATCCAACCCCAATTATGAAGCTTATAAACAGATGCTTACATCTATACGATACAGAAATGGTGTAATCTCAGGATATCCTTCCAGATTGCATTATACCACGGAATGGCTGTTTGATAATCGTAAAAAAGACTACATTCGGTTTGTTAGAATGGGGTCTGATACTGAGTTTTTTAAGCCAGAGGTGAATTTTATGACCACCCACACCGATTTGTATCCTGCTTTTAAACTTAATCCTGAATTTGTTGTAGAAATGGCTAAGCACGAAGCATACATTCACGGCTTGTCCATCAAGTACCTTCCCAAGGAAAAGCTGACAGATAAAGAATCCTTTATACACACCGGCGATATTATTGCCATAACTACAGCTTACAAAGGCCTGGATTTCTCACATTTGGGTTTTGCCGTACGAATAAGTGACGAGATCTACTTGTTGCATGCTTCATCAACCGGTAAAAAGGTGATGTTCAGCAAGCAAAACCTAAAAGATTATTTGTCTGACATAAAGAAACATACAGGAATAGTTGTTGTCAGACCTTTATAAATAAGGAAAAAATATTAAAAAATCGTGGCGCGCGCTTGCATGGAATGCATTAAAATGCTACTTTTGCACCGCAATTAGATGGTGGTTGTAGCTCAGTTGGTTAGAGCGATGGATTGTGGTTCCATAGGTCGCGGGTTCGAACCCCGTCTCCCACCCCAAAAGAGGTAGATTTCAAAAGAATCTGCCTCTTTTTTTGTTTATATTTGTATGGATAAGAAAACCTGAAAAATCATAACTCCATGAACCGCATTCAAAAGAATTGGACCGCTTTGTTTTTTACGAACTTCTTTAGCGTCTTCAACGATAATTTTCTAAAACACTGCATCATTTTTATTTCCATCACCTGGTTTTTGCCTACCTGGCTTTCCCAGTCCCAACTAATTTCTGTTGTTGCGGCAGCATTGGTTTTGCCTTATTTGATCCTGTCACCCTTAGCAGGACGGTTTGCCATGAACCATTCCAAACAACGTGTACTCAGTCTTTGTAAGTTACTGGAAATTCCCATTCTGGTATTGGCTTGCGTGTCATTCTATTTCTATTGGGTTTGGTTGGCTATTTTCTGTGTTTTGTTGATGGGAATACTTAGTTGCATCTATTCCCCCTCCAAGTATGGACTGATAGGAGATATTGAAGGTAAGAAAGGCGTTTCATTGGGCAGTGGACTTTTTGAGACCATGGCTTTTCTGGGTATATTAATGGGAACAGTGGCCGCATCTTACCTTTCTGACCATTATAGCATTGTGATACTTTTCGTTTTATTGTTGGGACTTGGAATAATTGGACTTCTGTCTAGCCAGCAAATCAAGGTTGTGGAATTGCCAGTTGAAACAATGGCATTAAGCACCATCAATCCCATTCGCTTTCTGATAAATTCCTACCGATTTGCAACCAAGCACAAGTACATCAACAGTTCTGTTTTTGGTGCTTCAATCTTTTGGTTGGTAGGAGGAATGATTCAGATGAATATGGTTATTCATTGTGTAAAGACTCTTGGCACCAGCAATACCGTGGCTGGATTGGTTATGTGCTGTGCAGCAATAGGGATAGCTTTAGGATGCACTGCTGCTGGCCTTATAGCCAAAAAAGGAGTACGTCCGGAAATGATACCAATTGGGCTGTTGGGTATGATTCTATCACTGACAGCCATCATCTTTTTTAATCCACCGGTTGCTGTTTGCGCCTTTTTGGTCTTTTGTCTGGCATTTATGGGTGGCATTTTTGAGGTTCCTTGTTTGGCCTTGGTTCAAAATGCACCACTGGGACGTAAATTGGGGGATATGATTGGTTATCTGAATTTCGTCACCTTTATCTTTGTACTCATTGGGACAGCGTTGTTTTCGGTCACCAATTTCTTGACCCATGACAATAGCCTGGCGGTATTTGCTGTCATACTTGGGGTCTGTGCTTTGACTCTGATCTATTTTGCTGTGCGTTGTCCCGAATTTTTTTCAGGAAAAAAGAAGAAGGATGAAGCGTTATAAATCTTTGATCAGAACTTTATCACCTTTAAGTTCAACAGATTCCTGAAGACTGGTCAATGCTTTCCAATGTGGGCCATATTGCGTCTCTGTATCTAGCTTAAAGTCTTCACTTCCATACTCAAACATCGTTTTAAAGTAAAAGCCCATGGTTAGCTTATTGATGTCCATGGCAGGCTGGTATGCTGGGATATCCTTGTCGTTGATGCTATAGGTTTGTGCCAGTAAATGCATTTCAACAAGTCTGTTTATGGCCGTGTTTGTCAGTCGGATAGGTATTTGATATTCAGTGGCAATCTCATTGGATGTCATCGGTTCTTCTCCTTTTTCAAATCTTTTGCAAAGAATGTTCATTATCAAAATACTGATGAAGTAGTGATACCGATCGCTTACATTCTTGGTTTCCTTTTCAAAATAATAATTCTCGACATTTTGTGCAGCGAAAGCTATTTCAGCCCCCAGAAGTACAATAGTCCAGGAAAGTTGGAGCCACAAAAGGAATAAAGGTATAGCGGCGAAACTACCATAGATGGCGTTGTATCGGTTTACCCAAATCTGACCGTTAATGTACATAAACTGAAAAGCCTGGAAGGCAAAACCCGCTATGAATCCTGCTAGTAGGGCATTCCCTATTTTAACTTTGGTTCTTGGAATCAGTATATAAAGAAGTGTAAATCCCAACCATGAAATGAGGTAGGGGATAAATGTCATCAGAAGGTTTACAAGGGGACTGAGAAGAGATAATAATTGGTTTTGGGCTACAGCCGTGTTTAGAAAAACAGAAATACCACTGGATAAAATGAGCAAAACAGGGGTAAGAAACATGGTGGATAAATAATCAGTCAACATGCTTGAAACGCTTCTGGGCTTTTTTATCTGAAAAATATCATTGATGGCTACATCAATCGATTGTAAAATGCTCCATACTGCGATAATCAAAAATACGATACCTATGCCTAAAATAACACCACTGGTGGTTACCTTCAAAAAGGAGTCTACGAATTTGAATAAAATGTTCAGCACTTCTGTCTGCCCTGTCAGTAAACTGGTCAGGTAAGATTCAATCACTTTCTGAAAGCCAAATCCCCGTGCAATGCCAATTGTAATGGTTGCTACTGGTACCACTGCCAGTAGGGATGTATAGGTCAAAGCCGATGCTCTGGTGGTCAGTTTGCCATCAATTAAGTCTTTGGTGGCTAATATTAAAGTCCTGATCAAGTTAAGAAACTTGTTTCTCAGCCCTTTTACTTCATGTTTGGGAACTCGCCAAAGATCTCTGGAAATAAATATCCAAAGATCTGCAACTTTTTTACCGAAAGAAACTTTTGCTTTTTCCATGGCAAATCCTGAAAGTAAGGTTATTAAAATAAAACAGTGAGCCTGTAAGCCGGGTTCTGTTCTTTTCCGGAAAACCGGGAAAGCGTTTGTCATTTATCTCGACTGCCGGTCACCCGACAGCTCTAGCGACCTACCCCCCGTCATCGGGCGAGCAGCCCTACATGCGACGGTGTACATGGTCTTGCAACCCATAAGTCGTACTGACCCCCGGTGTCACCATCGGAGCGGTGGGCTCTTACCCCGCCTTTTCACCCTTACCCAACTTACGTCAGGCGGTTGTTTTCTGTTACGTTGACTCTGCTGTGAAACAGCTTCCCGTTAGGAAATATGGTGCTCTATGTTGCCCGGACTTTCCTCCTTTATTTCTAAAAGCGACAAACCGGCTCTCTGTTTGATGCAAAATTACGCAATTAATGTCAGATTTTCCGGTTTTAGGGGATTTTTGTCAGTTTCGAATGTTAAAATCAATAGGAGGTTTATGTTAAGCATATTAAGAGTCGTTAAATGCTAATTTGAAACGTTAATTGAGTTAAAAAAAACCATTTCATAGGGGTTTGGAAAGCATTTTGCTTTTATTTTTGCATATGAAAATGCCTGTTTTTGCAGGTTATTTACAGATAAAATATCATTCATGTTTAATTTTTAATATTTTAAAAAAGATGAAAAATGCAGGAAAAGTGGTTCTAAGCCTTTTGCTTGTTTCTTCCGTGAGCGCAGGCGCATCTTATTTGACAACCAAAAGGGTTGTAGCAAAAATGGATGCTCCCAGTGTCGAATTTGAAGGACAAAATGCCCGTTTGGTCAGTACGCAAGTGCCATCTGGTATTGAGACCGGTTTTACAGTAGCAGCTGAACAGAGTGTTAATGCCGTTGTTCATATTGCATCCAAAACACTAAAAACGTCCACTCAGGCACCAATGGACATGTTTGAATACTTATTTGGTTTCAGAGGTCAGCAAAGGCCTCAACAACAAACACCGCAGGTAGGTTATGGTTCAGGCGTTATCATTTCATCGGATGGTTACATTGTCACCAATAATCATGTAGTAGAAGGTGCTGATGAAATCAATGTCACCTTAAATGAACGAAAGACTTATTCTGCCAGAGTGATTGGTTCCGATCCAAATACGGACATCGCTCTGATTAAGATAGATGCTAAAGATCTACCTGTCATCAAGTTTGGAAATTCAGACGATCTGAAGGTGGGCGAATGGGTACTAGCTGTTGGAAATCCTATGAACCTGACTTCAACAGTAACAGCAGGTATTGTGAGTGCCAAAGCTCGAAATCTTGGCATAATCGGCAATGGTGAAAATAGCAATCCATTTCAGGATCAAAATTCTTCCCAGAAATCAAATATGAGTCTGGAATCCTTCATACAAACAGATGCAGCAGTCAATCCTGGTAATAGTGGTGGAGCCTTGGTCAATTTACGGGGCGAATTGGTAGGTATTAATGCGGCAATCGTTTCACCTACAGGATCCTTTGCAGGCTATTCTTTTGCTATTCCAGTCAATATTGTAGCCAAGGTAGTGGGTGATATGAAACAGTTCGGGACTGTACAAAGAGCTATGCTGGGTGTGACCATTAAAAATATTAATTCAGAAATGGCAAAAGAGAAGAACATTTCTGTACAAGATGGTGTTTATGTAGAAAGTGTAGCAGATCGCAGTGGTTCCATGGAGGCAGGAATCAAGGCAGGAGACATCATTACGAAGATTAATGACGTAAAGGTGAACACCATGTCAGAACTATCCGACACAGAAAAGCAAAACTTGAATATTACTTATGGCGTTAAGGTATCAGGTATTACTGATGGAAAATTTAAGGAAATAGGCATCAGGAAAAGCTTTATTATATTGAAAGTGAACGATATTCGAATAGAGTCCGTCGAGCATCTGGAAAAAACGATACAAAATATCCAGAAAAATGCTGATTTTGACGGAAGCGGTCTGTTTATTGTTGGTATGTATCCGAATGGTAAGGTGACTTATTATGCCATTGATCTGACCTAAAAATTGGTTTTAACTAGGTTGATGTTGGCTTTTTGGAAACATATTTTAGCTAATTGTTGTTTATTGAAATTTTTTTTAATGCGAAACGGCTATTTTTAAACGTAATTATCAATGCATTTACGAAAAAAAATGACTAATTTCGCGCTCCTATATTTTATTCCAGCATGAGACAGCTAAAAATTACAAAATCCATCACCAACCGCGAAAGCGCTTCTTTGGACAAATATTTACAGGAAATCGGCCGTGAAGAGCTGATTAAAGTAGACGAAGAGGTGGAACTGGCTCAGCGCATCCGACAAGGAGACCGCGCAGCTTTGGAAAAACTAACCCGCGCAAATCTAAGATTTGTGGTTTCAGTAGCCAAACAATATCAAAATCAAGGACTCAGTCTTCCCGACTTAATTAACGAAGGAAACCTTGGGCTTATTAAAGCCGCCGAAAAGTTTGATGAAACCCGTGGGTTTAAGTTTATTTCCTATGCTGTATGGTGGATCCGTCAGTCTATTCTTCAGGCTTTGGCAGAACAATCGCGTATTGTACGTCTTCCTTTGAACCAAGTAGGTTCCTTGAACAAGATTACAAAAGCTTTTTCAAAGTTTGAACAGGAACACGAACGCAAACCTTCACCCGAAGAGTTAGCTGAAGAATTAGACATACCCGTAGACAAGATTTCCGATACATTAAAAGTATCCGGACGTCATATCTCGGTAGACGCTCCCTTTGTAGAAGGTGAAGATAATTCACTTCTGGATGTTCTGGTCAATGATGATGCGCCTATTGCAGACCGTAAGTTAATGAACGAATCACTCTCTAAAGAGATCGATCGTGCTTTATCAACCCTTACCGAACGCGAAAGTGATATCATTAAAATGTTTTTCGGCCTTGGTAGTCAGGAAATGACCCTCGAGGAAATTGGTGACAAATTCGGATTGACCCGTGAGCGTGTAAGGCAGATCAAAGAAAAAGCCATTCGTCGTTTACGTCAAAATTCGAGAAGCAAATTATTAAAAAGCTATTTAGGATAGACATCCTACTAATAGAATGTACTAAAAAGCCACCTTCGGGTGGCTTTTTTTTTATATTTTTGTGATTCAAATTTATATTCTATGAATAAAGCGAATTTAATTATGATGGCAATGACTTGTGCACTTGCCTCCTGCAGTGGCGGAAAAGAGTCTTCCCAGGGAGAATATATTGGTAAGCAAAAGATTACCATAGAAAACGGATTGATGACTCCTGAAGTGCTTTGGAGCATGGGTAGGGTAGGCGGTCTTAGTGTTTCACCCGATGGTAAGGACATCCTTTACGGAGTACAGTATTGCAGTGTATCCCAGAATAAAAGCAATAAGGATCTTTATATTGTTCCCGTTACGGGAGGAGCATCCGTTCAACTGACTAAAACATCAACAGGTGAAAATGAAGCAACCTGGTCATCTGATGGTTCAGAAATATTCTTTTTGTCCTCCGATAAATCGGGCATTATGCAGCTCTGGAAAATGCGTAAAGATGGTAAAAAACGTCTCCAATTAACCCAGGATACAACTGGAATAGATGCTTTCAGCCTATCACCTGACCAGACGAAAATTCTGATTGTCAAACAGGTAAAATATGGCAAACGAGTAAAAGATATGTATAAAGACCTGCCATTATCCAGTGGAAAAGTGATTGATGATCTGATGTATAAACACTGGGATGAATGGGTGGAAACCATTCCTCACCCTTTTATTGCTGATCTGACGAAAAAAGAATTGAAAAATGAAACAGATATTCTCGAAGGACAGCCTTTCGAATCTCCGATGAAACCATGGGGAGGTATTGAGCAACTGGCTTGGTCGCCTGATGGTAAAAGCATAGCATACACCTGCCGTAAAAAAACCGGACTGGAATATGCCATTTCCACCAATTCCGATATTTACCTGTATTCTTTGGAAACCAAACAAACCCGCAACCTGACCAAAGGCATGATGGGTTATGATACAAATCCAGTCTTCTCACCCGATGGTCAGTTCATTGCTTTTCAAAGCATGGCCCGTGATGGTTATGAAGCTGATATGGATCGCTTGTTCATCCACGATATTAAAAACCAAAGCAACCGCTGCCTGAGCGATTCTCTTGATGGTGATGTCAGCTCTGTTTGCTGGACAAAGGATGGCAAATCCATCTTTTTCCTGAGTGCAATACAGGCTGTCACGCAGATTTTCAGCGTCAATCTCGAAACTGCATCTGTGAAACAAATTACAGACGGAATGTTCGATTTTGGATCTATTTCGCTTGCTGGTAGCCAATTAATTGGAATAAGGCATTCTCTGAGCCATCCAGACGATATCTATCGCATCAATTCTGCCAATGGAGAAATGGTAGCTTTAACCAATGAAAACAAGGAAATCTACGATCAGCTTAAAGTTGGCCGTGTTGAAAAACGCATGATTGAAACTACAGACCATCAAAAAATGTTGACTTGGATTGTTTATCCCCCGGATTTTGATTCCACCAGGATTTATCCAACTATACTGTATTGTTCAGGTGGTCCCCAAGGTACTGTCGGTCAATTTTGGTCTTTCCGCTGGAATCTCCAACTGATGGCTGCAAATGGTTATATTATTGTTGCTCCAAACAGACGAGGTGTTTCCGGATTGGGACAAGCCTGGAAAGAACAAATCAGCAAGGATTATGGTGGCCAAAACATGAAAGATTATCTTTCAGCCATCGATGAAATGTCAAAGGAACCCTTTGTAGATAAAAACCATCTGGGTTGTATCGGTGCTTCTTATGGTGGTTTCTCCGTGTATTGGCTGGCAGGTCATCATCAAAAACGTTTCAAAGCATTTATAGCCCATAGTGGCATATTCAATACAGAAGCTCAATATTTGGAAACAGAAGAACTGTGGTTTGCTAACTGGGACATGGGTGGTCCTTACTGGGACAAATCCAATGTAGCTGCACAGAACACCTTTGCCAATTCTCCGCATAAATTTGTCGATAAATGGGATACGCCCATTTTATGTATCCATGGTGAAAAGGATTACCGCATACTCGCCTCACAAGGCATGGCTGCATTTAATGCCGCTAAATTGAGAGGTATTCCTGCAGAGCTGTTGGTCTTTCCAGATGAGAATCATTGGATCTTACAGCCTCAAAACGGCATCCTGTGGCAGAGGCGCTTTTTTGGCTGGTTGGACCGGTTTCTCAAACCTGAAAAGAAATAAGTATGATACACGATCACGATCATCACGGTGAAAAAGTGCATGCGCATGCAAAGACTCATGCGCATTCGCTTTCACACAGTGCAGGGAAAAATCTGGCTACTGCTTTTATGCTCAATCTCTCGTTTTGTGTTATAGAGTTGATCGGTGGTTTCATGACAAACAGCATAGCCATTTTATCAGATGCCTTACATGATTTTGGAGACAGTGTATCACTTGGTATGGCCTGGTATTTTCAAAAGATTTCAAAACGGAAACCCGATGCTAAATACACGTATGGCTATAAGCGTTTTTCTACACTAAGTGCCCTTCTAAACTGTTTAGTTTTATTGTTTGGATCGGGTATTGTACTGTATGAAAGTGTTAAACGACTACTTTATCCTGTAGAGTCTAATGCTCAGGGAATGTTTGTATTGGCTATTATTGGAGTGATGGTTAACGGCGCCGCAATGTGGCGTCTTAAAAAAGGAAATAGTCTCAATGAACGGGTTGTTTCTGTTCATATGTTAGAGGATGTACTCGGTTGGGTAGCCGTCTTGATTGCCAGCCTTGTGATGATGTTTGTGGATGTACCTGTGCTTGATCCCATCCTTTCCATTGGCATCTCCTGCTTTATTCTATACAACGTTTATAACAACCTGAAGAGTGTATTTCGGGTTATTCTTCAAGGCAAGCCCAATGATGTTGATGAAATCGCTATTTCCAAGAAATTACTTCAATTGGTAAAGGTTGAGTCACTCCACGATTTTCACCTTTGGACAATGGATAGTGAATATATGGTTTTGACAGTGCATCTGGTAGTGGAGCCTACTATAAAAAAGGAAGAGCTGCAGGCTTTACGCACTGCAGCTCATTTACTTTTAAAAAATATGGGTATTCAACATTCAACCATTGAGATAGAATCTGCTACAGAATCTTGTGAATGGTGTGAAGATGAAACGGAAATTCCAGTTTAATCAAAAAGGTTTCTAAATTTCTCGAATATTTTTTTGCTCAGAGTCGGGCTGGTTTTAAAGTTTTCAGATTCTTCCAACTTTTCAATGGTTTTACGTTCATCGCGTGAGAGCGATTCGGGAACGTAAACGCTGATATTGACCAACAAATCACCAGTGCCGTATTGATTGACAGTAGGTAAACCTTTACCGCGTAAACGAAGCATTTTGCCTGGCTGGGTACCTGCCTCAATTTTAACCTTTACCCGGCCGTCAATTGTCGGGATTTCAACGGTACCACCCAATGCTGCTGTAGGAAAGCTAAGGAGTAGGTTATAAACAAGGTCGTTTTCGTCACGCAACAATTCTGGATGCGGTTCTTCCTCAATAAGTATCAATAAATCACCGTCTAAACCTCCACGACGTGCTGCGTTACCTTTACCACTCATGGAGAGTTGCATACCTTCAGCTACACCTGCGGGAATATTGATGGTGATGACTTCTTCTTGTTGAGTAACACCCTCACCATTACATTGTGTACATTTTTTTGTGATAATCTTACCTTCGCCCTGACAATCCGGACAAACCGATTGCGTCTGCATTCTGCCCAAAATGGTATTGGTTACTCTCGTAACAGCACCAGTACCACGACACGTGCTACAGGTCGAGTACGAACTGCCTCCTTCTGCGCCTGAACCACTACATTTGCTACAAGCAACAGATTTTCGCACTTTGATTTTCTTTTCGGCGCCTTTGGCTATTTCGGATAGGTTGAGTTTGACTTTAACCCTCAGATTGCTTCCTCGGTTAACCCGTTGTCCACCTCTGGAACCACCACCGCCGCCAAATCCACCAAAAGGACTGCCGCCACCAAAATGTCCGCCAAAGATATCACCAAATTGTGAGAAGATATCGTCCATAGAGAATCCACCACCTCCGCCGAAGCCTCCGCTTGCTGCTCCGCCAACACCTGCGTGACCAAATTGGTCGTATCGTTGACGCTTTTCTGTGTTGCTTAATATTTCATAGGCTTCAGCAGCTTCTTTAAATTTTTCTTCAGCTTCTTTATTTCCTGGATTTTTATCAGGATGGTACTGGATGGCCTTTTTTCGGTAGGCCTTCTTGATTTCATCATCAGATGCGCCCTTAGCTACACCCAGGATTTCATAGTAATCTCTTTTGCTCGACATATTTTTATTTTATCTCTTTCTCTTTCCCAATTATTTACCCACTATAACTTTTGCAAATCGTATTACCTTTTCATGCAGATAATAACCTTTTTGCACACAATCAACTACCTTATCCTTCAAATCTTCAGAAGGGGCAGGTATTGTGGTAATAGCTTCGTGTAAATCGGTGTCAAAAGGCTTGTTTTCTACATCGATTGCTGTAATACCGTTTTGTTTAAGGAATCCTTGCAATTTGGTATAAATCAGATCCATTCCCTGTTTTACAGCTTCAATATCTTGCGCATCTTTTGTAGCTGCCAAACCACGCTCCATGTCGTCAACGACATCCAATACGTTAATTAATACTTTTTCGCCACCAGTTTTAATGAGTTCTGCTTTTTCACGCACACTGCGTTTTCGATAGTTATCGAATTCGGCCATGCTTCTCAAGTAGGTGTCATTCAGCTGATTATATTTAAGTAGCAATTCTTCCAATGCTTTCTTTGTAGCTTCCATTTCGCTTTCAACCAAAACTTCTTCAGGGGCTTCCTTTTGATTGGTTACAACTTCTTCTTCTTTCTCCATCTTTTCCTCTTTTTTAGAGGTTGCTTCTGATTTTGTATGCTTCATATTATTAACTTATTCAATGTATTTGCGATTCATTCTACACAAAAAGTCTGCCGAAATGCCTTTGCGGACGATTTGGCAGATTTTTTCTTAAATTAGGCCTCAGATATGTCAGTTGCTGACAAATAGTAATCAAAATTGTCAGGGAGTTTGCTGCATTTTCGCTTTAAGATTGGCTCTCTATTTACAAACAACTACAGATTAGATTTCGGTCTCCATAAGCATTTTCAACTCTGCTTATTGGTATCTGGAATTTGTTTTCCGCTATCCATGTAAGAGGATATGCCGCTTTGGTACGTGAATAGCTGTGCGACCATTCGTCGGCAGTCAGTTCGTATTGTGAATGTGGGGACTGAATCAAAACATTGTCCGTTTTTTCGTAGATGCCATCTTCTATTTCTTTGATTTCCATATAGATGCATTTCATAGCCTCAATAAAACGGTCTAATTCTGCAAGGCTTTCGCTTTCAGTTGGCTCAATCATTAAGGTACCGTGAACAGGGAATGAGAGCGTAGGAGCGTGGTATCCAAAATCCATCAGGCGTTTGGCTATGTCTGTTTCACAGATGCCAGCATCTTTGAAAATACGGCAATCCAGGATCACTTCATGTCCTACACGGCCATCTTCGCCTCTAAAGAGTACGGGGAACAAGTCTTTTAATGCTTCAGCCAAATAGTTGGCGTTTAAAATAGCAATTTCACTGGCTTTTTTAAGGCCATCTGAACCCAACATACAGATGTAACCGTAGCTGATAGGCAGCAAGAATGGACTGCCATAAGGTGCCGATGCCACTGTATTTCTGCTATTTCCGAAATATGGATGCTTAGGCAAATAATCAACCAGATGCGCTGCGCAGCAAATAGGTCCAACACCTGGGCCACCACCTCCATGAGGCATGGCAAATGTCTTATGTAAATTTAGGTGGCAAACATCTGCTCCGATAAAACCGGGTGAGGTTATACCTACCTGAGCATTCATATTGGCGCCATCCATATAGATCTGACCCCCATTTTCATGGATGATGTCACACATTCTTCGAATCTGTTTTTCAAAGATACCGTGGGTGGAAGGATATGTAATCATACAACCTGCCAAATTCTCAGCATTTTCGGTGGCTTTGGATTCCCAATCTTTCAGGTCAACATTGCCATTCTCATCACAAGCTACGGTCAGAATGTTAAAACCTGCCTGATGGGCGCTTGCCGGATTGGTGCCATGGGCAGATGAAGGAATCAATAATGTGTTGCGGTTGCTCTGATTTTTGTCATTCAAAAATTCACGGATCACACGTAAGCCTGAGTATTCTCCGGCGGCACCAGAATTTGGTTGTAAGCTACAGCCTTTAAATCCGGTAATGGTGCAAAGCATCTTTTCAAGCTCTGTTATCATTTCAAGTGAACCCTCAATCTGATCTACAGGAGCATAGGGGTGCACACCAGCAAATCCCATGTTTTCCAGAGCCAACATTTCAGAAGCGGCATTAAGCTTCATGGTGCATGAACCCAGTGAAATCATGGAGTGGGTGAGGGAGATATCTTTCCGTTCCAGTTTTTTAATATAGCGCATCATATCCGTTTCAGAATGGTATTTCCTGAATAGCTCTTGTTGAAGGAAAGGATCTATTCGGAGTAAACTTTCGTCCAGTGAAATGATGGTTGTGAAATCTTCATTATCTGTAAAGCTTGCGTGATTGCCTGCCGCTGTTGCGAAAATGTCCAATAGAACATCCACATCGTCGTAATCAGTCGTTTCGTCAATACTGATACCAATTTCTCCGGTTTCAAAATAACGGAAATTGACTTCATATTCCATGGCCAAACTTTTAACTTCTGTAAGTTTGACGTTTTCTGGAAGGCTAATCTTCAAAGTATCAAAGAAGTTATCATTGGCCTGTTTGTATCCGTATACCGACAAAGCATCGTTCAAATAGGATGCAATGCCATGGATGCGTTTGGCTATTTCAACCAGACCTTCCTGTCCGTGATAAATGGCGTAGAAACCGGCCATATTCGCCATAAGGGCAGAAGCGGTGCAAATGTTGGAAGTTGCTTTTTCCCGTTTAATGTGCTGTTCACGCATTTGGAGTGCCAGGCGATAGGCAGGATGGCCATTCTTATCTTTTGACAGACCGATAATGCGGCCTGGTATTGTGCGCTTGTATTCTTCCCTGGTAGCGAAGTATCCGGCAGATGGGCCTCCAAAGCCCATGGGTAATCCAAAACGCTGAATAGAACCGAACACGATGTCTGCGCCCCATTGACCAGGAGCCTGTAGCAGGCAAAGACTCAATATATCTGCCGCGATGGCCACTTTCAGGCCTGCTTTTTGCATACTGGAAATGAAATGAGCATAATTTTCAACCTGGCCATCTGCATTGGGGAATTGAACAATAGCGGCAAAATGCAATACAGTAGGTCTGAAAGTAGCATAGTCACCAACTTCCAGTTTGATGCCCTGTGGTATGCATCGGGTGTTTAGTACAGCTTGAATATGTGTGAATACGGACTGGTCAATGAAAAGGGTATTGGCACCTGCCGCTTCCTGATCTTTGCTTCGCATATTAAAAAACATATAGGCGGCTTCTGCTGCTGCTGTTGCATCGTCCAATAAAGAGGCATTCGTGAGTGGAAGACCAGTCAGTTCGGTTATCACCGTTTGAAAATTAAATAGTGCTTCCAGTCTACCTTGTGATATTTCAGCCTGATAGGGGGTATAAGACGTATACCATGATGGGTTTTCAAATACATTCCGCTGAATGACAGCAGGTGTAAAAGTATCGTACCAGCCGGAACCAATATAAGAGGTGTATAATTTATTTTTGGATGCCAGATCGGCTATATGTTCTGCAAACTGTCCTTCAGACAAAGCTGGCGTCATATCAAGGGGTTCTGTTAGGTGGATATCGGCAGGTATGGTCTGATCAATCAACTGTTTCATGCTATTCAATCCGATTTTCTTCAACATTTCTTTTTGTTCCTCCGGTTGAATGCCAATATGCCGGGATGCGAAATCATTCATGATGCTCTATATTTTAGTTTTTATTTTGTCAGGTCAATGATATCAAAATCTATCATGGTCAATCGTTCACTATCGTTTTTTTTCACCAGATAGGTGTCTTCTACACCTACGGCTCCAACTCCTTTGATGACAAATTTGGGTTCGAGTGCTATTGTCATGTTGGTTTGTAAAATTTCCTTAGAACGTATTGCAAGTACGGGCAATTCATTAATGACCAAACCAACGCCATGTCCAACGAATTTGGCTTGTTGGGAGATGCCCATATAGCAATCGCTTAAGCCGGCATCTTCTGCCATTTTTAAGGAAAGTTTGTACAGATCCTCACAAACAGCTCCTTCTTTCATTTCTTCCCGCAGACGGTTTTGTATGTCAATGGAAACCTGATGGGCTTTGTATGCTTTATCGGTCAGTTTTCCTATCGAAAAAGTTCGTGATAAATCGTCCAAATAGCCGGAAAAATTTCCACACATATCTATCATGATGCTATTTCCTGGCATTAATAAATGACCGGAAGCTCCAATTGGGTTGCCGGGTGTACCTGCACCACCCAAGGCGAAGTCGTACGGAGATGCAACTTCGGCATTGTCACCAGCCAGAACGCTGCCCATAAAGGCTTCCATATCTCCAAAGGTCCGGAATAAACCCTGATTTCCTTCGTGACGCATAACGTATTCTATTTCAATTGCGAAAGCAGTATCCGTCATACATGGACGATAAATTTCCGGAATTCTTTTGTAGGCTCTGACATGTGCTTCAGCTGAAGCTCTGATTAGAGATACTTCATAGTCGGTTTTGATGCTCCTGACTTTTCGGATGGCTGCTGTTCCGTTCAACACTTCAGAATCACCAAAGCAAGCCTGAAGACGCGTCCATTCAGTCTGCCCCATTTCATCTCCTTCGAGTAAAAGTTTTTTTGGAGCTTTGATTCCCCATTTTTTCAGGATCTCAGGTATCTGCTCCGGCTTACGTATATAATGTACATGTTCACCTTTGACTCCTACTGGGCGTTTCACAAAAAGTAATGCATCTCCTTCGACCGGAATATAGTAATAACCACTAAAGATGCTGCCATTTGCATATAAAATATTGACAGATGTTGATAGGAGGCAGGCGTCCATTTTCTCCAGGACGAGTTGTTCCCGTATTTTTGACTGTCTTAGAATGTATTCTTGATTCATAAATGCTTATTATTACACAAATAACGCAATTTATAATCGATTTTGAAAATTTGCAGATCTCGATTTTTACTGAAAACATCAGTTTTCTGAGTAAAGATAAAAAGGCTTCTCCGCATTGCCGAGAAGCCTTTCCAATCTGCCTTAAAAGTAAACTAAAATGAAAACCTTAAAACGTTATTCAATAGCAATTGCTCTGGATGGTTTTTCTTTTGCTTTATCCTGTTTGGGAATAAAGACATTTAAAATTCCGTTTTCGTGAGTCGCCTTTATTTGTTCTGTATCTGCATATTCGGGCAGTGAAAAAGAACGGGTGAAGCTGGAGTAACCGAATTCTTTGCGATAATATTTTTCGTCATTTTCGTCTTTTACCTCCGATTTGATTTCCTTTTCTGAAGAAATGCTTAATACCCTTTTTTCAATGTTGATGTGGAAATCCTCTTTGTTTAAACCCGGAGCTGCTACTTCTATTCGAAAGCCATCCTTGTTTTCAGCTATGTTCACTGCAGGACAGGTAGTCCAATCACTGTCATTCAAGAAATTTTCCCTAAAAAAAGAATCTGAGAAAACAGGGAAAAAGGGGTTTTGTCTTTTGATTGTTGTTAACATACTTAAATCTCCTATTGATTAATTGATTTGATTTAATTTATTACCAGTCTACTTAACTGGCTTCGTAATTATAAAAGCAAAAGGCATGCCTTTTCAGAAGAAAAAGCATGCCGAATCAATAAATAACAGAAAATCAATTAGATAACAAATATTCAAATGGTGCCATTCTGGCGCAATATAGCCTAAAGACATGACATAATGACAATTTAGAAGCTAAATGAAAGGATTGTTCTCTTTTTCACGTTTAATGGTTGTGGAAGGTCCATGTCCACAATAGACTACCGTGTTTTCCGGAAGTGTCAGTAGCTTGTTTTGTATTCCTTCTATCAACGATTGATAATTACCACCCTGCAAATCGGTTCTTCCTATGCTGTTTTCAAACAAAACGTCACCAACAAAAACGCAATTGCAACTGGCATTATACAAAACAATACTACCAGGAGAATGACCTGGAACTTGAAATACTTTAAAAGTATCCTTGCCAAGCATCAGGATATCACCTTCGTGAATATAGTTTCCAAGTGAAGGCGTTTCGTGTCTGAGTTTAAGTCCAAACATCCTGGACTGTTCTTCCAGACCTTTCAGCCAAAACTCATCCTCACTATTTGCTGTTGCTTTAACTTGGTAGGTTTTTTCTATAAAAGCATTTCCTAAAACGTGATCTATATGCAAGTGGGTATTTACCAACATCTTAACATTTAAAGAGTTGGACTCAATGAAATCTTTTAGTTTATTTTCTTCATTCGCACTGTAGCATCCTGGATCAATAATTAAAGCTTCTTTTTCATCGTTGTATACAACATAGGTGTTTTCCTGAAAAGGATTGAATGTGAATTGCTGTATTTGCATGACTATTTTATTAAACGAGTGGAAGATAAACTACTTTTTTGGTATCAAAGTATTCTTCTTTAAAATGATCCTTTAGATTAATCAGGACGACCTTGTTTTTAAAACTGGAAACTTCGTGACCCAAGTCGCCACCTTTCAGGCATATAAGACCATTATTCATGGAGTTGATTTGCTCTTTTTTGATATTTTTCTTGCAAAGCTTTACCAAATCTGATAAAGGCATCACAGCACGACTCACTATGAAGTCAAACAACATTTTTTCTTCTTCAACGTGGCAATGTCTGATCGTTATATTCTGAAGCCCGATGGCTTTAGAAACTTCACTGGCCACAATCAATTTTTTATTGATGCTGTCCACCAGGTGAAAATCAACATTGGGGAATAGGATGGCCAGTGGAATGGCAGGAAAGCCGCCTCCGGTACCCACATCCATAATTTTTGATCCATCTTTAAACTTTAAAAGTTTTGTTATACCCAGAGAATGCAGGACGTGGTGTTCATATAGGTTTTCAATATCCTTTCTTGAAATGACATTTATTTTGCTGTTCCAATCTGTATACAAGTCGTAAAGTGCAGCAAACTGCTCTTTTTGACCTGTACTGAGCTCGGGGAAATAGTGTTCTATACAGTTCATATATTTGATAACGTTTTTTCTAAAGTATAAGTGGTACAAGTGGATTTCCTGGTATCATGAACCCAGAAATATCCTGATAACTGAGTAGAATTTCAATCGTTCCAAGAGCATAACCTGCAATATCGTATTCATTATAGGTGTAGGTAATACCCTCTTTATTCACGTAGAAATTTTTATTCAATTGAATATCGGCGACGTCGAAAAAACCAATTTCTTCCAACTCTTTTGCTTTCTGAACATTGTTCTTAAGCATAAGCCTTTTTACAATCAGATCAACAATCTTTGGACGAGATTCCTCACTAAAAAGGTCGTCTTCCGTGATACGATCACCGGTTTTCAAATTGATAACAGTGTTGACAAAGCTTCTTCCACCGTGCGCACCTCCGGTAAACTGATCGGTTTCTACCGTGTAAGATAAAATATTTTCAGAATTGTGTCTAATGGACATTTTTTCATTTTTCCACCATTTGTCTTCTGACTTAATTTCTTCGTCTTCTACATCACTATTATTGGTTGTAAAATCCTCCGAGCTTTCATAAAATTTGATGTATCCCTTAATGTAGGTAGCCATAGCGATTTTCGGGTCAACTATTTCTTTGTCTATATCCGGAAAAAAGTCAGAAAGTACCGTTTTCCTTATTTTATTAAGGACAGGAACATTACTAAAAGTGTCTGGAAATTGCATATTAAGTGAAATATTCAAAAGGGGATTTTTCTCATCACCTTTTAAATGGCGGGATTCTTTCATCTCATAAGTCTTGAAAGTAACCTGTGCTTCTTCTTCAACACTCTTTTTTTTGCAAGAAAAAATCAAAAGGGCAATCAATGGCAGAGCTGAGAATAAAAAAAGTTTTCGTGTCATGGTTTGTTGGTATAAATCTTAAAAAAATAAAAATAACCACACCGTCTTAAGGTTTTAAGTTACATTTGCATTATACGGTTGGGTAAGAAATAGAATCCAATCAAATTATTTACAAATATACATGATTTTGTGAAAAAACGAGTAATAAACACCGTACTATATACCATTGCTTTACTGATTTTCATTTTCGGAAACTCCGTAAATGTAATTCATTTTTGTTGTGATGTTTGTAGGGTACAAGGTACACAAGTTTTTAATGAAGGAGTTTGTCATGAATTTGAGAGTACAGATGTCATATCCTTTTCGGATAGGACTAATACTGAAGTGCACGGTGGTCTATTTTCTTGTTTTGGAAAAGATGGACGATACCCCTTTCAATTGACCGATGAACACGAAGAATGTTCGATCAATCGGATTTCAATAATCCTGGATGAATTTCAATCCTTAAAATTGATTTTTCTATTGTTTATCACAGTCTTTCTGTTTTCTGGTTTTTACATGAATGACTTTTTAACTAAAAGAAATCATTCTGCTTTTTCCCTTATCCAACCATATATTATTCCATTGACAGGTCGTCAATTGCTGAATAGAATATGTATATTAAGAAATTGATAATTCCTTCTATTTCCGCTTTCTATGTCTTTACTACAGACGCGCTGTTCATGCAAAAATGATTGATAAAATCATTTTACTTTTGCTTGATATACAGTAGGATCACCTGATTTTTTTATAAAATCAGTGTCTCAATGTACATACTTATTCTTTTAATTAAACCTGGTATGATAGAACGAATTATACAATTTTCGATAAAAAATAAATTTATAGTAGGGCTATTTGTCGTTGCCCTGATTGGCTGGGGAACCTATTCCCTGACTCAATTGCCTATTGATGCCATTCCAGATATCACCAACAATCAAGTGCAAGTGATTTCTGTAGCACCCTCCTTGGCTACTCAGGAGGTAGAAAGTTTTATAACAGCACCCATTGAGGTTGCTATAGCTAATATTCCTGACATTATTGAACTTCGGTCTATTTCGCGACTCGGCTTATCGGTTGTGACTGTCGTGTTTGAGGAAGATGTTGATGTGTATTGGGCCAGACAGCAATTATCCGAACGGTTAAAAGAAGCTGAGGAGTCCATACCTGAGGGATTAGCCAAGATAGAACTAGCTCCAATATCTTCTGGTTTGGGGGAAATATATCAATACCAACTCGCTATAGACAAAGAACATACCGGTCAATATTCCCCTATGGAACTACGTACCCTGCAAGATTGGGTCGTACGTCGTGAAATGCTTGGTACTCCTGGTGTGGCTGATATCAATAGCTATGGTGGATATGTAAAGCAATATGAGATTGCTGTCAATCCGGAAAGGTTGAGAAGTATGAATCTAACACTGAATGATATTTTTCAAGCCTTGGAAAACAACAATGAAAATACAGGAAGTGCTTATCTGGAAAAAAATCCAACCGCCTATTTTATTCGTGGTATCGGTTTGGTTAAATCGTTGGAAGATGTGCAAAAGATGGTTGTAAAAAACAGTACATCTGGAATACCTATCTTAATTCGGGATGTGGCAACCGTTCAATTTGGAAGTGCCATTCGATATGGAGCCTTGGTAGTCGATACCACAGAAGCAGTCGGAGGCGTCGTGATGATGTTAAAAGGAGCCAATGCTCATGAGGTGATCGATGATGTTGAAACCCGCATAGAATCTATACAAAAATCGTTGCCTGAAGGAGTTAAAATAGAACCTTTTCTGAATAGATCAGACCTGGTAGGACGTGCCATCGGTACAGTTTCCAGAAACTTGGTTGAAGGAGCCCTCATCGTTATCTTCATACTGGTCTTGTTACTTGGGGACATGCGTGCTGGACTTATTGTGGCATCGGTTATTCCTTTAGCCATGCTTTTTGCCATTTCGCTGATGAATATTTTTGGTGTTTCCGGAAATCTAATGAGTTTGGGAGCCATCGATTTTGGATTGATTGTAGATGGGGCAGTAATTATTGTAGAAAGCGTCGTGCACCATATAAGTAAAACCAAAGATAAAGGTGTGGTCCGACTGTCTCAGCAGCAAATGGATAGTACAGTCTTTGAATCGGCTAAACGTATGATGAGTTCAGCAACTTTTGGGCAGTTCATCATATTGATGGTTTATTTACCGATTATAGCATTAGTTGGTGTTGAAGGTAAGATGTTTCGTCCAATGGCTCAGGTTGTTATCTTTGCTTTATTGGGTGCAGCCATTCTTTCTTTGACCTATGTCCCAATGGCATCAGCATTGTTTTTGAATAAGAATACATCCAGAAAGACAACTATTTCTGATAAGATAATGGCTTTTTGTCAAAAGAAATTTGAACCGATCATTGGCTTTGCCTTAAGACGTAAAATGTTGGTTACCATTTCTACCATTTTACTATTTATAGTTAGCTTGTTTATTTTTGGTCGGTTGGGGGGCGAATTTATGCCTCAGCTCGAAGAAGGAGACCTTGCCGCTGGCGTGATGACCTTGCAGGGAGGCTCGCTTACCAACACGATTGAATCTGTTAAAAAAGCCAATAGTATTTTATTGGAAAATTTTCCAGAAGTCAAGCACGCCGTATGTAAAGTGGGAACCAGTGAAATACCGACCGATCCGACACCAATGGAAACGGGTGATTACATCATCACTCTCAAGGATAAAAGTGAATGGACCTCCGCAAAAACACGCGAAGAGTTGGTTTCAAAAATGGAGGAAAAGCTTGCCGTCCTTGCAGGCGTAAAATTTGAATTCCAACAACCCATCCAGATGCGTTCCAATGAATTGCTATCAGGTTCCAAACAGGATATTGCCATAAAAATATTCGGAGATGACTTAAATACGCTATCAGAAAAAGGACTTGAAGTAGAAAAAATCATTCAGAAAATAGCGGGTGTTGAAGACATTAATGTGGAAAAAGTAACTGGACTGGCTCAGATTCAGGTGGAATACTTTCGCGATCGTCTGGCTCAATACGGCCTAACTATTAAAGATGTAAATAATGTATTACGGACTGCCTTTGCTGGAAGTGAAGCAGGTACAGTCTATGATGAAGAAAAGCGTTTCGCCTTGGTTGTTCGTTTGGAAAAAGATTATCGTCAAAGTTTGGATGATGTGAAAGGACTATTTGTTCCACTACCGAACGGAGGACAAATACCCTTTGATCAGTTAGCCGACATTCAGATTAAGTCAGGCCCTGCACAGGTATCCAGAGAAAATACCAAACGTCGAATTACCATCGGCTTCAATGTAAGAAACCGCGATGTTCAGACAGTGATCAAAGAAGTCAGCAAACAAATTGACGCAAAAGTAAGTTTGCCAACCGGGTATTATTTTTCCTATGGTGGTCAGTTCCAAAATCTGGAAGCTGCTAAAAATCGTTTGGCTGTAGCTGTTCCCGTTGCATTGCTGATGATTTTTGTGTTGCTTTACTTTACTTTTCATTCTCTAAAAGAGTCCTTATTGATATTTACAGCAGTCCCCATGTCAGCTATTGGCGGAATAGTTGCTTTGTGGATGCGTGGCATGGATTTTTCCATTTCAGCCGGTGTAGGTTTCATAGCCTTATTTGGTGTTGCAGTGCTTAACGGTATAGTGCTGATAGCCGAGTTTAACAGGTTGGAGAAACAAGGTATTACCGACGTAACGGAGCGAATCTTAACGGGTTTGCGCACCCGCTTGCGACCTGTCCTCATCACAGCAGCTGTAGCTTCTCTAGGGTTCTTGCCGATGGCTTTATCCACCTCCTCGGGAGCTGAAGTCCAAAAACCTCTGGCTACTGTAGTCATTGGAGGTCTTATATCGGCCACCATCCTGACAATGGTCATTTTGCCTGTTTTCTACCTCTTTTTTGCAACACATACTTTTAGATTTAGAAGGAGAAGAAAATTACCAAAAGGACTGTTGCTTTTACTTCTTTTTGGCTTGACCTTTTCATTTGCACATGCCCAGCAAACGAAAGTAATAGATTTGAAGAATGCCATTCAAATTGCCTTAGACAGCAATATGGCAGTTCGTTCTTCCGTTTATTCAGTCGAAGCCCAAAAAGCATTGAAAGGAGCGTCCTGGGATATTCCAAAAACATCCTTTGAAGCAGAATATGGTCAGGTCAATTCCAATACCAGGGATAATAATTTGTCAGTAAATCAGTCTTTTGCTTTTCCAACTGTCTATATTTACTTACAGAAACTGGCAGGTGCTAATGTGAAAAGCAGCGAATGGAAGCTTAAGGCCTCTCAATTGGAAATAGCCACACAAGTAAAACAAAACTACTGGCAGCTTGCTTATTTGAAATCTAAGCAAAAACTTCTGATTTACCAGGATAGCCTGTTTAGTGGATTTTTCAGAGCGGCAGAATTACGTGCAAATATTGGTGAAACCAATAAATTAGAGATGATTACAGCCCGTTCCCAAAAGATGGAGACCAAAAACCTCCTGATGCAGGTTCAATCCGATTTGAGTAATAGTACCATCAAGTTGCAAACCCTCCTAAATAGTTCGTTTGTTCCAAGCCCGTCTGATACTGTATTACGAAGGGCTCAATTTAAACCTGAAATGGATACTATTTTGACGACCGAGAATCCTTCGATGGGTTTTATGCAACAACAAGTTGAAGTATCCCGGTACGAGAAAGAGGTGGAGCGAAGCAAAATGATGCCAGACTTAAGTATTGGCTATTTTACACAAACGATGATTGGCGCAACCAATCCGGATGGAACCCGTAATTATGGTTCCGGAGATCGCTTCAGTGGGATACAGGCTGGAATAGCTCTTCCGATATGGTCTAAGCCCTATTCTGCCCGAATCAAAGCAGCCAAATGGAAAGAACGTGCAGTTCAGACCGATGCAGAATATTACTCAAAGGCACTTACCAGTCAGTATAAATCTTTGCTTGCCGAATATCAAAAATATTCGAATAGTTTGGATTATTATGAAAAACAGGCTGTTCCCGAGGCGAACCTAATTATAGATCAAACCCTTCGAAGCTATCGGGCAGGAGCGATGGATTATCTGGATTATGTTCAGAATCTTGGACGCGCACTTACTATTATGCAAGATCAATTGGAGGCCTTGTATAGCTACAATCAAACACTCATATCCATTGAATATATCAAAGGTCAAATCTATTAAATTAATATAATATGTCTAAATATAGAATCATTCAAACTGCTGTCCTTTCCATTTTTCTATTAACCATGGCCTCCTGCAACAGCGGAAAAAAGGCCGATGTGGAAGTCGAAGAGATGCTACCCGAAAATATAGTTGAACTCAGAGCCGATCAAGGTAAACTGGCAAAGATCCAGATGGGGCATATTGAGCTTCGTGCACTCAGTAATACCTTAAAAGTTAATGGTATAGTCTCTGTTCCACCTCAGAATTTAGCTACCGTGTGTATGCCTATGGGAGGATTTGTGAAAAAGACGTACCTAATGCCTGGTAATTCCGTGAGCAAAGGCCAAAATCTAGCTATTCTGGAGAATCAGGAATTTATTGACATTCAACAAAATTACCTGGAAGTTAAAAACAAGCTTGAATATGCAACGGCTGAGTATACCAGACACAACGAACTTTACAAAGAAGATGTTTATTCTCAGAAAAACGTTCAACAAGTCACAGCAGATTACAAGACACTTAAAGCGCAGGCTAAAGCCTTGGAGCAAAAACTGATCATGATAGGCATCAATCCAAACAAGTTAAATGAAAATAACATAAGCCGATCATTGGCCGTTGTTTCGCCTATTTCTGGCTATGTAAAAGCAGTGAATATCAATGTTGGAAAATTCGTTCAATCATCAGATGTGCTTTTTGAAATTGAAAGTAGGGACAAATTGCTTTTGGAGTTAACCCTTTTTGAAAAGGATGCAGATCAAGTATCCATTGGTCAAGCCATTAAATTCTTCATCAACAATGAAACGGAAGAACACCAGGCAGTGATTTACCAAACTGGAAAATCAATTAATGCAGACAAGACCTATAAAGTGTACGCCACAGTAAAAACTGACTGCAAAAAAATCATGCCTGGTATGTACGTTAATGCCGTTATTGAAGCTTCAGGAAAGAAGGTAAACGCTTTACCATCAGAATCCATCGTTAGTTTTGAGGATAAGGACTATATATTTGTTTTCAACAAGAATAAAACCGAAAGCGGTAAACCTTTTACAGAATACCGCATGATTGAAGTTAAAAAGGGTTTAACAACAGATGGTTTTACCGAAGTTGTTTTACCGGTAGATTTTGACATAAAGAGTACTGCTGTTGTAGTAAAAGGGGCATACAACTTGCTTGCAGCAAAGAAAAATGCAGGTGAGATGGCATGTTGATAAATTATTCTTTTTAAAGTTGTAATTTTGTCGTAACAATAAAGGAAGGATTCAATATGGAATTTACAAATTGGGGAGTCATTGACTATGCAGATGCATGGGAAAAGCAAAAGGTTTTGTTTAATGAGCGTGTACAAGCTAAAACGTTTATGAATGACCTTCCTGATATTGCCATTTTCTGTGAACATCCTCATGTATTTACACTTGGTAAAAGTGGTGAAAATGATAATTTACTTGCCAGTAACCAACAATTGAAAGACAACGACGTTTCCTTTGTTAAAACAGACAGAGGAGGAGATATAACCTATCATGGACCAGGTCAAATAGTGGCTTATCCCATTTTTGATCTGGATCATTTTCAAATAGGATTGCGTCAGTACATTCACAATTTAGAGGAGGCTGTTATACTTTTTTTATCAGATTTTGATTTAAATGGTCAAAGAATGGAAGGAGCAACAGGAGTTTGGCTCGATGTTGAAGTACCTGAAAGAACCCGCAAAATATGCGCAATAGGAGTCAAGTGTAGCCGATTTGTAACGATGCATGGTCTCGCCTTGAACATTAATACCGACTTGTCCTATTATAATTTTATAAATCCCTGTGGGTTTACAGATAAAGGTGTGACATCTCTGGAAAGAGAGACAAAAATGAATCAAGACATGGATTTTTGCAGGGCTAATTTGTCTAAAAAGATACTTCAAGTATTTAATGCTTGATAAAGTAATCTTTTTCGTACTGAACTTTTTTTTTTTTTAATTGTTTTCTTCATGTATTTTGCTTATAAATATGAATACTATTTCTTTTGATTTTTCTGAATCTCTGTCTGTAGCCAGATTGGTCTATTCCTTGTTAATTTCTGATGAAAAAATAGGCCCTCTGGAATCGGCTTTTTTTGAACAATTGCTTCAAAATTTGAATATTAAGCCTGCAGAATTTGAATTCAGTTTATCTGAAACTATAGAAAATGCATATGCGATTGTAAAAGTGATGCCTTCAGCTAAACGCAGAGAGTGTGGGCGATTTCTCAGAATGGCTGTAAATGCCGATAACATTGTTGAACTTTCAGAATTGTCCAAGTTGAATGAAATTCTTGATAAAGCTTCCATATTAAGACCAGATAAGAAAACCAATAAAAAATCTGATGAGACCTTTTCCTGATACTAATTTTTATTTATTAAGTTATAAAGCACAATTATCATGATTAAAAAAATAGCAATTTTTTTTACTTTAGTTTTATTGGTCGGATGTTCGACTGTTCCATTAACAGGAAGGAGACAATTGTTACTAGTTTCTGATGCTGAAGTGCTCGCATTAAGTGATTCTAGTTATCATACTTATATGGCAACAGCTGTGAAGTCTGCTAAAACGGCAGAAAATGCACGTGTTACTCGTGTCGGAAAAAAACTGGTTACAGCTGTGGAATCTTATCTTAAACAACAAGGCTTAACTGCCCAAATAAATGGTTATACATGGTCATTTAGCTTGATAAAAGATACCTCCGTTAATGCTTTTTGTATGCCCGGTGGAAAAATCGTTGTTTACGAAGGTATTTTACCTGTTACTTTAGACGATGCAGGACTTGCTGTCGTACTTGGTCATGAAATAGCCCATGCTGTGGCAAAACATTCAAGTGAGCGAATGAGTCAGCAACTTTTAACTAATTATGGTGCTTCAACATTAAGTGCTTTAATGAGCACAAAATCAGCATCGACACAGAAGATTGCCATGACCGTTTTCGGTTTAGGAGCAGAAATGGGTGTAGCCTTACCATATTCCCGTAAACAAGAATATGAAGCAGACCGACTTGGACTTATTTTTATGGCTATGGCAGGATATGATCCTTCACTATCAATTTCTTTTTGGCAAAGAATGTCCGCATTAAGCGGAAAGTCATCAATGCCTGAATTCCTAAGTACACACCCATCTGATATTAAACGTATTGCCAACTTGAAAACGTTGTTACCTGAAGCACTAACGTTTTATAAAAAATAATAATTATATTTGGAACTTTAGAAAAGGTTGTCTTTTAAGACAACCTTTTCTATTTATAGCAGAACCTTAACCTTACTGGAAAAACATGAATGTATTGTATCTTATATTAGGATCAGGTTTGATTCTTTTGATAGCATACCTGACGTATGGCGCTTACTTAAGCAAAAAAGTATTTAAGCTGGACGATTCCATAGTCACACCAGCAGTTGAAATCAATGATGGCCAGGATTATGTACCTGCAAAAAAAGGCATGCTTCTAGGCCAGCATTTTTCAGCCATAGCAGCTGCAGGGCCTATAAATGGGCCTATTCTGGCCAGCGTAATGTTCGGATGGGGGCCAGCACTTATATGGGTCTTGCTGGGTTCCATCTTCGTGGGAGGAATCCATGATATGGGATCACTTGTGGCATCTATTCGCTACAATGCACGTTCCATCACTGAAGTACTAAAAGTCAATGTATCCCATAGAGCATGGATTCTATTTATGATTTTTATTTGGATCGCACTCGTCTATGTTATCATTGCATTTACAGATATAACAGCTAGTTCGTTTGTGGGAGCCATCACCCTTGAGTCAGGTGCAGTTGTTACAGGTGGCGCAATAGCATCCTCTTCCATTATGTATCTTTTTTTACCCATAATGATGGGGTTGCTTATGAAATTTGCAAAGTTGAAAGAAGGATTTGCTCTGTTAATCTTTGTTCCCCTTGTAGGCCTTTGTATATGGGCTGGTCAATTCATGCCTGTTAATCTTCCAATTGCCGATTTGCTTACATCCCAAAAAGCGTGGGCTTTGATTATCCTTTTATATTGCTTAGTCGCATCTGTGCTGCCAATGTGGTTGTTGCTTCAACCCAGAGGTGCACTTGGTGGCTTTTTTCTGTACGCTTCACTGATTATTGCTGCTATTGGTCTCATTTTCGGTGGTTATTCCATCGAATACCCTGCTTTTATAAATCTTGGCACCGATCATTCATTTTGGACCCCCATGTTTCCCGTCTTGTTCATTACTGTCTCTTGCGGAGCCTGTTCTGGATTTCACGCACTCGTATCCTCTGGAACGACCAGTAAGCAATTGTGGAAAGAAAAAGATGCTAAGCCCATCGGGTATGGAACCATGCTTTTGGAAGCAATGGTCGCCATCGTTTCCATTGCTTGCGTAATGATACTTACAAAAGATTCTGCAATGCTTTCTAAAGCACCAAATTTCATTTATGCTTCAGGTATAGGTCGGTTTATGGAATTAATAGGTATTCCTGCAGCCATGGGCGTTACATTTGGCTTGATGGCATTCACGACCTTTGTATATGACACGCTTGATGTTTGTACCAGATTGGGAAGATACATTGTTGAAGAACTTATTGGAATAAGAAACTGGACGGGAAAAATTATCGGAACATTGCTTACAGCAGGTATCCCTATTTTCTTTATATTCCAAACCATGACCGATGCAAAAGGCAATCCTGTTCCAGCATGGAGAATATTTTGGGGCACTTTTGGTGCATCAAACCAATTGCTAGCAGCTTTGGCATTGATAGCAGTTACTATTTGGCTCTTAAACACCAGGAAAAAGTCCAAAGTATGGTTGGCTGCTTTTATTCCTGCTATCCTTATGTTCACAATGGCAAATTGGGCGTTGGTCCTGGATATATATAATGGTTGGGTACTTGGGAAAGGACATCCTTCAGTGCCCTACGTTTCCTTAATTTTAATTGCCCTTTCCGTACTTGTTGCCATTGAAACAACCTATTCCTACTTTTCGAAAAGAAAAAGAAGGATTGAAGATTAGCAGCAGAATCTCGAAAGTGAAAAATTTAGTCTGGGCACAATTCCTATCCAATCTCAGCAACAAGAATTTTCCAAGAATGGAATTAAAAATGACATTGAAAGATAAAATAGCGTGCTTCTTCTGTCTGATTATCGTTGATTGACGAAAAGTGAATCGTTCTCAAAAAAAAGATTCACCCCTAAAATCCATACATTGAGGCCTTTGTTCAACCAATCCAAAAAACATTGTAAAATACTTGCAAAATTATTTGGAGTGTAAGGATAATCCTACTACTTTTGCACCCGCTTTCCAAACGAAGGAAACCCATAGCGATGCGGGTTTATAAGTGGAGAGCAAATGAAAGCGTTCTTTGAAAAAATTTAGATAGTAGTACAAGAAAGAGATTTTACAGGGTAAAATCGAACCGTCAATGAAAGAATTGAAGGATATGCATCCTAGCACAGAGATACAAACAAAAACAAAATTAC
>Ga0209724_1000278_pt1 | contig 52136 bp, 45 predicted proteins | sample grotaG_FD_184143 | JGI IMG/M metagenome (GOLD analysis project Ga0209724, IMG submission 184143) | Glacier valley bacterial and archeal communities from Borup Fiord, Nunavut, Canada, to study Microbial Dark Matter (Phase II) -... | ecosystem: Environmental > Aquatic > Freshwater > Ice > Glacier ... | reverse complement strand
CATCGTTCGCGCCGGGTCGCTCGCACAACGCGTCAGTCGCGCGAGGTAGTCCTTCCACCGCTCGATCGTCGCGGCTCCGCGACCGAAGAAGAAGCGGCGTCCCGCGACCGTCTGTGCGCCGAACAGGTGATCGAGGCCGCGGAACAGTTCGCGCCCGCCGAGCGCCGATCCTTCCACGACGTAGAGCGCACCCACGCACCGGGGATCGCCCTGCAGTCGGGGCAGGACGCTGCACGACGCGGCGGAGTTCAACGCGTGCGCATCGACCCCGAGGACCGCGAGATCGTCCGCGAGCCACGCGCTGCGTTCGGGTTCGAGATCGGCAGCGCTTTCGAACGGATGATGGAATCCGTGGAGTCGCAGCAGCAGGCGACGATAGGCGTCGAGCGTGCAGGTGCCGTCCTGGATCGATGCGAATCCGGCATGCCGGTGCAGGCGCTGATGCACGTCGCGGGTCGTGTGCCGCAACAGGGCATGGACCGGCATCGAAGTTTCGCGCTGCGCGGATGCCTCGGCAACAGACTGCGGGCCAGCTGGCATCGATCGTTTCTGTGACGGGTGAAGCCCGAACGGGGTCGAGACTTCACGTCTGCCGGGTTGTCGATGTTCCGAGGTGCTACCAGCTCACTGACGTTCGAGTCTGGGCGACGATCGCTTCACGCGTCGCGCAGTATGCATCACGCCGAACAATCGTCACCTGCTGCGCGCATCCGCAGGAGTGGCGCGTGCAGCAAGACGGGACCCCGGGGCGCTCAATAGCGCGGCAACGTCAGCGTCGCGACCGCGCCGCCGTCCGGATGGTTGGCCAGCACGATGCTGCCGCGATGCAGGTTGGCGATCTCCTTGACGAACGCGAGGCCGAGGCCGGTGCTCTTCTTCTGCGTGCGCGGCCGCTGCAGCGAGTAGACCTTCTCGAAGACCTTGTGGCCCGCGTAGTCGGGGATGCCGGGGCCGTGGTCGCGCACGCGGTAGACGATGCGCGACCCGCGACCGTGTTCGTTCCCGTCGAGGCTCAGTTCGACCACCGCGCCATCGGGCGAGAAGTCGATCGCGTTGTCGATCAGGTTCGCCAGCGCACGACGCAGCAGGAAGGCATCGCCCTCGATCTCCGGCTTCCTGCCGATCGTCTCGCGCGTTTGCATGACCCGGAAGCGCACCTGCACGCCGCGCCCGCCGCCGGCGGCCGTCGACACGACGTCCTCGCCGAGCGCCACCGCGTCGATCGCGTCGACCTCGGCGAGCCGGTGGCGCTGCTCGAGCACCGCGAGTTCGAGCATGCGATCGGCCAGCTCGCGGATGCGGTCGGTCTCGCGGGCGATGTTGCCGAGGAAGCGCCGGCGCTGGTCCTCGGGCATCGGCTCTTCCAGCAGTTCGGCCGCGCCCTGGATCGCCGACAGCGGACTCTTGAGCTCGTGGGTCAGCGTCTGCACGTAGTCCTCGACGTAGCTGCGGCCGGCGACCGCGTCGCGCATGTCGCGGTAGGCCTCGCGCAGCGCGCGCGGGGTGCGGCGGACCTGGCGGACGAAGCGGCCGAGCGAGCCGGCGCGCCGGTCGCGGGTCATCGCCCGCGCGGCGTCGCCGACCAGCCCGAACGGCCGCACCAGCCAGATCGACAGGATGAACGCAAAGACCAGCACCGCGAACGCGGAGCCGATGCCGACCAGCAGGATCTTGCGGCGCGCGGCCTCGACGAACTGGCCGAAGCTCTGCGTCGGCTTGCCCGCCGTGAGCACGCCGACGATGCCGTCGCCGTCGTGGATCGGGGCGCCGACGTACATCACCGCGGTGCCGGTGTCGCCGGCGACGTCGGGCGTGGTGCGCGCGCCGTAGAAGCCCGCGAGCGTCAGCGCCACGTCGCGCCAGCCGGAGTAGTCCTGGCCGGCCGCGCGGCCGGTCGAGTCGTACAGCACGCGGCCGTTGCGGTCGACGACGTAGACGCGCAGCTCGACGCGGTTCTTCACGAAGCCGAACACCTGCGCGTCGAACTCGCGGGCGTAGGCGGCCTTCATGGTCGCGTTCAGCGCATCGGTGTCGATCACGCCACCCTGGACGTCGCGCTCGACGAATGCCGCGAGGACCTGCGCGGTCTCGACCAGCGCCTCCTCGGTCGCCTCGCGATAGCGCGGGTCGAGGTCGAGCACGATCCGGTACAGCAGGAACGCGATGCCGAGCACGTAGACCAGCAGGATGCCGACGAAGATGCGGTTACGGCGACTCATGGTGGATCGACCATCGAACCCTCTCGATCGGTACGTCCCCTCCCCCACTGGGGGAGGGACAGGGAGGGGGCGAGCGAAGCGAGCGTCGGTGCCGGCTTCAAGCCCATCGCTCGCCTTCGGCGAACCCCCTCCCCAACCCTCCCCCGGAGGGGGAGGGAGACGTCGTGAGGAGAGAGGGGCTCATGCACCACCCACCGGCAGGTCCTCCGCCAGCGCATACCCCGTCCCGCGATGCGTGACGATCGCCTCCACCTGCGGCGCCACCGCCTTCAGCTTCGCCCGCAACGTCTTCACGTGCGCGTCGACCGTGCGGTCGTAGCTGTCGCGGTCGCCAGCCCACACCTTGTCGAGCAGCTCGTCGCGCGTGAAGACCCGCCCCGGCCGCGCGATCAGCGTCGCGAGGATGCCGTACTCGTAACGCGACAGGTCGAGCGCGCGGCCGTAGAAGCGGATGCGGCGCCGCTCGGCATCGAGGTCGAACGGCAGGACCTGCGGCGACTGCACGTCCGCCGCCGCCACCGTCCGCTGCGACCGCCGCAGCACCGTGCGCACCCGCGCGACCAGCTCGCGCGGGCTGAACGGCTTGACGATGTAGTCGTCGGCGCCGAGCTCGAGCCCGACCACGCGATCGATCTCGTCGCTGCGCGCCGTCAGGAACACGGCCGGCGTCTCGCGGATCCGCTGCAGCTGCTTGAACAGGTCGAAGCCGTTCACGTCGGGCAGGCCGACGTCGAGGATCGCGAGCGCGACCGGCTGCTCGCGCAGCGCCGCGAGCGCGGCGTCGCCGGTCGCGCACCACACGGGCTCGAAGCCGTCGCTGGACAGCGCGTAACGGATGGTGTCGGCGATGCCGGGTTCGTCTTCGACGACGAGGATGCGGGGCTTCATCGGGGAGGTCGGATGGGGCGCGGGAGGAAGGAAGCGGTCTGCCGCGCCATTATCGGGCCTGCCGTTCGGTCGATCCCGGCGACCGTTCACGAACCGCGGCGACCGGTCGTCGCATCCGGGTTTCGGCGGTCGACGCGCGCGGCGATCGTTTGGAAACCGCGACCTTCGCGTCGCGCCCTTCCCTTCCCGGACCCGGAGCCCACATGATCCTCGACATCCTCGACCACACCCCCGCCTGGGTCTTCCTGATCTTCGTCGCGCTCGTCGCGCTCGGCGCGCGTCGTGTCCGCGCCAACCGCATCGGCGTCCGTCAGCTGCTCATCCTGCCCGCCACGATGACCGGCTTCTCGCTGTTCGGACTGACCCAGTCGTTCGGCATCGGCCTCGTCCCGTTGGCCGCGTGGAGCCTGGTGTTCTCCGCGATGCTCGCCTTCGCCGCGATCTGGCCGACGAATCCCGCCGTGCAATACTCGCCGGCGACCCGCAGCATCCATATCCCGGGCAGCTGGCTGCCGCTGGCGCTGATGATGACGATCTTCCTCCTGCGTTACGCAGTGGCCGTGGTGCTCGCGATGCATCCCGCGTTGCATGGCAACGCGCCGTTCGTGGCGTGCATCGCGGCGCTCTACGGACTGTCCTCCGGCAGCTTCGGCGCACGGGCCGTGCTGACCTGGCGCGCCGCCTTCGCCGTCCGCCCCGCCGCCCCGACCTTCGCCGCCGCATGAACACCGTCGACGCGGCCCGCCCCGAAGTCTGCGCAACGCCCGCGCCCGCCCCGATGACCTGGGTGCGGATCGGCCTGCGCGTGATGCTGTTCAGCGGCGTCATCGGGCTGCTGCTCGGCGGCATGGACTCTTCGCGCAATGCGCTGGTCCAGAACCTGGTCTACTCGGAGTGCATCGGCCTCGCGATCTACGGCGTCTACGCGATCCTGCGCATCTGGATCATGCCGCGCCGGCGTCCGACGGCGGTCCTCGACTTCGTCGTGCGCGGCCTCGTCGCGGTGCCGGTCGGCTTCGTTGTCGGTCTCAACGGGGCCGGCTGGCTGCTGGGCAACCCGACCGGTCTCGCGGCCATCGCCCGGACCGGCAATCTGTCGATCCCGGTCACGATCGTCGCCAGCCTGTGCCTGATGTACTACTTCTGGTCGAGCAATCGCATCGCCGATGCGGCAGCCGCCCATGCCGACGCCGAGCGCACGATGGCCGAGGCGAAGCTCAAGCTGCTGCAGGCGCAGATCGAGCCGCACATGCTGTTCAACACGCTGGCCAACCTGCGCACGCTGGTCGACGTGGATCCGCAGCGGGCGCAGGCGATGATCGACCAGCTGATCGTCTACCTGCGCGGCACGCTCGCCGCGTCGCGCAGCACGACCACCCCGCTCGAGGCCGAGTTCGCGCAACTCGGCGCCTACCTCGCGCTGATGCAGGTCCGCATGGCGCACCGGCTGGCCTTCACGCTCGACCTGCCCGATGCGCTGCGCACCGCCGCCGTGCCGCCGATGCTGCTGCAGCCGCTGGTGGAGAACGCGATCAAGCACGGGCTCGAGCCGAAGATCGAGGGCGGTTCGATCTACGTGTCGGCGGCGTCGGCGAACGGGCGGCTGACGATCGACGTCAGCGACGACGGCAGCGGACTCGACGATCATCCCGCCGATCCGGGCTACGGCCTCGAGCATGTGCGCGAACGCCTGCGCACGCTCTACGGCGACGCGGCCTCGCTGTCGATCAGCGCCCGTCCCGACGGCGGAGTGCGTGCGGTGGTCGAACTGCCTCGCGAGGGGACGCCATGACCCGCGCACCCACCGCACTGGTCGCCGAGGACGAGCCGCTGCTCGCAGCCGAGGTCAAGAAGCTGCTGCGCCAGGCCTGGCCGGAACTGGAGATCGTTGCGGAAGCAACGGACGGCGTCGGCGCGACGGCGATGGCGCTCGACGCGACGCCGGACATCCTGTTCCTCGACATCAAGATGCCGGGACGCACGGGCCTCGCGGTCGCGGAGGCCGTGATCGACGACTGGCCCGACGGACGCCCGACGCCGCTGATCGTGTTCATCACGGCCTACGACGAATACGCGCTCGCCGCGTTCGAGCATCAGGCGGTCGACTACGTGCTCAAGCCGGCCACCGCCGAGCGCATGGCGCGCACCGTCGCGCGGCTGCGCGAGCGGCTCGCCGAGCGCACGCCGCGGCCGGCCGACGGCGACCTCGCGCGGCTGCTGCAGAACCTGCAGAAGCTGGTGCCGGCCGTGGCGACCGCCCAGCCGGAAGGCTTCCTCGACGCGATCCACGTCGGCGTCGGCAACAACGTGCGCGTCGTGCAGGTCGCCGAGGTGCTGTTCTTCGAGGCGACCGACAAGTACGTCGGTGTGCACACGCGCGAAGGCGAGGGATTGATCCGCCTGAGCATGCGCGACCTGCTCGCGCGCCTCGATCCGGCCGCGTTCATCCAGGTCCACCGCGGAACCGTCGTGGCGCGGTCGCAGATCGTGATGGCGACCCGTGACGAGGCGGGCCGGATGGCGCTGAAGCTGCGCGACAGTGCGCGGGTCCTCGGCGTCAGCCGCGCGTTCGCGCATCACTTCCGCGCGATGTAGCGAGCAGCATGCGACAGGGAACGGACGCGGCATCGAGCGCGACGCCGTCGGCCATGGCGACGACCAGTCCGGGAACAGGCGGGACAGGCCCGACGAGGCACGCGGCGACCTTCCCGACGCGTCGTCGCGCATCATGGGTTCCGCCATCGGTGCATAGGCTGGTCGAACGGCGCGGGACGAATTCGGCACCGATCGCCCGACGGCCGCGAAGAAAGACGAGGCGAGGCACGTTACCATTCCCGCTGGGAGTCTTGAGGAGTCACGCAGATGGCGTTGCAGATCGGTGTACCGAAGGAAACGGCCGCGGGCGAGAAACGGGTGGCCACCGTACCCGACGTGGTGGAGAAGCTCGTCAAGCTGGGATTCTCCGTCGCCGTGGAAAGCGGCGCCGGCGACGCGGCGAACTTCGCGGACGACACGTATCGCGCGGCGGGTGCCGAGGTGGTGCCGACGGCGTCCGGGATCTGGTCCGGGTCCGACATCGTCTTCAAGGTCCGCGCACCGAGCGCGGACGAAGTGGCGCTGCTGCGCGAAGGGGGCACGCTGATCGGCTTCATCTGGCCGGCGCAGAACCCCGAGCTGATGCAGCAGCTCGCGGCCCGCAAGGCCACCGTACTGGCCATCGACGCCTTGCCACGGCAGCTGTCGCGCGCGCAGAAGATGGACGCGCTGACTTCCATGGCCGGCATCAGCGGCTACCGCGCCGTCATCGAGGCCGCCAATGCCTTCGGCCGCTTCTTCAACGGCCAGATCACCGCGGCGGGCAAGATCCCGCCGGCCAAGGTCTTCGTCGCTGGCGCCGGCGTGGCCGGCCTGGCTGCCATCGGCACGGCCGCCAACCTGGGCGCGATCGTGCGGGCCAACGACACGCGCGCCGAGGTGGCCGACCAGGTGGTCTCGCTGGGCGGCGAGTTCGTCAAGGTCGACTACGAGGAGGAAGGCGCCGGCGGCGGCGGGTACGCGAAGGTCATGAGCGAAGGCTTCCTGGCGGCGCAGCGCGCGATGTACGCCGAGCAGGCCAGGGACGCCGACATCATCATCACGACGGCCTTGATTCCCGGCAAGCCGGCGCCCAAGCTGATCACCGCGGAGATGGTGCAGAGCATGAAGCCCGGCAGCGTGATCGTCGACATGGCGGCCGAACAGGGCGGCAACTGCGAGCTCACCGTGCCCGACCAGGCCGTCGTGAGGCACGGCGTGACCATCGTCGGCTATACCGACCTGGTCAGCCGCCTGGCGAAGCAGTCGAGCACCCTGTACGCGACCAACCTGTTCCGGGTGGCCGAGGAGCTGTGCAAGACCAAGGACGGCGTGATCGACGTCAACATGGACGACGACGCCATCCGCGGCCTCACGGTCATCAAGGACGGCGACATCACCTGGCCCGCGCCGCCGCTGAAGCTGCCCGCGCCGAAGCCGAAGCCCAGTGCCGCCCCGGTCACGGCACCCAAGGGCCACGGCCACGGCGCGAGCGATCCGATGTCGGTCAAGTCGCTGATCATCGTGTTCGGCGTCGGTGCCCTGCTGTTCCTGCTGATCGGCCTGTTCGCACCGGCGACCTTCCTGTCGCACTTCACGGTGTTCGTGCTGGCCTGCTTCATCGGCTACATGGTGGTCTGGAACGTCACCCCGTCGCTGCACACGCCGCTGATGAGCGTGACCAATGCCATCTCGTCGATCATCGCGATCGGGGCCCTGGTGCAGGTGGCACCGCCGTTGACGGATGGAGTGACCGATCGACCCAACACACTGATCCTGGGTCTTGCCGTCTTCGGGCTCGCGCTCACCGCTGTCAACATGTTCGGCGGCTTCGCAGTCACGCGTCGCATGCTGGCGATGTTCCGCAAGTAGAAAAAAACCATGACCTCGAGCCTCGCCTCCGTCGCGTACATCGCAGCGACCATCCTCTTCATCCTCAGCCTGGGCGGTCTCGCCAACCCCGAGACCGCGCGCCGGGGCAACCTGTTCGGCATGATCGGCATGGCCATCGCCGTGCTGGCCACCATCCTCGGTCCGCGCGTCACGGCGGCCGGCATTCCGTGGATCGTCGGCGCGCTCGCCGTCGGCGGCGGCATCGGCCTCTTCGCGGCGAAGAAGGTGCAGATGACGCAGATGCCCGAGCTCGTCGCGCTGATGCACAGCCTGGTCGGCCTGGCGGCCTGCCTGGTGGGCTTCGCGAGCTACGTGGACACGTCCACCGTGTTCGGCACCGAGGCCGAGAAGGCGATCCACGAAGTCGAGATCTACATCGGCATCTTCATCGGCGCCGTCACCTTCTCGGGATCGCTGATCGCCTTCGGCAAGCTGTCCGGCAAGATCGGCGGCAAGCCGCTGCTGCTGCCCGGGCGGCATCTGCTCAACCTGGCGGGACTGTTGCTGGTGATCTGGTTCGGGCGCCAGTTCCTGCACGCGCCCGACATCCAGGCCGGCATGACGCCGCTGCTGATCATGACCGTGATCGCGCTGCTGTTCGGCGCGCATCTCGTGATGGCCATCGGTGGCGCCGACATGCCGGTCGTCGTCTCGATGCTCAACAGCTACTCGGGCTGGGCGGCGGCGGCGACGGGCTTCATGCTCAGCAACGACCTGCTGATCGTGGTGGGAGCGCTCGTCGGCTCGTCCGGCGCGATCCTGTCGTACATCATGTGCCGGGCGATGAACCGCAACTTCTTCAGCGTCATCGCCGGCGGCTTCGGTGGCGGTGCGCCCGCGGCCAAGAGCGGCGGTGCGGCCGAGCCGGCCGGCGAGGTGACGCCGATCGGCGCGGCGGAAACCGCCGAGATGCTGCGCGACGCGAAGAGCGTGGTCATCGTGCCCGGCTACGGCATGGCGGTGGCGCAGGCGCAGCACGTGGTCTACGAGATCACGAAGCTGCTGCGCGACAAGGGCGTCAACGTGCGCTTCGGGATCCACCCGGTGGCCGGTCGCATGCCCGGCCACATGAACGTGCTGCTCGCCGAGGCCAAGGTGCCCTACGACATCGTGCTGGAGATGGACGAGATCAACGCGGACTTCCCCGACACCGACGTGGCGATGGTCATCGGCGCCAACGACATCGTCAATCCGGCCGCGCAGGAGGACCCGACCAGCCCCATCGCCGGCATGCCGGTGCTGGAAGTCTGGAAGGCCAGGACCTCCATCGTCATGAAGCGGAGCATGGCCTCCGGTTACGCCGGGGTCGACAACCCGCTCTTCTACAAGGACAACAATCGCATGCTCTTCGGCGACGCGAAGAAAATGCTCGAAGAGGTCCTCACCGCGCTGCGGGCCTGAGGAAAACGACCGCGGGGCGGGCGGGCCCCGAACGTACTGATTCGTCGAGAGACTCGGCCCATCGGAGGAAGCGCCCTCCCCGCCCGGTAAAATGCGCTGATGCGGGAACTCTGGAAACCCAACGTCACCGTCGCCGCCGTCATCGAAGGCCGGGGTGAGCACGCCGGTCGCTACCTGATGGTCGAGGAAGAGACCCGCGACGGGCTGCGCATCAACCAGCCCGCCGGACATCTCGATCCGCACGAGAGCCTGATCGACGCGGCAGTGCGCGAGACCCTCGAGGAGACGGCGCACGAATTCACGCCCGACGGCCTGCTGGGGATCTACCTGTCGCAGGCGATGAAGACGCTGCGCGACGAGCCGCTCGAGCCGATCACCTACTTGCGCTTCACGTTCGTCGGGACCGTTGGCGAGGCCATCGAAGGAATCGCGCTCGACGACGGGATCGTGCGGACGCTATGGATGTCGCTCGATGAGCTGCGCGCGACGCGTGCCCGGCATCGAAGCCCGATGGTCATGCGCTGCGCGGAGGATCACGCAGAAGGCAAGCCGCTCGTGCCGCTGTCGGTCCTGTACACCGACACGTCGGCGCTCGGCGCGCTGCTCGTATGAGTGCAGCCACAGACCGTCGCATCGTCGTCGGCCTGTCGGGCGGCGTGGACTCGGCCGTCTCGGCCTGGCTGCTCAAGGAGCAGGGCTACGACGTCGTCGGCCTGTTCATGAAGAACTGGGAAGACGACGACGACGACGAATACTGCTCGACGCGCGAGGACCTGATCGACGCGACGTCGGTCGCCGACGTGATCGGCATCGAGATGGAGGCCGTCAATTTCTCGGCCGAATACAAGGACCGCGTCTTCGCGACCTTCCTCGCCGAGTACCAGGCGGGACGCACGCCGAATCCCGACGTGCTGTGCAACGCCGAGATCAAGTTCAAGGCCTTCCTCGATCACGCGATGCGCCTCGGCGCGGACGGGATCGCGACCGGCCACTACGCGCGGATCACCCGCGATGCCGACGGGCTGGTGCAATTGCTGAAGGCGACCGACGCGACCAAGGACCAGAGCTACTTCCTGCACCGCCTGACACAGGCGCAACTGGCGCGCGCCGTGTTCCCGCTCGGCGAGATGCGCAAGACCGACGTGCGTGCGCTGGCCGAACGCATCGGCCTGCCGAACGCGCGCAAGAAGGACTCGACCGGCATCTGCTTCATCGGCGAACGGCCGTTCCGGGAGTTCCTCAACCGTTACCTGCCGACGACGCCGGGACCGATCCGCACGCCCGACGGCAGCGCCCGCGGCCAGGTGATCGGCGAGCACGTCGGCCTCGCGTTCTACACGCTCGGGCAGCGCAAGGGCATCGGTATCGGCGGCGTGAAAAACGACGCGGAAGAAGAAGGCGCCTGGTTCGTCGCGCGAAAGGACATGGCGACCAACACGCTGTGGGCGGTGCGCGGCCACGATCACCCGTGGCTGCTGTCGCAGCACGTCGAGGTCGAGCAGGCGAGCTGGATCGCCGGGCATGCGCCCGCCGTCGAACGGCTGGCCGCCAAGACCCGCTATCGCCAGGCCGACGAAGCGTGCTCCCTCCGGGTGGACGGCGACCGCTTCACCCTCGCCTTCGATCACCCGCAGCGGGCCGTCACGCCGGGCCAGTCAGCGGTGCTCTACGACGGCGACGTGTGCCTGGGCGGCGGCATCATCGCGTCGGCGGTCATCGACGTCACGACGCCGGCGACCAACGCCACCACGACCTGACGTCACGCAGCTGCGGGCGCTGCCCCGGCCGCGACGCGCGCACGCCAAGCGGTGAGCAGCGCGCGCACCTCGTCGTCGGCGCCGGCCGGCAGCTTGCGGTACTCGGAGCAGTCGCTCTTGCGCGCCAGCAGTCGATGGTTGACCAGTTCGCGACGCAACGTCGCGTGGTCGCCGAACGCGTGGGCCGCGCGCAGGATCGCGTTGACCTCGCGTTCGGTGTACCGGCGCTTGGCCTCGAAACGCGTCCACAGCACCCACATCGCCATGCGCTGGATGGTGAACTTGGCGGGCCAGCGCACCAGGCGGCCGTCGGCATCGAACTGAATCAGCGCGCGGCGCGCGTTCTCCGACAGCGGCAGCGCCGCGCGTTCGCGCAGCGGCTCGGGTGGCGCGCTCTTGAGCGCCTGCAGGTTCCTGAACCCGGCGGCACGGGCGATCAGGTTCTGCAGCTCGACGTGGCCGGGTGGCGCGGCATCGGTGATCAGGCGGGCGCTGAGCGCGCGACCCAGGTGACGGGCGAAGGTCGACAGGTCACAGACAAGCAGGGGAGTGGCTTCACGGGGCATGGCGGAATCCTCGACGAAGGCAGCTGCTCGGGATGCATCGCGCACGCGTCGATGCCGGTGGTCGCCGACTTGCCGGGTCCGGGCCGCTGCCGCGAAGAGCGGGCAGGTCAACGAAGGACACGAAGGAACGTGGCAGGTTTAGCTCGCGCCGCAGTCTCGACTGCGGCACTCGGCAACGCCTGGGTGAACTGCCGACCAGTCCATCAGTGTACCGACGATCCGGCCATTCATCACGGCTCGCCGCGCGTTTGCGCCGCCCCTTCCCCGTCCCCGTCGAGCGAGGACGACAGGTATTGCGCGTGATGCACGGTCAGCGCCACCTTCAGACGTGCCGCGGACCCCGCCGGGGCCGGGCCGACGCGGAAACGACAGTCGAGCCGAACGACGCCGTCCTCGGCGAACAGGGCGGTCTTGCTGCCGTCGTCGCAGGTCAGCGGCTCGCCGTCGAGCGTCGCGTCGAGCCGGATGCGCGTGTCGTCGTGACTGCCGCCGAACTGCGCCACGAAGTGCATCGGCCGGCCGCGCATCGCCGGGTCGAGCGTGCACGCGACGTCCTGCGAGTCGGTCGGGACGGGCGTCGCGACGCACAGCGTCGGTGGCGCGGCGCGGGCCGGCATCGACGGCAGCACCGTCATCGTCGCGAGCGCGGCGCAGATCAGGGTGGCGAGTGGGTACGGGGTCCGGGGCATCGGAGGTCGGTGGGCGATGGTAACGCCCGAGACCGTACGCGAAGCACGATGACCGCCTGATGACGCGCGACGGGACGGTATCATCGCGTCGTCGGCCGGGCTTTCACCGGCCGGCTATCGCAGCCGATGCGCGGCAACGGCCCGCCCGCCCCGCACTCCTTCACGCCGAACCCGAGACCCATGGCCGCACCCGACATCGGCAAGCTCAAGATCGACCGTGGCACCCTCGCACCCAAACGACGGCGCCGCATCCGCTGGTGGTGGGTCGTCGTCGCGCTGATCGTCGTCGGCGTCGCCGTGATGGTCCTGATGCCGCGTCCGGTGGCGGTGCAGACCGCCTCGGTCGTGACCCGCTATCCGGCGCAGCAGGTGACGGTGCTGACCGCGTCCGGCTACGTGGTGGCCCAGCGCAAGGCCGCGGTGGCCACCAAGGGCACGGGCCGACTCGAGGAACTGAAAGTGCAGGAAGGCAGCCGCGTCAAGAAGGGCGACCTGCTCGCGCGCATCGATTCGCGGGATGTCGCCGCGCAGCTGCAGGCCGCGCAGGCCAACGTGGCGGTCGCCCGGGCGTCCATCGCGTCCGCCGAGGCCGACCAGCGCAACTCCGTCATCGAACTCAAGCGCAGCCGCGACCTGGTGTCGCAGAACTTCGTGTCCGCGTCGGCGCTCGACGCCGCGGTCGCGCGCAACGATCGTGCCGCGGCCGCCACCAACAACGCGCGGGCCGGACTGCAGGCGGCGATCGCCAACGCCAACAACGCGAAGGTGGCGGTCGACTTCACCGAGATTCGCGCGCCGTTCGACGGCGTGGTGGTGACCAAGAGCGCGAACGTGGGCGACATCGTCACGCCGTTCTCGTCGGCCGTCGACTCGAAGGGTGCCGTGGTCAACATGGCCGACCTGTCGACGCTCGAGGTCGAGGCCGACGTGTCCGAGTCCAGCCTGTCGAAGATCACCATCGGCCAGCCGTGCGAGATCCTGCTCGACGCGCTGCCCGACGCGCGCTTCTCCGGCACGGTGAGCCGCCAGGTGCCGACCGTGGACCGCGCCAAGGCGACGGTGACGACCAAGGTCCGATTCGACAAGCTCGACGACCGGATCCTGCCCGACATGAGCGCGAAGGTGAGCTTCCTGTCGGCCAAGGTGGACCAGGCGGCCAACAAACCGACCATCGCGGTGTCCAGCGATGCCGTCGTCACGCGCGACGGCAAGCCCACGGTGTTCCGGCTGAAGACCGAGGGCGACAGGACCATCGCCGAGGCGGTCGTCGTCACCACGGGCGCGACCTATCCCGATGCGATCGAGGTCACGTCGGGCAACCTCAAGTCGGGCGAGAAGCTGATCGTCAAGCCGGGCGACAAGATCGGCAACGGGACGTCCGTCGCGTTGACCGCCAAGTGACGACGGACGCGACGCAGGACCCGCAGGCGGTGCCGCTGGTCGCGATCCGCGACCTGCAGAAGGTCTATATCCGCGGCGAGCAGGCGGTGCCGGTGCTGCTCGGCCTCGACCTCGACATCCCGCGCGGCGACTTCGTGGCGCTGATGGGCCCGTCGGGCTCGGGAAAGAGCACGCTTCTGAACCTCATCGCAGGGATCGACAAGCCGACCGGCGGCAGCATCGTCGTCGACGGCGTCGACATCGCGCACCTCGGCGACGCGGATCTCGCTGCCTGGCGCGCGACGAACGTCGGCTTCATCTTCCAGTTCTATAACCTGATGCCGGTGCTGAACGCCTTCGAGAACATCGAGCTGCCGCTGCTGCTGACGGGCCTGTCGCGGCGCGACCGCAAGGATCACGTGGAGGCGGCACTCGAGATGGTCGGGCTGTCGGACCGCGCCGACCACTATCCGAACGAGCTGTCGGGCGGCCAGCAGCAGCGCGTCGCGATCGCACGCGCGCTGATCGCCGATCCGACGCTGATCGTCGCCGACGAGCCGACCGGCGACCTCGACCGCCACACCGGCGAGGAGATCCTCAACCTGATGGACCAGCTCAACAGCGAACTGGGCAAGACGATCGTGATGGTCACGCACGATCCGCGCGCCGCGGGCCGCGCGCGGCGCATGGTGCATCTCGAGAAGGGCCTGCTGGTCAGCGACGCGGAGTACCAGGCCGAACTGCAGGCGTCGCTGCACGCGGCGCATTGAAGGAAGACTGCGGATGAAGCAGACCATCGCCGCCCTCGCGCTCGTCGTGCGCGACTACGACGAAGCCATCGCCTGGTACACCGCCGTGCTCGGCCTCGAGCTGCTCGAGGATACGGACATGGGCGGCGGCAAGCGCTGGGTCCGCATCGCACCGCGCGGATCCACCGGCACCGTGCTGCTGCTGGCGCTCGCAAAGAGCGAGGAGCAGAAGGTCGCGGTCGGCCAGCAGGGCGGCGGGCGGGTGTTCCTGTTCCTGCACACCGACGATTTCGACGGCGACTACGCGGGGATGAAGGCGCGGGGGGTGAAGTTCCTGGAGGAGCCGCGTAGCGAGGTGTACGGCAAGGTCGTGGTGTTCGAGGATCTGTATGGCAACAAGTGGGATTTCATTGAACCGCGTGGCTGATCCGCACGCCCCCTCCCTGTTCCTCCCCCTTCGGGGGAGGAACAGGGAGGGGGCGAGCCGAAGGCGAGCGACGGTCGTCGATCGAGCACCGACGCTCGCTTCGCTCGCCCCCTCCCCGACCCTCCCCCCGGGGGGGAGGGAGTAAGTCTCCCGCGGCCATGTCCTTCGTCCTCAAGCTCCTCACCCGCAACGCGATGCGCCAGAAGCTGCGCATCAGCCTGACCATGGTCGGGCTCGTCGTCGCGATCTGCGCGTTCGGGCTGCTGCGGACCATCGTCGACGCCTGGTACGCCGGCGTCGAGGGCACGTCTTCGATCCGTCTCGTCACGCGCAACTCGATCTCGCTGGTGTTCCCGCTGCCGCTCAACTACGCGCAGCGCATGCGCCAGGTCGAAGGCGTCAACGGCGTGTCTTGGGGCAACTGGTTCGGCGGCGTCTACATCAACGAACGCAACTTCTTCCCGCAGTTCGCCGTCGACGCCGCGAGCTACCTCGAGATGTATCCCGAGTACGTGGTGAAACCAGCGGAACTGAAGGCCTTCCTGGCCGATCGCCAGGGCGTCGTGGTGGGACGCAAGCTCGCCGACCAGTACGGCTGGAAACTCGGCGACCAGGTCCCGTTGCGCGGCACCATCTATCCCGGCACCTGGTCCTTCACCGTCCGCGCGATCTACGACGGCGCCGAGGCCAAGACCGACGAATCGCAGTTCCTCTTCCACTGGGCCTACCTCAACGAGACGACCAAGAAACGCTACGGCCGCAAGGGCGACCAGGTCGGCTTCTACATCGAGCGACTGGCCAATCCCAACGACGCGGCGCCGGTGTCGAAGCAACTCGACAGCCTGTTCGCCAACTCGCTCGCCGAGACGCTCACCGAGACCGAGAAGGCCTTCCAGCTCGGCTTCATCTCGATGACGGAACTGATCCTGGTCGCGATCCAGGCCGTGTCGTTCGTCGTCATCCTGATCATCATGGCGGTGATGGCCAACACCATCGCGATGACCGCACGCGAGCGCACGTCCGAGTACGCGACGCTCAAGGCGCTCGGCTTCAGTCCCGGCTTCATCGGCTGGCTGATCGTCGGCGAGTCGCTGTTCATCGCGCTGGTGGGCGGGGCGGTCGCGGTCGCGGTGACCTTCCCGATCGCCAACGCGTTCGGCAAGACGATGGGCACGCTCTTCCCGATCTTCTTCGTGTCCCGCGAGACGGTACTGCTGCAGTTCGCGGCGGCCGCCATCATCGGTCTCGTCGCCGCCGCGTGGCCGGCCTGGAGCGCAGGCCGGATCCGCATCGTCGACGGCCTGCGCCACGTCGCGTGACGCCAGGTCCGACATGAAGGCCATCCCGTTCGTCTACATCGCGCGCAACGTCTACGCGCGCAAGGTGACCACGCTGCTGACGGCGAGCGGCATGGCGCTCGTGGTGTTCGTCTTCGCCAGCGTGCTGATGATGACCGAGGGCATCCGCGCGACCCTGGTCGCGACCGGCCAGCCCGACAACGTGATGGTGATCCGCAAGTCATCGGCCTCCGAGGTGCAGAGCGGCGTGGGCCGCGACCAGGCGCAGGTGATCGACAGCAGCCCCGAGATCGCGACCGACGGCGACGGCGCGAAGCTGATCTCGAAGGAGCCGGTCGCCGTGATCAACATGCCCAAGCGCAAGAGCGACCCCAACGCGCCCGACAAGCCCGCCAACATCGTGGTGCGCGGCACGACCGACGCCGGATTGCAGATGCGGCCGCAGGTGCACATCGTCGAAGGCCGCATGTTCCAGCCCGGCACGTCCGAGATCATCGCCGGCCGCGCCATCTCGCGCGGCTTCGCGGGTGCGGGCCTAGGCGAGAGCCTGCGCTTCGCGCAACGGCAGTGGACCGTGGTCGGAATCTTCGACGGCGGCGGCAGCGCGTTCGACTCCGAGGTGTGGGGCGATGCCGAACAGCTGATGCAGGGCTTTCGCCGGCAGTCGTTCTCGTCGGTGATCTTCCGGCTCGCCGATCCCGGGCAGTTCGACGCCGTGAAGGCGCGGCTCGAAGGCGACCCGCGGCTGACGATCGAGGCCAAGCCCGAGAAGCAGTTCTACGCGGAGCAGTCCGAAGGGCTCGCGAAGTTCATCGGCTACCTGGGCACGACGCTGTCGGTGATCTTCTCGATCGGCGCGATCGTCGGCGCGATGATCACGATGTACGCGAGCGTGGCCGCGCGTACCGGCGAGATCGGCACGCTGCGCGCGCTGGGGTTTCCCCGTTCGTCGATCCTGATCGCGTTCCTCGTCGAGGCCCTGGTGCTCGGGCTGGTCGGCGGCGTGGTCGGCCTCGCGGCGGCTTCCGCGATGCAGGCGGTGAGCCTGTCGACGACCAACTTCCAGACCTTCTCGGAACTGACCTTCCGCTTTCGCATCACCGGCACGATCGTCTTGGAGGTGATGTTCTTCGCGCTCTTCATGGGCTTCGTCGGCGGCTTCCTGCCGGCGTTCCGTGCGGCGCGGATGAAGATCGTCGACGCGCTGCGCGCGGCGTAACGGTCCGCCGCCGGAAACGACTCAGCAGCAACGACCGGCGCCGCAGGCATCGGCGATCGAACAAAGGGGAAGGAATCGATGAGCCAGTCCCGCTTCTTCACGTTCGCGGCGATCTCCGCGCTCTTCGCCGCAGCGGTGCTGGCCACGATGTGGTCGGCGTGGTTCTGGCCGTTCGCGGTCGCGTCCGGCGTGCTGACCATCGTTGGCCTCGTCGATCTCTCGCAGACGAAGCATTCGATCCGCCGCAACTACCCGGTGATCGGCCACTTCCGCTTCCTGATCGAGGCGATCCGGCCGGAGCTGCGGCAATACCTTTTCGAGGACGACACGGTCGCGACGCCCTTCTCGCGCAGCCAGCGGTCGATCGTCTACCAGCGGGCGAAGCTGGAACTCGACAAGCGCCCGTTCGGCACGCAGCTCGACGTCTACGCGGTGGGCTACGAGTGGATCAACCACTCGATCGCCCCGGCGCCGGTCCAGCATCACGACTTCCGCGTCCACGTCGGCCGCGTCGCGCGCGAGGGCGAACCCGACGGCTTCGCGGCCAAGCCGAACGTCATCAAGCCCTACTCGTTGTCCGTGTTCAACATCTCGGCGATGAGCTTCGGCGCGCTGTCGGCCAACGCGATCCGCGCGCTCAACCAGGGCGCGAAACTGGGCGGCTTCGCGCACGACACCGGCGAGGGATCGATCTCGCGCTACCACCGCGAGTTCGGCGGCGACCTGATCTGGGAGATCGGCTCGGGCTACTTCGGCTGCCGCAACGACGACGGCTCGTTTTCGGAGGAGAAGTTCGTTGCCAACGCAACGATCGACCAGGTGAAGATGATCGAGGTCAAGCTATCGCAGGGTGCGAAGCCGGGCCACGGCGGCGTGCTGCCGGGTGCGAAGGTCTCGATCGAGATCGCCGAGGCGCGCGGCGTGCCGCAAGGCGTCGACTGCGTGTCGCCGGCGCGCCATCCGGCCTTCTCGACGCCGATCGAACTGATGCAGTTCGTCGACCGGCTGCGCAGGCTGTCGGGCGGCAAGCCGACCGGCTTCAAGCTGTGCATCGGCCACCCGTGGGAATTCTTCGGCATCGCCAAGGCGATGGTCGAGACCGGCATCACGCCGGACTTCATCGTCGTCGACGGCGGCGAAGGCGGGACCGGGGCGGCGCCGGTCGAATTCACCGACCACGTGGGCGCGCCGCTGCTCGAAGGGCTGCAGCTGGTCCACAACACGCTGGTGGGCCTGAACCTGCGCGACCAGGTCCGCATCGGCGCGTCGGGGCGTATCGTGACGGCCTTCGACATCGTGCGGACCATGGCGCTCGGCGCCGACTGGTGCAACTCGGCGCGCGGCTTCATGTTCGCGCTCGGCTGCATCCAGTCGCTGTCGTGTCATACGGACCGCTGTCCGAGCGGCGTCGCGACGCAGGACCCGATCCGCCAGCGCGCGCTGGTCGTGCCCGACAAGTCGACGCGGGTCCGCCAGTTCCACGACGAGACGCTCAAGGCACTGGCCGAACTGGTCGCGGCTGCAGGACTGACGCACCCGATCGAACTGGGACCGCAGCACATCGTGCGGCGCGTCGCGCAAAACGAAGTGCGCCTGCTGTCGATGGTCGCGCAGTTCATCCGACCCGGCAGCCTCGCGGAAGGCCGCTACGAGCACAAGGTGTTCGAGATCTTCTGGCCGATGGCCCGGGCCGACAGCTTCTCGCCGGTGGTCTGACCCGCGTCAGAAGAGACCGGCCCGCGCGGCGGAATCCAGCACGGCGATCGACAGCGTTCCCAGTTGCACGTCGAGGTCCTTCGACGGCGGTGCCGCGCGCGTGGCGGTCCACAGCAGACGGCCCGATCCAGCCTCGGTGATGCGTCCGTTGGCGGAGAAGCCGGTCACGACGCGTCCCTCGCCCACGGGAGTCGACACGCCGAGACCGCCGCCGACCGCGCTTCTACCTCCCAGCCCGAAGCCGCCGATACCGATCGACACCGAAGGCCGATCGTCCGCGGTGGCGACCGGCGTGAGCGCGACGACCAGGACGGCGCGGGCGCCGGCCGAACGCGCCGCCGGCACCAGCTGCTGGTCCAGCGGCTGGTCGCGCAGCAGCACCGTTCCCGGCGGGACAGCGACCGGCCGCGCGCCGCGCGCGGTGACCTCGGCCGCCAGTTGATCCTGGCAGACGTTCCGCACGGCGACGTCGGGCGCTTCGCAGGCGACGAGCACCGCGGCGCCGCGCAGCGAAGTCATCTGGCCCCGCATCGCGGGATCGGTCCATTCGGCATCGACCTTCGACGAGGTCGCGCACGCGGCCAGGGAGGCCGCTAGCGACAGCATCGCGCCGCGGGCGACGACAAAACGGAGGGCACGTGTCGGCTGGTTCATCGGGACGCCTGCGGCTGGGAAGGAATCCGCAGCATCGCGCAAACGACGGCGGCTGCGCAACGGACAGGCAGCCGGAGCGGCGTAGGAGCCTCTCGCTTCCTTTCCCGCGTGTCTTCGCGGGGACCCCCGGCGATCCTGCGAGGTGGCCTCGGCCGCAGGACGATGTCGGACGGGCGCGCCGCGAAGGACGCGCGCGCGTCAGGACGTCTTCTTGACCAGCCGCGCGATCGGGTCGACGGCCGGCTGGCTCTCCATCCACTGGCGGATGCGGTTCGCGTCGCCGAGGCGGGTGAACTTGCCGAACGAGTCGAGCAGCACGATGACCACCGAGCGGCCTTCGATGACCGCCTTCATCACGAGGCACTTGCCGGCCTCGCTGATGTAGCCGGTCTTCTGCACGACGATGTCCCACGACGGATTGGCGACGAGGGAGTTGGTGTTGTGGAAGGCCAGCGTGCGCTTGCCGACCGGAACGCTGTAGCCCGGATCGGTCGAGAACTCGCGGATCGTGGCGTTGGCCGACGCGGCGTTGACCAGCTTGACGAGGTCCTCGGCGCTGGCGACGTTCTGGCTCGACAGGCCCGTGGGGTCGCGGAAGACGGCGCTCTGCATGCCCAGCGCGCGCGCCTTCGCGTTCATCGCGGCGATGGCAGCGTCGAGACCGCCCGGATAGTTGCGGGCCAGCGCGTGCGCGGCGCGGTTCTCGGACGACATCAGCGCCAGATGCATCATGTCGCGACGCGACAGCGTGGTGCCGACGGCGAGCCGCGAGCTCGAGAACTTCTCGGTGTCGAGGTCGTCGGTCGTGACCGTGACCATCTCGTCCATGTTCGGGTGCGACTCGAGGACGACCAGCGACGTCATCAGCTTGGTGATCGACGCGATCGGCAACGCGACCTTGGTGTTGCGCGAAAAGAGCACGTCCTGCGTGCCCTCTTCCATGACGAGCGCGACGCTCGACTTGACGGCGAGGTTCTCCTCGAAGTCGCCGGCGATCGAGTCCGGTGTCAGGCGCAGGCCCTGCGACGCGGCGAGCGAAGGCCGCGCCGGCACGATCAGGTTGACCTTGCGCAGGCGCACGGCGGCGTGTGCGCCACGGCCGTGCGTCACGAGCGTGGCGCGCTGGATGCCGACGGTGGCGGCTTCGGCCCGGCGGGAATTGACCCGACTGCCGGCGGCCGGCAGCACGACCTTGACCCGCGTGGTCGCCTTGACGGCCTGGGCGGCTTTCACCTTCTTCGGGACGGCGGCTTCGCCCGGGGGCGCGAGCAGCAGTGTCAACGAGGCGAGGACGAGTGCCGGACCATTTCCGAAGATCCGCAGCTTGGCATTCGAACGCATCCCGCCCTCCTGAAACTTAAAGTAGCCGCAGTGTAATGGACAGGCGAAAGAGCTTCAAGATGAAAGACATAGATAATCTCCTTGAGGCAAATTCTCGCTACTTGTTTGTCGGGAACACGCAACTGCACAAACAATCCTTCGGCATCGTCGCGATTTATTTGAGCGGCATCGCATCCAGCCGCTCAGCGATCGCCCGACCCGCCTCGGCCGTCGAGGCGCTACCACCCAGGTCGCGGGTGCGCAATCCGGCCGGATCGGCGAGCGTCTCCTCGATCGCGCGCAGCACCGCGGCGCCCGCGTCGGTGTATCCGAGGTGTTCGAGCATCAGCGCGCCGGACCAGATCATGCCGATCGGGTTGGCGATGCCCTGGCCGGCGATATCGGGCGCCGAGCCGTGGACCGGCTCGAACAGCGACGGGTAGCGACGCTCCGGATCGATGTTGGCCGACGGCGCGATGCCGATGGTGCCGGTGCACGCGGGCCCGAGGTCCGACAGGATGTCGCCGAACAGGTTGGACGCGACCACCACGTCGAACCACTCCGGATGCAGCACGAAGTTGGCCGTGAGGATGTCGATGTGATAACGGTCGACCTTCACGTCGGGGAATTGCGCGGCCATCGCGTCGATGCGCTCGTCCCAGTACGGCATGGTGATGGCGATGCCGTTCGACTTGGTGGCCGACGTCAGGTGCTTCTTCGGCCGCCGCTGGGCGAGTTCGAACGCGAACTTCGCGATGCGGTCGACGCCGATGCGGCTCATCACCGTTTCCTGCATCACGACCTCACGCTCGGTGCCGGCGTACATGCGCCCGCCGACGCTCGAGTACTCGCCCTCGGTGTTCTCGCGCACGACGTAGAAATCGATCTCGCCGGGACCGCGCGCCTTGCCGTGGCGGTCGACCAGCGGCGAACGCACACCCGGCATCAGCCGGCACGGCCGCAGATTGACGTACTGGTCGAAGACGCGGCGGAACTGCAGCAGGGAGCCCCACAGCGAGATGTGATCGGGCACCGTGGCCGGCCAGCCGACCGCGCCGAAGAAGATCGCATCGCATCCCGCGAGCTGCGCCTGCCAGTCGTCCGGCATCATCTGGCCATGCTCGGCGTAGTAGTCGCAACTCGCCCACTCGATCGGCACGAGCTCGAGTGCGACATCGAAGCGCTTCGCGGCGACGTCGAGGACGCGCAGCCCTTCGGGCATGACTTCCTTGCCGATGCCGTCGCCGGGGATGACGGCGATGCGGTGCGGGCGGGCGGATGTCGGCATGGGGTTCTCCTCGGGTGGTCTTCGTGGACGCTGTTCAGGGAGCCGCTTCGTCGCCTGGGGCGACGACATCGGCGAGGATCTTCCAGTCGCCCCGTTCGGCGCTCCAGACGCGCACGTAGTAGCCGGTCGCCGACGTCGCTGATCGATAACGCCCCATGACCCACGCCAGGTCGCCGTCGCGCGCGACCCCATGGTCGGTCATCGTCCAGGTCCAGCGCGACGACGCATCGGGCAGCTCCGCGAGATCGGCGACCGGCGCGAAGCCGTCGCGCAGCAGCCGCAGCCGCGTCGAGCCGTCGGCGCGATAGGCGGCCACGAGCCCTTCGGCCGACGACCGGCGCGCGAACGCGGCCTCGGCGGCCGCGATCGTGCGCAGCGGTGCCGGTCCGTGATCGGGGGCGATCACCTCGAGAGGTCCTGCGGCCGTCGGCGCAGGCTCGGCGATGCCGAGGTCGATGAGCACTTCCCAGCGGTCGAGCGGGCCGCGCTTCCACACCGTCAGGAACTGCCCGAAGAGCGGCTGGCCGGGCTTTGCCTGCGGCGTCAGGCGGTAGGGTCCGGTCGACAGACCCAGATCGCCGGCGCGGTCGACCGCCACCCGCCGCGGCTCCCACTCGAGCCGGTAGGACGCCTCCGGCTGCGTGCGCATGAAGCTTCGCCCGTCGACCGGACCGGGCCGGAACAGCGTGGCGTCGGCAGCCAGCACGCCGAGGAACGCGTTCCTGACGCCGGAGGTCCGGGCGGCCGACGCGAACGCGCGTTCGGCGCCGGCGACGCCAGCGGCGTCGCCGGCGACCCGCACGGGGGCGGTGGTGCACGCAGTGATCGTCAGCAGCATCGCGAGGGCTGTCGCCGCGACGCGCTCGTCCGGCCTCACGAACGGGTGGGCCGGCATCAGGCCATGTAGCGGACGAAGCGCTCGACCGGTTCGCGTTCGGTGACCAGCGTGTTCTCGATGCGCGACGGATCCGCGTAGCCGAGGCTCATGCCGCACACGAAGGACTCGTCCGGCGACATGCCGATATGCTCGCCGATGATTTTGTGGAAGCGGTTGAACGCGGCCTGCGGACAGGTATCGAGCCCGCGGCCGCGTGCGGCGACCATGACGGCCTCGAGGAACATGCCGTAGTCGAGCCACGAGCCGAGTTCGAGCACGCGGTCGATCGTGAACATCAGGCCGACGGGCGCATCGAAGAACGCGTAGTTGCGGCCGTGCTGCGCGTGAATGCCGGCCTTGTCGTCTCGCCCGAGGCCGAGCAGCCCGTAGAGATCCCAGCCGACCTTGCGGCGCCGCTCGATGTACGGCGACACCCACTTGCTCGGGTAGTACGGGTACTCCTCCGTGTGCAGCGACTGCGAGTCGGGGTCGTCGTGGGCCGCGAGGATCTTCGTCGACAGCGCGGTCAGCGACGCACCGGTCAGCACCGTGACCTTCCACGGCTGGATGTTGGTGCCCGACGGCGCGCGCGCGGCCACCGACAGGATCGCCTCGATGTCTTCGCGCGTCACTTCGGTCGGCAGGAACGCGCGGATCGAACGGCGCGACGTGATCGCCGCGTCAACGGCCGCGGACTGGTCGAAACGCTCGGGGACGGTCTGGTGGGACTCGGGGATCGCTGAACTCATCGGAGGAAAGGCGGGCTGCGGGAGGGCCTCATGCTAGCGCACGACGGCGCCGGGTCAGCGGCGGCGGACGACGACCAGCGCCACGCCGATCACCGCGCAGGCCATCCCGAACATCGCGCGATGGCTGAAGCGCTCGCCGAAGGCGGCCCACGCCATCAGCGCCGTGACGGGCGGCACGAGATAGAACAGGCTCGTCACGCGCGTCGCCTCTCCGCGTCGCAGCAGCGGGAACAGCAACGCCATGCCGCCGATCGACAGGACCAGAATCGACCAGGTGAGCGCGCCGATGAACTGCGGGGTGAACCGCACGTTCCACACCTCGAAGAGCAGCGCCAGCGGCACCGTCAGCAGCAGCGATGCCGAGAACTGGATGATCGTCCCCGCCCGCAGGTCGAAGCTCGGGCACTTGCGCTTCTGATAGAGCGTGCCGATGGTGATCGAGAACAGCGCGCCGACCGCGAGCAGGATGCTCGAGACCGGCAGCGCGATCAGCGCGATCTTGTCGAGTACCACCAGCACGACGCCGCAGAAACCGAGCGCGAAGCCGGCCCACTGGCGCGCCGACACGCGCTCGCCGATCGCCGGCGCGAGGAGCGCGGTGATCACCGGCTGCAGGCCCACGATCAGCGCGGCGAGCCCCGCCGGCATCCCCTCGGAGATGGCGATCCATACGCCGCCGAGGTAGCCGGCCTGCAGCAGCAGCCCCGCCAACGCGATGTGGCCGACGTCGCTGCGCGACGGCCAGGGCACCTTGACGAACGGGATGGCGACCAGCAGCGCGAGCACCACGCCCCCGAAGCGCAGGTTGAGGAACCACAGCGGCGACGAATACGGCAGGCCGAACTTGGCGACGATGAACCCGGTGCTCCAGATCAGCACGAAGACCGCCGGCATCGCGGCGATCCAGGCGCTGTCGGTGGGCGGGACGACGGAGGCCTTGCTGGTCGATGCGGTCATGAGATGCGGGTGTGCGACGCGTCGTGCGACGCCTCGCGGAAGGAAGGATGCTGCAGATACAGGGGCGCGTATTCTGCGGCCAGCGCGACGGTCTGCGCATGGATCGCGCAGGTCTCCTCGATGACGTGACCGTAGCCACCGGCCATCGCCACCGCGGTGGGCAGGCCGCGCGACGACGCGAATGCGAAGACGCGGCGATCGCGGGCCGCGAGTCCGTCGACCGTCAGGTCGAGACGGCCCAGCCGGTCGCCGGCGTAGGGATCGGCACCGGCGAGATAGAACACGAAGTCCGGTGCGAACCGATCCAGCATCGTGTTGAGCGCCGCGTCCAGCGCATCCAGGTACTGCGCGTCCTCGCAGCCGTCGGGCAGGCCGACGTCGAGCGTGCTCGCCTCCTTGCGGAACGGGAAATTCTTCTCGCCGTGCAAAGACAGCGTGAACACGTCGTCGTCGGCGGCCAGGATGGCGGCCGTGCCGTTGCCCTGGTGCACGTCGAGGTCGATGACGGCGTACGACCACGGTCGCGATCCGTCCCGCTCGCGCTCGCGACGCATCGACCGCACCGTGACCGCGACGTCGTTGAACACGCAGAAACCGCTGCCCTTGTCCGCGTACGCGTGGTGCGTCCCCCCCGCGAGATTGATGGCGATGCCCTCGCAAGCCGCGACGCGACCCGCGCCCAGCGTGGCACCCACCGACCGGCGCGACCGTTCGACCATGGCGACCGACCAGGGAAAGCCGATCTCGCGCTGCTCCCGGGGCGTGAGCGCGCCGCCGAAGACCGCATCGACGTAGGTCGAGGCATGCGCGAGCTGCAGCTCGTCGCGCGTCGCAGGGGCCGGCTTCAACAACTCGAGGTCGGGCACGCGCGCGACGGCGAGATCGCGGGTGAGCCGGTACTTTCGCATCGGAAAGCGGTGACCCTCGGGAAGCGGCAGGACGTACTCGTCGCTGTAGAACGCCTTCATCGAATCCTGTGTGTCGCGATTTGCTGCATTGCGCAAAAATGCTTGACTTTGAAAACGGCTGCCCTAGAATCGCATTTGCTGCGACGCAACAAACGTCCTGGGCGGCGAATTCGAACGACTGGGTCCGCCGCCGGTCGATGCTTGACCACCGTGCCGCGTCGTCCTAGACCCAGACCATATCCGGAGATCATCATGGCCACACTCAACAGCCCCATCACCCCCGAACAATTCACGGCCGCCTACCAGGCCAACCTCGAGACGCTGTTCGCATTGTCGCAAACGGCTTTCAGCGGCGTCGAAAAGATCGTCGCGCTGAACCTGAATGTCGCCAAGGCGAACCTGCAGGAATCCGTCGACAAGACGCGCGCCATGCTGTCGGTCAAGGACCCGCAGGAACTGCTGGCGTGGAACGCGCAGCAACTGCAGCCGGCTGCCGAGAAGGCCGTCGCCTACTCGCGCCTGATGTACGACATCGCGACGTCGACGCAAGCCGAGTTCACGAAGGTCGCCGAAGCGCAGCTGGCCGATGCGAACGCCAAGTTCGTGGCGATGATCGACACCGCCGCGAAGAGCGCGCCCCCCGGATCGGAAACCGCCGTCGCGATGATGAAGTCGGCTGTCGCCGCTGCCAATTCGGCTTACGACAGCCTGTCGAAGGCGACCAAGCAAGCAGTCGAGATGGCCGAGACGAACATGACGGCAGCCACCAACGCGGCCGTCAAGACCGCTTCGCGCGTCAAGAAGTAAGACGGAAAGCCGGTCGGTCGCAAGGCCGATCGATCGTCGAGTGGACAACTGCGCACGAATATTGCTTCACGTTCTCTGAACTGCCTGCCCCGGGCGTTGCATGGTCCGGGGTTCGAGAATTCGGTGCCGGCTTCGGCCGGTGCCTGCGCGTTACGGTGCTGCGATCCGTCGCCCCACCTCCGTTGTCTCCTCGGCATCGCTCGCTTCCTTCGGAACGACATGCCTTCCAGGCCCGGACCGTCATCGGTCCGGGCTTTTTTTTATTCATTTTCCGCAGGGAAGACGGGCCGATAGGTCGCGTAGCCGCGCGCCCGCAACACGCAGGCCGGGCAGGTGCCGCAGCCGAGTCCCCAATCGTGGCGGGTGTGGTGATCGCCCAGATAGCAGGTGTGGGTCTCGTCGCGGATCAGGTCCACGAGCGAAGGGCCGCCGAGGCTCTCGGCGAGCCGCCACGTCGCGGCCTTGTCGATCCACATCAGCGGCGTTTCCAGTGCGAAACGTCGATTCATGCCCAGATTGAGTGCCAGCTGCATCGCCTTGATGGTGTCGTCGCGACAGTCCGGGTATCCGGAAAAGTCCGTTTCGCACATGCCGCCGACCAGCACCGTCAGTTGCCGACGGACGGCAACCGCGCCGGCCAGCACCAGGAACAGCAGGTTGCGTCCCGGCACGTAGGTGGTCGGCAGGCCCTCGGCGTCGAGCGTGATCGCCGCATCGCTGGTCAGGGCGGTCTCGCCGACGTGCCCGATCATCGACGCGTCGAGCAGGTGGTCGTCGCCCAGACGGGCGTCCCACACCGGCGACAGGCGGCGCATGGCCGCGCGGACCGGCTCGCGGCAGGTCAGCTCGACCGCATGCCGCTGGCCGTAGTCGAAGCCGATGGTCTCGACGTGGCGATAGCGTTCGAGCGCCCAGGCCAGGCAGGTCGTGGAATCCTGACCGCCCGAGAACAGCACCAGCGCCGAACGGTCGAGCGGCTCCAAGCCGGTCACGCCGGATCGACGCGCACGAAGCGTGCGGCCAGGGCGACCAGGCCCGCTTCGAGCGCCGCGAAGGCCGCTTCGATGTCGTCGCTCGGTCCCTTCACGCCGAGCTCGATGTGCCGCTCGGCGCGCAGCGCGACGGTCGGATCGGCATGGCCGACCGCCGTCGCGTCGCCGACCGACGGAAGGCTGAACACGCGCACGTCCGCGAAATCCGCCTCGATGCGCTCCATCAGCGGCGTGACGCGCGACTCGGGCATGTCGAACACCAGGACCGACCGCTCGGCACGCGGCGCGTGATGGAACAGGTCGGCGTAATGCGTTTCCAGCACCCACTCCAGCATCGGCCAGGCCATCACCGGAAAGCCAGGCACGAAGTAGTGACTGTCGATCGAGAAGCCGGGGATCTGGTTGTACGGGTTCGGAACGATGCCGGCGCCGACGGGGAACTCGCCCATCCGCATCCGTTGCCGGTGTTCCGGCGAATCCAGCGGCAGGGGGTGCTCGACCTCCGCGTTCATCTTGAGGATGCGCGCGTGGATCAGATCGGCCGCCTGGGGATGCAGCGCGATCCCGACGTCGCGCGCCTGCGCCGCGGCCTGTCGCGTCTGGTCGTCGGGTGTGGCGCCGATGCCGCCGGTGACGAAGACGACGTCGTCGCTCGCGAAGGTCCGCGCGAGCACCGTGGCGATCGCATCGCGGTCGTCGCCCACGTACTGGGCCCACGACAGCTCGAGGCCGCGCGTGGTCAGCAGTTCGATGACCTTCGTGAGGTGCTTGTCGGTGCGCCGGCCCGAGAGAATCTCGTCGCCGACGATCACCACGCCGAAACGCGTCATGCGCTGGCTCCGGTGGGGGTTGATGGGAGGGAATCGCGTTCGAGCCGCAGTTGCTGGAGCGCGCGCAACCCGTAGTGCGTGAACGCGAGGCCGCCGAGGATCGGCACGAGGAAGAACAGCGGCGGCACGAAGTTCAGCAGGCTCACCGTCGTGCCGATCGCGAAGAAGGCCTTGCCGTGCCGCGCGAACAGCAGCTCGCGCTCGTCGCGGCTCGCGTGGGCAACCAGCGCGTCGTAGCGGAACATCCGTGCCGTCGCCCAGCCCCACCACAGCAGCGGCACGAGGACCGCCAGCGGCGCGATCAGCCATAGCGGGATCGTCAGGACGAAGCCGACCAGGAAGGCGACGCTGACCCAGATCGCGTTGCCGACGCTGCCCAGGTAGGTCCCGCCCTGCTTGCGCTCGAGCGTCGGGAAATCGCGGCTGGCGACGTGCTCGACGACCGTCGGCATCGCGACGACGGCGATGATCAGCAGCGCGCTGAGCACCATCATCGCGAACAGGAACCCGGTGTAGATCACGGCCGAGACCAGGCCGAGCCCGCCGTCGATGCCGAACCACGAGAACCCGGTCTCGACGGACGACCCGATCACCGAGCCGGCGGCCAGCTGCTCGATCCAGGCGATCGCCGGATGGCGGAAGACGAAACCCGTGACACCCCACAGGACGAGCGAGACGAGGAAGGGCCAGACGGCGAGCCACAGCATCCGCGGATGGAACTGGCTGACCAGGGCGCGACCGAGCGCGCGTGCGATGTCGTTCATGGAGACGGAAGGTACCTCAGCGCGCGGGCCGATGCCGCGCGCGTCGTTCAGGACCGGCCCAGCATGCGTCGCAGGCCCAGCCACTGCTGGCTCCAGAATCCCCGGCCGTAGTCACGACCCTGTCCGGCGTCGCCCGCGAGCTGATCGCGGATGCCCGTCGCCGGATAGCCCGGCGCGAAGTTGGCCGTTCCGAACAGCACGTCCCACACCGGGAACAGCACGGCGAAGTTGCAGCCGCCGACGTTGCCGAGACCGGCCCCTTCGTGGCCGTCGCCGATCCCGTGGTGGCGCCGGTGGAAGCGCGGCGAGACCAGCAGCGGCTCGCCCCAGCGGCCGAACGACAGACGCAGGTTCGCGTGCTGCAGCGATTCGAGGCTGCGGGTGGCGATCAGCAGCAGCACAAACTGGCCCGGCTGCACGCCGATGATCACGGCGACCAGCGCGAAGATCGCGTCGCGGATCAGGTCGTCGAGCAGATGGTTGCGGCCGTCGGTCCACAAAGACATCTGCCGCTGGCTGTGGTGCAGGCTGTGCAGCGCCCACCACCAGCGCAAGCCGTGCTGGCCGCGGTGGATCCAGTAGTTCACCAGGTCGAGAACCACGAGATACAGGCAGAACGCGACCAGCGGGGTCGACGTGACGCCCGGCCAGACGTCATCGAGGTTGAAGTTGGCGATGCCGTGCAGCCGCAGTTGCGCCGTGGCCTCGTCGATCCACGGATCGAGCATGAAGAACAGCGCGAGCGAGAACAGCCCGAGGCGGTGCAGGAAGGTGTAGATCACGTCGACGCCGACGTCGCGGCGGTCGGTCCACTGCTCGGCCGGCCGCCACGATTCGAGCGGCCGCAGGATCGCGTACAGCACCGCGATCTGCAGCAGGCCGAGCAGGAAGAACTCGGTGCCGTCGTAGGCCTGCTCCATCACGCCGGCGCCGTCGAAGCGGAACAGGACCGGCTCGACGACGTTCATGAAGAGCCAGCTCTGCACCGCCGCGAAGACCTGCACGGCGCCGGTCGCGAGGTCGCTCACGATGCCTTCTCCCCGGGAAAGTCGCGTAGCGTCGCGAAGCAGTGGCCACGCGCCTCGAGGCCGGTGATCAGGGGATCGAGGATCGGTGCGAGGGGTTCCTGGCGCGACCAGATGCCCAGGTGCGCGAGCACGATGTCACCCGCCTTGAGCGACTTCAGCGCGCGTTCGAGCAGCAGCGCGTTGGGGTAGCGATCGCTCGGCAGTTCGTCACCGAGGAAGCCGGCCGCGCTCCAGCCGAAATGGCGGTAGCCGCACGTCTTGCCGAACGCGATCAGCCGCGGCGACGTCTTGCCGCCCGGCGCGCGCCAGAAGCGGTCGAGCGAGGCGCCGGTCAGCGTCTTGAAGCGCTGGTCGACGCGGTCCAGCTCCGTGCAGTATTGCGCCGAGGTCCACGACAGCGTCTGGCCGCCGCGCACGCCGAACTGCGGCCGCATGCGCACGCGCGCGTCGCCGTCGTCGCCGCGGAAGTAGACATGGTCGAAGGTATGGGTGCCGAAGGCATGGCCCTCGCGCACCAGCGTCTTAAAGTAAGGGGCCCACGACTCGTCGAGCGACCAGTCGCCGCGCACCGTCTTCTCGTTGGCGAGGAAGAACGTGGCCTTCACGCGATGCTTGGCGAGCACGTCGTGGATCAGTTCGGCCTGGCTCTCGCTGCCGGTGTCGAAGGTCAGGTAGATGGGCGCGCGGCCGTCGGGGCACGACGCGACGGTCTTCGCCCAGGCCGGCGCGGACGTGCCGAACGCCAGCGCTGCTGCGATCAGCGCGCGGACGCGATCATTGCCGCGCCGCATGGCTGGCGAAGTAGATGCCGTGGGGCGATCGCCCGACGCTCGCCTGCGCGACGACCGCCTTCTGCGCGAGGTCGACGACGCTGACCTGCTTGATCCAGCGCGACGTGACGTACAGCGTCTTGCCGTCGGCTGTCAGTTCCATGCAGTCGGGGCCGCCGGGCACCTTGATGTCGGCCAGCTTGGTCCACGTGCCCATGTCGACGATCGACACCGTGTTCTCGACGCGGTTGGACACGAACACGCGGCGCTTGTCGCCCAGCGGCAGGAAGTTGTGCGCACCCTTGCCTGTCTTGACGTGCGCGACCGACTTCTGCGTGCGCCAGTCGATCACGTCGACGTAGTCCTCGCCCATGATGCCGACCATGAGCTGCCTGTCGTCGGGCGTCATCGCGATGCCGGCCGGCAGCTTGCCGACCTTCATCGACCACTTGACGATCTGGTTCTTCACGTCGATGGCCGCGATCTCGTCGGATCCCTGCAGCGTGACGAACAGCATCGAGCTGTCGCCGGAGAACACGAGGTGGCTCGGCAGCTTGGCGATCGGGATGCGGCGGACCAGCTTGAATCCGTCCGCCTCGTAGAGGTCGACGCGGTTCAGGCGCAGGCAGGTGACCGCGAACCACCTGCGATCGGGCGAGAAGGCGAGCTGGTAGGGGTCGTCGATGCCGCGGATGATCCGCTGCACGTTGCCGTTGCGGCCGTCGAGGAACATCAGGCTGTTGCCGGCCGAACTGGCGACGATGACGTCCTTGCCGTCCGGCGTGGCCATCAGGTGATGCGGTTCCTTGCCGGTATCGATCGTGCGGACCGTCTTCAGCGTGACGGGATCGACCAGCGAGATCGTCGCATCGCCGCTGTTGAGGACGACCAGCACGCGATCGTCGGGCGCTGCCGCGTGGGCCGACGTCGCGGCGAGGGCGCCGGCGGCGAGGCCCAGGGAGAGACGAAGGACGCGGCGGAGCGAAGCGGAGAAGGTCATCGACGAATTCTAGGTGCGGATGGGGTCGCGACGACGCGAGGGGCGGTGCTTTCTCCCTCGTCGTGGGCGCCGTACAACGCAGCGTCCGGGCCCAGCCCGGACACAACGCGCGAAACGTCCTTTCCGATGACCGCTCAGCGCTGCTGGCTATCCCAGATCTTCTGCAAACGCTTGATCGAAACAGGCATCGGCGTGCGCAGCTCCTGCGCGTACAGCGCCACCCGCAGTTCCTCGAGCATCCAGCGGAACGAATCCAGCCGTTCGTCGGGCATTCCCTTCCGTGCGGCGTCCGCCCGCTGCCAGGCCCGCCATAGCGGCGCGAACTCCGCCATGCGCTCGTCGTCGCGGCGCGGATCGGCCGCCCGCTTTTCGATCCTCAGCACGATCGCTTTCAGGTAGCGCGGCAGATGGGACAACCGGGCGACCGGCGTGGTCGCGACGAAGCGCTTGTTGATCAACTGATGCAGCTGACCGTCGATGTCGCCCGCGGCTGCCGGACTGGCCTTTACCGCCGGCAGCTTCTTCAGGACCGCCTGGTACTGGTCGAGGATGGTCGCGGTGGTGCGCGCCGTCTCGTTGGCGAGCAGCACGATGCGGGCACGGGCCTCGGCCTTGCGCGCCTGGAAGCTGTCGGCATCGGTGGGCAGCGGATCCATCAGGCAGGCGCGCTCGACCGCGGCCGCGACGATCTGGTCGCGCAGTTCCTCGGTGGTGCCGAGCGTCATGAACTGCATCGCCATGCGCGTCATCTCGGGGAGGTTCTTCTCGAGGTAGCGCAACTGCTCCTGCAACTGCAGGCGGAAGAGCCGGGACAGCCCCAGCCGATGGATGCGCGCGGCCTCGTCGAGATCGTCGAAGACCTCGAGGCGCACGTGCGACTGCCGGTCCACCAGCGCCGGGTAGCCGATCAGCACCTGGCCGCCGCGCCGCACTTCCAGCAGTTCCGGCAGCACGCCGAAGGTCCAGTCGACCAGTTCGCCGTCGGCGTCGGAAACGGCCGCGGCAGATGCGCGGCCGGCCGCTTGCGCGGGAGCCGTGCGGGTCTCCTCGGTCGCGGGACGTTGCGGCACCGGCCCGGCTTTCGCGAACGCCTCCTTGAACTGGTGCCGCGCCTGCTGCCCGAACTCGGCACGCAGCGCCGCGAGGTTGCGCCCCATGCCGAACTGGCGGCCGTGCTCGTCGACGATGCGGAAGTTCATCGTCAGGTGCGGCGGGACCACCTCGTCGCGGAAGTCGGCCGGGTGCGCGACGAGGCCCTTGTCGGCGCGCAGGTCCGCGATCAACGCGTCGACCAGCGACCCCTGCGCCTCGGCACGCTCGACGAAACCCTGCGCTGCGTCCGGCAGCGGGACGCAGTGACGGCGCAGCTTCTGCGGCAGCGACTTGAGCAGCATCTGCACCTTGTCCTTCAGCATCCCGGGCACGAGCCACTCGCAGCGCGCCGCGTCGACGACGTTGAGCGCGTACAGCGGCACGGTCATCGTCACGCCGTCGCGCGGCGTGCCGGGATCGAACAGGTAGTCGAGCGCGAACGTGATGCCGCCCGACTGCAGTGTCTTCGGGAACGCGTCGCTGCCCGCGCCGGCGGCCTCGTGTCGCATCAGCTCGTCGCGGTCGAGGTGCATCAGGCGCGCGTCGGCGGCGGATGCCTTCCGATACCAGGCCTCGAACGCGGCGCCGGTGGCGACCTCGGCCGGCACGCGTTCATCGCAGAACGTGACCAGCAGGTCCGCATCGACCAGCACGTCGGGCCGCCGCGTCTTGTGCTCCAGCTCCTCGACGGCCGCGATCTGCCGCCGGTTGTGCGCGAGCATCTTGACGGTGGCGCCGTCGCGCGCCTCGAACGGCGAGGTCTGCGGGCTGTCGCGATGGAGCATCGCCTCGACGAGGCCCTCGCGCAGGAAGAGCGAACGCGCATGCTTCGCGTCGATCCGCGCGTAGTCGACGCGGCGCTGCCCGTAGACCGGCAGCCCGTAGACCGTGCCCCGCTCCAGCACCATCACCGCGGCGGCCTTCTTCTCCCAGTGCGGATCGCCGTGCGACGTCTTCAGAAGATGCGCGCCGACCTGCTCGATCCACTCGGGCTCGATGCGCGCGACCTTGCGGGCGAAGAGCTTCTGCGTCTCGACCAGCTCGGCGGCCATCACCCAGCGGGCCTTGCCGGACGCGGCCGGGTTCTTCCTGGCGAGTGCAGAACCCGGCCACAGATTGAAACGGATGCCGCGCGCGCCCAGGTACTGCGCGTCGCGCGTCGTCTCATCCTCGGTCTTGGTGCCGATGTTGCCGAGCAGTCCGGCGAGCAGCGCCTTGTGGATCTGCTCGTAGGTCGCGGGCGACGCGTTGAGCCGCCAGTGGTGCTCGGCGACCGTGGTCGCGAGCTGGTGATGCACGTCGCGCCACTCGCGCATGCGCAAGGGCGAGATGAACCGCGCGCGGCACAGGTCGCGCAGCTGCTTCTGCGACCTCTTGTGCTCGTTCGTGTCGCCCCCGATCGTCGCGGCGTACCAGTCCCACAGCTTGAGGTCCGACAGGAAGTCGGATCGCTCGTCGACGAAGGCCTTGTGCGCCTCGTCGGCCGCCTCGCGCAGCTCGACCGGACGGTCGCGCGGATCCTGGATCGACAGCGCGCTCGCCAGCACCAGCATCTCGGTCATGCAGTCGTGCTCGCGCGCCGCGACGATCATCCGCGCGATGCGCGGATCGAGCGGCAGCTTGCCGAGTTCGTGGCCGATCGTCGTCAGCGTGTTCTCGTCGTCGAGTGCGCCCAGTTCGCTCAGCAGCTGGTAGCCGTCGGTGATCGCGCGCGGCAGCGGCGGCTCGAGGAAGGGGAAGTCCTCGATCGTGCCTAGGGCCAGCGTCTTCATCCGCAGGATCACGGCGGCCAGCGACGAGCGCAGGATCTCCGGATCGGTGAACGCGGGCCGCGCGTCGAAGTCCCGCTCGTCGTATAAGCGGATGCAGACGCCGGCGGCGACGCGGCCGCAACGCCCGGCGCGCTGGTTGGCCGCAGCGCGACTGATCGCTTCCGTGCGCAATTGCTCGACCTTGTTGCGATAGCTGTAGCGCTTGACGCGCGCATTGCCGGTGTCGACCACGTAGCGGATGCCCGGCACGGTCAGCGAGGTCTCGGCGACGTTGGTCGCCAGCACGATGCGCCGTGCGTTCGACGGCTTGAACACGCGCTCCTGGTCCTCGGCCGACAGCCGCGCGAACAGCGGCAGGATCTCGGTGTGCGGCGGATGGTGACCGCGCAGCACCGCCGCGGCCTCGCGGATCTCGCGCTCGCCGGGAAAGAACACCAGCACGTCGCCGGGACCGACGCGCGCGAGCTCGTCGACCGCATCGACGATCGCGTCGACCATGCCGCGTTCGTCGGGTGTGGTCGCGGGCTTCGTCACCCCCTTGGCGGCCGGCTTCGTCTCGCCGTCCTGCACGGGCCGATAACGGATCTCGACCGGATAGAGTCGGCCCGACACCTCGATCACCGGTGCCGGCCGTTCGTCGCTGCCGAAGTGCCGCGCGAAGCGCTGCGCGTCGATCGTCGCCGACGTGACGATGACCTTCAGGTCGGGCCGCCGCGGCAGGAGATTGCGCAGATAGCCGAGCAGGAAGTCGATGTTGAGGCTGCGCTCGTGGGCCTCGTCGATGATGATCGTGTCGTAGGCCGACAGCAGCGGATCGCCCTGCGTCTCGGCGAGCAGGATGCCGTCGGTCATCAGCTTGACCGAGGCGCCGGGCGACAGGCGGTCGTGGAAGCGGATCTTGAAGCCGACGACGTCGCCGAGCGGTGAGTTCAGTTCGGCCGCGATGCGTCGCGCGGTCGCGGTCGCGGCGAGGCGACGCGGCTGCGTGTGCCCGATGATTCCGCGGCCTCCGGCGCCGAGCCCGCGACCGAGCGACAGGCAGATCTTCGGCAACTGCGTCGTCTTGCCCGAGCCGGTCTCGCCGCTGACGATGACGACCTGATGATCGCGGATCGCGTCGGCGATCTCGTCGCGGCGTGCCGAGACCGGCAACTCCTCGGGGAAGACGATGGGCCCGACGGGATTGGCGATCCGCACGGCACGACCCACGGCGGGCCTGGGATCACGACGGGGACGGCGCGTGGCGGTCGGCGGAGGACTCGACAATGCGGGAGCGATTCGGGGAGGTGGTGCGCTGGAGAACGCGTGGCGGGGGGGCAACACAACCAGCGACACTTGGGCCCGGTATGCCGGCACATCCGACGCTAGGCCGTCATTATAATGATCGCCATGAACAGTCCAGGCGTCCAGGCCGACTTCCAACCCAGCGTCAGCGAGACCGGTACCAGCGCCGAGGCGAAGCCCGTGATCGACGACGATAGCGAGATCGCGAGCCATCCCGAGACCGACGCGCTGCTCGACGGCGAACTCGGCGACAGCCTCTATCGCGCGCAGTTCGTCGCGTGGTTCCGCGCGGTCGCGCCTTACATCCACGCGTTCAAGCGCAAGATCTTCGTCATCGCGGTCAGCGGCGAAGCGGTCGTGGTCGGCCGGCTCGCACGAATCTGCGAAGACCTCGCGCTGCTGCGCGCGCTCGGCATCCGCATCGTCGTGGTCCACGGATCGCGGCCGCAGATCGAGGAACAGCTGCGCATCCGCCAGGTCGCCTCGCGCTTCCACAACGACGTGCGCATCACCGACACGGCCGCACTCGAATGCGCCAAGGAAGCCAACGGCGAGATCCGCCTAGACATCGAGGCCGCGTTCTCGCAGGGGCTCGCCAACACGCCGATGGCGAATGCCGACATCAAGGTCATGTCGGGCAACTTCATCACCGCGCGGCCGCTGGGTGTGATCGACGGCGTCGACTTCCAGCACACGGGCATCGTGCGCAAGGTGTCGGCCGAGGTGATCGAGCTGGCGCTGAACGCGCGCGCGGTCGTGCTGCTGTCACCGCTCGGCTTCTCGCCGACCGGCGAAGCCTTCAACCTCGACATGGAGGATGTCGCGTCGAGCGTGGCGTCCGCGCTGCACGCCGAGAAGCTGATCTTCCTGACCGACGGGCGCGGGCTGCTCGATGCGAACGACCACCTGATCCACGAACTGTCCGAACTCGCTGCCGAGAAGCTGATGGCGGAGGGCACGCTGTCCGAACCGATGGGCTTCTATCTCAAGCACGCGCTGCGGGCGATCAAGAACGGCGTGCCGCGTGCGCACCTCGTGCCGATGACGATCGACGGCGGCGCGCTGCTGGAGATCTTCACGCACGACGGCGTGGGCACGATGATCGCCGACGACGACCTCGAGGAGTTGCGCGAGGCGACGATCGACGACGTCGCCAGCATCCTCAAGCTGATCGAGCCGCTCGAGAACGACGGCACGCTGGTCAAGCGCGGCCGCACGCGCATCGAGCGCGAGATCGACAACTTCAGCGTGATCGAGCACGACATGCGCCTGTTCGGATGCGCGGCGCTGTACGCGTTCCCGCAGGAGAGGATGGGCGAGCTCGCGTGCCTGACGGTCGATCCCGAGGCGCAGGGCATGGGAGACGGCGAGAAGCTCATGAAGCGCATCGAGCAGCGCGCGCGCGCGATCGGCGTCGAGCGCCTGTTCGTCCTCACGACCCGCACCGCGCACTGGTTCCTCAAGCGCGGCTTCACCGTGGCCAGCGTCGACGTGCTGCCGAAGGACCGGCAGCGCATGTACAACTGGTCCCGGATGAGCCAGATCCTCGTCAAGAAGATCTGACGGGGTCGGGACGGCTCGCGTCCCGGCCGGCTTGGGGTCCTATTGCGCAGCGACCTTGCTGTCCTTGCCCGCCGTCATCGCGACGCCGTCGAATCGGTAGCTGACCACGAAGCGCTGGGTCGCGCCGCCGCCGAAGTCTCCGGAGGCAATCGCCGGAAAGCGGCTGCGGCCGATCAGGCTCCTGGCCATGCCGTCGAGCAGCGGCGAGCCCGACGATTGTTCGATGCCTCTTGCCTTCACCCGGCCATCGCGGGCGACGTTGGCCCAGACGGTCGTGGTCCCGCTCGGACGCTCGAGGCTGGCCTCACGGCCCGACGGATAGCGGCTCGCGGCCTGCAGCTTCCTGAAGGCCGCTTCGACGTAGGCGGCTTCGCTGGGTGTGGTGGCATCGCGCGATGCGGTGACGGTGACGCCCGGACCGACCTGGGCGGGCTCGGCGGCCATCGCGACCGAGGTCAGCGTGAAGATCGCCGCGCTGAGCGCCGCGAGGCGGAAGCCCCGGCAGGTGCCCCGTGTCGCCGGAAGGCGATCGTACTCGAGCATGGAAGCGGTTGGGCTCATTTCGTTCTCCTGGTGAGTGGACGGCTTGTGCCGGCATCTCCAGATTGAGCGAAGCGACCATCGCCCACACGCAGATAGGTCGCGCGCCGCTGCGGGAATATTCCCTTGAGTCGTGCGATGCGGAAGCTAATTGCCCCGCTCGACCCACTGCGTCGCGAACCGCGCCAGTTCCGCGGCACGCTTGAGGCCGAGCTTCTCGCGCAGGTTGGCGCGATGCGCCTCGACCGTCTTGGCGCTGCGGCCGAGCTTGTCGGCGATCTCGGCCACGGTGAGGCCCTGCCCGATCATCCGCAGGATCTCGAATTCGCGGTCGGTGAGGTTGTCGATGAACGACACGGTCTCGTCGACGCCGCTGTTGAGGAAGCGCTGGACCATCACGGTCTGCATGCGGTCGCTGACGTACACGCCGCCGTTGAGGATCTTGCGGATCGCGGCCAGCAGCTTCTCGGTCGCCTCCTGCTTCATCACGTAGCCCTTGGCGCCGGCACGGAAGGCGCGGTCCGAGTACAGCGCCTCGTCGTGCATGCTCATCACGAGCACCGGCAGCTGCGGCTGCGCGTCGCGCATCAGCTTGACGAGTTCGATGCCCGAAGTGCCCGGCAGCGAGATGTCGACGATCGCCAGATCGACCTGCGTGTCGCGCAAGACCACGATCGCCGAATCGGCATCGCCGGCTTCGGCGCAGACATCGAGATCGAGTTCGCGGTTGACGAGTTGCGCAATCCCCTGCCGCACGATCACATGGTCATCGACGATCAAGATGCGCGCCTTGACCGGCAACTGGCTGATCGTGGAGTTCGGGTCGGTCATAGGTTCTTTCCTTGTTCGCGCATGGTCTGCGCAGCTTTTTTGTCGAGGGACACGCGGACCGACACTTCCTTGTCGACCTGCGTGATGTCGAGCGTCGCACCGAGCAGCTTGGCGCGGTTGCGCATGCTCGAGATGCCGATCCCTTCGGCCGCTTCCATCGCCGCGGCGAGCGTGCCGCGGTTGGCGACCGTCAGGATGATCGACGCGTTTTCCTCGCGGAGATCGACGAGGATCTTTCCTCCGGCGCCGTGCTTGACCGCATTGTGCACGGCTTCCTGCGCGATCCGGAACAGGTGGTGCGCGGCCATGCGACTGGCGACCGGGATGGTCCCTTCGCCGTTGAAGGTGCACTGGATGCCGTAGATCGTCGACACGTCGCGGGCCAGGATCGACAGCGCGAACGCGAAGGCGTTGTCCTCGGGGCCGACCGGCCGCAGGCCGCGAGCGAGGGCGCGCGTGTTCGAGATCGCCTGGTTGGTCAACGCGGCGATCTGCTTCGCGTCGCCGGTCTCGGGCGCGTTGCGGTCCTCGAGCCGGTTGGCCAGGGCCTTGGCGAGGAACGCGATGCCGGTCAGGTGCTGCCCCAGCCCGTCGTGCAGCTCATGCGAGAGGCGTTCCTTCTCGCGCTCGATGGTCTTCAGGTCGCGCTCGAGCGCCTCGAGGTCGTCGGCATCGGATACCTTGTGCTCCGCACGATGCGCCGCGCGCGTTTTCGACCGAGGTCGGGTCCTGGCCTTGACGGGAACTTCGGGTTCGCTCATCCGCGTACTTGCCGCTTTCTTGCCGCTTTGGCGAGTCGGGCGCCGTTCCGCGAGGGACGGACCCGGACGCACAGTAAAATCTCGGCCGGAGTTTACAGAGGAACGTCCATGAGCAGAACCGTTCAATGCATCAAGCTGGGCCGCGAGGCAGAGGGGCTCGACTTCGCGCCCTATCCCGGCCCGCTCGGCCAGCGCATCTACGAAAGCGTGTCGAAGGAAGCCTGGGCCGCGTGGCTCAAGCAGCAGACGATGCTGGTCAACGAGAACCGGCTGAACCTGGCCGACGTGCGTGCCCGCAAGTATCTGGCCACGCAGATGGAGAGGCACTTCTTCGGGGAGGGCGCCGACACGGCGGTGGGGTACGTGCCGCCGAGCGCATGACGGTCATGTTGGCCAGATGGCCATCCCGGCGAAGGCCGGGCCCTCATTCGGGCGCCGGCGATGATTGGGTCCCGGCCTGCGCCGGGATGACATCAGCTACTCGGCCGCTTCGCGTTCGAGGTCCTCGACGCCGATGTGACGGACGTCGCGGCCCTTGACCATGTACACGGTGTACTCGCACATGTTCTTCGCGTGGTCGCCGATCCGTTCCAGCGCCTTGACGATGGTGAGGATCTCGATCGACCGCGAGATGGTGCGCGGGTCCTCGATCATGAACGTGATGAGCTGACGGACGATGGCGCGGTACTCGTCGTCGAGCGCGATGTCGTCGCGCACGACCTGCGCCGCGGCGATGGGATCGAGACGCGCGAACGAGTCGAGCGCCTTGCGCAGCATCTCGATCGCGGTGTCGGCGATGTGCGCGAGCTCGACGCGCGGCATATGCGCCCGCTCTGCCTCGTGGATCATGCGCGCCATGCGCGCGACCTTCTGCGCCTCGTCGCCGATGCGTTCGAGGTCGGTGATCATCTTGACGACGGTCATCAGCATCCGCAGGTCGCCGGCGGTCGGCTGGCGGCGCGCGACGATGTGGCTGCAGCGCTCGTCGAGCTCGACTTCCATGCGGTTGACCAGCTTGTCGCCCTCCACGACGCTCTCGATGAGCACCATGTCGCCCGACGCCAGCGACTCGACCGCGCGCATGATCTGCTCCTCGACCAGGCCGCCCATGCGCAGGACGCTGGAGCGGACCGATTCGAGTTCGGAGTCGAATTGCTTGGAGGTGTGTTCGGACATGGACAATATTGTAAGGGGAGACACCGGAAAGGGGGGCGGTCCGTCCGCGCCGGAACACCATCGGTCGGTCGGGCCCGCCGCAGCCTAGGGGCGGCAGATGACAGTTTCGTGGCGCCGCGCCCGGCGCGGCACTGCGCGTCAGACGCCGCGGGTCACGCTCTGCACCGCGTCCGGGCCGGCCAGCAGCAGCAGGTCCGCGCCGCGCAGCGCGAAAAGTCCCGACTCGACCACCCCGACGATGCCGCCAAGCTGCGGCTCGATGCGACGCGGATCGTCGAGGGTCCAGCCGCCGACATCGACGATCCAGTTGCCGTTGTCGGTGACGTACGGACTGCCATCGGGTGTCGTCCTGAGCACAATGGTCGGTTCGCCGAGACTTCCCCGGCGAGACAGGTCCACGATGGCGCGCATCACCTGCGCCCTGGCCATCGGGATCACCTCCACCGGCAGCGAAAACTTGCCCAGAGCCGCGACAAGCTTTGACGCGTCGGCGATACAGACGAATACTGCGGCGGCAGCGGCGACGATCTTCTCGCGCGTGAGCGCGCCGCCGCCGCCCTTGATCATCTCGAGATGCCGGTTGATCTCGTCGGCCCCGTCGACGTACACCGGCAACTCGTCGACGTCGTTGAGGTCGAAGACCTGCACGCCCAGACGGGACAGCCGCTCCGCACTGCGGGACGAACTGGCGACGGCACCCGCGAAACGCGCCCGATGAGGCGCCAGGAGATCGATGAAATGATCGGCCGTCGAACCCGTTCCGATGCCCACGACCTGATCGCGACGAAGGCGCGGTTGCAGCCATTCCACGGCCGCGGCAGCGGCTGCGCGTTTCTGTTCTGCAGCGTCCATCGGAAGGGTCTGACGAGGATGACGATCGGAAGGGACACCCGGGACGCGGGCGTTTCGAAGCGGTGCGAGTCTAGCAGTTCGAGATGACCCGATCGTCCCGTCCCGGTCGTCCTCCCGTGCGCAATCCGTTGCGCACCGCGCTGCTGTTCGTCGGGGCGCTGCTCTTCCTGTTCGAGGAATGGCTGTGGACCGGCATGACGCGTTTCTTCGCGTGGCTCGGACGCCTCGGCCTGCTACGCTGGCTCGATGCGAAGCTGGTGCGGCTGCCGCCGGTGATGGCCCTCGTGATCCTCTGCATCCCGATGTTGCTGCTGTTCCCGTTCAAGATCGCCGGGCTGTGGATGATCGCCAGCGGCCGCTTCTTCAGCGGCTGCCTCCTGATGCTCGCGGCGAAGATCATGAGCACGGCCATCATCGCGCGCATCTTCCTGACGTGCCGTCCCCAGTTGCTGCGCATGCCGTGGTTCGCGAGGCTGCATGCCTGGACCTGCGCGCTGCGGGAGCGCATCCACTTGTGGATCGAGGAGCAGCCGGCGTGGCACCAGGCGCGTCGCTTCGTGCGTCGAATGAAGAACCAGGTTCGTGCGTGGACGCGTCGAGGGTCGGGTCGCCACGGCGCGCTCCACCGCTGGCGCAGTCGTCGCAAGGCACGCCGCGCGCACGGAATGGCGACGGCGACCGCCCAGGCGCCAGACCCGCGGGCGCCGCGGCGATAGCCGGGGCGCCCGCGCTCAGGTCTCGACGTCCGCGACGATCGTCCGTCGCTGCCAGGTGACCAGCGCCACCCCCGCGCACGTCACGGCGATCCCCACGATCGACACGAAGGTCGGAACGACGCCGTACAGCGCCCATTCGAGGAAGACGGCCACGATCGGCGTCAGGTACATCAGGCTGGTCACCCGGGTGGCCGCCCCGTGGCGCATCAGCGTGTGAAGGGCGTTGACCGCGAGGATCGAGCCGCCGATCACGAGGAAGGCGATCGCGCCGAACAACCGCCAGTCCCACTGCACGACGAAGCCCTCCACGCCGACGGCCAGCGGAGCGAGCACGAGTGCGACCGCGACGAACTGGATCAGCCCAGAGCTGCGCAGGTCGACATGGGCGCAGTAGCGCCGCTGGTAGAGCGTGCCGATCGTGATCGACAGCAGCGACCCCACGATCGCGATCAGGCTGCCGTGCGACGCGGCGTCGACGTCGATCTTGTGGCCGACGACGAGCGCGACCCCGAACAGGCCGAGTGCGATGCCGGCCCACTGGCGCGCGATCATGCGGTCGGATCGGCCGAGCACCGACAGCAGCACGGCCGTCAGCAGCGGCTGCGTCGCCAGCAGCAGCGCCGTGATGCCGGCAGACATCCCGAGGTACTGCGCGTAGTGGCTGCCGCCCAGATTGCCGACGTGCATCAGCAGGCCGGCCACCACGATATGCAAGAACGTGCGGCGGTCGGCTGGCCAGCGGGGTCGCGTCACCGCGACCAGCAGCAGCATGCAGAGCACGCCGAAGCAGAAGCGCAACGTCAGGAACGTGAACGGGGCGGCGTAGTGGAGACCGGCCTTCGTCGCGAGGTAGCCGGAACCCCACATGACGACGAAGTACCACGCGAGCACGGCGTCGGGGATGCGCGCCGGTGCGCCGGCGTGGTGGGTGGTTCCGTCGCTCATGCGTGAACCCGCGCGCGCGACCCGCTCACGCGACGGGCCTCCTCTGCGCGATCAGCTCACTTCTTCTTGACCGGCGGGAGGTCGGTGCAGACGCCTTCATACAGCTCGGCGGCCATGCCGACCGATTCGCCGAGCGTCGGATGGGGATGGATGGTCTTCGCGATGTCGGTCGCGTCGGCGCCCATCTCGACGGCCAGCGCGAGCTCACTGATCAGGTCGCCGGCGTGCGTGCCGACGATCGCGCCGCCGACCAGGCGATGCGTCTCGTGGTCGAAGATCAGCTTCGTGAAGCCCTCGTCGCGCGTGTTGGCGATCGCACGGCCCGACGCGGCCCACGGGAACTTGGCGACGCCTACCTTCAGGCCCTGCTTCTTCGCCTCGTCCTCGGTCACGCCGACCCACGCGACCTCGGGATCGGTGTAGGCCACCGACGGGATCACGCGCACATCGAAGAAGCTCTTCTGGCCCGCTGCCGCCTCGGCCGCGACGTGCGCCTCGTGGACCGCCTTGTGCGCGAGCATCGGCTGCCCGACGATGTCGCCGATCGCGAAGATGTGCGACACGTTGGTCCGCAGCTGCTGGTCGACGTCGATGAATCCGCGCTCGGTCACGGCGACGCCGGCCTTCTCGGCACCGATCTTCTTGCCGTTCGGCACGCGGCCGACCGACTGCAGCACGAGGTCGTAGCGCTGCGCCTCCTTCGGCGCCTGCTCGCCCTCGAAGGTCACGTAGATGCCGTCGTCCTTGGCTTCCGCATTGACGGTTTTCGTCTTCAGCATCACGTGGTCGAAGCGCTTCTCGTTGAACTTCTGCCAGACCTTGACGAGGTCGCGATCGGCGCCCTGCATGAGCCCGTCGAGCATCTCGACGACGTCGAGGCGTGCGCCCAGGCTCGAGTACACCGTGCCCATCTCGAGGCCGATGATGCCGCCGCCGACGATGAGCATCTTCTTCGGCTGCGCGCGCAGTTCGAGCGCGCCGGTCGAGTCGACGATGCGCGGATCGTCGGGCAGGAACGGCAGCCGCACCGCCTGCGAACCTGCAGCGATGATCGCCTGCTCGAACTTGACGACCTTCTTCGTGCCTTCGGCAGCGACGACCTCGAGGTGATGCGGATCGAGGAACGTGCCGACGCCCGTCACCACCGTGACCTTGCGCATCTTGGCCATGCCGGCCAGGCCGCCGGTCAGCTTGCCGACCACCTTGTCCTTGTGCGCGCGCAGCTTGTCGAGGTCGACCTGCGGCGGCGCGAACGCGATGCCGATGTCCGCGAAGTGCGCGGCCTCGTCCATCACCTGCGCCACGTGCAGCAACGCCTTCGACGGGATGCAGCCGACGTTGAGACACACGCCGCCGAGCGTCGCGTAACGTTCGACGAGGACCGTGGTCATGCCGAGGTCCGCCGCGCGGAAGGCGCCGGAGTAACCGCCGGGGCCGGAGCCGAGGACCATCATCTGGCATTCGATGTCGGCCTTGCCGGACCACTGCGCCGGTGCGGGGCCACCCTGCTTCGCGGGCGCGGGCGCGGCCGGCTTCGTTGCCGCATCGGGCTTCGCCTTCGGGGCGTCGGCAACCTGCGACTCCGGCGCGGCCGGCTGCGGCGGCGCCGCCTTGGCATCCCCGCCTTCTGCAATTGCCAGCACGGTACCCTGGTTGACCTTGTCGCCGACCTTGACCTTCAGCTCCTTGATGACGCCGGCGCCCGACGACGGGATCTCCATCGATGCCTTGTCGCTCTCGATCGTGATCAGCGACTGGTCGGCCGCGACGGTGTCGCCGACCTTGACGAGCACCTCGATGACCTCGACGTCCTTGAAGTCGCCGATGTCCGGGACCTTCAGTTCGACCGTCATAGCAGCACCCGGCGCATGTCGGCCAGCACCTCGGCGAGATAGGTCGTGAAGCGCGCCGCCTGCGCGCCGTCGATCACGCGGTGGTCGTACGACAGCGACAGCGGCAGCATCAGCCGCGGCTCGAAGCTCGACCCGTTCCACTTCGGCTTGTGGTCGGACTTCGACAGCCCGAGGATCGCGACTTCCGGCGCGTTGATGATCGGCGTGAAGAACGTGCCGCCGACACCGCCGAGCGACGAGATCGTGAAGCTCGCCCCCTGCATCGCCGCTGGTCCGAGCTTGCCCGCACGCGCCTGTGCCGCGAGCTCACCGGTCTCCTTCGCGATCTCGGCGATGCCCTTTCGGTCGACGTCGCGGATCACCGGCACCACGAGCCCGTTCGGCGTGTCCGCCGCGAAGCCGAGGTGGTAGTACTGCTTGAGGATCAGGTTCGCACCCTCGGCGTCGAGCGAGCTGTTGACGCGCGGGAACGCTTTCAGCGCCGCGACGCAGGCCTTCATGACGAAGGCCAGCATCGTGACCTTGGCGGCGTCCTTGCTCTTCTTCGCGAGCGCCTCGTTGGTCGACTTGCGGAAGTCCTCGAGCTCGGTGATGTCCGCCTCGTCGAACTGCGTGACGTGCGGGATGGTGGCCCAGTTGCGCGCGAGGTTCGGGCCGCTCAGCTTCTGGATGCGCGACAGCGCCAGCGTCTCGGTCGGGCCGAACTTCGCGAAGTCGAGCGACGGCCACGCGGGCCATCCGGAACCGAAGCCGCTGCCTGCCGCTGCCGGTGCCGCTACGGCCTTCGGTCCACCGCCGGCCAGTGCCGTCTTCACGAACGACTGCACGTCCTCCTGCGTGATGCGGTCCTTCGGTCCGCTGCCCTTGACGCGATTGAGATCGACGCCGAGCTCGCGCGCGAACTTGCGCACCGACGGGCTCGCATGCGCGAGGGTCTGGTCGCCGACAGACGGCGCGGCAGCGGCCGGCGCGACACCCGCGGATGGCGACGCTTCGGCAGCAGGCGCTTCCTTCGACGGCTCCTTCGGTGAACCCGCCTCGGGGGCCAGCGCAGCGGCGGCGGGCGGCGCGGACGCGCCCCCTGCTCCTTCGACGATCGCCAGCAGGTCGCCCTTGTTGATCTTGTCGCCGACCTTGACCTTCAGTTCCTTGACGACGCCGCCGGCCGACGACGGAATCTCCATCGACGCCTTGTCGCTCTCGATCGTGATCAGCGACTGGTCGGCCGCGATGGTGTCGCCGACCTTGACGAGCAGTTCGATGACCTCGACATCCTTGAAGTCGCCGATGTCCGGGACCATCACGTCGACCGGACCGCCGCCGGACGCGGGCGCCGGAGCAGCAGGCGCCTGTGCGGGAGGCGGCGGCGCGTCCTCCTTCGCCGCGGCTTCCGGGGCCGGCGTGGCCTCGGACGGCACCGAGCCGCCCCTGGCAGGCGCCGCCGCCTCGCCGCCGCCTTCGGCCGTCGCGATCACGGTGCCCTGGTTGATCTTGTCGCCGACCTTGACCTTCAGTTCCTTGATCACGCCGGCGCCCGACGACGGGATCTCCATCGATGCCTTGTCGCTCTCGATCGTGATCAGTGACTGGTCCGCCGCGACGGTATCGCCCGCCTTGACCAGGATCTCGATCACTTCGACGTCCTTGAAGTCCCCGATGTCGGGGACCTGCAGCTCGATCATTGCCATGGGTGCGCTCGTTTTTCTTCGTCGCGACGCGGGCGCGACTGGGGGATCGGGGCCGACACACTTTCGGCGGCCCGCGGAATGGAAGGACGGGGAACCGTCACGATGCAGCGACGCGAATTGCGTCGTTTCAGGCCGTTGACGGCCTGGTCTTGCCCGGATCGATCTCGTACTTCTTCATCGCTTCTGCCACCTTGGCTGCCGGCACCGTCCCCTCTTCCGACAGCGCCTTCAGCGCGGCGACGACGACGTAGTGCCGATCGACCTCGAAGTGCGCCCGCAGCTTCTGGCGGGTATCGGAGCGACCGAACCCGTCGGTGCCCAGCACGCGATAGTTCCGGCCCTTGGGCACGTAGGCGCGGATCTGCTCGGCGAACAGCTTCATGTAGTCGGTCGACGCGATGATCGGACCCGCGGTCTTCTCGAGCTGCTGCGCGACGTACGACTGTCTGTCCTTGGCCGTCGGATTCAGCAGGTTCTCGCGCGCGACGTTGTCGCCCTCGCGCGCCAGCTCCGTGAAGCTCGGGCAGCTCCACACGTCGGCGGCGACGCCCCAGTCCTTCTCGAGCAATTCGGCTCCGGCGATGACCTCGCGCAGGATGGTGCCCGACCCAAGCAGCTGCACGCGCGTCTTGTTGCCGGTGTTGCCGCGCGAGAACAGGTACATGCCCTTGAGGATCCCTTCCTCCTGGCCCGATTTCAGGCCCGGGTGCGGGTAGTTCTCGTTCATCAGCGTGATGTAGTAGTAGACGTTCTCCTGCTGCTCGATCATCCGCTTGAGACCGTCCTGCACGATCACCGCGAGCTCGTACGCGAACGTCGGGTCGTAGGACACGCAGTTCGGGATCGTCGCCGACAGGATGTGCGAGTGGCCGTCCTGGTGCTGCAGGCCCTCGCCGTTGAGCGTCGTGCGTCCGGCGGTGCCGCCGAGCAGGAAGCCGCGCGCCTGCATGTCGCCCGCGGCCCACGCCAGGTCTCCGATGCGCTGGAAGCCGAACATCGAGTAGTAGATGTAGAAGGGAATCATGATGCGGTTGTTCGTCGAGTACGACGTCGCCGCCGCGATCCACGAGCTCATCGCGCCCGCCTCGTTGATCCCCTCCTCCAGGATCTGACCCGCCTTGTCCTCCTTGTAGTACGACACCTGGTCGCGGTCGACCGGCTCGTACAGCTGGCCCTGCTGGCTGAAGATGCCGAGCTGGCGGAACATGCCTTCCATGCCGAAGGTGCGTGCCTCGTCGGGGATGATCGGCACGACGCGCGGGCCCAGCTGCTTGTCGCGCAGCAGCGCCGTGAGGATGCGCACGAAGGCCATCGTCGTCGACATCTCGCGACCTTCGGCCGTCGCATTGGTCACCGCCTCGAACGCCGACAGGTCCGGCGTCTTGAACGATTCGTCGGCCTTCACGCGGCGCTGCGGCAGATAGCCGCCGAGCGCGGCGCGACGTTCCTGCAGGTACTTGATCTCGGCGCTGTCAGGGTTCGGCCGGATGAACGGCACGTCGTGCAGCTGATCGTCGGGGATCGGCAGGCTGAAGCGGTCGCGGAACTCGCGCACGGCCTCGTCGGTGAGCTTCTTCTGCTGGTGCGTGGTGTTCTTGCCCTCGCCGATCTTGCCCATCCCGAAGCCCTTGACGGTCTTCGCGAGGATCACGGTCGGCCGGCCCACCGTGTTCACCGCTGCGTGGTATGCGGCGTACACCTTGTGCGGGTCGTGGCCGCCGCGGTTCAGGCGCCAGACCTCGTCGTCGCTCATCTTCGCGACCATCTCGAGCGTCCTCGGATCCTTGCCGAAAAAGTTCTTGCGGACGTACGCGCCGTCGTTCGCCTTGTAGTTCTGATACTCGCCGTCGACGGTATCCATCATGATCTTCTTGAGCGCGCCGTCCTTGTCCCTGGCCAGCAGCGCGTCCCAGTACGAGCCCCAGATCACCTTGATGACGTTCCAGCCGGTGCCGCGGAAGTCGGCCTCGAGTTCCTGGATGATCTTGCCGTTGCCGCGCACCGGGCCGTCGAGCCGCTGCAGGTTGCAGTTGACGACGAAGATCAGGTTGTCGAGCTTCTCGCGCGCCGCCATGTTGATCGCGCCGAGCGACTCCGGCTCGTCCATCTCGCCGTCCCCGCAGAAGACCCAGATCTTCCGGTTCGCTGTCTTGGCGATGCCGCGCGCCTCGAGGTACTTGAGGAAGCGGGCCTGATAGATCGCCTGGATCGGACCGAGGCCCATCGACACGGTCGGGAACTGCCAGAAGTCGGGCATCAGCTTCGGATGCGGGTACGACGTGACGCCCTTGCCGTCGACGTCGCGGCGAAAGTTGCTGATCTGCTCCTCGGTCAGGCGGCCCTCGAGGAAGGCGCGGGCGTAGATGCCTGGTGCGGAGTGGCCCTGGATGTACAGCAGGTCGCCGCCGTGGTCCTCGGTCGGGGCGTGCCAGAAGTGGTTGAAGCCCGCACCGAGCATGTTGGCCAGCGACGCGAACGACGCGATGTGTCCGCCGAGGTCGCCTTCGCCCTTGTTGGCGCGTACCACGATCGCCATCGCGTTCCAGCGCATCAGCGAGCGCAGGCGTTCCTCGATGTCGAGGTTGCCCGGGTTGCGCACCTCCTGGTCCGGCGGGATCGTGTTGATGTACGGCGTGTTGGCCGAGAACGGGATCTCGGCGCCGTACTGGCGCGCGGTGTCGATCAGTTGCGCGAGCAGTTGATGCGCGCGTTCGGGACCTTCGCGCTCGATCACCGCGGTCAGCGCATCCAGCCACTCCCGCGTCTCCACCGGATCGGTATCCGCAGCGTCCGCGGGCTTCGCGGACGGCAACTCGTTGGGCAGGGCGGCCATGCAGTTCTCCTCGTTATTCATCCGCTGATGACGACGGATGCTCGCATGCGGCGTCGACCCGGTGCGCGGTCGATGATGCGGTGTGATGTGGAAGCGCTGCGGGGCTTCCTTGTCCGGTGGAGTGTAGAGGACCGGTTGCGGCCCATCAAGCGAGCGCATCCCCGGAGCACGGCGGCTGCGGGCCGCGGCGAAACGCGAACGAAGCCTGCGATACTGCCGGCTGTCCTCCCGACCCTGTCCGATGCGCGTGATTCCCGCCCTCCCCGACTCTGCACCCGTCCCGGATCACGATGCCGTCGTCGACGATCGCGGTCGCATGGAGCGCTGGACCGACGCGATGCGCGATGTGCTCGCGCGCCGCGTCATGGTCTTCGCACGCTGGTACTGGCTCGCGCCGCTGTTCGCGATCGTGCTGTTCGTGGCCGTGATGCTGGCCGTCTTCTACACGCTGCGCCTCGACGAACTCGACCGCCAGCACCAGGTGCTGTTCCGCGACGTGCAAGAGACCCAGCAGACCATCAGCGCGCGATTGCTGACGATCCAGGACGACGTGATCCAGCTCGCCCACGAGTTCGATCCGCGCGCCGAGGCGGAAGCCGATTTCCAGAGCGGCGAGCGGACCCTCCTGCGCGAGCATCCCGAACTGATCAGCGTCGCGTGGATCGACACCCGTCGCATGTGGCGCCGCATCGCGCTGTCGGACGTGCAGTTCGACGGTGGTCCACGCGAGGAAGGCGATGCGATCGAGAACGCGGTGTCGCGGGTCGCGTTCGAAGCCGCGCGCGACCGCCAGCAGCCGCGCTATTCGGCGCCCTACGCGGCCGCCGACGGCGACATGTATATCGAACTCCATGTGCCGGTGCTCGACGAGGGACGCTTCCAGGGCACTCTGGTCGCGGTCACGTCGCTCGCAGGCCTGGCGCGCCACGCGGTCTCGAAGGAGGCCGCGGCGCAGTTCAACGTGAGCCTGGTCGACAGCGCCGGCAACACGCTGGTCGGCAAGCTCGGCGCCGGCGCGCTGAAGGACCCACGCCTCACCGAAGGCGCCTTCGCGCTGCCGCTCGGTGCGCCGCTGTCGGACCTCTATCTGCGCGGCACGGCGTTCCGCACGCGCAGCCAGCTCGCCGACAAGTTCCTCGTGTGGGCCGTCCTCGCGCTGTCGCTGCTGATCGTCTGGACGCTGTTCTCGCAGATGCGCCACCTGCGAGGCCGGCAGGAGGCGGAGGCCGCGCGCGACCGCATCTTCAACCTCTCGCTCGACATCCTGGCGGTGATCGACCACCGCGGGCGGATCACGCGGCTCAACCCCGCCTGCGCCCGCATCCTCGGTCGCGAACCGTCGAGCCTGCAGGGCGCGTCGCTGCTCGACCTGGTCCATCCCGAGGACCGCGCGTCGACCAGCGCGGAGCTGGAGCGGATCTCCGAGGGCGGCATCGGCAGCGCGTACGAGAACCGCTGCCGGCGTTTCAATCCCGACGGCACCATCGAGTACCGCTGGCTGGTGTGGAACTTCAATCCCGACCTGCAGACGCGCGGCGACAAGCGCCTGCTGTACGCGGTCGCGCACGACATCACACAGCGCCGCGTGCGCCAGCACGCGCTGCAGGCCGAGACCGCGTTCCGCCGCGCAATGGAGGACTCGATGCTGACCGGCATGCGCGTGCTCGACATGCAGGGCCGCATCACGTACGTCAACCCGGCCTTCTGCCGGATGCTGGGTTTCGCCGAGCACGAACTGCTCGGCGCGACGGCGCCCTTCCCGTACTGGCCGCTCGAGCATTACAAGGAGAACTACGAGACCCTGCGCGAGATGCTGACCGGCGAGACACCGCCGGCGGGCCTCGAGGTGCGCGTGCGCCGACGCGACGGCTCGAATCTCGATACGCGGATGTACGTGTCGCCGCTGGTCGACGCCGACGGCATCCAGAGCGGCTGGATGACGTCGATGACCGACATCACGCAGAGTAAGCGCGCCCGGCAGGAACTCGCCGAGGCACAGGAGCGTTTCCTGACCGTCCTCGACGAGCTCGACGCGGCCGTGTCGGTCTGCGCGATCGAGCCCGGCGCCGAGATCGCCGCGACGGGTACGTCATTGATGAACAGCGCCGGAGAGAGCGGTCCGCTCCTGTTCGCCAATCGCTACTACCGCAGCCTGCTCGGCGACGACACGCGCAGTCATCGCGAACTGAGCGCGACCCTCGGTCCGGTGGCGGCCCTGGGCGAAGCGCGCCAGCGCGACGGCCTGACGCTCGAGGTCTACAGCGAGCTGGCGCAACGCTGGTTCGAGGTCCGTACCCGCACCATCGAGTGGGTCGACGGATCCCCGGTGCGCATGCAGGTCGCGACCGACATCACCGCACGCAAGGCCACGCAGGAACGCGAGCGCCAGCAGGAGGAGAAGGTGCAGCTCACGAGCCGCCTGATCACGATGGGCGAGATGGCGTCGTCGCTCGCCCACGAACTCAACCAGCCGCTGACAGCGATCAGCAACTACAGCATGGGGACGGTGG
>Ga0209724_1000277_pt1 | contig 52328 bp, 51 predicted proteins | sample grotaG_FD_184143 | JGI IMG/M metagenome (GOLD analysis project Ga0209724, IMG submission 184143) | Glacier valley bacterial and archeal communities from Borup Fiord, Nunavut, Canada, to study Microbial Dark Matter (Phase II) -... | ecosystem: Environmental > Aquatic > Freshwater > Ice > Glacier ... | reverse complement strand
AACTGATCATCGGGGATAACAGCAGTCCTGCGAGGAGAATTGAGTAAATCGCGGATTTTGTTTTCATGGATGTGGTATTTATTAGGTAAAAATTATGCTATAAAAGTAATGATTAATTCAATTCGTTGGTTTTTAATTGTTAATATTTAATAAAAATAAATAAATATCCGTTTGATTTTAAAAAGGTGAATTAAAAATTAAATATTCAGTAGAAAATTTGGCGTAATTCAACAATGGAACTATTAGTCAGTTCGACAATTTGGCAATGGAAAAAATTTGACAATTAAACAATTTAAAAATGCTGACCGGTGAATTGTTGTGGTTGATTTGCCTCCTGCTTTTGTCGGAGGATCAGATCATCAAATTTCCAATCGGCTTTAGCCAAAATAATGATCACAGGAACAAATCTTCAAATGGTATTTCTAAATAGGTGTGGCTAAAGCAAGTGGCAATTCAGCTTATCAAACCACTATATTTAAAATCGTAAAGGGTCATTAATAAATATTTTTTCAGGATCTTGTCTGGAATCAAAAAATGTTAAAAGGTATATTTTTTGATTGTTGTCATCTATTTTGTAGTAGAAAGCGTTGTTTTTATCGATGATGGCCTTTCTCAGGTTTTTGTGTCTTGTCGATGCAGGAAATATACCCGGATTTTTTTGAATTGCATTTATCGTGATAAGGGTTCTCTGATTAAACTGAATCATTTCCTTTTTGGTCCAATTTGCATTCAAATATTCAATAACCCAATAAAAAGTAATCTTTGCTTTTGCCGACCAAATAATTTCCATGTCAGAATCCGTACTTTTGTTTGGCTTCCTGAATTACCTGTTCATGTGTAAATATATTTCCATTTTCAATATCCTGAATACCTTCGAATATCGAGTCCTGAACTTCGCGTGGTAATTGATCCCACCAGTCCTTTTCCACCTCTTTCTGGAAAATCGTATTTATTTTTAAAAGAAGTGTTGGGTTTTTTGTATTTAAAATTTTTTGAACCAAATCTAATTTTAATGCCGGAATATCCATAATCTGCGATATTGATGAGAACTATTGTAAAATTATAAACTATTTTGACAATTACAATTCAGGTGGAATAGCTTGCTATTAAAAATAGCTCTTCTTAAATATTGGATTTTGACAGTGGCTTTTTATATTGGTGATTTTGATTTGCCATCTGCTTTAGCCGGAGGATCTGATCATCAAATTTCTGACCGGCTTTTGCCAAAATAGTTAACACAGGAACAAATCTTTAAATGATATTTGTGAATATGTGTCTAAAGCCAATTTGTATTAAATCTCTTAATCAACTGGCTAAAACCAGTGACAATTCAGTTAAAGCGATGGTCAATCTGCCAAAAGCAAGCGCTGCTTTCCAGTCTTTTCTGATTTTTTTACCTTCCGGCAAAATCCGATCGGATTTCCGGTTTTGTTACATGTTTTACATTTGTATCATCCGTCCTCACAATCTCGCCCAAAGCAGTCCAACATATTCATGCATCGCCGTTTCCATGCGGAACACATTGTCTGACCGTGGGATAAATGCGTTGAAAGGGTGCGGATCTGTCCCCTTCTTATTCTGATAGTTGGTTGGTGCTGCGGTTGCATTGATCCCCTTATCCCTGAACAGGTACATTGCTCGCGGTATGTGGACTGCGTCTGTAACGAGGTAAAGTTTATTCTGTATACCGAAAGTTAACCGGAATGTGGCAGCCTCGTCAGCCGTGTTTTTAGTCGTTGTAAACTGATGAATATCATTCTGTGATACACCTAGAAAACCCGCAGTCTGTGCAAGAATAACAGCCTGGCTTTCTGTTTGTTCTCCTTTGTCACCCGAGAATATCAGTTTGCTTCCCGGAACAGTATGGTACAAACGAATCCCTTCTATTAACCGTGCTAACGCTGCATTTGACAACTGACTGTTCGGCGGCAGTGACTTATCGTCTGTATGTCCGGCACCGAGCACCATGATATAAACAGGGACAGCCGATACTGCATCATCAATTGTAAGCAGGGGTGGATATGTGCGCTCGAGGTTACCTACCATTGCCTTTGGTAACCAGGCTGTGGTGATGATGCTTAACCAACAGATGGCACTGATCAGACAAACACGTACCAACCGTTTTTTCTTCAGGAAGTACCCTGCAATCCCAATCAGAATCATCAACCAAAGGATGGGCAAGGGGAGGATCATTGTGGAAAGGAAGGCGTGCATAGGGCGATGGGGTGAAAGGGTGATGGGGTGAATGGGAGAATAGTAGTCAGGGACGAGGCGAAAAGGGAAAGGGGAGTCAAAGCGATTGAAGAAAAAAGAATGTCTTATACTGAAATTAATTCTAAACCCTGAAAGGGTTCAATATCAATAACCCCGGGTTAGGAGGAACGACGCCACCCGGGGAAAGCGATGAAAGGACAGAAAGGGCGCATCTGGAAAGCATAATAGAAAAGATACTGCTGTATGCGCCGCATAGCCAATCTTCCGATATATTCATCCTTCAGGTTACGGACAAATTGATATTCGTAAAGGTAGGAAATTTTAAAAAGATGCAGTATTAACACAGAATCTGTAAACAAAATTCAGGACGAGTCACGCTTGCAATAATTTTACCGCAGCGTAATTCCTCCGTCAATTTTAAGGGTACTGCCCGTCATCCATTTGGTGGCATCTGATAATAAATAAATTGCCGCATAGGCGATCTCTTCCGGTGTTCCGTAACGTCCTAAAGGATAGTTACTGATTTCCTTCTTCAGATCATCATCAGAAAGTGCGACCGTTAAATTTGTTTTAATCATACCTGGTTCGATCGCATTGGCCCTGATCCCGGATGATGCAAGTTCAAACGCAATCCCCTTCATATAAGAGTTGATTGCTCCTTTTGAAGCCATGTACATGATATTTCCAAGTGATGCAAACGATGCAGCAACTGAAGAGATAAATACAACAGAGGCTTCATCCTTTAAAAGTTTTCTTTTGTACAACTGCTGTGACAATAAGGCAGGGGCGAAAAAGTTAATTTGCATCAACTCTTCCAGTTTTTCCTCCTTAATGAATTTCAGTGGCAATCTTTTGAGTATTCCTGCACAATGCACCACACCATCCAGGCAGGGAAGGTCTGTTAATAAGAGATCTAAACCGGTTGAATCCGAGAGATCTGCCATTATCTTGCGATGACTTTCACCAATCAGCTGATGATCGGTTTCCAATAACCGTTCCTCATTCCTTCCGGTAATAATCAACTGAGCTCCAAATTTTGAACATTCAATAGCGATGGCCTGGCCAATCCCCGATGATGCACCGGTTACCAGGATTGTTTTACCTTCGAGTGAGAACGGGTTATTCATGGTGCGAATTTAAACGAATTAATACGAATGAAGAATGAATTGTATCCTTGTTCAATGATCAAATTATTGTATTGACAAATTGCCCCTAAACTTCCACGATGTCTGTTATCGTACAATTGTCAAAATTAAGAATAGCTGTCGCCCAGGTCATACCAACTCCGAAACCTGACAGCAGCAACGTTTTACGCGTCATCAGCTGCTCCTTTAGTTCCGAAACGATTGTCAAAGGAATCGATACAGACGAGGTATTGCCATATTTTGCAATGGTAGCAGGAACCTGCTCTACCGGGAGTTTCATCTTTTTCATCAGGTAATTATTCATAAAATCATTAGCCTGGTGGAAAACGAAAAAATCGATGTCTTCTTTTGTTTTTCCTGATAATTCGAAAACTGCTTTTATGTCTTTCGGGATTTCCTTAATTACAAAGTTAAATACTTCCGTTCCATTCATATAACCATGTTCTTCACTTCTGATATTGCCGTAGTCATCCACCACCTTTTCCTGAAGCGTTTCAACTGAACTGGGATTCCGGTATCCTCCCGCATTCATCTTGATCAGGTCTTCGAGCGATCCGTCACTGTTGAGTGAAAAATAGCTTTTCCCAAATTTTTTATCCCTTTCTATCATCGCAGCCACTCCGCCATCACCGAATAAAAAGGCTGTTTTCCGGTCTTTCGGCGAGTAGATTTTGGATCGGGTCTCACCATCCAGTAACAATGCTTTCCGGAGTCCGGAGCGTTGCATCAATGCGTAGACCACTGATAACCCGTACACAAAGCCTGAACAACCCAGGCTGAGATCGAATGCGATCGTCGATTTTGCCAATCCCAGCCGGTGCTGAAGGATCACAGATGTGGCTGGCATCCGGTAGTCGGGCGTCTGCGAAACAAAAACAAGCAGGTCAATTTCCGAACGATCAGCACCCATTTCGCCAATCAATTTTTCGGCAGCTGCAAAGCACAGATCCGACGAACAGGTTTTATCATCTGCAAACCGGCGTTCTTTTATACCCACTTTATCAATGATATCCTTTACTACGTCTTTCGGAAACCATGTTGTATATTCATAATTATTGATCACCGTTCGGGGAACTGCAGCCGATAATCCAGTGATACCAACATTTGTAAATTCAAGAAATGCCATATTAATTATTATTTTTGAACGAACACTCCCTGTTCCCAGCAGCAGGCGAGGGAGATTTGCATATTTTGAATACTTTACTTGTTGTTATTTAACGGAAAATCCCGATTGTATTCCCCATCCTCCTTTATTGGGGAATGAAGTATTTAATATTTCAATGGGGACGAGCCTTTATAAACGGACTGATTTCCTGAAATCTTCTCCTACTACTGAATCCGATTTTGAATCTCAGCATAAAGTTCTTCCAGTGTCAGAAGATTTTTGAAAGCTACACCTTCAATTAAAACTTCATACTCCTCATCGATCATAGCGATTAATGACAGGTAAGCCAATGAGTTCCACTCTTCGTAATCACGAAAAATATCCTTCATTTGTAATTCACGATCTTCAATTTCGAGTGTTTCTTTGAATAATTCAATAAATCTGTGTTTCATGATAAATATATTTTAAGTTGTTTTTGATGTCTTTTGATGAATTATTTGCCCACGTAGGAATTCTCATTGTTCATTTCCTGTGAGTCTGTTTTTGATACGTTTTATGTCATTTATTCTTCTTAAGGGTCATGCTTTCCACACAATATCTCCCCTTTAACCGTTGTTTATATTTGCAAATTACTGATGTGCTTCGCCGGCTGTTAAACCTCTTTCGTCACAGCGATTACCCGCTCTTTAAACCGGTAAAAGACAACTGTATCGTTCTCTACATTTTTATCGAGAATCATTCCTGCAGTTATTTTGTTCCGGTCGCCCACCTTAATTCCAGGGATTGTTGCACTGTTGATACCAAACAGATTTTCATTGCCGATGGAAGTAAAACCAGAGAAACAGACATTCGGAGATATAAAGTTGAATTTTCCGAGGTGCGTATCATGCCCCATACTGCTCCTGGAATTAATGAGTGTGAAATCACCCAGAACGACATTGGGGCCGATATTGGCCATCGGACCAATCACAACTCCTTTGCCAATCGTGGCCGAAGGAGATACATAGGCTGTAGGATGAACAAGTGTAATAAAGTCAGCCCCCTTTTCGCTGAAAAGTTCGACAAATAGCTTGCGGTATTTTAAATTGGCGATACCCATCAGGTAAGAAGTGTCATGCCTGACAATATGATCTCTGATGCCACCCAGTAAAGGGGCTGAGAACGAATAATTGGCATAATTATCAGGATTGTCATCCAAAAAACCAATTACTTTATACTCATCGAACCCTTTTATCTGATTTGAATACCGGACGTAGTCGTTCAACTCTGCCCCATGTCCTCCGGCACCTATAATAATGATGTTCGTCATACTTTATTATTTAAAAGTTAGAATTTGTAAAAAAGAGAAATTTAGATAATGATTGATAGGGGTAAGAAGGCAGATGAACGAAATATGCGCTATGTACCCTCCCAATTCTGTCATCCATTCTCTGATTGCCCGTTTTAATTACTGCTTCCCCTAAACATTCCCATTGTCGCATCTGCACCGGAGTTAATTCCTTCCCGTTTAAAAACCTTCACAAATGTGAGCCAGAGGATCCTGATATCCAATCCTAAGCTGATATGATCGACATACCATACATCAAAATCAAATTTTCGTTCCCAGCTGATGGCATTGCGACCGTTGATCTGTGCCCAGCCGGTGATACCCGGACGCACTTCGTGACGGCGTGCCTGTGTTTTATTATACAACGGAAGGTATTCAATCAGCAGCGGTCGCGGACCGATCAACGCCATATCGCCCTTGATCACATTGATTAACTGTGGTATTTCATCGAGCGAAGTCGTACGGATAAAACGTCCGGCAACCGTTATTCGCTGATGGTCGGGGAGGAGTTGTCCATTTGAATCGCGCTTGTCATTCATTGTTTTAAACTTCACAACGTAAAATGATTTCCCCTTTTTGCCCGGGCGCTCCTGTATAAAGAAGACTTTTCCACGATTGAAAAAAAATAATGAGATTATAATAATTAAGAAAAACGGAAAAAAGATCATAAAGCCAATAATGGCAAGTATTAAGTCTATTAGTCTTTTAAAAAAATAGCGATACATAGATTAAGAATATAAATTCAAAAGGCGAGGGCCTGGATATTGTTATTGCTGAATACAAGATTATATTATCGACAACAAACAACGCACTTTTTTTTTAGAAAAACAACTTTAAAATACTTATGACCGATTATTTAGAATGAAAAAACAGTATTGGCTCTTTTCAAAATAATATAACACGTAAAGTCAGCAGAAATGTAGCATTCCAATATTTCAAATTTGAGACGATGAAAAATCATTTTTTGCCACCAAAACACGAAGACACAAAATTTCACCAACGATAAAGTGTTAAATATGAGCTTTGATGTCCCGAAATTTCGGGATTGATGACCTGGAGATTTGGTGGCATTCTTATTTGTTATTTTTCAGGATATCTTATATATGAAAATATGACATCTATTTATTCTTATTGCTACCGACTTTTCGTTCTTATCGGAACAAAAAACAAAATCCGAACTAATGCATTGTATGATTCTTTGCCGGTATGCTTTTATAAAGAAAAAGAACATCCTTTTTAAGCAATCGCTTTAATGGTATAAAAAACAACAGATTGCTGAATTAGAATACGACATTAAATTGTTCTCTGCTTAGTTGAATAAACCCAAAACCAAATCAACGATCCGGTCAGCTGTTTTTCCATCCCATTTTTCAGGGATTAACCCTTTTTTCCACTTCCCGCTAAAAAGCTGCGCCATGATTGGTTCGATTGCTTCCGGATTGGTGCCAATCAGTTCATTCGTTCCCTGGGTCACTGTTTCGGGCCGCTCGGTACTGTCTCTGAGCGTGATGCAGGGGATGCCCATTACTGTGGTTTCTTCGGTTATTCCGCCCGAATCGGTAATTACTGCTTTGCTGTTTTCGACCAGGTAATTGAATTCGAGGTAGCTTAAAGGGTCGATTGTATATAACCGGGGATTGGTAATCTGCAATCGTTCCAGTATTTGTTTTGTTCTTGGGTGTACCGGAAATACGAGCGGAAGATCCCTGGAATGGTTGATGATTGCGTTTATAAGATCACCTAACTTCCCCTCTTCATCCACATTTGAAGGGCGGTGCAGGGTCATCACCAGGTAGTTTCCTTTCGTCAACCCTTTTTCATCCCATATTTCAGGTTTTTTGAAACGGGGCCTTTGTTTATTCAGCGTATCAATCATTGTATTACCCACGAAAAATATCTGTTCTTTACTGACGCCCGATGCCAGCAGGTTGTTATTTGCAATTACAGAAGTCGTAAAAAAATAGTTCGTGATACTGTCGGTCACAATCCGGTTGATTTCTTCAGGCATTGTCATGTCCCACGAGCGGATCCCACCTTCTACGTGGGCAACTTTGATGTTCATTTTACGTGCCACTATCGAACAGGCCATTGTTGAAGTGACATCGCCAACCACCAGGCACAGATCAGTTGGTTTTTCCATTAATACCTTTTCATATCCGATCATAATTGCGGCAGTCTGCTGAGCCTGTGTCCCGCCGCCGGCGCCAAGATTGATATCAGGTGCAGGGATGTTCAATTGCTCAAAAAAACTGTCACTCATGTTTTTATCGTAGTGCTGACCAGTATGGATCAGACGAAAGTTAATGTTCTTTCCCGCTTTCCGTGCCTTCACGATCGCATCAACAATTGGTGCTATCTTAATAAAATTTGGCCGTGCACCTGCTATTAAATCTATATTCATTTCGAATTATCAAGTTGTTAGTATTTGTTCAATCAAAATTTTGCCGATTCGTGATCATTTATCAAGGAGGACCAAAATATGCCTGGTTATTATCAATGATCAACGTGTCAGGTTTATCTGTATATCATCTGTTTTTCAATGGCTAAAAATAACAATTTTTGGAATGAAACACGCAGGGACGATCACGCAGGGACGATCACGCAGGATCGTCCCTACGTCGACGCGATGCACAACAAAGACTCTTTATAAAACAAACAATAACTATTTGCAACTGGATTTTGCCGATTCATAGATCATTTTACCCAGGGTGTAAAATTCACTTGCTTCTGAGACAGATGGTTTACCATCGGGTAAAAGGCCCAGTTCACCTGGATATCTTGCATCGATATATAACTGGTCAAGAAGGATAAGTAAATCTGTATTTATCTCCGAAGTTACCTTTTCTTTAATCTTACCATATAGCATCTCAAGCGAATGTGTTTTTTTTAAGCCCAGATCAAATTCTTCAATTATAGCCTTAAATGATTTTTCAATTGCTTGCTGCGCATGAAACGCAGACAAATGAGTAAGATTCTGGTGCCAAATTATTTCCCGAATCAGGAGAAGATCACTTTCTGCACTAACCAACCAGTCATTAGTTGTTTTTTTCATAAAGGACTTTTCCTTTCGTTAAAAGTTCCCTGGCAAACAGGCTGTTAAGCTCAATAAATTTCTGATGCATTGCTTTTGTATGTACTATTAAATCAATCGGAAATTTAGTTTTTATCTCAGAGATCGATTTTGATATTCTGAGATAAATTTGACTCTTTTCCGAAAAACTAGAAGGTATGATGTCATCACTGGTTACAACCAAAATATCCAGATCACTGTTTTCGTTAGGCGAGCCATATGCGTACGAGCCAAAAAGAATAATCTTCTCTGGTTGTGTCGACTTTAGTTTCTCGACTAATAATGGAATAAAGTTTAATCCTGTCATAAAGCGTAACTATTAATGGATCTTTAATTTGCCATACATTCTGACCAAGTTTTACAAAAATACGAATTTACACGGAATGGGTAACGAATTTCACGAATTTGGACGATGTTAATTTCATAGATTGGTTTTTAGATGCATTTCCATATCATGTGCAACGACTTCAAATTAACCAATTGCAAATTGATCCCGGGTGATTTTATTTTTGAATTGCGGTGCAAAGATCTGTATTGTTTTGATGATCGTTTCCAGCTGCACCTCTTGTTGTTGGGTTGTCCTTTTCTACAAATATTTAACTCCTACGGAGTATTTGATCGTGGTAAAACGACAGATGCATATGTCTGTTTTGTGCAACGACTTCATATAAACCAATAACAAATTGATCCCGGGTGATTGTATTTTTGAATTGCGGTGCATAGATCATTTTTGTTTTGCTGATCGTTTCCAGTTGCACCTCCTGTTGTTGGGTTGTCCTTTTCTACAAACAGATAACTCCTACGGAGTATTTGATTGTGGTAAAAAGACATCACTAAGTTAAACGATCAACTCCAATTTTAGGGTCACGAAAATCGCATAAAATTGCAGTGATCACAATTGTGTCATTATCTGAAACAACTCTGTAGTGCACTGTGTAAGGTAACCTTTTTAAAGGGGCGCAACGGATGTCAAAATAACGAACCTGAAATCCGTAAGCATTTAATTTTATTTGAGATATCTGAGACTTAACATTTTTAAAGAAACGTACACCTAATCCTTTTTTCCGTGAATTATAGAAATCGATGGCCTGTTGTAAATCATCGTAAATTTCTGCAGCGTAAATAACTTTAAAAGCCATTGTTATAATTTTATTTTTCGCTCAATATCATCCCAGGTCAAACAACTTTCCGGAAATTCTTCCATCCGCTGAATACGCTTTCGAACAATTTCCTTATGTTCTTCTGAAACGGCAATGTCAGAATCTGATTCAATGGTTTTTACAAACGAGATGCTTTTCATCATTTCGACGAAAATATTTTCCTTGTCATCAGGTATTGTTATCGTAAAACTTTTCATTCCATTTTGTTTTTACAAATTTAAAGAAAATAATTGATTCGCATCTTTTGGATAAACCTGGCTACAAATAGATAACTCCTACGGAGTATATGATTGTGATAAATGGGCAAATGCTTATCCATATTTAATGCATCGACTTCAGAATAACCAATAACAAATAATTGCCTATGTTATAAACACAATAATCTTCTGTCAATAATAATTTGTCAAAACACATTGAAAGAAGGTTAATAAGGTTGTTGGTGTAAGGTTGGATGTCTGGCTACTAAGGTTAGGGAATGAAAATAAGGTTTTATAAAATAGTTGTCCGGTGTTTGTTTATTCGTATTTATTAAAATGTATTCTCCTCCCAACAATATCATCTGATTCACCATCACGCAGGATCGCCCATCCGTGACATACCTCATCTGGCGAAAAGCATTTTTTTAAAGCTCCGTAGGAGCGGTGCATTTAATAGCCCTGGCATTTAAGCCAGGGATGGTGATGCCGGAGGTTTAAGTACCGGTCTGCAATATCCGATTGATTTTGTAACCTTGAACCGGCAAAAAGAAGAAAATCTACAGAAAGACGATTTTTGGATGATGAAATTTTGTATCCTATGATTTACACATTAAATTTTTGTAAATTTTTAATATTCAATGCGCATTGGCATCATCATTTTTTTGATCCACCGGTGTAGAACTCACATGAGTTTATTAGCTTCGCTGATTTTCAATTGGCTACACCGATCTTCGATTAGCTTCGCTGATTTTCAATTCATTCCTTTTTGCGGTATTTGTGCCATGCTCGTTTCACAAGCGAGTAGATTGCAGGGTAATAAATCTATAATTTTTCCATCTCTTCGAAGAACGTACTTTTGTCCATGTTAAGGTGACGTAATACTTGTTTCACAATAAATTCAGGAATAGGATCAATATGAGTTTGTATTGTGATTGGTCTATCCATACTCGATTTAGACCATTTCTCGTGACCACCTCGACCTTTGGCATCCTTAATGATATTTAATCCCTGGCTTTTAAGAAATTTACGAAACTCCTGCAATGGAATATTAGATAATTTCTTTGTCGACATCTCTCGTGCTTTTTAAACGAATGAAGGCAGTCCAACTTCCTGATGATAAGTATTTACAGGATATTTATCAAATATCTCAGAAACATACTCATTATTGGATATTATAGATGTAATACTTGGAGCCAGGATCTTTTTAGGCCTTTTTGCCAATCCTTTCAATTCCCAACCTAAACTTATTAGAACTTTACTTAAGGTTTCTTTTTTTAATGTGTAATCAACAAAATCTTCAAAAACAATTGCGAAAGAATCTTTAGCTTCATCCATGGTATTTCCATAGCCTGTTAAATCTAAATGAGGAGAATATATAAAATGAATCTTATTCTCATCCTCGAAATGAAAAAGTAACAGCATAACCTTAACATTACCTGCTTTATTTTTATAATCGCCTTCAAATATATACTGTGCCATACCTAAATTGATATTTTATCTATGTCCAAAGATAATTAAAACAGAACGATTACTCAATTACCCTAAATAATTTTCATTCAAATGACTATGCAAATATATATGCATGTCAGACTGATTGATAAATATGAAAGAGAAAAAGATGAATTAAAATCCCCCGTAAACCGTTCTGCATTCTCCGGACCGTATTGTTTCGATGCGAATAAAGAGGTCGACCACGTAGGATTGCCCTTGCAGATAGACGACCACGCAGGATCGTCCATCTATTAATATACCTCATCTGTTGAAAGCAATTTTTTAAAGCTCCGTAGGATCGGTGCATTTAATAGCCCTGGCTTTTAAGCCAGGGATGGTGATGCCGGAGGTTTAAGTGCCGGTCTGCGATATCCGAATGATTTTGGTATCCTGTACCGGCGCAAGTAAACAAATCAATCGTTATGGAATGAATCGGAAGGAAATTAATAGGGACTAAAATAAATCAGAATGCGTGCCTGCCCTCACCAGGAATATAGTTTTCAGGTCTTTTTTAAATCTGTCCGAATATCCAATTGCGTACATGACTAAATCGAGTTGAACAGTTCATCTACACTTGACACCATTGTAACATGGCCTGAATCAACATCCTTAATTGCCTTCAAAGTTTCAAGATTTGGTTCGGAAAAATTTTCAACCACAATTTCATTATCTAATTTTGCAATTTCTTTAATCAACGCAAGGAGGTGCTTTCCACTACCCGTTTTTTCGTTTATTGTTAATTTTATTGTTGTCATGGTGGCATTGTTTTTATACAAAAATACGAATTTACACGAAATGGGTAACGAATTTCACAAATTTGGAGGATGTTAATTTCACGGATCAGTTATCTGATGTTGTTATTGTTTCCCTAATTATTGGATTAAAAGAATTGAAATCTAATGATGTCTATTTTTACGAACGATCATATTCTAAACCAAAACCTGATAAAGGGGTCGGTTACGCAGGATCGGTTACGCAGGGATGATCACGCAGGATCGCCCCTACGCGATGCGCAACAACCGTTTATTTAACGTTCAATTTTATTTTTGGTGCTTCCTGCCAATTGATTTGTTCAATGGCATTTCCCATTGAGATAAATTCGAAGTCTTTTATAAATTTATTGAATTTATTAAATGCTCCATCAATGCCATAATACGAGAAAAAATAGTTCTTACTATAAACCCGTTTTTGCTGACTGTCAAAATCACGGATATGAAAATACGCCAGGTTATATTCCGATTGGGTCATCCATTTTTTGATCATCCAGTAAGGAAATAGCCGGAAATAGCCGCCTCCCGAAAACATCAGCTTTTTATGGAGAAACGTGGCATAACTAATCGGGAACTCTTTCAATAGTTGCCCGTTAATTTCAATCATTGATGGTTGCATCTCCTTAAAAGATGGAAAGCCGCCAAACCTGCTTTTTACAGGGATAATGGAACTGTCGCAGGTTATCCCTTCACCGATCAAGATTTCCAGCGCCCATTGGGTATTTTCTGTGACAGAGAAAGCCGGAGCCCGATAGAATTCAATCTTTGTTCCAGTCAGCTGTTCCAAACTGTCAATCGACTGATGTGTATCCTCCTTAAACGAAGATGGGGTCATTTGATTAATAAGGTGGTGATTATTGGAATGACATCCAATCTCATGACCTCTTTCCGCAATTTTTTTGATCACTTTCGGATCGGAACGGGCAACAGTACCCAGACAAAAAAAAGTAGCTTTTGTATCAACTTCATCCAACCGATCCAAGATCTTGTCGAGGTAATCATCAATAATGGGAAGGTAATAATCACGCCCGCCTTTGGGATATAATTCGTAGATGTACCATTCCTCAATATCAAAAGTAAGAATGTTCATCTATTGAAATTTCAAAATAGTTCCGCCCCACGAGTAGCCGACGCCAAACCCTGCCAATAAAACCAGGTCACCCGATTTGATAGTTGCATCTTTTTGCGCTTCACACAGGGCAATCGGAATTGTTGAAGAGACGGTATTGCCGACCAGATCGAGATAATAGTAAAACTTCTCCTCCGGTATTTGAATTTTTTTCCGCAGAAAGCTCATCAGGTATTTATTGGCCTGGTGAAAAACAAACTGGTTAATATCTTCTTTGTTCAGGTTATTGGCTGATAATGTATCATCGACCAGTAAAGGAACCATGTCTAACGTGAAATTAAAGATACCTGTGCCATCCATAAACAGATGATCGGATGATAAAGGATTCCCTGATTCATCAAATGTGAGATCATTTATTTTTTCCGGTGAACGCAAACCGCCGCTTTTTACGATTAAACGGTCGGCACCGCTGCCATCTGTGCCAAGACTAAACTCCATTATCTCTGCAAATCCTTCGGATGAAACCAGTGTAGCAGATGCCCCATCTCCGAAGATGGTTCTGTTCGCTTTGTCTTTGGGGTGCAGGTATTTGGAATAGGTCTCTGCCGTGAGCAGCAATATGTTTTTTGCAACGCCACTGACAAGCAACCCTTTTGCAATTGCCAATCCGTAAACGAATCCGCTGCAACCCAGGTTAAAATCAACGGCACCCGATTTGGTTGGTATTCCCAGCCTGTTTTGCAGGACACAAGCCGATGTCGGTAAAAAATAATCGGGACTCTGTGTGCACAACATTACAAAATCGATGGTCTCAGGATTGATCTGATGATCGGCGAACAGCTTTTGGGCAGCAGCAAATGCCATATCTGAGGCGGTTTCATCGGCTGCCGAAATATGCCGGACGGAAACGCCTATTTTCTTTGCCACCTTTTCAGCTGTCCATTCCGGAAATTCCGCCACCAGTAATTCGTTGGTCAACTGCTTTTCGGGCAGATAGTAGGATATTGCTTTAATATATGCTTTTCTCATTTCTTAATTAGGTTAAGGTATAACCGCCATCCAATAACAGATTGCTGCCGGTCATCCATGAACTTGCATCGGAAAGTAAATAAATAATGGCATAGGCCACATCCTGCGGTTGCCCATACCGGCCTAAAGGATAACGCTTCCGGTCTGCCTCAAGATCTGCTTCGCCAATACTGCTGTCGGCCAGTATTTGAGTTTCGATCATCCCCGGCATCACTGTGTTTACCCTGATTCGTTTGGGCGCCAGTTCAAGTGCCAATGCTTTTGAAAGTCCGTTTACTGCACTTTTAGAGGCTCCATATACGCTGCCTCCCAATGATGTAATTGTTGTTCCTGCAATTGATGAAACAAACACGACCGACGAATTTTTCGCCAGTTTCTTTCGTTTGATGATCCCGCGTAACAACTCAAAAGGGGAGAAGAAGTTTGTTTTAAAAACCTGTTCGGCTTCCTCATTCGTTGTAAACGAAAAGAGCTTGGGTAGTGCAATTCCGGCATTATTTACCAAACCCGATAATTGCGGCAGCGCGTTAATTAAGGCTTCGACTTCTTCTGCAGCTGTCAGGTCAGCGACTATCATCAAATGTCCGGTTCCTTCAAGCAGATCATAGGTTTCATGAAGCCGGTTACGGTCACGCCCTGTGATTACAACCTGAGCTCCAAGCCTGGAACATTCAATGGCTGTTGTTTTTCCAATTCCGGAGGAAGCTCCCGTGATTAAAATTGTTTTACCGTCTAAACTGTATGGGTTAAACATTTGGAGTACTTTATATGAAAAGAAACGACCTTAAACTTTTGACTTAACACAATTGTAAACGTCTTCTATTGTACTTGATGCCTTCATCTCATCCCCTGTAAGCCTTACGTGATAAACTTCATCTGCCATTCCAATGATTGCCATCACCGTCAATGAGCACCACTCTTCAATCTCCCTGAATTTTGTTTCCGGGGTGAAGATGGCTGCATCCGTTTCTTCAAACTGTTCTGCGAAATTTTTTACAAATGTATTGATTTCCATTGTTCTATCTATTATATTGATTGTGTATTTATTTTTTCTATCTGACATCAAAATTCATCAATCCAAAATCCCAGTTTTCCGGAGACTGAAGTAGCTGACTTAATTTTGTATTCTCTTTTTCCAGCAAATCGTAGGTTAACGGGAAACGTTGCGGAATCATCTTTTTCGGAATTTCGAAGAGTGCCAACTGTTTCATTTTTAAAGTTCCGATGTATAAAATGGCATCCACCTTTTCATTGATCAGAATATGTTTTAATACAGCCGTAAGTGCAAGCAACGTTCGAAACCCATTTTGCCTGAAGTCCATGATATAGGCCGTTTTGATTCCCTTTTCATCATAGATCCGGTAGGTTCCATTCTTTCGTTTGCCTTCGCAGATTTGATACTTTTCATTAAAGCGGTAGCTGATAAATTCTTCATCCATTTTTTGATGAACCGGGTAATTCCTCTCTTTCGTTGAAAAGAGAAAGGCAAATAATTGGTTAAATAGTACGAGGATAAAAACAGGTAACCAAACGAAGGGATCAATAAAGGTTAACTTCTTTTTATTCAAAATTTTGAACGGCTTAACCGGAAGCAGGTAGTATTTTAAATCTTTCAAATATTGAGCGCCCAAAATCTTTGTGAAAAACTTAAATGAGTTATGATTGGGAATTCCGACAATAACTGCCATCTTTTCAGCTTTGCAATGATCGTGAATAGCCTCGTATAATTCTTTAAATAATAAATCGTATTTCCTGTATTCCTTCAGAATATATGAGCCGCCGCTTAACCCAAACAGAACCTCATTCTTTCCAGCAATATAAGTCTGAGGAATAACAGAGGTATGTCCTGCAATATTTCCCGATTCATTTTTTGCTACCGCATGGTAAGAGTATCCGAATGGGTTGTTTTGGTAATAGCGTTTTAATTCATTCTCATTTTTGTCCTTACCGAACGATTCATTAAATCCTTTTGTAAGGTCTTTCCAGTCCTGGATGGTAAGTTCTAAACTCTTTAATACTGATATTTCCATTTTTAATTAGTGCGCTTAACAAGTGACCAAACTGACAATTTCTGAAGCATTATCAGAAGTAAACAAAAATGATGTTTTTTTTGCCCGATCACAAAAATCTTTGTATACAAACTTTTCATGGTTGGATAGTAATTCTATAAATTCAGCCATCTCCCTGATCTCTTCCGACTGAAAAGTGGCACCAATCTGATGCATTTCGATCATTTCCGCAAGATCAGAATCTTTAGAACCAATGCAAAACAATGGTTTACTGTTGGCAAGAATATTATAAGACTTACTTGGGATGGCAATTTTTGAAACTGCTTTTCCTAACGACACGACTCCGAGGTTCATCGCTTCCATCATGGCGATAAACATTTCCGGGTTTTGCCGTGGTAACAACAGACAATTAGTAAGATTAAGCTCATTGATTAATGATTCCAATTGGTTTTTTTGCCATCCTTCACCTGCAATAAGGAAACGAACAACCTGATTTTTTTCCATCCGTTTGGCCAGGTAAATCAATGCTTCCAATTCATATTCCTTTCCTAAGTTTCCGGAGTAAACCACAAGAAATTTATTCCGAAGATTATACTTTTCGGCAAATTGATTATTTGCCAACACTTTGTCTATTAAACCGAAAGTATTATTCGCCCAGGCCGGAATAACAACAATTTTTGAGGACTCAACATACTGTGCAATCAAATGAGCCATGCCATAAGTAAGCGTAATGATTTGATCCACTCTTCTATAAGCACGTTTGTTCAGGCTTCTCCATATCTTTATGATCCGATTATTCTGATTTAAAAAATTGCCGGCGATAAGCCCATCGGGATAAATATCATAGATCAGCAATGACGTTCGGTTTGCACAAAAGAGCGGTAAAAGGGTTGCCAATGGAGGATTTGAGCTTATAAAGAGTTCATGCTTGCGGTAGCGGAGTTTGATAAAGTAAGAAATTTGAATAAACGCAACCAACCACGAAATCATTCTGGTAAATGTGCTTTTCTTCGTGTACTTTTTAATCTTTACGATTTTAATTTTAGGATCGAGTTTTTGCCCCATCGGAAAAATACCACCCGTCAACAGTACAACTTCATCATACTTTAAAGCAAATTCATTGGCGATATCAATAAACAGGTATCCCGTAACCTGATTGATTAAAACGATGGATTTTTTATTCATTTGAATATAGGACGCAAATTTATTTTAGGAATGGAAACTGGCGGTTATAAGGATTGGAACGCGGATGACGCGGATAAAAATAACGCTGATTTTCGCTGATTATTTTAATAATCTGTTTTAGCCAGGTTTCATCTTTTGGCCTAATTGAATGAGATTACCTGTATGGGACAATACAATGTTCGTTAATATTATTTTTTCAATAACCTACTGCTGAAGCATTGACTGATACAATTCCAAATAATCGGTGTACCGATCCTCTTTATTGAAGTACCGGACCGCTCTTTCGCGGCATTTACCCGTGTAGAAATCTTTCCCTTTACTGCAAATCTGCACAATCGCCCCGTACAATCCGTTGAGATCCCCTTTTTCGACCACGATTCCTGTCTCAGCATCAATTGCTTCAGGACTGCCACCCGTGTTGTAAGTGATCACGGGCGTGCCGCATGCCAATGCTTCAAGGTTCGTAGTGGGGAAATTATCGACGTACGATGGGTTTACAAAAACGGTTGCTGCAGCATACAACGCCGCCAGTTCAGCCGTATTTTCAGTTCTCGCTATTCCAATAACCCCGGTTGGTAGTGACTCGATCTGGTTTTTAGACAGGCCAACTAAAACCACTAGGAAGGGTTTGTCTTTTCGCAGTGCTAGCTTCTCAAAATCCTTTAATCCTTTGCGTAAATCCCAGGTGCTTGCAACACCCAGAATAAAAGGTGTGCTGTTTATTTGATAGTTGGCAAGTATACTTTCTGAATTGGCAGTGGGGGAGAACACTTCCAGATCAATCCCATTATGGATACATTTTACCGGGTAATTCCCCAAAAAAGAATGATTTACATGATCTGCCAGCCATTCGGAAGGAGTAACGATGGTGCAGTTATCCAGCCCGTTGAAGATGCTTTTTTTATCCCGGTAATTCCGGCGTGAGTTGTCGATTCCAAGGCTGGCAGGATAACCCTTTGTATTCGGACAGTGGTGACACACGGTCTGCCATTTGGTACAGTTGTAACGATCGAAAAAAGAACAATGCCCTGTAAACGGCCAGCAGTCGTGGAACGTCCAGACCACCGGCAATTGAACTTCTTTCAGGTATTCAAACAAGACCCCGATATGCAGGTAATAACCATGCAGGTTGTGCAGGTGTATAAGATCAGGTTTGATTTGTGCCAGCTCCTTTACCAGTTGTAACGTGGCATTTTTTGATCCGAAACCATGCCGGTCGAACAACCTGGTTTTAATCCCATGCAGCTTTTGATCCCACTGATTCCCAATTTTAATAACATGCGAGGCACTTGGCCTGTCTGTAAAACCTGCAGCGATAAAACTCTGATATCCATTACCCAATACTGCCTTGCTGATATCTTCAGCAATACGGCCTGTACTGCCCGTATTAACCGAGGTATTGATTTGGAGGATTTTCATACTTCTATCACTGAAAGTAATGCAGCTGCTGCCATTTTGGGGGTTATACTTTTCGAAAGTTCGCGACTTCGTTTTCCAAATTCAAAAAGTTGATTAGCATCAGACTCAATAATACGAATCAATGCATTTTTTAGTTCGTCAACATTGCCGGATTCAACTACAAATCCATTATAATTGTTCAGTACAAAGTGAATTGTTGCACCGCAAGAGTTTGTTACAATCATTGGCAGGCCTGCAGCGGCAAATTCATGAATAACCAATGCCCATGGCTCAAAAATCGAAGGAAGTACAAAGCAGGAAGCTTTCGAAGAAATTTCTATTAATTCAGTCTGACTCATAAATTCATGAACGACAACATCCGAAGGATAGGATAATTTGTCTTTTAATGGTCCGTTGCCAATTAATGTAAGTATAGCTCCTTTTTTATCGGATATTGCAGACCATGCTGAAAGTAAAATATTCAAACCTTTTACCTCCGCAAATCGACCAACAAAAAGTATATTTTTACGCCCGGAGAATCTTTGAACATCAATCTCAATTTTACTAAACTTATCTAAGTCAGCAGAATATAAAGGCCAGATAATTTTTGAGTTTTTAAATCCAAGTTTTTTAGCATATTCAAACTGGCGCATTCCTGTAACTGACATATGGGAATAGTACCTGTTGTGGCGGAACCAGGCAGTAAATACATTGATCCATTGTTTGCCTCCTCGCCACTGCGAATCACAACCACAAATGACAGGTGTATGAAACCTTTTGCGCAATAACATTGCTGTAATGTTGTAAATAGCATTTGTTCTGTCGCAGACAAATAGAACGGATGGTTTAAGCTCGATTGCAAGTTTATTAAGCGTCTTCTGAGTAAATTCTTCTTTTTTTAAAAAGCATACATTTTCAATAACCGGTGGTTGATAAGGCGTTAGTTTTTTTAAGCGATCATGAACTACTGTTACATTAAAACCACTTTGTACAAGTTCCTTTAATACAGGAATATGGTGAGGCATGATCTCTCTGTATAAATATAGAATATTTTTCATGCGTTTATAATTTGATTTTTAGTTGCCACATGGCCTCGAAGATTAGCGATGCTAATCGCCAAATAATCATTTTCGGTTTGCGAGAAGTTTACTCCCATGGCTATTTCATAAGAAGATGAAAATTTAGAAAGCCCATTCAGTTTTTAATCTTAAGAATTCCCAATTCAAATAACCAGCGAAGCATTTGGCCTGTCCTGAAAACTTGCAACGATCACGCCCTATATAAATGAAAGCCAGCAAAACATTTCCGATTATCTTCAGTTATATGTCCTGTTCTTCCTGTATCAACAGAGGTATTGATTTAAAGAACTCTCATTTAGTCAAAGATAAAAAATAGTATTTATCAGTAGATAAAAATAAAGTTGCACTAAAAGCTTGAATTCAGCATTCCTCAAAAAACTGAATATACTTTTTACCTATTAGATCAACATGATACATTTTTGCACTATCTAATGCTTGAAGCGAAATTTTCCCAAGTATATTTTTATCCTCTATTAAGCAATTAAGACAATTGACAAATTGCTCAATATCACCGACGTCAACCAAATAACCATTATAACCATCTGTAATAATCTCAGAAGGACCAGCTATACAATTAAAGCTAACTGGTGCAAGTCCATTTGCCATAGCTTCTATCAATCCATTTGGGAAGCCTTCGACTATTGAAGTAAATGCAAAAATCTTGCTTTGTGCCATATAATAATCAACATCTTTCTGAAAACCAGTAAAGATCACCCGATCAGCAATTCCAAGACATTTAGCTTGTTCTTCTAATTCCTTTCGTTTTGGACCATCACCTACAATTATCAGTGTCCAGGTTTTATATTTTATTTTTGAAAATGCCTCTATTAAATAATGTTGCCCTTTTTCATAGACGCATCGGCCAACTGTTATTATTTGATTTTTCCGTTCAAAATTATAACTGGTAATTTCTTTTAAAAAATTAGGAACAACTTGTATTGGGCACCTAAATTTTTGTTGAAATATTGTTTTTGCATATTGAGTCTGGGCAACTATTCCATCTATTCTAAATCTAAAAATAAAGTATAGAAATTTGTAAATTTCATTTAATATTTGGTTTCCTGGAAATCGGACCCTTGTTGGGCTACTTCTCCATGATATAATCAATTTAGAGGATATTCCTAACGAAGAAATTATTGTCAATAAAATGTAACCCAATGCAAAAATAACCTGAGGATTTTCTTTTTTAATATTACGTCTTAAAAAGAACAAAAGGATGGGTAAATATAATATTTTCCCGTATTTTTTTCTAAAATCAGGAGGTTCAATAAGTTTAACATTAGGATGAAGTTTGTAAAAAACGTTGCATTTAAACATTAGCAATATTGTTACTTCTTTTCCATCCCTGGCAATGAAATTTGCAAGTTCAACAGCGGAACGTTCGGTGCCTCCGGCAGTCAATTTTGGAAGGAGAATCAGTGTTTTTTCAATTATTTCCCCCATTGCTTTCCTTTTCCAAGTAAATAAAATTAGACATTTAGGAAAATTGTATTTATACAATTCCAAATAATCTTTGTATCGAACTTCCTTATTGAAGATCCGGTTTGATTCTGGCAATCTCCTTTACCAGTTGCAACGTGGCATTTTTTGATCCAAAACCATGCCGGTCGAACAACCTTGTTTTAAGTCCATGTAGCTTTTGATCTCATACATTCCCAATTTTAAAAACCTGTGAGGCACTTGGCCTATCCGTAAAACCGGCAATGATAAAGCTTTGATGCCCATTACTCAACAATACCATGCCGATTTCTTCGGCAATACGACCCGTACTGCCTATATTAACATTGGTATCGATTTGTAGGATTTTCAATTTTGTGGCATTATAAATGAATAAAACGCCTCACCTACTGATTCGACTGAAAATTTCTCAATACTTTTCTTTGCTGCTAAACCTAAATTAACCCTTAATAATTCGTCCGACATTAAAAGCGTTAATTGCTGTTCAAACTTTTCTGAATCAAACAACGGAACTAAATAGCCATTGAATCCATCCTTTATCATTTCTGATGGCCCTGCTATACAATCAAATGCAACAACAGGTAATCCCGCAGACATTGCTTCACCGATTACATTTGGAAACCCTTCAGAACTTGAGGTAAATGCAAAAATTTTACTTTTCAGATAATAATCCACTACATTCGAGATATTTCCGGTTAAAATGACCCGTTCTTCAATATGAAGTTCTTTAATCTTTGCGGTTAGTCGTTTCATCCCTTGTTGTTGGATTGCATCACCGCCGACAATCACTAATTTCCAATTTGAAATGCCTGTTTTTATAAAGATATCGATCAGTAAATCAAAATTTTTTGAGTTGATTAATCGTCCTACAGTTAGCACTATATTCTCCCGTACTATACAATTAGAATTAGTTTTAACTTGCCTAATAGGGTTTCCAATTACATGTATATTTGAATGATTAAACTGTTTAAGATAGATATCCTTTGCTACCTTAGTTTGAGAAATCACTCCTTTAACCCTCGGATATAACAATTTTCTTAAATGGTTATGAAGAAAACCTAAACTTTTACCTGGTTGGCAGCGATCTGAAACAAATAATGGCAGATTTAATCCTGTTAAAGACAGAATAACAAAATTATTCCAATATTCACCAAAACTTAAGGTGGTGTCAGGGTTAATAAATTTAATCTGTTTTCGTAAATACAAGAAAGTCTTAATGGTATAATATAAACGACTATTTTTATTAAATTCAAAGGATGGTTTGTGAATAATTAGCTTTTCTGGCAAAGAATAAAAAATCTCTCTTTCATAACCATAGAGAATTAGATGGACTTCGGTATTAGATTTTGTGGAAAAAAAATTTGCCAATTCAGACATTACTCTCTCCATCCCCCCCGGAACCAAAACGGGTATTAATAAACAAATTTTTTTGTTTGCTTGCATTTAGATTAAGAATTACCCTCTTTCTCCATAATAATTAGTGCTTCATTTCCAAAAGCGTTAAGGAAAAATCCAAATAATGAAATGACATTATAAATAATAACTCCCAAAACGGGAATACTATATAAATTAGATCTATGTTCTTTTTTTGTCAACGTAGTCTTGTACAAAAGTAGTTTCATACCAAAACGTTGACACCAAAATTGCATTAAACTTTTCTTAAATCTAAATGTATAATTTCCAGATGCTTCGATTGAAATTGATTTTCCAATACTTTCAAGTATCATTCTTATTGGAGAATCATGTGCTTCTGAGAGTAAAACATATTTTTTCGCTACTCTTCTAGCTTCTTTTATAGCAAGAGGAATTTCTTCAATAGGAACATGATGCAATGAATCATGATAAATAACCAGATCAAAAGTATTATCTGGAAATGGCAAAATAGCGGCATCCCCTCTGTAAAAAAAACCTACTAAACCGTTTATTGCAAAACGAGTAGAGGCTGCTTCTGCTCTCAATTGAGAGATATCAAACCCAACAACTTTTGCACCTTGCTCAGCAAAAAACTGTGCTTCGAATCCACCTCCACAACCGCAATTCAAAATTGTAAAATTTTCAAAACTGCAATTACTAATTTTCTCTATCTGTCTACATAAGTCATATAATTGTTTAAGCCAAATATTTGCATGTAATTTATTGTAATTATATGGTCTTAATACTATTTCACTAAATTTTTCATTTATTTCCTCATTATCATGGTATTTTGCTTGTTTTTCTTTTTCATCCAAAGCTACTTGAGAAAATATTGTAAAATTTGGAATCCCCTTTTTAATCGGGATATTTTTACCGGTTCTACATTTAAGTTGTTCATTATCATGAATTATATATCCTTCATGACTATCCGGGGATAAAAATTTGCCAATGATCTCTTCAGCGAATGAAGATGATATATTCTCCGTTGCTGCCTTAATTCTTGTGTCATTAACCTCGTTAATAGAATTAATATCGCTTTTTAATTTAATTTCTAACTTTTTCATGAAAAATAATCTATATATTATTCGAATATACTATTAAATTTTGCCGATTTCTTGGATTTTTATATTATCTAAAATCATTTCGACCATCCACCCTTGTGAGTTAAACTCACCTTCATGCCAGGTTAAATCATGATCCCAATAACCCACACAAGGATAATAGACTTCTTTAACAAAGCCATAGCTGATTTCGACTATCAATGGCACATTTTTAAAATAGACAAAATCCAAAGCTAAACATTTTGATTTCAATTTTTCTGCGATATCAAAGGATAACCTGACAGTTTCATCAGTAAAGTTTTCTTTCTCATATTTTATAAAACCACTACCAGATGCCCTGAAGTCATTCTCTCTTACCATACGTTTGATCGCAAAGGCTTTTCCATCAAGTACAATAACACGTATGTCGAAACTATTTTTAGGTATGAAATCCTGAAAATAAACGTAACCTCGCTCTCTACCAGCAATTCTTGCAAACTCTGTTGTGTAAAACAGCCGAATAATTCCTTTGAAAACATCAAATAAAGTTGTTTTTCCCAACTTATATTTTCGAATCCTTTCTTCAAGATTCGACCAACCCTCATACGGACTAAATCCTCTTCCAAAAGCCTTATGGATCAATTTTATTGCTTCAGATTTAGTTCTGGCCAATCTTACATTTGCAGATCCTGCTCCTCCGCGCAATTTAAATACTTTCGGAAAATCAGTATGATCAGACCATTCAAGCGCCTTTTCTTTTGTGTAAAATACAAACGAAGGAACTAATGGGGCATCAATCGCTTCGAGTAAGTATTTCTGACCAACTTTGTCATCGAAATGCCAGACTGTTTCAAAATCTGGGAAAACCATTTTGCCAGAAGCTTTCACGGAATAAAGCAATTGTTTCGCAAAAAGCACATCTTTTGAACTTTGATGATTAAAATGCCACATTAAAGCATCACAATCGGCTAATTGCTGGATAATATCTGTTTTGTAACAATCGACTATTTTATAGGGTATTTTGTGAGCCTCACAATAGTCTATCCATCGATCACTAAATGAGCCATTCGTATGATGTATTCCAATTTGCATTATATTGATTTTAGGTGTTCAATCCATCCTGGGGATGGAATTGTGACAATTGCATATTCATTTAATTCATCCAATTGAATCGAGTTGTAATTCAAGGATAAATCAATCTTATTATATTTTATTAAATTATTTGCCTTTACGAGCAATGAGATTTTCTCTATATCAAATCCCATCAAGGTAGCCATACATATATCGGTAAATCCTGAATGGTTTGCGAAACAGATGACTCCTAACCGTAACGGATCGGGCAACAATGGACCGTCACCCTGACCTCCAATGATACCGTCACATAAACTATACAGCTCACGTTGTGGCTCATTCGATAAAGTTCCATTCGCATTTCCATAAAATGCTATTTTATTCAGATCCATCACCATGCGCCAGGTTGTATCGTTGCCATGCCATGCTGCGGCAATATGGTATGTTTTCTGAGTTTTGTTCAATTTCCACAAAACGGAACACACTTTGGTCCAAAACCAGAATCTTCGTTTTCCCTGATTCCGATTCGCCTTATCCAATGCTAATTCAGACCATAGACGCAAATAATTTTTGCCTGGATAGCAATCACCTCCAAAACCTGTACCACCAATCCGGTGATGGGGGAGGAAATCTTTATCCCCATTCAAGCCAACCAGATTCTTAAGCGCACCTGTTATCCCGGTTTTTTGATGTGTTTTAATTTTTGGCATCGAAATTACCAGGTCTGCATCAAAAAGTTCTTTTGTAATGCAATATTTATGTTTCCCTTTTGTGTGCGATTCAGCCAGCCGATCCGGATTGTAATTTGTCACTCTAAATATATTTTTTCCCTCCTTGCTAATCGGTTCCAGCAAACTCTCTTTGCCAAGGTCAAAAATCACATATTCAGAAAGTGGCAGCCGTTCCGCTATAGGATTATTCTTTGCCGGAGAAAAGGTTTTTCGCCGAAAATCTTTAATTTCAATCGGAACTGCATAAATCTCACTTAATTCTTGAATGCGATTCTGAAATTCAGGACTTATCATTTTGTCCCAATTGCAACCCTGTAGAGGCGCATCGCCAATCGTGATTTTTGCAGGTCTCTTTGTTAGAAAAATTTCCAAAGTGGCAAGCAGAAAATTATCATGTGTATGTAAACACAATTCATCACTTGCTCTTTTTGTGTGCATTACCCAATTGGGTTTCAGCAGTACTTTCTTTCCACTTACTTTTTCAATCGGTAAGTTTTTTTCAATCAGATCTGACAGCAATTCTTTTAATCTTGGCAGATCATCATAAAGCGCAGCGAGCTTTTCGATGGTTCTGTCCTCCTTATCTTTAAAAACTGTCTTTATAGCTACAAATGAATCCATTGTATTTTTTTTGTGGAACACTGATGAAAATATGGAACGCTGATGACGCTGATTAGGCGGATTTACGCGGATAAAATATTTGAAATAAGCATCGTATGCACAGCATCCATCAAATCTGTGTTGTCAGGCCTTTTTTGAATTAAAACGAATATGAAGTTTTTGGAATGCAATTAACACCGATTTGCACAGAAGAATTATAAAAATCTGCGTTTATCAGTTAAGATCTGCGTCATCGGCGTTCTGTAGTTCCTGACATCAAGTCACCAAGCTGATCAGAACTCATAAACTCAACATCGGGCCATTTCTTTACGATTTCTGAAAGCAACTGCTTCAATAACTTCAGGTTTCTATCGCGGTTGGGAGGATCAATAAATCCAATAAAGTTTACACGATGGCTGCTCATAATGGCCGGTTTGTACCAGCGAAAAGCTGTTTCAATTTTATTCAAGCAATCATTAACAGTGTCTAAGGATGGATTTTGCGATGGCTCAAAAAATACATTTCTTATAAGATATCTCTGGTTCAAATGATTCTTTTCACCTGTGTAATGAAACCTTTTTCGATATTTTAATGTGCCTTTAATTGGAAGCGGTTCATATTGTAATGAAAATCCCTGTATGTATTCTATATCATTATCTTTAAAAAACTGTTCATGCTTTTGACTCCAAATATAGCACGGTGCAATAATTGATTTTGAAATAAAACCAAAAACATCTTTGAATAGTTTAGCTGCATCCCCTATAATCTCAGCATGTGTTTGGAGTTCCCATTGTGAATCAAATTCATAAGCATCAAGAAAGGCATTCATATTATCTGGAGCCGCAATTGATGGGACGGTAAGCATTTTATTATCAAATGCCAGTAATAGATCAGGATTACCTTTGTTAAGGGAGTTCATCCATTTTATTACATTGAGATGTTCTCTCCCATGCAATTGAGGGTGAAACAATTTATTACCTATGCCTTCCTGCCAAAGCGAAAAGGATTTTGAATGTTTTGGATACGATTTTAATGTTTCGATAAATAACTCATATTGATATGTTTCAAAATTCGATGATCTAATAGCCTCAAAATCTGGATTGGCTAAAATTACATTTGCAGTTATTATTGGTGAATTACCATTTTTGTCTTTATACTTACTTAATGTATCGAAGAGAAAAATCAGATCATCTTCACATGCTAACGAATCATATCTTGAATAAACATCATCATCAACTTTTATTCCCTTTTTAAGCAAATTATCATAGGTTTTTTTACTAGGCATACGAACGCTTCCCCAATCGTCTGATTCAATAACTAATATCTTTCTTCTGGTTTTCCATCCAGGAAGATTCTTTAAATTATTAATTAAAATGTTTTTAAAATTCATACCTAATAAGTTAATTATACTTGGTGCAAACAATTACAAATATATCCTTTAGTTGGATTTTGCTTGCTGATTATTTTACCGGGATTACCAATTACGATGGAATGATCTGGGACATCAAAATTTACGAACGCGCCTGGCGCAATAAGTACGTTAGATCCGATCGAAATTTTGCCAACAATAATTGAATTTGTTCCAATCCATACAAGATTACCAATCGTAGGCGTTCCTGCTTTATTTCCTCTAAATGTCTGCCCAATTGTAACACCATGTGCTATATTGCAGTTTTCTCCAATCGTGGCATTTACACTTACAACAATAGTTCCAAAATGACCGATAAAAAATCCTCCTCCAATTTTTCCTCCAATTTGAAAACCATATTTGTAAGTATAGTGACGCAATATAAGTTTTGAAATAAAACCAATAAAAGAGGTCGTTTTATGTTTATCTTTTAACCGTCTGAAAAACATATAACGAAAACCTTGTGATCGGAGTCCTTTCAGAAGGGTATAAAAAGAATATTTGTATGGACAATATCTATAAAGATCAGCTTTAATTATATCATTCATAAATTATGTATTGCATTTAATTTTGCGTTTAATAGAATAATAAGGTGTGTATCTCAAATGACTTATATATTTGGTTTTTTTTTGAATATTAGTTATTTGAATAAAAAACTACATTTCCCAGCGCTGCTATTTTACATTTGTCGTGTCTGTATTTTTTTATCAATCAATGCCCCTAATTCAGAAGAAGTCATAAACTCAACATCCGGCCATCTTTTTACGATAGTTTGTAACAATTGCTTTAATTGCTCTAACCCTTTATCCCGATTACTGGCAGCTAAAGCACCAATGTAATTTACCCGATGCGAACTCACTACAGCCGGTTTGCTCCAACGAAAAGCAATTTGAATATCATTTAAACAGCTATCTACCCAATCTTTTCCTGCTGCACTGGGTTCAAAAAAACAATTTCGCGTAATATATCGCTGACCATATTTGTTTTTCTGGCCCAGATAATGAAACTTCTTTTTAAATAGACCATTACCTTGTGGTTCATTGTGAATTTTTGAAGCAGACATAAAATGTATGCCGCCCGCAAAAGCTGTTTCCTCCAATATTTCGTTAAATGGTCCGTTTGGAGGAACAAATACGGTGGCTTTATACCCGTGTAATTGTTCAAATAATTCGAGGCCAGAAGTGATTACCACCTTCTGATATTCAATTTCGTTCGGTTGATCCAGATCAAAAGCTGCCTGATATGAAACTATCGAAGGCAATACATTGTTAAATCCCCACGTTCCATAATCAAAAGCCAATCGGGTATGCTTATCGTTGTTTTGTAATGCCTTTAGCCAAACCTGTATATTCAAATGCTCGCGCCCATGAAACTGAGGTACAAAAAAATGATTCTTAATTCCTTCCTGCCACATTTCAAAAGAGCTTTTACAATCGGGATATCGTTTGAACGTTTCAGTAAATGGCTCGAAATAATATTTTTCAAAATTACTTGCTTTTATCTTCTCAAAGTCAGGATTAGCCACGAGGCTTATGGATGTAATAATGCAGTGATTATCATTTTTGTCTTTTACTATCGACAATGTATCAAATAAGGCTGACAGATCATTTTCAGTTGCTAATGTGTCGTACATATTGTAGCGATAACTGTCGCCCGAAAGCAGATCAACACCTTTCTTTATTAAGATTTCGCGTGTTTTATTTGATGGCATGCGGATGGAACCCCAATCATCTGATTCAATTACAACAATCTTCCGATTGGTTGACCAACCAGGAAGATTAGCCAAATTCTTTACAACTGTTTTTTTTACAAAATTTAAAACGCTCATCCAGTTATTTTAGGAGTTGAATTGTATTATAAGATTTTTAATAATTGATTCTTTTGAAAGTTCTTTTTTACCGATCATCGCTATATTTTTTCGATCAAAATGTAATTTTAACAACTGTTGCGCATCAAACTGATTCAAATTGTTTAAAACTGTTTCTTCAATTACAGTTCCAACCTTGTTTATTTTGCAGAAGTCCGTATAATCGCCCACCCCTTCTGAAATGATGGTTGGCAGTCCGCAAAGTATGTATTCTGCAAACTTTGTTGGGGAGGCCACATTATTCATGATCGTATTCTCTCTGAAAAGTATTCCATAGTCAGCAGCATTCAGGTATTTCACCATCTGATCATTTTCGACAGACTTGTATATTAATTTGTCTGAGAGTCCGGGATAAATCTCTACCATTTTTTGAATTGCCAGATGGTCTTTCGTTAAAAACAGAAAACTTACATCTTTGTCTGCTTTACTGATCTGATCAAAAAACTGAAAAAGCGAGGCAGAGATATGCCATTGTGCACTAATTCCACCAGCATATAAAAAAACCTTTGTATGCTCTTCAAATTTCAACTCTTCCCTGACTGATTTTCGTATATCTTCGTCATAGAAAAATTTTGAAGTGTCGGATAGACAAGGATATAAAACGCACTTATCCCGATTGATTTTAAAGTTATTTACAAAATAGGTCGTTAGTATATTCGAAACTGCAAAGATTTTATCTGCCGCAATCAGCGTTTTATATTCTGTATAATAGATATGTGCAATTGTATGATATTTCTTTGACGAAAAATCACCCTGCTTTATCGCTGAATATTTATTTTCTTCGGCTGATGCAGCTCTTGCATCAAAGTAAAAAATCAATTTAACAGGTACTATTTTTTTTAATATCCCTATTTCTTTTCCAAACAACCCTCGCGAGAAAATCAGAATCTCCTGATATTTAAAGAAATATTTAAAAAGCTTTAAATAAAAAAAAACAACATTGAGATAAATAAAAAGGCCTTTGGAAGGAAAGAAAAAAAGAAAACCTTTGTATAGGGATGTGCTATTTTTAATTTTGGACAATTGATCAGCTATATATTGTCTTTTCCCGATTTCTTTAATATGAAAAGCCTGGTATAAATCAAAGTCAATCCCTTGTTTTTGATATAGATGCAACCAGTCCAGTACTTGTGTTTGGAAAACAGTTCCGTCATAATCTTTGCAACTCAGGCAAACGAATTTCCTTTTATTCATAACGTAATGAAAATATTAAATTAGTTGTTATTAGACCTAAACATTTTCAATTCCATGAATACTGTGGATGATAGAAAGCGTTTGTTTTGTTATTAACAGATCTGTGATAAATGGCTGAATTAAAGAAGGTTTGCCTTGAATCAGTTTTGCGAATTCCTCAATTTCTATGTAATGCCCCTTGTCAGCATCTTTTAGTTTAATATCTTTTTCGCCGGTGTTATACATGATCAATTCCTTGAAATCGTTGATTACCATTGAACTCCTATTCGTGAATATCTCAATTCTTTCTTTTTCCATCGCGCTGCCACCAATAGAGATATAGGTAAGCACCCCAATTGAACCGTTTTTAAAAGAAATGTTCACGATAATATTATCCTCTGCATGAATGCCATTGCCATCCAATGGTATGCAGACAGTTTGAATATTGGTTACCTCACTTCCGGCCAGGTAATTAATCAGATCAATAAAATGGCAGGCCTCGCCAACAATCCGGCCTCCACCTTCTTCCTGATTCTGTATCCAAATTTCGGGAGGAAAATATCCGGCATTTACGCGGTAATTTATTGCTACGGGGGTATTGTTCCTTTCAATGATTTGTTTGGCTTTTTGAGTTAATGGGGAATATCTTCTATTGAATCCGACAGATACATGCACGGAAGGATTTGAGCGATAGGCTTCAGACACTAATTCAAGTTCATCATCACTCATTGCCAATGGCTTTTCGACAAGGACGTGCTTACCTGCCTTTATTGCATCTGAAGTTTGAATCGCATGTAAATTATGCCGTGTTCCAATAACTACCATATCAATTTCAGGATCCTTCAGTATTTGTTGGTAATCGGTTGTTACGTAGTGCACTTTATATTTTTCGCCTGCAGCTTTAGTTTTTCCTGTTGTAAGGTTTGCAATTGCGACTAATTCATACTGATCTGGAAACATCAGAATATTTGGAATATGATTACTCTGCATAAAGCCTCCTGCTCCAATAATGCCAACCCTTATTTTGCCTGCAGGTATTGGCCGTGGATACATTTCAATTTTTGCATCGTATTGCTCATTCGTTTCATGATGATAGATAAAAAGGCTCGAAATATTCTCCCCCGGGTTCTTAACCAGGCTATCATATGCTTCGGCAGCCTGATCGACAGAAAAAGTATTGCTAATTAATGGCAGTACATCCATTTTACCAATGGATATTAACCGTACAAATTCCATCATATTACGGTTCTCTGTCCATCTGACATAACCAATCGGATAATCATTCCCTTTTACCTCATAGGAACTATCGTATCTGCCCGGTCCGTAAGAAGTTGACATTACAAAGTCTAACTCTTTAAGGTACATGGCATCCCGTTGAAGTTCCATCCCAATTGAACCGACAACAACAACCCGTCCTTTCCGACGACAAACACGCATTGCCTGATTTGCCGGTTCTGAACTTCTTGTTGCTGCATAAATAATTACTGCATCTGCACCGTTCCCATTGGTTAATTTCTGAATTGATTGATCTGTTGACGGATCGTCGGCTTTGAAACAATAATCTGCCCCCAATGCCCTTGCCAATTCCAGTCTTTGGGGATTGATGTCCAGTCCGATTACAACCAATCCCCAGGCTTTCGCAATTTGGATAGCTAACAGACCAATTAATCCAAGTCCAGTTATGACAACTGTTTCTCCAAATGTCATCTCTGCTCTACGTATCCCTTGCATTGCAATACTGCCGATCGTTGTAAAAGCTGCTGAATCAAATGATACATTATCGGGCAATTTAACTGCAAGATTTATAGGGATTGTTGCAAACTCTGCATGAGCAGCAATACCCGCGCCACAACATGCTACCCTTTCGCCAATATTAAGGTCTGATACCAATCTGCCTTTTGCGATGATTGTACCTGCATTGCTATATCCAACCGGATTAAAAACCAATGATTGCTCAGCAGGACTCAATTTACTTTTGATTGCACCTAATGTAACGGCTAACCCTTTGTCATCAAGTATTTTTTTCACTTTGCCCAACAATCTTCTTTTTTCTTCGATTTTTTCGAAGAAAGAGCGGTCATCAGGCCTCATCCCCATTGTTTCGGTTCCGGTGCTGATCACACTTGCTTCGACCGCTACCAGAATCTCCCGATCGCCGGGTGTTGGCATCGCGACATCATGCACTTTTATACCTGAATTGGTACTAAATATTTGCTTCATTTCCCTTAATCGGATTTATTGTTATAGTTACTATTATTGGACATTCGGACTGAATCGAAGCAACCAATACTTTAGCCGGCTCCTTTTCTCCATAGCCTTTCGAAACAAATGATTCATCCTTTCGATACAATAATTTTTTGTCACTTAAAAACCTGATCCCAAGATTATTTCCATCGGTGCAATTGGTATTCACTTCGTTTCTATTGATTATAAAGTCGATACCGACATCAAAATGAAAAAACCATTCAAACAGATGTTCACCCTCACCTGATAATTCATCAGTTATTGACCACGCAAAGTTTTGTTTGTCAAAGCAAACAGAACGCTTGTGCTTAATGGGGTTTTTTAGCCTTAAATAACCCGTATGACTGGCAATAATCAAATCCTGTTTTTCGTCCGATTCCCAGTTCCAAATTTCGGGAACAGCGTTCCGATCGAAATCCCACAATGCTTCTTTACGAATAACATTTTGTGATTCGCCATCGACCGTAACAGTATTGTGCATTCTCGTACTGCGGAATAACATGCGCTGTTCCGCATTTGCTGTATATACATAACTCCCAGGATCGACGAGAAAAGTTTTTCCATTTGAGACCAATTCAAAGGACAATAAATCGCTGTGTGTATGGGTGCCTGAAAGTAGCTCGGCGTATAAACTTTTTCCAGTTGCATTAAATAAAAGATAGTTATCATTTTTCCGAAGAATGTAGAGTCCGGAATCAGAAAAAGCTTTTGATTCGAGAAGTGAATCTTTTTCTGGAATTTGATGCCATTTTTCTAATGCATCTGCACCACCAAGTATTGAACAGTAAATATTAAAACCATCACCGTGATACTTGAAATCTGAACGATTAAACAGTATTGCACCTAAAGATAGGAGGTATTTGTAATTATTTCTTGATTCGACTCCAAATGGTAACAATCGACCATTGTCTTGATCGCCAATAATAGGAGAGGTGCCATCGGGTTTAAGACTTTGCATGATAAATTCAAACATTCTTTCCAATCGGTACCAGATATCGGTGGGTATTTCGTGTCCATTCCGTTTTAACAAAAGAATAGGAACCAGGATAAGTTCCAATACCAACCGATTGTAATTGGTCGAACGCTCATACGACATCCCGGATGGAAGTATTTGCATTCTGATTTCGCGAAACAGCTCTTCTTGTCCTTCTTTAAGCCATTTCTTAGGCTCATCGAGGTTTTTAAAGAGTAATCCTAAATGGATTTGCCCTGCCAAATCGGACAAATAATGATTGTGATTATTGGAAATACCTTTTTCTGGATTACGGTAGATAAACCATCCGTGCTGATAAAGACTTACTTTAATTTGTTCTATTGTCGGGCCATCCAAATTTTTCGCGTCGGAGATCAATCCGAGTGTCCAAATCCAATTGACTGCTCTTATTGAAACATCCATTGTACAGCCCCAATTGATACTGTGCATCAGTGGATTTTCGCTGATCCAATTCTTTATCTGATCATGACATAAGCTCGCATATTTGTAATCTCCCGTATTTTTGTACGCAATACCTGTCTTTAATAAATGGTGACAACGACTTAATTCGCGCGGTATTTTAACATCTGAAGAGGAATCGATACCCTCCTGTATGTATTTTTTAAAATAGATTCCAGGAGCCCATCGAAACCCGGTTTTGAAATCGGTATCCCAAACAATAGGGTTTAAAGTAGTATCACCTGAACCCAACAAATTATAGATTCCATATACAGTCCGATCAGCTTCGTACTTTATATGAACCGCTTCTTCTGAATTTATTTGAAGATCATTTGACAATGACAACAAACCCTTGATTCTTGACAGAAAAAGATGATTGTCAATGCTTTTTTTCGTATATCCGACGGTTTTCTTTTGAATACGGCTTCGAAAAAACAACCAATAATATTCATTTATACGACGCCTGAAACCATATAGGAATTGTATAAATGACTCGAAGGATTCGAAATACCTTTTAATTCTGAGCATAGAGAGGGAAGCTTAATTCCACTAATTTTCACAAATTAACACGAAGAAAATCAATTGATTTTGTGTTTTATAAAAAGTTTAGAAATGCAACTGACAATTCTTACTGCTGCATGGCCATCCCATAATTCAGGAATGCCTCCTTTCTTCCATTTACCTGAAAATAGTAGTTCCATTGCAGGTTTAATGGCTTTTGGATCTGTACCGATCAGTTCGTTGGTGCCAATCGTAATTGTTTCAGGACGTTCGGTATTGTCGCGCAAGGTAATGCAAGGAATTCCCATTACAGTGGTTTCTTCTGTGATTCCACCGGAATCGGTAATCACTGCCTTTGAATGTTCCACCAAAAAATTAAACTCAAGGTAACCCAATGGTTCAATTAAGTGGAGTCGCGGATGCGATACCCCCGTATGATTTAGAATCTTTAAGGTACGCGGATGAACCGGAAAAATCAGCGGCAATTCATTCGTATTTGCTACAATTTCCTCAATCAAAACTTTTAAATTCGTTTCCTCATCTACATTGGCCGGGCGATGAAGCGTGATCACGATAAAATTTTTCTCTTTTAAATTCAACTGATTCCAGATAGCTGGCTGAATAAATTTAGGTCTGTTTTTAAGTAGCGTGTCGATCATCGTATTGCCCACAAAGAAAATATTCTCACTGCTAACTCCTGTTTTTTTTAGGTTTTCGTTGGCTATGTCAGAAGTTGTGAAAAAATAGTTTGTGATGCTATCTGTCACCATTCGGTTGATTTCCTCAGGCATTGTCCAATCTCCGGAACGAATACCTGCTTCCACATGTGCAACAGGAATACACATTTTTTGGGCAACAATTGCACAAGCCATTGTTGATGTAACATCGCCGACAACAAGGCATAAGTCAGATTTTTTCTCTAATAAAACTTTTTCATACCCAATCATGATGGCTGCGGTCTGTTCTGCCTGGGTACCTCCACCTGCTAACAAATTGATATCTGGGTCGGGTATTTCCAATTCTTCAAAGAAAACACGGCTCATATTCTTATCGTAGTGTTGTCCCGTATGGATTAACCTGAAAATGAGATTATTATTTGCAATAAGTGCATGTATTATTGGTGCTATCTTCATAAAATTGGGTCTCGCACCGGCTATCAAATCTATTAATATTGGTTTAATCATCCTGTCTGTTTTTTCTTTTGTATTTATTTCGCAACTAATTGTTCTGGCTTGATCAACAGATTAAGTTTGCTCGAATTTGTTTTTATTGGGCTAGTGATGCATTTAAAGGTGAACTCCATTTCAATATTGCCACTATCAAAAAGTAAATTGGGATTCAATTCAATGCATTTATCTTTTGGAACATACAAAACAATTACTTTCCCAATCTCTTTTTGACACATTTGAATATGCGTGCAATAGTCAAAAAGCTTGTGATGTCGTCCGAAAATCAATCCTGTCAGTGAGATTTTTTTGCCATTTTTATCTACAATGTATTCACCACTTCGCCCATTTTTTATGCCAAATGAGATTAAAAAACCATTTTTAACTTCGGCGTCAGAAATTGTGTCTTCTGTATCATATCGTATAAATGGAAACGCTTTATCGTAAAAAGTGGTAGCCATTAAATGGCCTTTTTCTGTAACCTCTGCAAATCCGTAGGTTTGAAAGGGGTAGTATTTATACTTTTCGTTTTTCTCATAGGCAAGTACAGCACCCTCTGTATGCCCATACCAATTAACAGTATTTATCCCGAAAATACTTTCAATTTTATCCCGGAACATAGGATGAGGGTACTCCGAACCAAGAAATGCACCCTTTAATGATTTACGCAGTATATCACGCAGCTCCTGATCCATTTCATCACAGTAGAGGGCAAATTCATAAATTGTACTTGGATAACCGTGTAGAAACCGAATTGGAGCGCTCTTGGCTATTTCTTTAAGTTTAGGAGAAAGTTGACTTAGTTCTTTGTAGGCATCCATTCCAATAGAATTGCCATTGAAACAGTAATCCAGTCCATTTTTTATGGAATTTCGTCCATTTAAAACCAATTTGAGATCTGAATTTTTGTATCCAATCTTCTCCCAAATAGTGGTCATGTGAATGTCCTCATGATACTTCTTTGCAATTGTATCGATGTAGAATGCCAAAGTGTGGCCAGAAGAACCGCCGGTATTCACTTTGACTGCTCCTTCAATTGAGCAATATCTCTGTTCTATAGGATATTCCAATAAAATACTTTTGTTTATTATTGGAATTCGTTGGATATCATCAAATGAATTTAAAATTAAGGGACTAAAGCCATTTTTGTCGTAATATTCCCGATAGAAAGGGATTTTAGAATATGCAAGTTCCACATTTTGCTTTATATTCCGAAAGACAAATTGTTGTTGCTGTTCCCCATTCCATCGTTCAAAAGCATTGATAATTGATTTTTGATGAGTGAATGCATTACCGATTAGAGGATTTATTCTGTCTGGAAGTAATCCTATATAATGCCTAAAAATTATTGGCACTTGCCACATAAAACGAGAATTACCAAGTTGCATACATAATTTTTTCGTGAATTTTCGTTATTTGAAACCCATCAGACCTTGAAAAGTATTTCAAAATCAATACGAGCTATTTTTTAATAAAACAAATAGTTACATTGAAATAGTATTTTTTTCAAGTTTAGAGCTTTCAAAAAATGAGAGAAAAATGAATATTTATGTTTCTGGAAAACTCAACATTCTATATTCCAGTATCGAACATATTTCTCCAATAAATAAATATTAAATAATCGATCACCATAATCATCTTTTTTCGATTTGTGGCGTTGATAGATTTTTTTTATGTATTTATAATTTAAACAATCGATCTTTTTATCCCTAATAAATTTATCAAATTCAGTTACTACTTTTTCATCCAATAACCATTGATTAACTGGTATTGGAAATCCTTGTTTAGGACGGTAAACGAATTCTTTGTCAAAGTATTTTAATGCTAATTCTTTAAGAATCACTTTCATTTCGTTAAACTTTTCGCCAGTTTTATAATAGGATGGAATTGACATAGCATACTCGACTAATTTGTGGTCAAGAAACGGAACACGTGCCTCGATGCCACTTGCCATAGTTGCTCTGTCCGTTCTTAAAAGAAGGTCATTAGGTATTCTATATTCCAAATCATGTTTAAGTGCATAATCAAGAGGACTATCGTTTTGGTGTTGGTTTTTATACTCTAAATTATTTTCGTTATACTTATTCAATATCGCCTTATCAGTGATCAAATTTTCAAGAGAAAGCGAAGTTTGCAAATGTGCCGCACCATTATAAACCTGATTATTTGAATCGATCGAAAAGTATTTTTCAATGCCCCTATGCGGAGAAAATGTATAAAGTTTTTTAAGAAAATTTTTTAGAAATCCATTGGTGCTATGCCGTAGGATATCTAAACAGTACTTATTATAAGAGCCATATCCGGCGAATATTTCATCAGCTCCTTCTCCTGACAAAACAACCTTAAAACCCATATTTCGAATTTCTTTTGAAAGACAAAATATTGCAAAGGCCGAAGGATCAGAGAGTAAATCATCATTGTAATAAAGCCAATTGTCAAGGTTAGAAAATGGATTATTTGAAAACTCCATTATATGAATATTCAAATTGTATTGTTCTGCAACTTTTTGTGCATAACGTGTTTCATCCTCAGGGTTACCAGGAAGTCCGACTGTGAAAGCTTGAATTTTTTCGTTAAAAAGATTTGAAGATATGGCAGCTATTAAGGAACTATCTAAGCCACCGCTTAAAAAAAGACAAACAGGCGTATCTGAAATCCATCTGTATTTTATACTTGTAATTAATTGTTGTTCTAAATCTTTAATGACTTGATCATGGGCGGCATAGTTGTAAGATGAAACTGGAATATGTTTGTTAATATCATAATACTTTGTGAGGACTTTCTCAACCGTATTTTTATCTTTATTAATCTTTACCTTTAAACAGCACCCTTTATCCAATTTGTACATGCCTTCAACCATTGTGTTGGGGGCTATGCTTCCACGCATTGCTAAGTATTCAATTATTGCATTCTTATTAAGTTTCCTTTCTTCATAGATTTTGAAAAATGGTTTTAGCTCACTTGAGAACCCGAAGTGATCGGATTTCGAAATATAATAAACGGGCTTAACACCGAACCTGTCGCGGGCAACATACAACGTTTTTTCCACATTATCCCACAGACCAAATGCAAAAATGCCTCTAAATCTACTTAGACATGATATGCCCCATTGTTCGTAGGCATGGATAATAACTTCAGTGTCGGAATGGTCTGTAAACCAGTTATAAGCATTTAGTTCCGCAAGTTCTTTTTTTATTTCATCATAGTTATATATCTCTCCGTTAAAAGTAAGAACAATATTACCATCTTCCGATTTCATTGGTTGGTTTGCATTCTCAGAAAGATCTAAAATTGATAACCTTGTGTGGGTTATAACCATATTTTCCTCAGTCGAAAACCATTCACCCTGCGAATCAGGACCACGATGAATTAATCCATCCTTGAAGTGTTTTGAAATCAGATTCAAATCAAATACTGAATTTAAACTAAGAAAGCCGCCTATGCCACACATGTAGATTGATTAAAGTAAGAAAGAGTCAAAATTTGTTTTAATCATTTTGTTTTTTAATTTGATTGTAAATGTCTAACAGTTCATTTACTATTTTTTGGGGATTATGCCGAATCAAAGCTCTACGACGAGCATTACTGCCATAACTTTGCGCTAGCTCAGGATCCCGATATAACTCCAGTATTGCGCCTGCTAATGACCAGGGGTCGCCATCCTGAATAACAATACCCTCTATTTTATCCTTTAAAAGTGACGATGATCCACCGGCAAGTGTTGTAATACAAGGCATTCCAAGAATCATGGCCTCACACAAACTGTTAGGGCTATTTTCGATATGTGAGGGCATAACATAAAGGTCAGCTTCAAGCATTTTTTCTGACAATTTTTGTTCGTTAATATTCCCAAGTAATATTAAGCCTTTCACGGGATATTTATCTTTTAATTTATTCTTTACTACTTTACATAGCAAACCATCTGCTGAAACGCCTGCAACCCGCCATTCGATATCAAATCCAGTTTTGGTGAGCAGGTATATTGATTGGCAAACAGTTTCAAATCCTTTAAATATACCTTCTCCAATAGTAGAATGAATTATAAATGTTTTATGATTATTCTTTTTCCACTCCTTATGAAAAAATAAATCCCTTAATATTTCATCATTATGATAGTATTTGCTTTGGGGTGCAAGAACTCTAGTTATTCGTTTGTCCCAGTCTGTTCTTCCAATAATGTTATTGCAGTTTTTTAGATTTTGTTGCTCACGTTTCGAACTTTTGACTGATGAATTTTTAAATTGGTGGTTATAAGATTTGTTAAATAACCAAGTGAAAGGAGATAAAAGATATAATTTTTTCTCTGAAGCAAATTTGCTTTCGATTCCAATGAAAAATTTATGATTATATACCGTGCAATTTCCTTGAATGCTCAACACAATAGGGATATTAATTGCCCCCATAATACAACCAAATGGGTTCTCTGTACCATGAATATGGATAATATCAGGTTGAATTTTTTTTATAATATCAAAATATATTGATAAATCTTCTTTATTAATAAAATCACCTAACAAGTTCTTTTTGATTATATTAAATTTCCAATTCTTTTTGCAAATTGGATAATACATAACTCCATTATGCTGAAATGGTTCAGCAAATCGGGCATAATAAAATGCTACAGACAACTCCACTTTCCCACTTAAGGCTTTATCGAGTGAACTCAACCAGCCTCCTCGTATTGCAGATGTACCAAGAAATTCTTCACCTGATGCGGGTGTATTTGAGAACCAAAGAACTTTCATATAAAATTAGATTAAATATTTAGTAACTTGTTGATCAGACATCCTAATCATTTGTTTTGAATAACAAATTCCGGTAATAATCCATAAAAACATATAGCGAACACTCATATCAGGTAGACCAAATGGAAATAAATCATAAAGATTTATTATCAGAATAAGCGCGAAAGATTTGCATAGTAAGTTATTCGATTTAAAAGCTCCAAAATATATTGCCCTAAATTGTATTAGCAAGTAGGGTACCAAATATAATAAACCTCCTTTTAATAGTATATAAAGATATCCATTTTCAATTTCGTCTGCCATTCTATCAACAGGTCCAATACCTCTGAAAATTTTGCCATTTAGCCCTCTGCCGATTAACCAATCTTTTGCAGATGAAAAATCAGCAAAAAAATCCCTGAATATTCCACCTCGCGTTCCCTCATATGCTGCTTTGTCAAATCCTTTATTAATGATATACTCAAAAGAATTTAAGTTTGTCAAGACTAAAAAAACTAAAATACAACTACCCAAAATAGAAAGAAGAATGAAATTTGTCTTTCTATTTCTATTTTTAATATGATAGATTGCAAAAGTGAAGCAAGAAGTTAGCGTAATTAAGTAATTTACTAATGCACCTCTTGTTCCTAATTTTGCAGCAATTAGAGCGAGCATTAATAATGTTAAAGAAGACAAAATTGCATATTTATTTTCTCTTGTATTGAAATAATTTAAAAGCAAATATCCAAATATTCCACTTCCCAAGTATCCAAATGCAAGAAAAACTGCACGATTTTCAAAATTTGAGACATAAGTATAAAACAATATGCCTGCTAATGAGATAACCCAGGAAATGATGTAAACAAACTTTTTCATCATTCTGAAAAAATATTGCCATGGTCGGGCAAAAAAAAGAAAAGGAACTAAATAGGAAGTTGTAAAATACACAGAAACAAAGCTTTTTTTTAAAAACCAAATATCGAAATAGAATCCTCTAAAGATTGTAATGATATTCCATATGAAAAAGAAATAAATCAGAAAAAAATCAAATTTTGTATGAAATATTTTTCTCTTTATACTCGCAATTACAAATAACATTGACAATCCAGAAAGTAAATATTGTATTCCACTATTATAAATACTTGGAGGTAAAGCAAGGAAAATAGTCAGAATCGCGCATGTTAATATAGCATAGAATGGATTTCTATCACCCATTCTATATTCTCTACGGAAATTTTGAAGTGGATTTTTGGTTACACGCATTTTTTATCTTACAGTCAATAAAAATGGGATTATCACTAATTGTGAATTACTGAAATTTGCATCAATTTAGCCGACATACTGGTTATAATATTAATAAAACCTGTAAATATGATTTGAGTTAATATAGCTTACTAAGTTGGCTTATTTAAAAGGGCATCTGAAATGACTAATTCTTTTGACCTGAAGATAAATATTTTCTTAACTCCAATGGTATTACGAATAACCCAACCACACTTGTAAGAGATAATGCGATTGATATTGCAATCACATCACCCATCATTTTTGACAATATAATTGAAAGCCCGATGAACATTCCAATACCTATAGGAGCCATAATTACCAGTATCCGTACTTTACCGATTCCGTTGATAAATGTTGAGAATGGATTTACTAATACACTAATAATTGTATATATCCCAATTGCCACTGATAAGTTAAATGGGATAGAAACCTTATCCCTGATCCAAATATGATATATAAAAGGGCTAATAATAACCATTAATATGGTACTTGCAACAACTAACAATGAAACGATGTTCATTTTTCTGAGCATAATTCGAATCCAGCTATAATCGCACTTTGCATAGGCTTGAGTAACCAGCGGTTGAATAGGGGCTGTTATCAGGCTTATTACCATTATAGGTAAATTAAAGATACTATTGGCAATCGTAAATACAGTAACTTCTTTAGGACTAAAAAGCTGAGTAACTACAAAAGGAATAGAGGCAAAAATGATTGTCGCCGTGATTCCGGTTATAAAAAACTGAACACTTAAGTGCAACATTTTTTTTGATTCGCTTATTTTTATAAATTTGAATGACGGCCTGAGATGTGGATATTTATATGCGAAAGTATAGACAGAAACAGCCAGATAGACCATTACGGGAATTCCCGTGACAATCCATGCCAGTAAAATAATATTGCCTTTAATTGTATAAATTGAAACTAACCATAACAGCAATAAAGAAATAGTACTAATAATTAGTTGAATAAAGCCTCCTGCTGCACTATTACCATGCGCTGCATATACAAGTGTGACGGGTTGTAGAATAAATCCCAACACGATAAATGTAACTACAATATTAGTTATAACGACCAATTCTGTTGCAGATATCATCGTAGAGTTCAGGATACCTTGCCAATTGAGAAAGGGATTTACGATGTAAAAAATGAGCAGTACAAAAAGAAAAATCCCTCCAAGAATTCCATAGGTTGTACTCACATAAATCCGTCCCTTTTGATCGTGCTTTAATGCAATTGATTCAGCAAGCTTATTACGCATGCCGCCTCCTAGACCAATATCGAGCAACCGAATCCAGTTCACAATAGTGGCAAGTGTTATCCAGATACCATATTTTTCCTGGTTAAGATACCCCAACATTAAAGGCACATACATGAGTGAAATAATGACGCTTAAAATCCTAATTACAAAAGAAGAACCAACCTGTTTCACGTAGATTGCACTCATGGCGTGCATTGAAGATGGAAAAAAAGTTTTTATTGATCTCATTCTCACATCCTGTCAATTAAGCCAACGCGGATAGCAATCCGGTAAAGATTCTTTCTTATACTCAAAGGCATATATTTTAAAATTCCAGTATTGCTTTTGGATAACATTTTTTTGAAAAAGTTGGCGTATAATAATTTTGATTCATTGAGTTGACTTATGAAAGTATTGTCTGCAATAAACAAAAACCAGGAGAAAGCAGCATTCCTGTTTCTTTTTGCAAGACGTTTAAGTTCTTCAGTTTTAGCAAAAGAAATCAGATAATCATAAAGGTAGGCAATTGAAAGTGATGTTCTTTGTAGTGTAATTGGATTATACGAATCATTTGAATCATGGATGCCTCGTTGAATTAATTTTTTTTCATCTCCAAATATTTTAAAATTCTGAATATTTGAATAAACCCAAACCCAGTCATTACTGCCATGTTCTTTGTTGTAAAATCCACTAAATTTAGATTTCCTGATTGCACTGGTAATTACCGGAAAACCTAATTTGTATCTGATACCATATTCGATCACATTGTTACCATTATTTGAATATCCAAATGGTAAAATATGTGTATTATTCGTAATTTGAAGTGATGGATAATTAAGAGTAGAAAAATCAGAATAAAACAAATCTAAATCTGGATACTGTTCAATAGTTTTTGTGAATCGCTCAACGTAATCAGTTTCTAAAATGTCATCATCGCTTAAGATTAGAACGAATTCTGTTTTTGAAAGTGAAACGCAAAGATTCCAATTGGGAAATACCCCAATATTTGATTCATTTTTTACATATTCAATCCCTTCTCGAATACAAATATCTTTGAAAAAGTCATGCGATGAAGCATTGTCTACCACAATGACTTTGCATTTATAGGTTTGCTGAAGCACACTGTTTAACGCCTTTTCAAAATATTGAGTTCTTTCAAATACAGGTATTGCAATTGTTAGCATAATCAGTCTTGTTTTTTAAATAAGTTTACTAATACCTTCTTTTACTTCAATTCGTGGTTTCCAGGCAGGTACACATTCTCCTTTACTCCAGGGCTCCATAACTTCTCTATCCCTGTAAGGTCTTGCTCCCCAATCAATATTAAGTTTAAGATCTCTTGTTTCTTCAAAGATTGAAGCTAACTCTTTTAACGTATATCGCTTATCTGCCCTAACTGCAAAAACAGCCCCATTAATGATATCTGTATTATTATTTTGCAATTGTTTTGCGAGCAGAGCAAAGGCATTAACAACATCATTAATGTATGTAATATCAATAATCTGTTCTCCAGGTGACATATCCAGTTTTTCACCGGTTTTAGCTACCTTGTCCCATAAATTGAAAATTTTTGGTCGTGTATCGTTGGGACCATAAGTATCTGAAAGACTGATTGTGTAAAACTTAATCTGATTCGTTTCGATATAATATTTAGCAATACATTCAAAGGCTTGTTTGGTTGCAGCATAAAGATTTACGGGAGAATATTCAGCGTTTTGATAGTGCTGCCAAAAGGTGCCTGTATTTATAAACCAATTTACTTTTGCTTGTGCTGCACACTCAAGAATATAACTGCCAAATTTCACATTTGAATCTATTAAATTATTAACATCTTCAGGTTTATGAGTTGTTATATAGAGTGATGCCAAATGTATTATGCCATCGAAAATCTCATTTTTGAGAAATTGAATGTCAGTATCAATACTTTCTTTTCCAAGATTATAGGTGTTTGCGTTTTTGTCAAATGGTGATTCTTTCCCTTCTCTCAGGTTGATTGTTATTTTACAACCGTCTTCTAAAAGTTTTTTCACTAAATATTTGCCAATAAATCCTGTAGCACCGGTAATAAATAACTTCATTTCAGAAAGGGCTATTAAATTGGTTGAGATTTAAAAATGAATTATCCCGGCTGGAAATTGAATGATTGGTGAGTTTCCAGTCCATTCCAAAGGAATCAAATTTTATCCCTGAATCGCATTTGGGATTATAAACGGAAGTCTGAAGATATGTAACGATGCTATTGTCTTCCATACTTAGAAACCCATGCGCACAGCCAACCGGTATATATATTAGGATCGGATTTTCCGTATCCAAATTTATGGAGAAGTGCTGTCCAAAAGTTGCAGATGTTTTTCTAATATCGAGAACTACATCTACTATCTTACCCTGGTTTAGATAAACAAGTTTTGTGTGTTCAAACGGAGGTACCTGAAAATGCATTCCCCGAATAACGTTTTTAGCTGATATTGAATAATAGCTCTCTTTGAAATTGGTTTCCAAGCCATTCTCGGCGAAAAAATCTTCATTAAATACTTTAATAAAACTGCCTCGGTTATCGATAAACTTATTGAGGTGAATTAATTTAAGGCCGGGGATAAATGTTTCTTCTATGTACATATTACACGAATTATACGAATTATTACGAATTGCACGAATTGATTACTCCCAGTCATCGGTTTTAATTTGGAAAGGTGGTACTCCGTTTGTAATTAAAGTATTCTTAAAGGCTTTAATCATCGCTGGCGGGCCGGATATAAAATAGTTCGATTCGGGGGCGTTCTCGCTGGAGATTTGGCTGATATCGATGATACCGTCTTCGTCTTCGTAGAAAAATTTCACGAATTTAGACGAATTACACGAAAGGTTCAGCTCTTCGTCGTAAATGTTGTAATCCTTTGAACGGAAGCCAAGGTAGATATGCGGATTGGTATAATCGTTAAAGAATTGGTGCTTAAAGAGCGATAGGAATGGGGTGATGCCTGTTCCGCCAGCTATAAATACGGTATTCTGTTTGTTGTGGGGTTGTGTAAACAAATCGCCGTAAGGGAGTTTCAGCGTGATTTCTGAACCGACTTGTAATTGTTTTTCCATTTTAGTGGTAAATTCTCCCTTAGCTGCATAACTAATTTTTATTGTAGGTTCTTCCGGCGACGATTGCATACTGAAACATCGTGAATCGGGCCATTGTCCCGAAGGATCGTATTCGTCGAGCGCAAGGTGCAGAAACTGTCCGGGCGCGTATTTGAATGGTTTGCTTAAAGATTCAAGTTCGAGCGTATATACTCCGGCAATTTGTGAACGTATTGCCACAACTTTTGCCGGATATTTCTTAACGATTGCCATATTTTTTTGATGAATGTTTATTTCACGAATTGAAACGAATTACACGAAAACGAATTAATTGACAATCCGTTTATAGGTAAGTGATGGAGAACCGAAGTTAATAAGCAGACCAAGTTTGAATTTGGTGGCTTTTACGTTGTTGACTGTTTGTCGATGATCGGCGTCAGTTAAAAATTTAGTGGCTTTCAATTCGATGATTATTGCACTAAAGCAGACAAAGTCGGCCTTGAAATATTTTTTAAGTGGCTGATCATCATAAAATACTGGCAGTTTCTTTTCATGGTCATAAGGGATATTCACTTTCTTAAATTCCAATTCGAGGGCTTCAGCATACACACTCTCCAGAAAACCAGATCCAAGCTTTTTATGGACTTCCATGCATGCCCCGATTATCTTGTAACTCTCATCTTTATAAAGAATCTCTGCCATTTCACTTCGTTATATACAAATTTCACGAATTTAAACGAATTTCACGAATTCTTTCAAAGATTAGAGTTGCTTTTGGAGGAGAAAGTGATCAAATAGAAAATATCGCGGTACTACACGATAAATAGATGAGCATTCGTGTCATTCGTCCTAATTCGTGTAATTTGCTATAAAATCAGCGAGTACTCCCTCCACATACCCAAACATCGCCTCAGTCAATCCGGGGTAGGTACCTAAGAAAAAGGTATTGTTCATGATGTAGTCTGTGTTGTTCAGGTGGTCGGCAATGCGCCAGTTTTTATCGATAAAACCGGGTTGCTTCGTGATGTTTCCTGCAAACAGGTTACGCGTTTCGATCAGTTTTGCATTCAGGTGCCCTGTCAATTCATCGCGTTTAAACGGCGCACTTTCTTTCAGCGTTACAATAAACGCAAACCAGGCAGGATCGGCACCTTCTGTTGCTTTCGGAAGTATAAAGTAATCGGGATATTTAGAGAAAATTCGAATCCATTCCTGAAAATTTGCTTTTCGCCTTTCACAGAACCCAGGTAATTTATCGATCTGTGCTGCGCCAATAGCTGCCTGGATATCGGTCATCTTCAGGTTGTAGCCAATTTCGGAATAGACATATTTATGATCGAAACCAAACGGGAGATTCCCAAATTGCTGTGAGAACCGTTTGCCACAGGTATTGTTTTCGCCTCCGGCGCAATAACAGTCGCGGCCCCAGTCACGGAAAGCACGAACGAGCTGTGCCAATTGCGGATCGTTTGTGCAGATGGCGCCGCCTTCGCCTGTCGTAATATGGTGTGCAGGGTAGAAGGAGATCGTGGAGAGGTGTGCAAAAGAACCTGTCTTTTTACCTTTGTATTCACTGCCAAATGCATCACAATTGTCTTCGATTACCCACAGGTCGTGCTCTTTGGCCAGCTGCATCACTGCTTCAATATTGAAAGGGTTTCCCAGCGTGTGTGCAATAAAGATGCAGCGTGTTTTGGGCGTAATCGCCTTGCGCATCATCTCTACATCAATATTGTAGGTTGGAATATCCACATCAACAAACACGGGTACGAGTCCATACTGGATAATTGGGGTAACGGTTGCAGGGAAACCTGCTGCCACAGCGATCACTTCATCACCGGGTTTCAGTCGTTTCTCCCCGAGTTTTTCGGAACTTAACGCCGAAAATGCGAGCAAATTGGCTGAAGAGCCTGAATTGGTAAGCAGTACATGCTCAACACCAAGGAACTCAGCAATCTTTTCGGAGAACTCTTCCGAATAGCGTCCTTCCGTGAGCCAGAAGTCCAGCGATGCGTTCACTGCATTGATGATCTCTTTTTCGTCGAAGACCCTTCCTGCATAATTGACACGTGATTTGCCGGGGATGAATTCAGTCTCTGAAAAGCGGTCGGTGTACCATATTTTAGATTCGATCAAAACCAATTGACGTTGAAGTTTTAGCCAGGTTGTCGGTTTAATTTCAGCCCATGGTTCAATGATCATTTCTTTGTGGAGCATTACTGTTTTGTCAAGCTGAACAAAAGATTTTAATGGCAGTGGCTGAGATGAGTAATCTGAATCTTTTAATTTTACCTGATTCTTATCCGGATGGGTTTTGGTTGTTATGAACGCAAATCGAATATCGCCATATTCATTGGGCTCAGTTAGCGCCATAACAGGTCTATTCTTAACTTCTGTAAAGTCAGTAAATGGGAAAGGAACCTTGAAGATTTTTCCTTTATAGCTCATTCCAGGCCTCCTCTTCAGGTTCATTTAATATATTCATTGATCCATTACCAGCCTGAAGTTTTACCCAATTGATGGATGAATCGTAAGTATCTTCAAAATTTTCTTTTCGATTAAAGGGTAAAATTAGTATTTCAGCTTCTTCGCCAAAGCTTTCAGGTATGTTATAGAGCTTAAAATTTTTTCTGGATACTATTCTTTTAATTGCTTCCATATTTTCTTGGTATTACTAATTACACGAATTTAATGCGAATTACACGAATTTGTACGAATTACACGAATTTAAGCGTAATAATCTGCAATTTGTTTGTCTGTTACTGTGCGCATATTATTACAGGCAAGAAAGGCTTTGTTCCAGTCGACAATCGATTTAAGCGTTGTTTCAATATCCCATTTGGGCATCCATCCGAGTTCAGCTTTTGCCTTTGAACAATCGAGCTTAAGGTAATTGGCTTCATGCGGTTGTGGATTTGTATCGACGCTAAAAGAAGCCCCATCACCCCATAACCTGCAGATGGTATCTGTGATCCATTCTACATTCCTGGCATCCTTGTCATCGGGTCCGAAGTTCCAGCCTTCAGCAAATTTAAATCCTTCCACAAAAAGTTTTGCAGCCAATTGAAGGTAACCGGTTAACGGCTCCAATACATGTTGCCAGGGACGTATCGCGTAAGGACTACGGATTTGCACCTCTTCGCCTTTTGATATCGCCCGGATAAAGTCGGGGATCAGCCGATCGTCGGCCCAGTCACCACCGCCAATCACATTTCCTGCCCGCGCTGAAGCCAATGCGACACCGTGCACTGCATATTTTGATGGATTGAAATAGGAGCTTCTGTAAGATGAAGTTACCAGTTCTGAACACCCTTTGCTGTTTGAATAGGGGTCATAGCCGCCCATTGGTTCATTTTCGCGATAACCCCAGTGCCATTCGCGGTTTTCGTAGCATTTGTCGGTTGTTACATTCACGATTGCCTTCACGCTTTTTGTATGACGGCAGGCTTCCAACAGATGTACTGTTCCCATCACATTGATGGCGTATGTTTCCATCGGATTTTTATACGATTCTCTTACCAACGGCTGGGCAGCCATATGTATCACGATTTCAGGCTGAACCTGTTGCATGACCTTCAATAAATTGTCGTAGTCACGAATATCTCCGATAAAGGAGGTCATCAGTTCTTCAATTTTTGCCTCATTAAATAGGGAAGGAGTGGTTGGCGGATCTAATGCATAACCATAAACATCAGCACCCAACTTATGAAGTAAGAGACATAACCAGGAGCCTTTAAAGCCTGTGTGGCCGGTGATTAGTACGCGACGCTTGGTAAATATTTCGAATTGTGTTGATATCATATAAGGTTCAATTTCATTTAGGCAATTTCACGAATTTGGACGAATTAGCACTAAAATATGAATTAATTACACAGATTATCACAGTGTTTTCACAGGGTTTCACGGAGTAAAATTCTCTTTAGGCTCACGGTGCAACTCCGTTTTTCCTCTGCGATATTCTGTTTTATTTTTCAATTAGCTGCACAGCATATTATGGAGTTTCAAAATAATCAAAGCTTCGACAGAAAGCATTCGCGATAATTCGTTTTTAATTCGCGTAATTTGTATTTCACCACTTAATCCAGGGAGCTTTCCCCTTTTCGATCAAATCTTCCAATTGAGTTTTATCACGCTGGGTGTCCATTGGTTTCCAGAATCCACTATGTTTATAAGTAAATACTTCTCCGTCGGTTGCGAGTCTTTCAAGCGGTTCACGTTCAAAAATTGTTTTGTCGTTGTCGATGTAATTTAACACCTCCGGCTGACAAACAAAGAAACCGCCATTGATCCACGATCCGTCGCCTTTTGGTTTCTCCTGAAAACTTTTGACCTGGAGTGATTCTGCAATATCAAGTGCACCAAAACGTCCTTCAGGAAGAACAGATGTCATTGTCATTAATTTACCATGTTTTTTATGGAATTCTACCAGTTGCTTAATATCCACATCGCCAACGCCATCGCCATAGGTCAGCATAAATGGTTCATTGCCAATATAGTCTTTTGCTTTTTTAATACGTCCGCCAGTCATCGTATCTAACCCCGTATCAATCATGGTTACTTTCCAAGGCTCGGCATGATTATTATGGTTTGTGATTGTATTTGTTGTCATATCAATTGTCATATCCGACATATGAAGAAAATAATGGGCAAAATACTCCTTAATCATATACCCTTTGTAACCGCAAAGAATGACAAATTCATTAAACCCATATGAAGAGTATATTTTCATGATATGCCACAGAATTGGCTTTCCGCCAATTTCAACCATTGGTTTGGGTTTGAGTGTGGTTTCTTCGGAAAGGCGCGAGCCAAGACCGCCGGCAAGGATAAGTACTTTCATTATTTACGAATTACACGGATTATATACGAATTACACGGATTATATACGAATGACACGGATTATAAACGAATTACACGGATTATTACGAAACGAGGTTCGGCGCAGCTAATTACACGGATTTTTTTGGTCCACAAATTAGCACAAATTAACACGAAGGAAAGGTTTCTGGGTCCACAGATTGGCACAAATTAACACGAGGGAAAGGTTATATTAGTTATACTATAGGCTTAAATGAGCGCATGAGATTTGTTTGAAAGGCACTTACAACTCTTTATGATTCGTGTAAATTTGTGTAATTCGTGGATAATTTTTTGTGGACTTGCAACCCGGTTTTATTTTAATTCGTGGACAAATCCTTCTTCTCGTGGTCCTCCGATTGTCGTTTCAATTCAATTTTCTGATCATTTCCGATGCATCGAGTTCGATTTTTGAAAATGCAAACCATTTTTTACCCAGGTCTTTGAGTGAAGCGCCAATATGATAAACTGTTGCATTGTCAATAATCAAAAAGCGGTCGTGCGATCTGGTGAACGTTTTAATCGTAATCATCGGATACTGAGCATTAAACTTTTCCAGATCAAGTTTTAATTGCGTTGAAATTGCAGCGGTGTAAATTGTAGCCTCTACCGATGTATTCCTTTTTGATAACAAGGTCAGCACGCTCTCGTCTACATAATTGTCTATCAATACAATTGATTTTTTTGCTGATTTGACGAGTTCGGATACAAACATGTAAGCATCGAATATTTGACCGTCATAAAAAATACCTTCGTTGGGAGTTAAGTGGGTTTTTATCAGCAGGTCGAACTTTTGATCATG
>Ga0209724_1000276_pt1 | contig 52351 bp, 47 predicted proteins | sample grotaG_FD_184143 | JGI IMG/M metagenome (GOLD analysis project Ga0209724, IMG submission 184143) | Glacier valley bacterial and archeal communities from Borup Fiord, Nunavut, Canada, to study Microbial Dark Matter (Phase II) -... | ecosystem: Environmental > Aquatic > Freshwater > Ice > Glacier ... | reverse complement strand
GGTCACTACGAGACCGCACTGGGCGATTTTCGCCGGCTGTCCGCGATCGCCGAGCGGCTGACCGCGGTCAGCGTCGAAGATGTCGCGCGCGCGGTCCGGATGTATCTGGTCCCTTCGGCGCGAACAATCGTGATCGCGGAGCCCGAAGATCAGGATGCCGACGACGACGACGCAGACGCAGACGCAGGCGCAGACGCAGACGCAGACGCAGACGCAGACGCAGACGCAGACGCAGACGCAGACAACGACGCGGCAGCCCAAGGCGCGGTCGCGTGAAGACGATCGTCGAAGCGTCACCGGACACCCCCCTGGTCTGGTTTGAGGTCGGCATTCGCGGCGGCGCCGCCGCGGATCCCGTCGGCATCGAAGGGTTGCATCGTCATGCCGCCCTGCTCGCTCGCCGCGGCGCAGGCGCCAAGCAGCGCGCCGAGCTCGACGAGACGCTCGATTCACTTGGCGCCGCGCTCGAGGTCTCGCTCTCGCGCGATTCGCTGTCGCTCTCGGGCTTGTCGCTCACGCGTCATCTCGATGCAGTGATCGATCTCGCGGCGCAGATCCTGGCCGAGCCGCGGTTCGATGAAGACGAGCACCAGCGCCTCCTGCGCGAGACGCCGCAAGTACTCGACGAGATTCGCGACGACGATTCCGCGCTCGCGACGCGCTGGTTCGATTGGGTGTGCAGCCCCGGTCACCCGTACGGTCGCACCTCGCTCGGCACCGAGAGCTCGCTCGCGCGAATCGCCACGCTCGGGAGTGTTGCCGCGCGCGATCTGTGGCGGCGCGAGGTCGTGGCCGACAACCTGATCATCGGCCTCGCCGGCGATATCGATGAAGCACAAGCCGAAAAGCTCGTCGCGCGCCTCGTCGAGCGGTTGCCGAAGGGTGCGCGTGTCGCGGATCCTGCGGAGCCCGGCCCCGCAGCGCTCGGTCGCCGCACGGTCCTCGTCGACAAACCCGATCGCACGCAAGCGCAGCTCCGCATCGGCCACCTCGCCACGAAGTACGGCCATCCCGATACCGCAGCGCTCGCCATCGCCGAAGCGGTGTTCGGCGGCATGTTCAGCTCGCGCCTCATGCAAGAGGTTCGCGTCAAGCGCGGCTGGAGCTACGGCGCGGGCTGCGCGATGCGCCGCTCGAGGTTGCCGCACTGGTTCGAGATGTGGACGGCCGCTGGCATTGATGTGGCCGGTCCCGCGGTCGCGCTCGAACTCGAGCTTTACACCGACTACGCGGCGAACGGCCCGACCGACGACGAAGTCGACTTCGCCCGCGGCTACCTGGTCGGCTCGATGCCGTTCCACGTCGCGACTGCGCGCCAGCGCATGCAGCTCGCGGTGCGGGACGAGCTGTTCGATCTGCCGGTCGGCTACACGACCGGGTTGCCCGACGTCCTCGGCCAGCTCGGCGCGGCGGATGTTCGTGCGGCGTGCACGCGCAATTACCATCCCGACAATGCAGTGACCGTCGCGGTGACCACGGCCGAGCTCGCGCTGCCCGCGCTCCAGTCCGCGACCGCGGGTCCCGTCACGGTTGTCCGCCACGACGAGTACTAGCCCGGCGAGCTACGGGCAGCTGTAGATCGAGTTGTGCCCGCCGAAGCCGTCATCGGAGACGTTCGGATTGTTCGGATCGGCGAGGTACACGCCATCGACGACGAACTTGTACATGTACGAGCCCGGGACGAATTGCCGGGTGCCGGTCCACGCGCCGTCGCTCTGCTTCGCGAGCACGAAACCACCGTTGTTTGGATCGCCCCACATGCAGAAGTTGCCGGTCACATACGCGCTCGTCGCGGAGCCGTGGCCGTCGAGCCGGAACATGTCGGCGCACGCACCGGCGATTTGACTATCCAGTACGGCATCGACGATGGCTCCGGCATCGGCCGTCCCGCTCCCCGTGGTCGCGTCGACGCCGCCGTGCTTGCCGTAGCCGGGCGGTTCACAGGCCGGCAGAGCGAGAGCGATGATGACGAAAGCAACGACACGCATGCGGACTGGAACGCAGTTCAAATGACGTGCCATCTGTGCTTGGCGATCAATTCGAAAGCGACCGAGCACATATCCGCGCGACGTCGACATTTGCACCGCCCGAGCGTTTCGTTTCGCAACCAGAGCACTCCGGCGGCCCGTATGAAATTCATAACTTCGGTGGGCATACATATTGGACACGCCGCGCTCGATGCTTCGACGGTTGATCCCAGCACTCGCAGTTCTTGCAGTGGTTGCGCAGCCCGCGCATGCCGTCGAACCCGTGGCCTCGTTCCGCTACCTGGTCACGGGTAACGGTTTCGGGTTCCAGGTCTTCGACCAGAACGCCAACGCGGTGAAGCAGTTCCTGGAGCGACCCTATCGCTACTTGAAGGCGAACCCCTCGAACCCGGATGGCGAAGGCATTGTCCGTCGCAACCTCGCGTACGACACGTACTTCGGCGTCAAGGCGGGCAGCTCGGCCACGTGGCTCTCGAGCGTCAACGCGACGGTGGTCGGCTACGTCAACGAAACGAACATGATCCGCTCGGCCGTGACGGTCAACGGCCTCCAGACCGAGACGTTCTGGGTCTCGCCGTTCGGCTACGCCGGCAACGCGATGGTGATGATCTTGAAAGTCACGAACACGACCGGCAGCGCGATGCCGGTCACCGCGTTCGCGATTCACAACTTCAAGATGGGCGCGGCGAGCAATCCCGATGTCCCTGATGCCGATGGCGAATCGGTCGCGTGGGACGGCACGACCGCGATGGAGACCGGTCCTGGCGGCGGCACGATGATCTACGCTCCGATCGGTGGCGCGGAGGTCTCGACCTGCAGCGCGAACGCGTACACCACCGTGCAAAACGGCAGCTTGCTGACGACGCAGGCGAGCTGCTCGGGCACCGACATCAAGAACGCCGAGCAGAAAGAACTCGGCTCGATCGCTCCCGGTGGCAGCGCGTGGTGGGGCGTCGCCGTACTGTTCGATGGTGACGGCACCGCGGCTGCGACCGCGACGAAGTGGTCGACGTTCCTCGCCGGTCGCACCGCGGACAAGTTGCACGACGACTTGCTCGCGGAGTTCGACGCGTATCGCGGTACGCCGCCCGCCGGCTTGACCGATTCAGAGACCAAGGTGTGGCGTCAGGCCGAGACCGTGCTGCGTATGGGCCAGATCATGGAGCCCTATCAGGAGACGCCGCGCCTGAAGAACCACGGCATGATGCTCGCGAGCTTGCCGCCCGGCGCGTGGCACACGGGCTGGGTCCGCGATGCGACGTATGCGACCGCCGCGCTCGCCCGCAGCGGTCACGCGGAACGCGCGAAGGCTTCGCTCAACTTCTTCCTCGATGCCGATGCGGGCCGCTACAGCAGCTATCTCGCCAACGTGCCGTATCGGATCTCGACGGTGCGCTACTACGGCGATGGTCAAGAAGAGGCCGATTACTCGGGCTCGACGACGCGCAACATCGAGCTCGACGGCTGGGGGCTCTTTCTGTGGGCTGCGCGCCAGTATATCGACAACGCACCCGACGCCTCGTGGCTGAACGACACAACGAAGAAGGGCGACACGGTCTACGACGCGATCAAGACCGGCGTCGCCGAGCCGCTGATGGCGAACCTCGAGCCGACCGGCATGAGCATCGCCGATGCCTCGATCTGGGAAGTTCACTGGGGTAACCGCCAGCACTTCCTTTACACGACCGCAGCGACCGCACGTGGCCTGTGCGACATGGCAACGCTCGCGCGCCGCTCGGGCCACCCCGACGATGTCCAGCGCTACAAAGATGCCGCGCTCAAGGCTGCCGCGACGCTGTCGGCCGCCTTCGTCGACACGAACAACGTGCTCGCCGGGTCGCTCGAGCGACTGCAATCGGGTGCGAACTACCACGATGGATCGACCGTCGAAGCGATGACGTTCGGTGTGCTTGCCTCGAACAATTCGACCGCAACCGCGACGCTGAACGGACTCTCGCACCTCGTCACGCCGGCCGGCGGCTACAAGCGGCTCGAAGGCTCGACCGATACGTACGACATCAACGAGTGGATCCTGATCGACCTGCGCGCGAGCGATGCGTTCCGCCGCGCGGGCCAGACCAGCAAAGCGGACTCGTTGCTCGCGTGGGTAAGTGCACAAGCTTCGGCGAACTACAACCTGCTGCCGGAGCTCTACAACACGACGAGCTCGGGTGGCGCGATCGGTTCGTACGCCGGCTCGATCCCGATGGTCGGCTACGGTGCGGGCGCCTATCAACTCACGCTGCTCGATCGCGCTGGCTCGTACGAGCACCAGGATTGCGGCGACTACGACGTCGGTCAATACCCCGACGGTGGCACGGGCGGTGGTGGCCTCGGCGGCAGCGATTCGACCGGCGATCCGCGCACCGGTGTCGCGTGTGCGTGTCAGGGCGGCCCCGGTTCGGCCGGCACCAGCGGACTGCTCGTGATCGTCGGCGTCGTGATCCTGCGCCGTCGCCGCAAGGTTGCTCGCGCGTGATCGAGCTCCGCCACATCGGGAAGGTGTTCCCAGGCGTGCGCGCGCTGCACGACGTGACGCTGACCATTCAACCGGGCGAAGTGCTCGGCCTGGTCGGCGAGAACGGCGCCGGCAAATCGACGCTGATCAAGATCCTCGGCGGCGTATACGAGGTTGGTACCTTCGCGGGCGAGGTCGTGCTCGCGGGAGTGGTCCAGGCGTTTCGCTCGACGCTCGATGCGCGCAAGGCCGGCATCGCGATCGTCCACCAGGAGCTCGCGCTCGTGCCCGAGATGTCGATCGCCGAGAACCTGATGCTCGGGCGAGAACCCGCGCGGTGGGGCATCGTCGACCAAGCGGAGCTCGAGGCCCAGGCCACAAGGATGCTGGAGCCGGTGCTCGGCGACACGACCTCGGAGCTTGATTTCGCGGCTCCGGTGAGCGAGCTCAGCATCGCGATGCAGCAGACGCTCGAGATCGCGCGCGCGCTCGCGGATCGCGCCCGCCTGATCGTGCTCGACGAGCCGACCGCGCCGCTGACGGATCGCGAGATCAAGCGCCTGTTCGAGCTCGTCCGCGTGCGCCGCGCGAACGGCGACTCGTTCCTCTACATCTCGCATCGCCTCGAAGAGATCGCGGCGCTGTGCGATCGCGTGGCCGTGCTGCGCGATGGCGGGCTCGTCGATGTGGTGTCACCCGAGGTCGATCTCGTGCCCCTGATGACCGGCTCGGCGATCCACGATGTCAAGAAGGCGACCGGTGCCGCGAGCACCACGATCGTGCTCGAGGTCCGCCATCTTTCGGTCACCCACCCCACGTTGCCCGCGCGTCGGGTCGTCGACGATCTGAGCTTCACCGTCGCGAGCGGCGAAGTCGTTGCACTCGCGGGTGCGATGGGCTCCGGTCGCACTGCGACGCTGTCCGCCCTGTTCGGGTGCGCGAAGCAGGGCATCACCGGCACGGTGACCGTCGACGACAAGGTCGCCTCGCTCGCGAGCCCGCGCGATGCGATCGCCGCCGGCATCGCGTTCGTGCCCGAGGACCGCAAGGCCATGGGCCTCGTGCTCGGGCTCTCGGTCGGCGAAAATCTCGAGATGGCCGCGCTCGCTCAGCTCACTCGGTTCGGCGTGGTCGATGCGGCGAAGGCCGAGCGTGGCGCGCTCGACCGCGTGCGCGAGATGGCGATCAAGGCGCTCGCGTTGACTACCGAGGTCGCGACACTCTCGGGTGGCAACCAGCAAAAGATCGTGATCGGCAAGTGGTTGGAGCTCGCACCGCGCGTGTTGCTGCTCGACGAACCGACGCGCGGGGTCGATGTCGGCGCGAAGGCCGAGATCTACGCGCTCGTCGAACAGCTGGCCGCGAAGGGCCACGCGGTCGTGCTCGCCTCGTCGGACCTGCCGGAGGTCGTCCGGCTCGCGGATCGCGTGATCGTGCTGCGCGAAGGGCGCGCGGTCGGCGAGCTCGCAGGCGCAACGATCACGCCGCTCTCGATCATGCAACTCGCGGTTGGTACGGCGCCAGGCGCAGCCGGTACAGAAAGTAAGGCGCGCAGTGCAGCTCGAACGTAGTGCGCGCCCACCGGCGCGTGGTGCCGACCACAGCATCTGGATCATGGCAGCCGTGCTCGCCAGCCTGTGGGCGATCCTCGCGGTGTTGCCGCAGACTCGCGGCATCTTCCTCACGCAAGGCAACCTCGCGACCCTGCTCGTCCAGAGCTCGGTGCTGCTCGTGGTCTCGGTCGGGATGACGATGGTCGTGCTGATCCGCGGCATCGATCTCTCGGTCGGCGCGGGCGTCGCGCTCACCGGTACGGTCGCCGCGATGATCCAGATCAAGTGCGGTGGCTCGGCCGAGCTCGCGATCGTCGCCGCGATCGCGACGGGCGCGGCGATCGGCGCGTGGCACGGCTGGTGGGTCGCACGCGGCATCCCGGCGTTCGTCGTCACGCTCGCTGGCTTCAAGGCGTATCGCGGTGGCGCACTCGTGCTCTCGCACTCTACGGGCCTGTCGCCGATGAACCCCGATTTCTCGCTGCTCGCGAGGACGGTGCCACTGGCACCGACGATCGTGACCGTCGGGCTCGCGCTCGTCGCCGGTATCGCACTGACCCTGCGCGATGCCCGGCGTCGCACCGCTTTCGGCCTCGAGCCGCTGACGTCGCGCGTCGTCGGGATCCGGATCGGTGCGCAGCTCCTCCTCGCCGGGCTCGTGCTCGCGGTGTTCGCACAGCGCGGCATGCCGGTTCAGGTGCTGATCGCCGCGGCCGTCGCGTTGTGGGGGGTGTTCGTCACGAAGCGCACCCGCTTTGGTCGCCATCTCTACGCGATCGGTGGTAACCCCGAAGCCGCGAAGCTCTCCGGGATCGATGTCACGCGGACCACGATCGGCGCGTTCGTGATCATCGGCGTGTTGACCGCGATCGCGGGCGTCATGCTCGCGGCTCGCATCAATGGCGTCACGCCCGGCACCCAGGGCAACTTGCTCGAGCTCGATGCAGTGACCGCGGTCGTGATCGGGGGCACCGCACTCGCGGGTGGTCGCGGCTCAGTGATCGGCACGGTGCTCGGCACGCTCGTGTTTTCGACGCTCGCGAACGGCATGAACCATCTGCACGTCGATTCGAACTGGCAGCTCATCTTCACCGGGCTCGTGTTGCTCGTCGCGGTTCAGATCTCTCGAGGGAAACGCTCATGATTCGATTCGTTAGACGCCTGGTCACGCTCGCGGTCCTCGTCGGGATGCCCGCCTGCAAGCAACAGCAAGGGCCACAGGTCGCGTTCCTGCTCTCGACGCTGCAAGAAGAGCGCTATCAGAAAGACGTGCGCTACTTCGAGGCGCGCGCCAGCGAGCTCGGCATCACCGTCGTCACACTCGCAGCCGACAACGACAACGCGAAGCAGATCGCGCAGGTCGAAGACGTGCTGACCGAGGGCGCGAAGGTGCTAGTGATCCAGCCGACCGATTCGCAAGCCGCCTCGAGCTACGTCCGGCTCGCCCACGAGCACGGCGCGAAGGTCGTCGCATACGACCGCGCGATCGTGTCGCCGGATCTCGACTACTACGTCTCGCACGATTCGTACAAGGTCGGCGTGCTGCAAGCCAAGGCCGCGATCGCCGCGACCAATGGCAAGGGCAAGTACATCATCCTCGCCGGTCAAGCCGGGCACTCGGTCGCGACCCAGATCACGCGCGGCTACGAAGATACGCTCGCGCCATACATCGCGCGTGGCGACATCGAGATCGTGACAAAGCAGCACCACAGCTCGTGGTCGCCCGAGCAAGCGCTGCGCACCGTCGAAGATGCGTTGACGCACAACCATAACAAGATCGACGCGATCCTCGCGAACAACTCCGGCATGGCGCGCGGTGCGGTCCAGGCGGTCTCCGCCGCGGGACTCACGAACGTGTTCATCGCCGGTGCTGATGCGGATGCCGCGAACATCAACTTCGTGTGCCAGGGTAAGCAGACGATCGAGGTCCTCAAGGATATCCTGCCCCTCGCGCGCACCGCCGCGGAGGTCGCTCACGACCTCTTGAACGGAGACAAGCCGACCACCTCGTCGACGATCTCGCTCGGCGGCAAGGACGTGCCGGTCATCGCCGTGCGCGTGGAGGTGATCACGCCCACCACCGTGAAATCATTGCTTGTCGATTCCGGGTTCCTGACCGCCGACGAGCTGCCCGCTTGCAAGAGCCACCTCGCGCTCGTTCCGTGAGCGCCATGAAATCTTTCGTTCTCCTGATCGCATTCACGAGCGTCGCGTACGCCGACGAGCCCGGCACCCCTTCGCCGGTCGATCCAGTAGACGCGCCTTCGGTGCCGGATCCGCCGACGGAAGCGCCACCGACCAAGGACCTCGAGCCCGAGCAGCCGCACACCACGATCGTCAATCCATCGACGACCGACGCGCTCGCGCGACCAGCCGAAGGTGACGAAGCCACGCCGAGTGCACCGGGCCTCGAGCTCCAGGGTGTGAAGTTCGAGCTCCACGGCTACGCCCGCATGCCACTGATGACACAAGGTACGCGCGAGCCGTACCTCGTCGACAACGATTACTATCTCTCGGGTTTCGCGTACACGCGGCTCTACGAGCCCGACTGGGCCGAGCTGCACTTCTCGGCGAGCAAGGGCGACTACAAAGTCGAGTTCGGGATGTTCACGTCGCGGTACTCGGATTACGCGCAAGCGGACATCTCCGATCAGCTCGGCATCGCCCAGGCTTCGATCACCGCAAACAATTTCCTCGATGTGAAACGCCTCTCGGTCCAGGTCGGCGTGTTCTGGGATCGCTACGGTTACATCGAGCCATACGACACGTACGTGTTCGGTCGCACGCATCAGGGCGGCGCGAAGCTCGCGTACCAGTTCGAGAACGGTGCGCGGCTGCAAGGAGGGCTCGGCATCCATCTGGCCGATCTGCAGCAGAACCTCGGCATGACACCGATCCTCCATGTCGCAGGCGTGCAACCGGTGACCAAGGCGCTCGAGGTCGGCGCGTATTTCTTGCGCACGTGGACGCGCGATCATCGCCAGCTCTCGCCGATCCAGGACGGAACGATGTACGTCACGGGGGTCGACGTGAAGTACAAGCTGCCGCAGAACCGCGGCACGTCGCACCTCGCGTTCGGCTACTACCATATGGACAAATCGCTCTACCTCGCGCCCGCGCTCGAGGTCGAACACTCGACGGGTGGTCGCGGCATCACCGAGAACTTCCTCGGTCTCGATGGCAGCAACGACGGCACGGGCACGATGTCTACGCTCGCGACCGACAACACGGTGAAGCTGTTCCCGAAGGCCGCCGTGCGCGTGTTCGGCATGGGGACGTGGGTGCGCTCGCCGCAGGTCGACGAGATGGATCCCTTGAAGAACAAGGATCGCCGCATGTACTTCAAATGGGGCGCCGAGCCGAGCTACATGCTGCTACCAAAGCTCCGCGTCTCGCTCCGCTACGACCGCGTGATCCTCGACATCTACGATTCCGCGGATGCGTTCCACGTGCTGTCGCCAAAGCTCAGCTTCCCGCTCGATGGCTGGGGCGAGTTGTTCGTGCAGTATTCGCACTACTGGTACGGCGACAAGATCCAGCTGCGCTCCGGCCAGGTGCCGCTCGAGACGATGCCAGATGCGAACGTGTTCAAGATTCAAGCTCAAGCGGTCTGGTGATCACCTGGAGCTGGCTCGCGATGCGACGTTGACCGCTGACGCGAGCGATGGACCATTACCGTCGACGGCCTGGCACCTCGACGGCGTCAGTGTAGGCAGTGCGCCAGCGACGCTGAGCGATGCCAACGTGACGCTCGCTGCTGTAGCTCAGCCCATCTCCTCGGCGGGAACAACTTCGTCGGTGTTCGGCCGCGGCACGATCTCGAACCGCGCGTGCGATGGAACCTTGTCGCGCTCTTCGGGCGTCATCAGCGCGAAGTCGAGCTGACCTAGGCGCTCGATCTCGGCAAGTGCGTTGAAGCCGCCGATGAACTGTCCGCGAAGATAGATGAACGGCACCGTGTGCTGCTTGCACTCGTTGACGAGCGGAATCAACTTGGCCTCGTTCTCCGGCTCCTCGAGATCGACGTAGTCGTAGTGGACCTTGAGGCGCTCGAGGATCGTGATCGCGCGACCCGTCCACGGGTCGCTCTTCTTGCCGAAGATCTGCGCCTTGATGCTCGGATCCCCGAAACCGACCAGGACCGGCGACGGCTTCGCCGCAGGCGTTGGCGCCGCGACCGAAGCGCGCTTCGACTCGGCCGCCTTCGCCTTTGCAGCGACCTCTTCCTGCGAAACGTATTCTTCATGACCGAGGAACTTCGCCATCGCCTTGCGCGCGCGGATGTAGCGCGGGTCGGTCGCCATCTTGTCCTGGATGAAGTCGCGGAGCTCGCCGCCGAGCTCATCCGCGCGATTGAGAACTTCGAACAGCTTCTCCGTCGCGACCTTGGTGAACTTCTCGTCTTTTTCGGACTCGGCCATCGAGCCCTAGTACCACGCGAGCGCCCGATTCGGGCGCCACTCGATGCCTAGGCTCCGAAGACTTTTTTCTTCAAGTCGCCGGAGCTCGCCGCATTGACGAGCTCTTCGCGACCACCAAGGCACTCGCCTGCGATGAACACGACCGGCAACCGCTTGCCATCCGAGTCGCGCTTCACGGCGTATTGCGCCGCGGCATCTTCCTGGATGTTGGTCACCTTGAACTCGATCCCGTTCGCTTCGAGGATGTCCGTGAGTTTCTGCGCATCGCGCCGCGTCTTGTCCATGTGATAGACGATGACGGGCGCGACGTCACCCGTCGGCGCCGGCGGCTTGGCAGCCGGCGCTTCGGGTCCGGCGACCTTCGAGTCAAACGCGCGGCGATCCGCGAGCTCGTGCTCGTCGGCAAGCGGGCGGCCAAGCGCGTCGTTCGCTTTACGAACGACGTCGCCGGCCCTACCCGGGAGGCGTGCGAGCGCGGCGTGTGCCTTCGCTCGGATTCCATCCAGCACGGTCTTCATGTCACTGATGGGTCACTGATGGGTCCCTGACGGGTCAGTTGACGTGGTCAGTTGACGACGCGGAGGCTCTTGCGACCAGCCGGAATCGGCGGAGCCGCGACATCATCCGGATCGACTTCGGGAGCGACCGTGACGATGCTGTTCTTCTTGCGCGTGCGAGCCGCAGCGTTACGGGCGATCTGGAGCAGGCGAACGTGAGCCTCCTCGTGCTTCTTCTCTTCGGTGCCGCGCACCATCGAGACGACCTTGCTCTTGAGGAACGACAGGCGGTTCTTGCGCGCGCCGACTTCGTAGACGAGGTCCGCGGCCGTGCAACCCGCCATGTGCGGCGAGCGATGGAACGGGCTCATCATCGACGGGTGCTTGTCGAGGTACTTGCGGACCTCTTCGATCGTCATGCCAACGTCGACGAGCGCCTTGTCGACTTCCTTCTGGGCTTGTTGCTTCGCCTTGAACAGCTGCATCTGCACGCGGCTGTAGACGTTGACCGCGCCGTCACCGTTCGTCTCGATCGGCAGGAAGATGCCCTGCGGATAGAGCTCGGTGATGAACGACTGGATGCCATCCGAGACCGACGAGCTCGGCATGCATCCGAACGGCTTCACCGAGAGGGTCATGTTGACCTTCGAGTACGCGACGTTCTGGATCAGCTTGCCGATCTCCATGTGGCCTTCGCCGCCACGGAGGTTGTTGTCGTAGAACGCGTGCGAGACGTCCGCGATCTCCTGCATGTCCGGGAGGTGGTAGTCGTTCAAGCCCAGCGCCTTGGCGAAGGTGTGGAACAGGCCGCGGAGGACCTTCTCGCCGGCCCACAGCGTCGCGAGCCGCTTGCGGACATCGACGCCCTTCAAGCTGAACTTGCTGCCGCCATGCTCTTCCTTCGACTTGTCGACGCCACGCAGACCGGCGCGCTGCGCCGTGTCGTAGCGGCCCTGCCACATCATGTAGAGCAGCCACGCGATGACGAGCTGGATGTCCGGCTCCGCGCCCTCGGCTTCGAGGAAGCGCTGCAGGCCGTAGTTGCCATCGCCTTCGGTGGTCATCGCCCAGAACTCGCCGATGATGCCGACGCGCGGCTTCGGACGAGTGCGGTCGACCTTGACCTTACCCATCTCGCGGCGCGCCTTGAAGAGCGCGACGGCGAGCGAGGTGTTGTTCTCGAACGACTCGCTGATGATCCGCTTCGAGACTTCGAGCGCGCGGTCCGCAGAGCCCGGGACGACCTCGTACGGACGGACGCGGTAGCCGAGCGCATTCAAGCAATCGCCGACGAGGATCGCGCGAACGACGCCCCAGAAGAACGTGGGGTTCATCTCGAGACCAACGCCCTCGCCCGTCGCCTGCTTGAGGCCGCCGGTCTGCTGGAACAGGAGGACGCGGAAGCCGTCGAAGCCCGAGTCGCGGAGCGCCTTGCGGTACTCCGTGACGTACGTGCCGAACCGGCACGGGCCGCAGGCGCCGGCCGTGATAAACACGTGGTTCTTGACGATGTCTTCCTTGGTCATGCCCTGGTTGCGAAGACCGTCGAGGTACTTCACCAGGTTGCCGACCGTGAAGTACGTCGGGTTGCACTGACCGCGGTTGCCGTACTCGCGACCGAACTGGAGCGCGTCGTTGTCGGCAACGTCCATCGCCATGACCTTGTAGCCAATGCCGCGCAGCGCGGCCTGGATGAAGAGGTCGTGGGCCATCGTCAGGCCCGAGACGAGGATGGTGGTGTGCTCGCGCTGCTCGCGCGTGAACTCGCGCGGAACCGCGTCGAACCAATGCTGGGCGTTCTCGACCGGCAGGCCGAGGCGCTTGCGCTCCTCGATTTCGAACTTCTTCAGCTCGGCTTCGATGCCTTCGAGGGACAGCGTGTCGATATCAGCGTTTTTTTCGTTGGTAGTGCTCATGGTGTTCCTCTTAGGTCCGCATCACGTTGAGGGCGACAGTCCGCTTGCCCTTGGGCTTGTTCTGTTCTTCGGCGACGAGCCACTCGGCGGCCTGCGCCTCGAGCGTCTTCACTTCGGTATCGAGCTTGTCGTCGATCTTGCCGACGGTCGCGAGCTTGTTCTGGAGCGCGCGCATCAGCTCGATCTTCTTGATCGTGACCGAGCGATCGAGCTCGACCTTCTTGATGCCGCCGTCCTCGAGCTTCTCCTTGAGAAGCATCAGCGTGTACGCGTACGTCTTCACGCGGATCTTGATCGAGCCCGAGGGCTTGTTCGCGTCGATGTCGTGGAGCGCCGAGTACGCCTTGCCGGCCGAGGCGATGATCGAATCGATCAGGCCGTAGGTCGGCGCATCGTGGCCGCACTTGAAGCTCGAGAGATCGAGGCACGCCATGTTCGGGTGACGAGACGCGTACTTCGCGGCCCACACCTTCTGCACGGAGTTGGTCGAGTAGTTCTCCGGCCACACGTCGGTGACATCGAGGCCGTTGTCGATGACCCCCTTCGCGATGTCCTCGGCGAACAGGGCATCGAGCCGGGCCTTGTCGCGCGGCAGCGACCGCATCGAGAGGATCGGATAGCCGAGCGCCTGGAACTCCTCGAGGACCGAGTGGTTCATGCCCGGATCGTTATGGTATGGGCGGCCGAGCATGACGAGGGCCACGCGGTTCTCGCGGGTGACTTCGTCGAGGATCTCGCGACCCTTGCGCTCCATCTCGTCCTCGAACGCCTGGACGGCCTTGAACGCTTCGTCGACCGCGTGATCGTTCTCGTCCTGGGTCAGGCCGAGGAGCGGACCCCACTCGTCGAACATCTGCTTCTTGCACATCAGCGGCTCGTTCAGCGTCACCGCCGTGTCGAGGTAGCTGATCTTGCGCTCGGCGAAGAAATCGGTCTCCTTCGTGAAGGCCGCGCGGATAACTTTGGGCGTACCGCTCACGACCGGGCAGCTCGCCGTATCCATCTGGTTCACGATGAACGTCGGGATGTGCGTGATCGCCGGGAAGAAGATGTAGTTGAGCGGCTTTTTCTCGTGGTGCTTGAAGAGAAGATTATGGATGTGCGCCTGGCAGACCTTGCTCGGGTAGCAAGGATCGACCGAGCCGTACTTGCAGCCGGCCTGCCACATCTCTTCCGAGGTCTCGTCCGAGAATACGACATTGCGCGAGTCGACGCCCACGGCTTCGAGGTACGTGCGCCAGAACGGGCCCGTCGAGAAGAGGTTGAGGACGCGCGGGATGCCGACGCGAACGTCCTTGCGCTTCGCCCACACATCGACCGAGGCGCGCTGGAACGGGCGCTCGACTTCCTTGTGGCGAACGGCGCCGAGCAGCGTGCGCTTGACGACGATGTCCTTCACCGCGGTGCCGTGCTCCGGCATCGGCTTGTGCTCGTAGAAGCTCTTGAACGCGAGCTTCGCTTCGTAATCGACGAGGTTCGGGTACTGCTTCATCCGCTTCTGGCGCTCTTTGTTGAGCGACTTGAGCGCGTCCATGTTCTCGACGGTGCCCTTCTCGCACGAGAAGCCGCTGATGTAGCGAGCCGTCTTGCCGTCGAGGGTCTTGGTGTCGATGAACGTACGCGAACAGTTATTCGGGCAGAAGTTGCAGCGCGTCTTCTCGTCGTTGATCGAGACGTACTCGATGTCGACGGCTTGGTCGAGTCCGACGAACGTCGTCGTGCCCTGGCGGCGCGTCTTGCGAAGTGCTTCGAACGCCGCACCGATCGCGCCGGCTTCACCGGTGTGCGGGTGGAGATAGACTTCCGCGTTCGGGACGCGCTTCTCGATATAATCGACCTGCGCCTTGAGCGCGGCCATGTTCTTTTGCGTGCCGCCCTGGAGGACGAACACGCGGCCGAGCTCCGCCATGCGCGGAATCTGGACGACGTACTGCCAGATGTTCTTCGGCAGCACGAGCGCGAGGCCCGCGAGCAGCTCTTCCTTCGCGTAGCCCTCTTTCTGAAAGTTCACGCGATCGGAATCGAGGAACACGGCGCAGCCGTAGCTGAACTTCGGCGCGAGGCGCGCTTCGAACGCCACGTCGGCGTACTCGCGAACCGGCACGCCGAACTGATCGGCCATCGCCTGGAGCAGCATGCCGTTACCGGCCGAGCAGCTGTTCGAGAGCCGGAAGTTTTTGACGTCGCCGTTCTGCATGAACATGACTTTGATGTCTTGTCCTCCGATATCACAAATGACATCGACCGCCGGGAACCAGCGCTTCGCCGACATCATGTGAGCGACGGTCTCGACGATGTTCGCGTCGGCGCCAAGCGACTTCTCGAGCACGTCTCCGGCATAGCCGGTGACGCCGAAGCCGGTGACCTCGAGCTTGGCGCCCTGGTCCGTGGCCCACTGGCGCATGTCCTTGAACATGTCCTTCATGTCCTGGATCGGGTTGCCCTTCGAGAGCGTGTACACCTTCTTCAAGATGTTCTCGTTCTCGTCGATGAACACGCACTTCGAAGAAGTCGAGCCTCCGTCGAGACCGATCACGCCGCGGTAGGTCTTGCCCGCCTCGAGGATCGTGTCGTCGTAGTCCGGGGTCTTGTACTTCTCCATGAAGGCATCGCGCTCGGTCGGCGCTTCGACGAGACCGGGACCGGCCGATTCGCCGAGCTTGCTCTTGCGACCGTGAGCGATGAACTCGTCGAGCGGCTCGAGGCCGCGGTACGCGCCGATCTGCTCGGACTCGTAGAGACCGAACAGCACCGCGCCGTACGCGGCATAAAGGTCACTGTTCTTCGGGACGAAGATCAGCTCTTCGATCGGCACGGTCTTGTCGTACTCGTAGCCGCGCTCGGCCCACGCCTCGGGAATGCGGAGACGCCAGCATTCCTGGAGGAACGGCAGGTACGTGTTCGGACCGCCGAGCAGGAGCACCTTGCTCTTGAGCGTGTTGCCACGCGTGAGCACGGCGAGGTTCTGCGAGACGATCGCATCGGCGAGCGAGTTCATGATCTCGTTGCGCGGGATGCCGCTCTTCACGAGGTTCACGATGTCGGTCTCGGCGAACACGCCGCACTTCGCGGCGACGTGATGAAGCTTGGTCGGATCGAACTTGAGGCCCGGAACTTCTTCGCGGGGCATGCCGACCTTCATCACGCACTTGTCGATCGTGGCACCGGTACCCGACGCGCACTTGTCGTTCATCGACGTCTGCGCGGTCTTGTCTCCAGTCTCTTCGTTCTTCTTGAACATGATGATCTTGGCGTCCTGGCCGCCAAGCTCGATCACGCTGCCGACGTCGGGGTGGAGCTTCTCCACCGCCATGGTCACCGCGTTGACCTCTTGCACGAACTTCGAGCCAAGGTGCGGCGCGATCGGCGAGCCACCGGAGCCGGTGATAAAGGTGCGAAACTGATCCTTGCGCAGCGTCGGGTACGCGGCGTGGATCTCGCGCAGCATCTCGCGCGTCATTTCAGGCTGGCGGGTCTCGTGGCGCAGGTACTTGCTCCACAAGATTTCGCGCGTCGTGGGATCGACGACCACCATCTTCACGGTGGTGGATCCGACGTCGATGCCGATGACGACTTTGTCCGGTGTGTTGCTCATGTTTGAAAGCCTCGCTACTAGACTGACGCGTCAGTCTGGTTGCCGGAGTATAGATAGACTGACGTGTCAGTCCAGTCTTAAATAGTTGCAACGCCAGATGTATCCCACGATCCCCGGTGGCATTCCGTTACGCAGGCGCGTAACTCATCACGCACCTCGTCAAAGCGCGCCTACACGCGGTAAGGTCCGCGGCGACCGATCGCCGCAACGTGTTGCACGAAAGTGACCCGTTTACACGCTGCTACCGAAAGCAGCGCTCGCGCTAGGCCAGCACGCCACGCAAGGCGACGAACAAGATCTCGTCGACGACGCTCTCGACCGTCGGAGGTTGCGGCTGCGTGATGATGTACTCGACGACGCCGCGGATCATGCCAAGGAACGCGGCCGCGAGGAGCTCGGGCTGGACCTTGCGGAGCAGCTTGATCTCTTGACCGGATTCGAACGCGCGCCGCAGCAGGTCGCGGACCTCGCCGAAAAACTGGTCGAGCCGCTCGGCGGCCTCGGCGTCCGGGGTGTGGCCCGCGGACAGCAACAGCATCGCGAGCGCGCGATCTTGAACAACGAACTCGAGCGCGGCGACGATCTGTTGGCGGAGCTGGACTTGCGGCGGAGCCGCCGCCGGATCATCGACATCGATGCGGTGCATGTGGCGGCGAAGGCTCTCCATCGCCTCGTCGAGGATCGACGAGAATACCGCCGACTTGGATTCGAAGTAGAGATAGAACGTGCCGCGCGCGATGCCGGCGCGATCGATGATCGCGTGGATCGAAGCGCCGTGATAGCCGGAGTCCGCAAACACGTGCTTCGCCGCATCGAGGATCTGGCGGCGGCGCTCGCGCTTCTGCGGATCGAGGACGACGACCTGCGCTGCCATGATGAAGCTCAGCCGCCCCGGCGCGACTGATATGCGACGATCGCGCGCTCGAGACCGGAGTACATCCGGCGCCAGCGCAACCGCGAATCGACGATCAGGCCATCGCCGCAGTGGCTCTCGATCTCGTCTTCGAGCGCCACCGCGAACGGCGCGCAATCGGCATAGAGATTGATCTCGTCGTAGACGCCGTGCGACAGCGATGTGAAGTTCGCCGAGCCGACGTCGACCCAGCGATGATCGATGACGACGACCTTCGAGTGGACCATCCGCGGCAACAAGATGATCGTGAGGTTCTGAGGTCCACCGCTGGTGCGCATCAGCGCATCGCACACCGAGCGGTTCGTCGCGCCGAGCACGTCGGCGTGATCGGCGGTGACCAGCTTGACGTGTACACCGCGCTGCACCGCGCGCGACAAGGCGGCGGTGAAGCGGTTGTCGCCCAGGTAAGCCATCTCGACCGTGAGCGATTCTTGCGCCGCATCGATCAGCGCGAGCCGATGCGAGATCATCGGGCAGCTCTTCTTGCGATGCGCTTCGCGGCTGTGAACGAGGAAGTCGAGGCCGCGCGACGGATCGAACTCGTCGAGACCCGCCATGCGCTCGCGCAGACGCTGCACGTGTTGCTCGCCCTCGGCTTCGATCATCACGTCGAGCCACTCGTGACGATGGTTGTCGCCGATGCCCATCGACCCGAGCGCGAGGTAATGATCGTCAACGATGTAGATCTTCGAATGATCGAAGCGCTTGCGCATGTGCTCGACCGTGATCCGCTCGTGCGAGAGGATCCGCTCGGCGAGCAGATTGGGGCGCTGCTTGAACGAGCCCGGCGCGCGATATACGGCGCCGAGGAACCACGCCTGGATGCCGCGCACCATGTCCACGCGCTTGTGAAAGAAGCTCTGCTTGTTGCCGCCGGTGTACTCGTACACCGCCGCGATCCGATCCTTGTGGATCGTCACTTGGGCGCCACGATCCGCGGCGGCGAGCACGGCGTCACCGAGCAAGTTGCCGGCCTCGTCATCGCGCCACAGGAACGCGCGAATCTCGACTGACTTCTTCGCGCCGCGAACGCGCTCGAGGATCGCCTGAAACGCTGCATCGCCCGAACCGAGCACGCGGAGGGTGCCGCCTTCGACCGGCGTCGACACGCTATCGAGCGGGGCGTCGATACCCGCAGAGTTCATCTGCTTGACGCGGCGCGCACGCCTGCGACCAAACGAGCGACGAGGTACTGCGGGTCGCGCCATGTAGACTGCATACGGTTAACCGAACTCAGACGATCGGTCAATTGCCGGTCTCGAGAGGCACCCACCTAATTTCGCAAATTTAGGGCCTCCCACGCAAACAGACCGTCCGCCCGGACGAAGACCTATCGCGGCGACGTTTTGAAAGTCCACGCGCGATCTCGGGACCGCGTTTCCAAAGTGGACGTGGGTCGCTAACCGAGCATGAACCAACCCCCTAAACCCGCTTCGCATGTGGCGTGAAGGTTGCTCTCGCGCGGTGGCATGTGTGACGTCGAGTTGACCAAGATCCGAAAGGTCTACGAGGGCCAGACGCGGCCGGTCATCCCAGACCTCGATCTGACGATTCCGGCCCACAAGATGGTCGTGCTGGTCGGGCCGAGCGGCTGCGGCAAATCGACGACGCTCCGCATGGTCGCCGGGCTCGAAGAGCCGACCTCCGGGACGATCACGATCGACGGTCGCGACGTCACTAATTTGCCGCCGGCCGAGCGCGACATCGCGATGGTGTTCCAGGGCTACGCGCTCTATCCGCACATGAGCGTGTACGAGAACATGGCGTTCAGCCTGCGCATCGCGCATTTGCCGGAGAGCGAGATCGACAAGCGCGTGCGCGCGACCGCGGTCAGCCTCGGGCTCGAGATGTATCTCGATCGCCGGCCGAAGGCGCTCTCGGGCGGACAGCGCCAGCGCGTCGCGATCGGTCGCGCGGTCGTGCGCCAACCGAAAGTGTTCTTGTTCGACGAGCCGCTGTCGAACCTCGATGCGAAGTTACGCGGTGACATGCGCCGCGAGATCGCGCGCATCCACAGGGATTCCAACGCGACCGGCATGTACGTCACGCACGATCAGATCGAAGCGATGACGCTCGGCGATCAGATCGTCGTCTTGAAGGATGGCGTCGTCCAGCAGACCGGTTCGCCGGTCGAGATCTACGAGGAGCCGGCGAACCGCTTCGTCGCCGGGTTCTTCGGCACACCGACGATGAACTTTTTGGCCGCGGATCTCGCGCAGACCGGCGAGCGCCAGAGCGCGCGTGGCCCGGGCTTCGAGATTCCTCTCGACCGCGCGCCCGAGCTGCGGCCGGCAAAGACGACGGTCGATCGGATCGTCGTCGGAATTCGCCCGGAGCGGTTGTCGCTCACCAGGGGTAGCGACGAAGTCTCGCTGTCGGGCGAAGTCGCGATGCGCGAAGTGCTCGGTGCCGAGGTCGTGCTTCACCTCGAATCCGCCGCGGGCCCGCTCACGGTGCGCACGGCGGCGAACTCGGCGCCACGGCCCGGTGACACGGTGCAGGTCTGGCTCGATCCACACGCGATCCATCTGTTCGACGGGGCGACGGAGCTCCGGCTGTGAACCCCCTGGTCCTGGTCGTGATCGCCTGGCTGGCGGCCGCGTGTAGCGACCCGCACGGCATCGTGCTGTGGCACTCCTACCAAGGCGACGAGCGGATCGCGCTCGAATCGGCCGCACAGGTCTGGAACAAAGCGCACCCCGATCAGCCGCTCGACCTCGTGATGGTGCCGTACGACGCTTTCGGCGACAAGCTGTCCTCCGCGATTCCGCGCGGCAATGGCCCCGACCTGTTCATCTATCCGCAGGATCGGATCGGCGACTGGGCGGACTCGAAGGTGATCGAGCCGATCGAGTTCTGGGTCGACGACGCGCGAGCCGAGCGGTTCACACCGGATTCGTTCAGCGCAATGGCGTATCGCGGATCGCTGTGGGGCTTGCCGATGGCGGTCAAATCGCTCGCGCTCTACTACCGCAGCGACTTGATGCCGGTGGCACCGAAGACCACCGACGAGATGATCGCGATCGTGCCCGCGATGAAGGCGAAGCACGGCTACGCGCTCGCGTACGCGAACGTCGATCTCTACGGCCACGCGGCGTGGCTTCACGGTTTTGGCGGTCGGGTGATGGACGACGCCGGCAATCTCACGATCGCCACGCCCGCCGCTGCGAACGCGATGACGTTTGCCGCGCAGCTCGTCCAGACCGGCGCGGCGCCGAACGATGCGCAGGCGCCGCTCGTCACCTCCCTATTCAACGAAGGCCGCGCCGCTATGGTGATGTCGGGCCCGTGGTTCCGCGCCGACATTCGTGCGGGCGTACCGTGGCATGTCGCCGAGCTCCCGATCATCAGCGCGACCGGTAAGCCGGCCGCGCCGTTTCGCACGGCCGAAGCGTTGTTGATGTCCGCGCGTGCGAAAGACAAGGACGCCGCATTCGCGGTGATGGACTTCATGTCCGGCGACGAGTCCGCCGCGATCCGCGCCAAGCGCGCGCACCAGGTCGTCCCGAACCCCGCGGCGTACGACGATCCCGAGGTCGCCAAGGACGAAGCGCTCGCGACCTTTCGCAACCAGCTCGTACACACGGTACCGCTGCCGACCTCGCCGACGATGCGCGTCGTGTGGACGCCGTATCGCACCGCGCTCGGCGAAGTGCTCGCCGGTCGTGCGGAGCCCGGTGAGCGCCTGCTCGCCGTCGAGCGCGAGGTCAAGGACTACATCAAGCGATGAGTGGGCTGCTGCAACGTCAGCTACGCGACTTCGCCGTCGCGGCCGGCCTCGCAGTCGTGATCGCGAGCGTCGCGTTCGTGGCCGCGCGCAACCACGACGTGATCGATCGCCAGCTCGCACTCGCGGAGCGCTCGGTCGCCGCCCTCGCGGCCGATGGCGAGGTGTTGCCGACCGTGCATGGCGCGTTGATCGGTCCTGCGATCAGCTCGCCGAAACACCCCGAGCTCCGCCATCGCAACCTTCGCGACCACGGTGCGTGGCGCCTGCTCGCTGGTGGCGACCCGCTCCATCCCGACGACAAGCTGTTCTACGACGCGGCCGCGCACTTTGATCGCGAGCACCAGCCATTCGTCGAGTTGCTGCGCGATGGCTCGGGTCGAGCGATGGCCGCAACCGCGCATGGCAGCGGCCCTGCTGCGGAGACCGCCGTCGCGATCACCGAGCCCGCTTCGCCGGCCGGGTATCCCCTGCTCGTGATGATCGGCGTGCTCGGCCTCGGCGGTGCGCTCAGTGCCGCGGGTGCGCTGGTCGGTGGCCGCGGCGCTCGCGTCGGCGCGTTCGTCGGTGCGTTCGCCGGCATCGCCGTGCTCGCGATCCCCGCTCTGCTCTGGCAATCGTGGTTCGCGGCGCTCGTGATCGTCGTGGTCGCGGGCGTGACCGCGATGCTCCAGCGCGCGGGTCTTACCAACAAGCTCGCGCACGGCCTCGTGCGCGATCGCGTCGCGGTCAGCTTCCTCGCACCGGCCGGCCTGTCGATGCTCGCGTTGGTTGCTGCGCCGTTCCTGCTCGGCATCGGCCTCGGCTTCTACGATCATCATCAAGGCACGTGGTCGTTCGTCGGCCTTCACAACTTCATCGAGATCCTCTCGGGTAATGGCCGCGCGCTCGATGATCCGCTGAACTTCTGGTTCATCCTCGGCGTCACGGTCCTGTGGACGATGTGCAACGTGCTCCTGCACGTCACGATCGGTGTCGCGCTCGCGCTCCTGCTCTCGCGCAAATGGCTCCGCGGCAAGGGCATCTTCCGCATGCTGCTGATCCTGCCGTGGGCCATCCCGAACTACATCACCGCGCTGATGTGGCACGGCATGTTCGATGGCCAGTACGGCGCCGTGAATTCGATCCTCCACGGTCTCGGGATGGACGGCGTGTCGTGGTTCACGTCGTGGACCGCAGCGTTCTCTGCGAACGTCATCACGAACACGTGGCTCGGCTTCCCGTTCATGATGGTCGTCGCACTCGGCGCGCTCGAGACGATCCCGAAGGAGCTCTACGAAGCTGCGGCGGTCGACGGTGCCACACCGTGGCAGCGATTCCGCCACATCACGCTGCCGCACTTGCGCCCCGCGCTCGGCCCGGCCGTCGCCCTCGGATCGATCTGGACGTTCAACATGTTCAACGTGATCTTCCTCGTGTCGGGCGGCAAGCCGGGCGACTCGACGAACATCCTGGTCACCGACGCCTATCGCTGGGCGTTCGAACGCGGCGATCGCTATGGCATGGCCGCGGCGTACGGCACGATCATCTTCTTGATCCTGCTGCTGTGGAACGTATTCGGTGCACGCATCGTACGCAGTAAGGGAGACGACGACTCGTGACGCGGCAACCCAAGCTCCTCACGCGCATGTTCGCGCACCTCGCGCTGCTCGTGCTCGTCGCGGTCGTGCTCTATCCCGTGATGCTCGTGTGCAAGAAGGCGTTCGAGCCCGGCCGCGACTTCGCCCTCTCGGCCTCGCCGATTCCGCACGAGCTCACGCTCGATCACTTCCGGTCGTTGTTCGGCAGCAATGGCGAGCATCTGTTCGTACGCCAGGCGCTCAACTCGATCGTGATCGCGGTCGCGACCACGGTCGTCGGCGTCTTCATCTCGTGCACCGCGGCGTACGCGCTATCGCGGTTCCGGTTTCCCGGTCGCAAAGCAGGCCTGACCACGTTCGTGGTGGTTCAGATGTTCCCGGCGACGCTGCTCATCATGCCGCTGTATGTCGTGCTCGATAAGCTCGGCCTCCTCAACTCGATGACCGGCCTCGTGCTCGTCTACTCGACGACCGCGATCCCGTTCTGCGTGTGGACGCTCAAGGGCTACTTCGATTCGCTCCCGCGCGAGCTCGAAGAGGCCGCGCGCATCGACGGCGCATCGCCGTGGATGATCTTCCGGGAGATCATCTTGCCGCTCGCGAAGCCCGGGCTCGCGGTGACCGGCTTGTTCTCGTTCATGACCGCGTGGAACGAGTTCATCCTTGCATCGACGTTCATGACGAACGAGTCCCACTACACGCTACCGGTGTTGATCCAGTCGAGCGTTGGCCAGTTCTCGACCCAGTACGGCGTGTTCGCAGCCGGCGCGATCGTGACCTCGGTGCCGGTGATGGCCGTGTTCTACGTGCTGCAGAAGTATCTCGTTGGCGGCCTGACCGCCGGCGCCGTGAAGGGCTAGGTCTTCTTCGCGGCGGCGATCGCGGTGGCGAGGCTCGCCCAGTGCGCGCCGTTCGCCATCAAGCCGCTGACCTTTCGACGCTGTCCCTCGCTGGTCACGAACAGCTTGCGACCCTGGATCTCGAGATCCTTCGGTGACGCGACCTCGAACTTCTTGAGCGTGATGCCGAGTGGGTTCTTGACCTCGATCAGGTTGCCATCGGTCGTGAGCAACACGCCGAACAGGTGCGAGAAGCCGACGAGCGCCATCATGCCGGCGACCAGCAGCTGGATGTTCTTGTGGGTCAGGGTCCAGATGTAGAGGTCGACCACAGCGACCAGGAGGAACAGGCCACCCCAGATCGGCGAGAGCCCCACGCGCAGCTTCGGCAACATGCGTGTTCTATAGCGCGGTTTTTCAGTCGCTGAGCGTGTGCGAGCCCGCCCGCTCGACGCTCGAGCCAATGATCCTATCCGAGGCGATCGATTCCGAACCGGTGCGCTGATCTGACCGGCATTGCCGCTCGATGTCGCTAGATGTCGCTAGATGTCGCTAGATGTCGCTAGATGTCGCTAGATGTCGATGATGCCGGAGTTCGGCGGCTTCTTTGGTTTCGGTGGCGCGGTCGGCACACGATTCGGGGTCGTGCTCGCACCGCCAAACCCGGGCGATCCAACCGAGGCCCGCTTGGTCAGCTCGAGCTGGACCTTCATCTCCGTGCCAGCGATGACGTCGATCTTCTTGTCGACCGAGTGATAGCCGGTCGCGCTGACCGAGACCTTCACCGACTTCTTGTCAGGCGTGACCTCGATCGACGAGCCCGTGATGTCTTTGCCGTCGACCGTGATCTTCGCGATCGTCGCGGCGGCCGCAGGCTCCACTTCGATCGTGATCTTGGTCGCTGCGACCGCCGAGCCTGCTCCCGAACCAGCCGCAGCAACCGTGGGCGCTGCCGAGCCGGCGGCCGCCGAACCGGTCCCAGACGCTGCTGTAGCCGAACCGGCTGCCGAGCCCGCGGCAACGAGCGCGGCTCCAGCATCCGGCGTCGCCGGTTTCGGCGGCGGGACCGCAGCGATCGCACCGACACCAGCGGGTGCAGCACCCGGCGTCGAAACCGATTCCTTGCCGGCCGAAGCCTTGAGGTTGTTGCCCCTCGACGGGCCGGCAGACGCCGACGTTTCGCCGGTGCCGAGCCCGAACAACAGGCCACAAAACACGCCGACTGCAAGACCGGCAGACACGACGACCGGCACGGCCTTCGAGACGCCGCGCTTTTGGACCCGTTGTGGACCGGTCGGCATCATCGGCCGCTGTGGGGGCTGCATTCCGGCGCCAGGGCCGTACGGGTTCGGTGGATAGGGAGCTGCCATGTGGTGACCTCTAGAATGACCCGACGGCGGCAAATCCGCCGCCATCCGGTTGGACGTACGGAATCACGTCGACCTTGGGCACTTCTCGCGGCTTGTAGGCCTCGGGCGGCGCGTCGCGCTCCTTCTTGTAGTGCCACTGGTACCAGTAGACCGTGAACGCCGCCGAGACGACTGCCAGTCCGATGCCCGCGTCGCACAGGTGCGCCATGGTCTTGCCGAGCTTCTGCGCATCGGCACGCTCTTTGTTCGTGAAGGTGGGGTCGACGTACGCGCGATGCTGGCTGACCGCGGATGCACCTGCGGCGATCGCGCCCGCGGTAAACACTGCCGTCGCGCTGAGGCCAACGATCAACGGCGCCTTCGAAGGACGGAACACGACCGGCGGCGGCTCGGGCTCGGGCTGATACGTGCCCGGCGTGATCTTGATCGGCACGGGCTCGAGCTCGATCTTTTTCTCGACGCCCGCGCCTGCCTCGATCTTGAGCTCGAGCTCTTTTGGCTGATAGCCGACGAGCGTGAACGTCGCGTTGTACGTGCCCGGCACGAGGACGATCGGATCTTTGATCGGCGAGTCGCCGTACTCCTTGCCGGAGATCGTGACGGTAGTGCCCTCGGGCTGCACGTTGAACGTGACGATGCCGACCTTGCCGGTGACTTCATCGAGCTTGGTTTGCGCCTTCTTGAGCACGTCCGCTTTTGCTGGTGGCTGCGCGGCGACGACGATACTCAGGTGGGTATACGCGTCGGCCAAGGCGCCGAGCTTGTCCTCGACGAGCGCGAGCGAATAGTAGACACCGACGTCATTGCCGGCCTCGATCGCCTTCTGATATGCGGTGACCGCGTTCTCGTATTGCGCCTTCGCATCGTCAAGCTTCTTCTTGTTCGTCGAGGAGTCGCCCTTCGTGGTGAGCTGCTGGGCCGCGGTCAGCCACTTCTTCGCGACCTTCGGGTCTTTGACGTCCGTTGCGGGCTGATCGGAACCGGCGCCCGCGTCGGGAGTCGGAGTCGCATCGGACGCGGGATCCATGTCGATATCACTGCCGGCTGCGGGTGCACCGGATCCAGCGGCTGGCAGGGCCGGCGCCTTGTCGTTCGGTCCAGCGCCCGAAGCCTGGGCGACGCACAGACCGAGGGCGACCGCAGCCAAGCGCGCGCGCGTGCAGGCGCGACTATGAAACCTCATGCTTCCATATTACTACGGCTTGCGCCCCGCCGACGCCAACTTAGCGATGTACTCCAGCGACTTGAGAGGTCGACCGACGAGGTTTTGCACCATCGTCACGAGCGCTTCGCGGCCGGCGCGGCGGTCGCTGGGTTCGAACCGAGGGTCGGTATCGAGCGAGCGCGCTTGCGCCGGAGAATCGACCGCCGCCGCGGCGCGGAGGTACTCGAGCGTGGCGGGCTCGATCGCGCGCACGCCCGCGTTGCGGCTCGTCGCCGCGCAGACCTTGCAGATCACACCGCCGCGTACGTGATCGAAGATCGCCGCGGTGAGGTCGGTGCTTCCGCACGCGGCGCAGCTGTCGAGGGCGACGCGATGACCGCACAGATCGAGGAGGCCGAGTTCGACGGTGCGCAACGCGCCGGGCGACGGTCCGCCATCGGCGAGCACGTCCCACAACGCGACGATCAACTCGAGCGCATGGGGCTCGGGAGTCTCGGTCGGGAGCAAGCCACCCGCGAGCTCCGCGACATAGCTCGCGTGCGCGACCGCGACGACATCGCTCGCGAGGCTGCTCCACTCGCGCACGATGTCGGCGCTCTCGAGGCTCCAAAGATCACCGCGCGGTGGGCGACCAAGCACGTAGCGACCGAGCACGAGCAACTGCAACGCCCCCGAGAACCGGCGCTGCGATTTACGACCGCCGCGCGCCACCGCGCTGATCCGACCGTGCTCGGCCGTGAACAACACGACGAGCAGATCCGACTCGCGTAGAGGCGTCGTGCGCAGCACGACCCCGAGCTCACCTTCGGCCACGCCGTGGTTTACGCGACGACAGTCGTCGTGTCGACGATCTGGTTCTGGGTCATGCCGTCGCCACTCACCGAGGGGCGACGCATGAGGTAGCTGAGCGTCAGCGTCGCCGCGATCAAGAGCAGGATCACGGCGAGCGTCAGGCCACCTTGGCGGCTCGACTTGTCATCGCGATCGAGGAGGATCGGCGGGAGGAACGAGACGCGGTGCGGGCCTGGCTTCGCGGCGCTGTTGCGACCTTCGCGCTCGAGATCCGCGAGATCTGGATCGGAGTCGTCGATGACGAGCGTCGGCAGCGCGAACGCATTTGCCTTGGGGGCGCGCGTGATCGGATAGGCCGGGCGCTTCCACGGCACGCTCGCCGCGATGGGCGGCATCGTGGGCTTCCACGGATCGGCAACGACCGGTTCGCTGCCTTTGGCGAGCCCCTGCTCGCCGGTGTCGATCGGAGCAGCAGACTCGGCGACGATCGCGGCGTTGATGAACGAGTCATCCTCGACCGCCTCGGGGGCCGCCTCGGGGGCCGCCTCGGAGCTCGCCGCGGAGCTCGCCTTGGAGATCGAGAGGTTGGTGGATGGGCCGAAGATCTCGTCCGCCGCGCTGACGTCGGCGAGCGCGAACGAGACGGTGTTGCGAGGCGCAGGTGCGAGCTCGGTCGCCAACTCGGTCGTAGACTTCTTCTTGCGGCTGCGCGGAGCGACGGTGCTGGTCGGCTTCTTGCGCGTGCGCTTCTTCTTGGTCGGGATCTCTTCGGACGTCGTTGCGACCTCGATGACCTCGATCACGGGGACTTCGACGACTTCGATGCCCGGCGCGACCGCGACTACAGGTGCTGTTTCGACTTCGATCTCGACGTCGACGCCGACATTAATCGCCGCCTTCTCGGCCATCTCGGCCATCTCGGCCGACGAGGCTGGGAAGATCTCGGGCTCGACCAACAACGATGGCTGGACCGGACCGGCCTTTGGCTCGCTCCCGGGTGCGGCAACCAGGGTCTCCACGAATGCACGGGCGACCAAGTTAGTCGGTGTGGCCGGCGCATTCGCGCACTGACCGAAGCGCTGGACCGCCTCGGATTCGTCGAGCCCGACGCAGCGCGCAAAGCTCTTCACGAAGCCCCGTACAAACACCTCGGCCGGCAGCCCTTCGAGCTGCCCTGCCTCGATCTTCTCGAGGATTCGGGCCTGGATCTTCGTCACACGCGCAACGTCATCGAGCGTCAGCTGACGCTGGGCGCGACCGGCGCGGAGCCACATTGCGAGGCTCGTTCGCGGATCAGCAACCTGGCTCGTGCGTGCACGTGATTCCATCAGTGTTCCAACCCTCGCCCATCAGCGCGGCATTGCGTCGCAACACAGCTCTTGGGAGAGATTTTGAGGCACGCATCACGTGCTTCTTTCGCCTCTGCCATGAGCCCTTGTTGGATACGAGTCTTCATCAGGTAGTAGCTAGCTTCCTGTGACCCACAGGACGGATCGTCGGACGCCGTCTGGAAGAGTTCAGCGGCTTTTTCCCACTCCTCACGGGCGAAGTAAACCCTCGCCAGACGATAAGTCGCCACGCACATGTTCGGTTGAAACTGCTTTGCCTGCCGGAGCTCCTTCGCAGCGTCGACATACTTCTTTTGATGGAACAGCGCCCAGCCCAGATGTGCGCGGGTTAGCGCCGGGTTATCGAGGCGCATCGGGTACTCCAGTGCCTTCTGGAAGAACTCGGTGGCACCCGAATAATCTTCTTGCAGCGAGTGGACGATCCCCCGGTCGGCCCACGCTTCGCCGTACTCGGGAGTGACTTTGACGGCCTCCACGAAGTCGAGATCTGCCTTGCCGAGAAACGTATCGAGATCGTGCAGCGTCGCTTCGCGGTCGAGTCCCGTGAGGCACGCGTCGACCTCCATCGTCTTCTGTGTGTCGATCGTGCGCAGCATCTCGACGAGGCCGCGAACGAGCAACGCCTCGTCGTTGCCGTTGTTGAGGGCGAGGGCCCGATTGCATTCCTGCTTGGCGGCCTCGAGCTGGTGCTTGTGCAGAAAGTCCTTCGCGAGGTCCAGGCGAGTCGCGCTCTTGGCCATGTCCTTCTCATTGTGAACCTGAAAACAACCGCTCAAGAACACGAGCAATAAGAGTGTGTTAGGCCGCATCTGGGCCAGGGTATGGGCCGCCGATCCGGGGGGCAACTTCCTGATATAGAAGACGTTGAATGGCAACTTCTCCCGGCCCTGGTCCACTGGAATTTTCGAAGCTCGCTCCGATCTCGACCTCGAACGGCGAGCTCTATGGAGAGGCGTTCTTGCCTGCGGTCCCCAAGGGGATCGTCGTGGTCTCGCATGGCTACGCCGAGCACTCCGGTCGCTACCGCGAGCTGGCTCACGTGATCGTCAACGCCGGCTGGGCCGCGCTGACCTATGACGTGCGCGGCCACGGAAAGTCGCCGGGCGTGCGCGGCTTCGTCGAGGCGTTCCACCAGTACACTGATGATCTGAAGAGCGTGATGAAGGTGGCGCGCGGGCTGGTGCCCGCGCCCGCCCCCCTCGTGTTGCTCGGTCACTCGCACGGCAGCTTGATCACGCTGCGCGCCGCATGTGACGGACTAGATACCGGAACAGGTGCGACCGCTTTGCTGGTGAGCTCGCCGTACCTCGGCCTCCGCATGGCCGTGCCGGGCTGGAAGAAGCTGCTCGCGAAGGTCGCGAGCAGGATCGCCCCGAAGCTCGCGCAGCCGAACAACATCACCGCGGACCAGCTCACCAGCGACAAGACGATGCAGGCCGCGCACGATGCCGATCCACTGAACTTCAGCGTCGCGACATCGCGCTGGTTCGTCGAATCGACGGCCGCGCAGGACTACGTCGCCGCGAATGCCTCGAAGATCACGTTGCCGAGCACGTGGATCGTCGGTGGCGCCGACCCGCTCGCCGATCCCGCGCAATCGCGACGGGTCGCGCAGACCATGCAGCGCGCCGATTATCACGAGCTCGCCGGCTTCCTGCACGAGGTCTTCAACGAGACGGAGCGAACGCAGGCGTTCGCGCTGGTCACGCAGGCGCTCGCAGCGGCAGCGCTAGGCACGTGAAAGCACTGCGCTAAAGCCGCATATTGGCGAGAGTCTCGCGACCCCCTATACTCGAAAGAAGGGTCGGGGCCGACGCGTGGCAGTTCGCGTGCGATTCCTCCGGGGCCCGATCGGCCGCCGAGTCGAGATCAAACGCCTATGAAGCTCTTCGCCTGCATGTGCAACCAACCGCAACGGCTCTGGGCCGCGCTCGCACCCGTGCGCGCGACGCTCGTCGCACAGCCGCCGGTGACGCGCTGGGGGATGGCGTACTCGCAGGGCGGCGATGTGCTCCTCGTCCGGACTCCCAAGGCGAGTCTAAAGCCGGTCGAGCTCTACGGACCGCTCGCCGAGATCCACAGCGATTGCGTGATCGCGCAAGCCACCGGCGCCGACGACGGCTACGCGGGGACTGATAACACCGCGCCGTTCCGGTTCCGGCGCTGGATGTTCGCGATGACGGGCACGCCGAAGCTCGAAGCCGCGGCCCCGCACCTGCTCGAGCACATCCCCGAGTACCTCCGTCGCAACGTGCGCGGCCGTACACCGGCGGAGCTGGTGTTCCACGTGTTCCTGTCAACGTTGCACGACGAAGGCGCGATCGACGATCCGAATCTCGCGGTCGACAAGACCCGGCGCGCACTCGCGGCGACGATCAAGCTCGTCGCGTCGGCGCAAGCAAAGACCGGCACCGAGGGTGGCTTTGGCAACCTCGTGGCCTCGAACGGTCGCTCGATGGTGCTCGCGCGCCTCGATCATCCGCTCGAGCTGCGCCGGCTCTGGGTCGATGGTGAAAAAGGCGAGCGCGACGAGAGCTTCCGCGGCGTGCTGCTCGTCTCTGGTGGCGGTGGCGATGCGAAGGATGGCTTCGAAGATGTCCCCGCGAATCGCGCGGTGATGATCCAGCGCGACCTGAGCTTCTCGCTCGCCGATCTCAATCCGTAGCTAGCTCAGCTCATCGTCCGCGTGCCAGCTCGTACGAGAGGGCGCGCACCGACTTCTTCGCCTCGACGCCCGGCAGGTCGTAACTCTCGATCGCGCCGTTCGCCAGGGTCCGTGCCGTGGCATCGGTAATGTGGGCGTTGCGCAGGAAGTGCTGGAGCTCGGTCTTCGCCGCGGTCGCGCCGTATTGATCGTAGACGGTGACGGATTGGTCGATCGCTCTGGCCGTGCGGGCTTTTTCGACAGCAGCCACCGCCTCGGCATCACGCGTCGCCTCGACCTTGGCCGGATCGGTCGTGATCGTCGCCGACAGCGTGGCATCGGCGCGATGCTCGCTACCATCCGACGGATCGGTCCACAAAAGATAGAACGGGCCCACATCGGGGCCGTTCACATCGGCGTGAAGGACGACCTTCCTGGCTTCACCCTCGCCGAGATCCGCGAGCGCGACATTTACGCCGGTCTTGATCTGGTTCGTCGGATACCCGTACGCGTCACCGATCGCGGTGCCATTGCCGCTCTCGGCGAACAGCTCGACGTGCGTCGCGACGATGTTGCGCAAGCCTCGCAGCTCGGACGCGAACACCTGATCGAGCGTCATCGCGTCCCTCGAGAAGTAGTAATTACCGCGACCGGCCTCGCCGATCCGCGCCATCGTCTGCTCGTCGAAATCTAGGCCGACACCGACCGTCGAGATCGAGACGCCGTGCGCGGCTGTCCGAGCTGCCAGGGCGACGAGCGCGTCGCGATCGCGGATCCCCAGGTTCGCTTCACCGTCGGAGATGAACAGCATGCGTCGGGTGTGGCCAGCCGTGACACCGAGTTCGTACGCGCCGCGCGTGAGGCCGCACGAGGCGCACGTGCCACCACTCGCGACGATCCGATCGATCGCGTCGGCAGCCGCGAGCTTGCGGTCGTCGGTCGCGCGCCCCGCGCTGACCACGAGCTCGTCGCGATCGGAGAACGTGACGACCGCGAACGTGTCGTTTGGACCGAGCGCGTTGATGAACGAGATCGCGGCGCGCTTGGCATTCTCCATCGGCTCGCCGTGCATCGACGCGGACCGATCGAGCACGATCACGACCGCGGCTTGGTGGGCGCGCTCGCCGTTCGCGCTGGTCGGCATCTGGATCATCACGGCGAGGTCTTGCTCGCCCGCGAGGACCTGGGTCGAGGTCAGCTTCGCGCGCAAAATCTCGCCTGTGATCGCAGTCGTCGTCGGAGGCATGGACATCCCTTTGACGGGCCGGGGCGAACGAGCCGACAACACCAGTCCGACGACGAGCGCGGTCCCCGCGGCGGTGATGCTAAACGCGGTTCGAGCGCGCGATTTGAGGGCGACCATGGTTGGTTATGAACGCAGAACAACGTGTTGCGATCTGTTTCTATCCAAGACCTCAAACTTCATGAAAACCGAAAAACGACTCACATTTAGCGGACCTACCCAACATCAAGATCTTCCACACGGTTCCGTTGAAAGAACGTGTTGCGAGAAAGCTGCTTGACGAGTTGCGTCATAACCGTTAAACCGCGGTCATGACGAACGCTCAAGAACGCAAAGCACAGGAGCGGCAGGCCCGTCGCCGCCGTATCCAAGAAGCGGCCCGAACCGTATTCGCTGAGCGCGGCTACGGTGGAGCATCGATCGAGCTGATCGCGCGCGCAGCCCAGCTTTCGGTCGGCGCGATCTACCTCTACTTCCGCTCGAAGGAAGATCTCTACGTCTCGCTAATCGAGGACGCCCTGACGGTGTTCGATGTCGAGATGGGTCAGGTCCGCGAGCACACCGAAGTAGGTAAGCGCCTCCACGACACCTGGGCCATCCTGGTCCGTTGGGCCGAGCGTGACGCGGAAGGTCCGCGCATTCTCCGCCTGCTCGCCCAGCCCGGGGTTCGCCCTCAGCTGTCGGACGAGGTCGTCGCCGCGGTGTCCTCCGGCATCGCTCGCATCCAGGATCACCTCGGCGCCTGCGTGGCCGATGGCATCCACGCGAACCTGTATCGCCAGGTCAACGCGCGCGAGATCGCGGACCTCGCGTGGTCGGTACTGCTCGGCAGCCTCGACGCGGCCGAGATGTACTCGAATTTGACGATGCAGGCTGATGGCCTCCAGGCTCGTTCGGACCGCGCACTGCTACTCATCGAGAACGCGCTGGCTCCGGCGGTTGGCAACACACTCCGCGCGGTTGCGTAGTTAACGTTCGCGCGTCGTCGAGGGTGCTACCTTCAACGAAATGCGGGCGTGCCCTCGCTGCGATACGAAGACCGATGAATCGGGGACCTTCTGTCCCGATTGCGGGACTTCGTTCATCGCGCAGGAGCTAGCCGAGACCCACATCAAGACTGCCGTGCGGGGTGTGGTCGCGGCTCCCGACGTCGATCCCAACGCGGCGACCGGAGCGATCCAAGTCCAGCCGCCCGAGGACGGCGAGCCCGCCGCCGGCAACCTCGTCGGCTTGACGATCGATCATCAGTTCATCGTCGAGAGCGAGCTCGGGGGTGGTGCGTTCGGCTACGTGTATCGAGGTCGCCAGCTCGGGCTCGATCGCCCGGTCGCGATCAAAGTGCCGACGCATCAGATCGCAGCCGATCCGGTGATGGCCAAGCGGTTCGCGCGCGAAGCGCGTTCGGCCGCGAAGATCCAGCATCCGGGTGTCGTCGCGATCCACGCAGTCGGCGAGCTTACTGATGGCCGGCCCTATCTCGTCATGCAGTTCGTCGAGGGTCAGCCACTCGATCGGATCTTCGAGGCTGGGCCCGTGCCCCCTGCCCGTGCGGTACGGATCATGCGCGCGATCGCGAGCGCACTGTCGGAGACGCACGCAGCCGGTGTCGTGCATCGCGATCTCAAGCCGTCGAACATCATGTGGCGACGCGATCGCAACGGCGACGATCAGCTCACGATCGTCGATTTCGGGATCGCAGCGAGCAAGCCCGGCACCGCCGATGCGTCGCGGCTGACCGCGCACGGCTTGATCGGCACGCCGCACTACATGTCGCCGGAGCAAGCTCACGGCGAAGTGGTGGACGCGCGCGCGGATCTGTACGCGCTCGGCTGCTTGTTGTTCGAGCTCGTCACCGGCGCCCCGCCCTTCGAAGGCTCGGCGTTCGAGGTGTTGCTCGCGCATCTCGGCAAGCAACCGCCGGCACCGAGCACGCGCAACGCGGATCTGCCCCAGGTCATCGATGGCCTGGTCGCGCACCTGCTCGCGAAGAAGCCTGACGATCGGCCACAGACCGCGGATGAAGTCGTGACACTCGCCGATGTCGCGCTCGCCGAGCTCGCGACCTCGAGTGCGGATGACTCGAGCGACCGCACCGCCAAGAAAAAACTCGCGCGGGTGCGGCGACCGACCTCGCAGACGCGGCCGGATCTTCCGGACGATTATCTCGCGGCGCTCGCAGGCACGCCGATGTCTCCGGTGCGCGGCCGGCTCGCGTTGCGTTTCGCGCTCGGGCTGACCGCGGGTGTCGCGCTCGCGAGCGTCGGCTTCATGGTTTTCGGTCGCGCGCACGGCTCCGGGGCGGTGGCCTCCGTTCCCGAAGCTGACGATACGACTGATGACGCTGCCGCGCCGCTCGGCAGCGGCGAGCCGCGCGAGCGCCAGATCAACGACGACGATGGCGATGTCGTGATCCACGTGATCGTTCCCGATCCGATCGTGGCACACCAGGTGGTTCGCCCGAAGATCGAGATCAAGAACAAGCTTGGTCAGCCGATCAAGACCGCAGAGCTCGTGGTCACGATCGCCGACGCGAATGGGCCGACGGGGCTGGTCGCGCATCCGCGGCGCAGTGGAGCCGGCTACGCGTTCAAGTACACGTTCCCGCATCCTGGGCAGTACGTGATGAGAGTGTTTCCACCCTCGGTGGCGTCCGCATTCGAGATTCCGCTAGAGGTTAGATAGCTACTCCTCTTTTTCTTTTCCCTGCGCGTCGTCGTCTGAGAAGTTGACCTTGCCGCTGAAGCGCTCGCCTTCGCCGAGGATCTTGAAGGTGGTCGAGGCGTAGACCTTGCCCTTGTTCTCGATCGTCATCTGGATGTTCTTGTTCACACCCATCTGCTTCTTATTGAGCGTGATCTTCGAGACGATCGTCTTCTGACCGCGCTCGTCGTTGAAGTTCTCGCTCGTCGCGAGCAACTGGTTGCCTCCCTTGCCGAGCTCGTAGAACTTGATGACGTACTCGACATCGTTGAGCGGCGTCTTGAGGAACGCGGCGAAGTAGATGGTCCACGTGTGGTCGGTCTTGTCTTCGTAGAAGTTGCTGCCCGACTGCTTCCGGATCAGCGCGGTATACGCCGACGGGCTCTTTGCCGTTTGCGGGTAGCGCTTCGTCGACGTCATGATCTTGCCGTTGAAGGCATGACCCGGATCGTCCGCGGCGGCGGGCCGCGCGGTTACGACGAGAGCAAGTGCGAAGAACGTTCCGACAACGAGGGCGCGCATGCCGGGCGAGAATACACGATCAGGTTTCGAGTAGCGCCCGAATCGCGTCGAGGCCGGCTCGGTCCGGCGCATCGGGTCCATCGACCCGAGCCGCGATCTCGACCGCACGACGCGCAAGGGCGCGATAGATCTCGGCAAGGCTGGCCTTGCCTCGAAGTGCATCGAGATGACGTTGAATCGTAGCGACGTCGCCACGTCGAATCGGACCGGTCAGGCCTCCGGTCGTGCCGCGCGCCGAGATATTGCGCAGCGCGCCCTCGGCGAGCGGAATCAGCGCGCGCACCGCATCGGTCGAATTCACGCCGGCCGACGAGAGCACGTCGGCCGCCGCGTCGATCGCCGCGACGACGTAGTTCGACGCGAGCGCGGCCGCGGTGTGATACGCGGCCATTTGCGTCGAATCGAGCGCGAGCTGGATGCCGCCGATCGCACCGACAAGCTTGCCGGCGTACGACCTACCCTTCTCGTCGCCCTCGACGCCGAACACGGTGCCCTTGAGCGTGCGCATCGCCACCTTGCCATCGGCGATCGCCGACAGCGGATGCATCGTGCCGACACCTCCGACCTTGTCGCGCACCTTCGCGAGCAGCTCCTCCGCGGAGGCCGCGCCCGCACAGTGGAGCAACACGTGGCGCTTGTTGACGAAGCCCGTGCCGACGAGCATCTCGGCGACTTCACCGATCACGCCATCGCGCACGGCGAGCACGACGACCTCGGCTTCGAGCAAGACATCGGGCGGTGCCGACGAGAACGCGGCGACACCGGCAGCCGAACCTGCGGCGCGAGCGCTCGGTGGCTTGCGTGCCCACAGGCCGAGCACGGGGACACCTCCGAGGCGCAGCGCGCCTGCGAGCGCGGTGGCGACGGGGCCAGCGCCGATCACGAACGTGGTGGGATTGCGCGCGGTCATTTGTAAAGGCCTCGAGCGGCGATATACCGCAGTACCTCGCTCGGCAAAAGGGACGCCGCGTGTGGGTCGCCCGCCGCGACGAGCGCGCGGGCCTGGGTCGCCGAAATCTTTGGCATCACGACACCAGTCTCGGTCGTACCCGGCGGCACTGCGAAGCCAGCGCGGCCGACCACGATCGGCGGCGCGAGTGCGGCGAGGTCATCCCAGCGATACCACTTGGGGGTCTCGGCGAGGATGTCGCCGCCGATCACCAGGCGAAACTGATGCTCGGGATGGTGCTCGCGCAGGAGCTCGACCAGCTCGAGCGTGCGGCTCGAGTTAAACCCCGGCTTCTGCGCGAGCGCCTCCTCCGCGCGGCTGACCTTCGCGCGCGCACCGAGCGCGCCGATCGCGAGCTTGCACATCGCGATGCGATCGGCGTACGGCGCCAGCTCCTTGTGAAACGGATGGACGTAGGTCGGCACGAACCACAGCTCGTCGACCCCGCAGGTCTCGAGCACGTAGAGCGCGACCAGTTGATGCGCGACGTGCGGCGGGTTGAAGCTGCCGCCGAACAGCGCGACCTTCATGCGTACAACCGGTACTCGGCGAGTTCTTCGGCGAACGCACCTTCGTCGCGCGGCCAGCGCTCCGCGAGGTCATCGAGCGTCGCACCCGCTTCGATGCCGGTCCGCAGCGCGGAAGTCCCGGCGAGCAGATCGATCGCGGGAATCTGGTCGACGAACTCGTACGCCTTGGTCCGCCACTCGAACTGCGCGGGATCGAGATCGTGCGCTGCCTTGAGGAACGCGACGCCGGTGCGGTACGAACGAAACTGCTCGGCATTCGTGACGTGGATCTGGACGCCACCGCACGCGGTCTTCGCGTGCTTCTGGAAGCCCGGCGTGAATATCGCGGGCCGGAACCGGACCCCCGGAAGATCCATCGCGGTCAACGCGGTCGCGAGCGCGTTGCCGTCGAGGTGCGGTGCGCCCGCGAGCTCGAACGGCCGCGTGCAGCCACGCGCCTCCGACAACTCGGTTCCTTCGACGAGGCACATGCCGGGATACACCAGCGCGGTGTCGACGGTCGGCATGTTCGGCGACGGCAGCACCCACGGCAGGCCGGTGTGCTCGAACCACATATCGCGCTGCCAGCCGCGCATGCCGATCACGGCTAGCTCGAGATCCAGCTTCTCGACGCTGTGGCGCCAGCAAGCGATCTCACCGGCGGTGAGGCCATGCCGATTTGGACACGATACGAGGCCAACGAACGATTCGAAGCCGGGCTCGATCGCGGGGCCTTCGACGTGGATGCCACCGATCGGATTCGGTCGGTCGAGCACCACGAATTGCTTGCCCGCCTTCGCGCACGCGCGCATCGCGAGCACCATCGTCCACACGAAGGTGTAATAGCGGCTACCGATGTCCTGGACGTCGTAGATCACGACATCGACGTGGTCGAGCATCGTTGCAGTCGGCGTGAGCGAGGCCTCCGTGTGCCCGTACAGGCTGAACTCCGGCAGGCCGGTCAGCCGATCGTGCGCGTCGCCGATCGTGACCATGTCCTGGGCATCGCCGCGCACGCCGTGCTCCGGCCCGAACAGCGCGGTCACGTTCATCGTGGGTCGTAACAGCTCGATCATGTGTCGGAGCTCGGCGTCGACCGAGGTCGGGTTGCAGATGAGACCCACGCGTTTTCCAGCGAGGGCGGGAAGTCCATCGCTCGCCAGACGCGCGAGCCCGGTCTGCACGGCCATAACGCGACCCTACCCTATTCGACACCTTCCCACATCGCGGCCCGCAGCTACCCGCGCGCGCACCCGGTCTGACCAAGATCTGGCGGTCGCGCGCGACCGCCAATGCGCCAGTTTGATCAGCTGCGCCGGCGCAGAAGATGGAAGTCATCGGCCAGCTCGCAGGCGGCATCGCCCGCGACTTCAACCGCATCCTCTCCGTGATCACCGGATTCGGCGTGATGGCGCTCGAACGTCTGCGGGACGGCTGCCTACTGCGCCGTGCCCTTGGCGAAATCGGTATTGATGGCGGTCTCGACCTTCGCGAGCTCCGCGGCGATCGAGAAGATCACGCCGAGCTCTCGGTTGTAGCCGAGTGAGCCCGCCGAAAAATTCTCCGAGCCCACGTAGCCTCTCGCGCACTGCGTACCGTTGCAATCGATCACGATCGCCTTCGCGTGGATGTACGGATTGGCCATCGTGCCGCTGCCCGACATCGGCCCCGTGACGACGACCTTGCCACCCGCGGTCTTGACGCGCGCGATCGCGGTCGCGTTCGGGCTCGAGTTGCCGATGATCACGCGGACCGCGACGCCACGGTGCGCCGCACTCGCGAGCGAGTCGACGATGCCGCCGGTGTTGAGATCACTGAACTCTTCACCTTCGAGATCGACGGTGGTCGTCGCGGCATTGATCAGGGCGACGAGATCCGCGCGTGCATTGGAGTTTGCGACCACGAGCGCCCCTGCCGGCGTGATGCTGTGCAGCGCGAAGTCGGCCTCGAACACGGCTTTTGCTTCGGTGATGTCGGCGGCGCCGGTATCGATCGCGAGATACTCGCGATTCTCACTCGGCGCGGTGCCGGTCGCGTTCATGGTCATGATCCACGCTTGCGACGAATCGATGATGATGCACTTCTCGTGCGTGTACGTGAAGCTCGGGTTCGACCACACGACGGTCGCGCCCGCGGTGGTCAGCGTGTTCCTCGCGGGCGTGTTGAACGCCTTGTTTGCGGTCGAGCCATCGAGCACCACGCGCACCATCACGTGAGCCTTCGCGCGATTCGCGAGCGCGGTGATGATGGTGTCATTCGACATCACGTACATCGTCACGTCGATCGACGTAGTCGCCGCGTTGACCGCGGTGACCAGCTGAGACGCCTGATTGCCATCGGGCTCGACGATGATCGTGATCGCGCTCGAACCTGTGATGTTCGCATCGGCGGTTATCGAGGGCGCGTCGATGCTGTTGCCATCGTCCGAGCCGCCGTCGTTTGCGCTTCCGCTCGAGGATCCGCACGCTGAAACGAAGGCGATTCCGAGCAAGAGACAGCGCATGGTGACGGCACGCTAGCAACGAAAGCGTGAGCAAACGATGAGATTCCGCTGCGCCATCGTTTGACGCCGTTGATTCGCGGCGATACGCCTCAGCTGCGAGCGTTACGCGAAGATCGGAACTGGCTTGAGCGTGACCTTGTTGTCCTTGGTCACGATCCGGAACCGGACGGCGCGGCACTGGTACTGCGCCTTGAGCTTGCCCTCGTTAACTTTGAGCTTCGCGATGAAGTTCTCGAACGAGACATCGTCGGGCGAGCCGACAGACTTGCGAGCTGCGACATACTCGGTGAACACGCGCTTGTAGTAGTCGGGCTCGGACTCCTGCGCGAGCGCTGCGAGCTGCGGATCGGGCTGGGCCTTGTCACTGGGCGGGCCCTCGCCCTCGCCCTCTTCGAACTCGACGCGGCCTGGAATGATCTGGTTGCCGTCGTCGTCGTACTCTTCATCACCGGGCTCGGGACGACCGAGCAAGCGCGCGAGCATGACGTTGAGGGCGTTCGCGAGGCCGTCGAGCTCGAGACCGACCGGGCGGAACGTGCGGTCGACGTTTCCGTTGATGATGTCGGTAACGCCCAGCTCGACCTGATCGACCTGCGCGATGAGGCGACGGTGTGAGAGGTAGAGACCGACGAGCGAGATCCCGAGCGCACCTGCGCCGAGCAGGATAATGAACAGCTTGATCGTGCCCGCGGTGTTCGCGGCATCGACGATCGGCGAAAGCACCATCGCCTGCGCTGCGACGGCCGGATAATCCTTCGGCATCTTCGCCGGGTTCGAGCTCGAACGCGGCATCGTCACCGACGCAGCGACGTAGTTGACGCCGTCGACATTGACCTTGACCTGACCCGTGGTCGGCGAGACCTTGCCCGATTTCGCGAGCTCGGTCAGCGCGGCGGCCTTGCCGGTGTCTTCTTCACCGTTGGCCGCACCCGTCTTGGTGAAGCTGGTCGCGACGACGCGCGTGCCATCGTAATACGCGATCTCGGTGCCGAGCAGCGCCTTGTCGTGCTGCGCTTGGCTCGCGGTCTGCGCGTAGGCGACGACGACAGCGCCGAGGATCTCGACGCTGTCGGGATTCGTCGAGGTGACCTGAGAATCGGGGTTGATAATCGGCGCGACGCCGATCTTCATCATTCGGTTGTTGTCGACCCAGATGTCGCTGATGATCGCGCGGTTGTGGAGCACCACGTTGAGCGCGGGGATGATCGTCGTGTCGGACGTCTCGCCCTCCTTCTTCCACTGCTTTGGCACGACGCTCGGCACGTCGTTCATCGCGAGCAGATTGCCGTGCTTGTCGACGAGCGCGAGGATATCTGGCTTGATGTCGCCTTCCTTGTCGTTCGCCGTGAAGCTCGAGAACCCGATCCGCGCGAACCGGTCCTTATCAGAGGTCGAGGCGTCCGCGATCTTGAGCGCGGCGACAAACTGAGGATCCGCAGCAAGGCGCTCGGCCTTGTTCGCGACATCGATGGATTCGAGTTGGGCGAGAGCGCCGACGACCTGATACGCACGCCGAAGTTGATTCTCGGAGTCTTTGCGGATCTTGTCTTCGAAGCTCGTCGACGTGATGAAAAATGCGATCGCTGTGAGCGCTGCGACGACGATAGCAACAACCGCCGCGATTACCGTGCGGGACATAGCCCCTCCAGCGGCGAGTATTCGTGGGCTTTCGCCTAGATGTCAATTGACTGCCGCACTTCCGTTGGGAAGTGCGGGTACTAGTTGCCGCCGGGGTGAGCGGGTGACTGATCTGGGTCCAAGAACCGTTGGACCTGTCCGCAGATGTTCTTTTCCGTCTCGCCGGAGACCTCGGCGCCCTGCAACACGCAGACTGACTGCACCGCGGCAGATCGCAAGATGGTCATCATGTCCGGTCCGGTGGCGAGCAGCATGATGTGCTTGCCATTGCGCTCGAACGTGAGGGAGACCTTGGCCGACGCACAGTTCTTTTCGACGGAGTCTGCCGAGACGTAGAGGTCGGGATGACACAGGAACGTCTGGGGCACGGGCACGATATGCTGCACGGTCGCGATGTTGACGTTCGCGAACAAGCTCGGCCTGGAATCGACGAGCGCCTTCAGCGCCTTCGCGTACTCGTTGTAGATCGCGTCGGGGGTGACCGTGCCGTCGGTCTCGACGAGGACCTGGTCGAACTGCTTGCCCATCGTGAGCTTGACACCCGCGAACTTGGCGACAGGTTGGTAGCCCCTCGGCGCGCCGCGCAGCGTGAGCACCGCCGCCGCGCCTGCCCCGGCAAGCACGACCAGCGCGAATGCGATGTAGAGGCCCGTGCGCTTCTTCGCAGTTAGTCGGGTCTGGACCTGCGCCGTCGGCATCACCGGCTCGAGCATATCGGCCAGGCTCGTCGCGACGCGCGGCGGATTGCCGGTTGGCGGAGGCGTCGCCATGGGGCTGCGGCGGAGCTCCGCGATCGCATCGCCACCGAGGCGCTGCGTCGACGACAAGCCCATGTCGCCTTCGCGCAGCGCGGACTCGAGCAACAGGCGCATGTCACGCGCGGTCTCGAACCGATCCTCGGCGCGCTTCGACAGGCTGCGCATCAGCGCATCCTCGATCGACTGCGGCAGCTCGACGCCGAGCGCGCTCGGCCGCTTTGGCGCCTCCGAGAGATGCTTCGTCATGATCTCGAAATGTGTCGTGCCATCGAACGGCGTGTCGCCGACGAGCGATTCGAACAGCGTCGCACCGAGCGAGTAGATATCGGTCCGGAGGTCGACCTCCTGGCCGCGAACCTGTTCGGGCGACATGTAGCGGACCGTGCCCATGGTCTGGCCGGTCGCGGTGAGCTTCGTCGACGTCGTCATCTTCGCGATGCCGAAGTCCATGACGGTCGCCATGTTGTCATGCGACCGGACGAGCACGTTCGAAGGCTTCATGTCGCGATGCACGATGCCGCGACCGTGCGCGTACTCGAGCGCCTTGAGCACGTCGACCGCGACCTTGACGCTCGCCTGCCAGGTCATGCGCTTGCTCTCGAGGATCATCCGCTCCCAGGTCTTGCCCTGGACGTACTGCATGGCGAGCACGAAGCTCTGTCCCTCCTGGCCGAAGTTGTAGAGGTGGACGATGTTCGGATGGTCGAGCGCAGCGAGTGCCCGCGCTTCTTCGACGAACCGCGACTTGACCTGGCTGTGCGCGGCGAGCTCCGGCGGCAAGATCTTCAGCGCGACTTCCTGCTCGGTCAGCTTGTGGCGCGCCTTGTAGACGACGCTCATGCCGCCCTGCCCGAGCACGTCGACGAGCTCGTACACGCCGAGCACGACCTGTCCGATCATGCGATGCGAGCCCGTCGAGCCGAGCCCGATCCCGCAGTGTGGACACTTGACGTCGATGTCAAGGATCTCGCCGCTACAACCCGGACAGTTCACGCGGCTACTCCCTTGCGCTGCCAGCCGGCGATGCGCGCGAGCCAGCGATCGAGCTCCTCGACGATGACGCGCGGAGATTCTACCGGCGTGTAGTGCGTGCCGCCCTGGATCATCACGAGCCGGCTGCCGCGAATCAACCGGTGCATGTGCTCGGCGGTCGCGGGCGGCGTCATCAGGTCCCCACTCGCGGTGACAATCGAGACCGGAATGTCGATCGTGGGCAGGACATCCTCGGCATCGTGCTCGTCGAGCCGCGCCAGGAGGTCCGAGTAGATCGCCCAATCGATCTGCTGGAAGCCGCCTGCGACGATCCGGAACACTTCCATGTCGATGGTCGGTGATACCAGGCCAAAGCGCTTCATGGCCGTGATCAGCGCATCGGATCCCGCGACGATCTTCGTGGCGCGGCCGGCCAGCCCCGCTTGCGCCTTGATCAGGCGGAGCAACGTCGGAATGACCCGCCCGATGATCCGGCTGCCCATCACGGTGTGGAACGTCTTGCCATAGGTGCCATTGATGATGAACAGCCCCTTCACCCGCTCGCGATGAAGACGAATGGTCTCGAGCGCGACTTGCACGCCCATCGACCAGCCCGCGATCACGAAATCGTCGACCTGCTCGGCCGCGAGGATGTCGATCAAGTCGCTGACCTGATGCGCGATCGTGTTCGCCTTCGGATCGTGCGGTGCCCCGCTCGTGTAGAGGCCGCGATAGTCCCAGCAGATCACCTTGTAGTCGGCCAGCACCTCGTAGAGGTACTTGAACGCGACGTACGTTCCGCCGAGCCCGTTCGCGAGGACCACGACCGGTCCCTCGCCGCGAACCTGGTAGCCGATGCGTGTACCGTCGCGAGCGACGACGCTGCGCTGGTCGACCGAAATCATCCGGCGATGATGTTACCCCGAAAATGCGAACGGCCCCGAAGGGCCGCACGCGTCTTCGAACGCTTGCTGGTCAGAAGTAGAGGATCGCCGCGAGACGCGCGCGGGTGTAGTCCTCGCTCGTGTCGGAGCTGTTGCTCGACGGGGGCGCGATCGTGCGGCCGACGCCCGTCACGTTGGTCATGTCTCCGCCCGAGACCGACGAGCGCGAGCCCGCACGGAGATCGAACGTGACATGGAAGTTACGGTTGAAAGCGTAGCGGATGCCGGCCCCGAGCTCGCCGTAGTCCTGGGTCGTCGAGTAGTTGCCGCCGACGTCCGCTTGCTGCGCGCCGAGACCGGCGAGCACGTACGGGGCAAAGTGATTCTCCGCACCGAATTCGTAAATGAGCGAGCCACCGAGTCGACGATCGACGCGGAGGTTGTCCACGCCGTTTACCGAGGTCGAGGTCTTACCGAGCTCACCTTCGAGAATGAGCCCGTTGGTCAGGCGATACCGCGCGAGGACACCGATGTCGGATTCTTGCGTGTTTGTCTGTGTGTTGTAGCCGGTCGCGACACCGCCGGCGAAGAGGCCGATTCCGAACTTCGGCAGCTCTGGCTGGATGTAGACGGCAGGTGCGACGCTCGGGCCGCCGTACACCGCGGTGGTCTCGACCGGGTAGTAGCTCGCGCCGTAGTACGCCGGCACGTCCGGGTAGTAGTTGTAGTAGTTGTAGTAGGGGCGATACGGGCGGTAGTAGCGACCGCCACCAACGACGACGTGACCGCTGACTCCCCAGCCTCCCGGCCGGTACCCGCCGTAGCCGCCACCGTAGCCGCCGCCCCAGTGGACGCCGCCACCCACGTGGACACCACCGCCGAAGTGGGCACTGCCACCACCGACGTGACCGCCGAAGTGCGCGCCACCGGAGAAGTGAGCGCCGCCCGCTTCAGCTGTCCCCGTCAACGAGGTAAGAGCAAGGGTCGCGAGGGTGGCACCGAGGAGGAGTGGAAGCCGGCTAGTCACTTGAGTTCTGCCTTTCGGAGGTCGGCGGCCGATTTGAAGGCAGCCGCCGGGTCGATCTGGAGCGTGGGGCGGCCGTTCTGGAGCGGCCGCTTGTGAGACGCGCGAGGCGGCTCGAAAGTTTACTCTGCACCCAATGGGCCAGCTGCGCCATCGCCGATCTCCTGGGTATCGGCGCAGAAACATGCCGCAATTCCCATCGGTTATCGGATCGGGGCAGGTTCGCACCTCTGCCAGGTGTGACCAGATTTTCACGACTTTGAGGAACTGTGGTGGCGCTGCGACATCACTTCTGGTCACTCCCACAAGCCTCAAGCATCCTTGACAGTTACAACCGGCGGTTCATAAAGTCCCCCTCCGGAGGATTCCATTGAGCGACGCAAAGAAGACGGGTAGCCGCGACATCTCAGAGCTCAAGCAAAGGCTCGGGCTCAAGAAAGGTGCGGCTGCTCCCGCGACTACCAGTCAGACCCGGTCGAACGGACAGTCTGGTGGGGTGGTTCCGCCGCCTGGCCTTTCGATCCAACCACCGCCAGGCATGGCGCAACCGCTTGCCCCGCCACCGCCCGTCATGCCGAACGCGCACGACGATCCGTTCGGCGCGATGAACGCGATGGCCGCGCAGCACGTTCCTCAACGCGCACCCGACATGGTGATCGTGCATGACGGCACGCCCGTCGAGAACGTCGGTGCGGAGTCTCACGCTTCGACGCTGCTCAAGATCCTGGTGCCTGCGGCGATCGCCTTGATCGTCGGTATCACGATCGGCAAGGTCGGCACGGGCGCGAGCGATTACAACGACGGACTCAAGGGCGCAAAGGCTGTCCTCGGCGAGAAGACCTTGCCGTCGACGGTTTCGTTCTTGAAGAAGCAGCTGTCAGATCTCGACACGTTGCTCGACGAAGCGAAGACCAAGCACAGTTTTAAACCCGACATCGGCGTCGACAAGCAGCTCAAGGACATGGCGGTGAAGCTCGAAGTGAAGAGCGAGCTCGTGTTCCGCGCGAAGCAGAACAGCCTCGACGCGGCCGTCTCCGGTCAGATCCTCGCGTTCTACGCGGGTGTGACCGAAGTCAAAGACATGATCGACCAGCACAACAAGGCCGCACTCGGCGACGACATGTCGCTCAAGAAGGGCAAAGACGCGGGCGATGCCGCGGACGCGTCAGCCGTTGGCGGCGCGTTCAAGTACGGCGTGCTGATCCAATCGCCGACCGATACCGACAAGGTTGATTTCGGCGCGAAAGTCGTCGTGCTCTCCGGCGTCTACTGCGGTGGCGCCTCGCCAGTGCCGGCGTGCCCGCCCGGCGAGTCGCCGACGGCGTACGCATATCAGAACGACCCTGGCTCCACGCCGATCAAGGGCGACTATGTTCACGACGGTGCAGACAACGTCCCCACCAAGAAGATCCTCCCGCTGCTCCAAAACGGCGTCCGCGACTCGCTCATCAAGGGCGGGGAGCCGACCGTGTCGGAGTACTACTACACGCGTCGCGTGCGAGCGATCTACGATCGCGTCCACGGCAAGGTGGGCCAGGACGGCAAGGCCACCGGCGGCCTGGTCGAAGACGGCAACAAGCTCGAGACCCGGCTCCAGTCGGAAGCCAACAAGGGCTCGCGCTTCTCGTTCTTCATGTAATGAATCTCGAGGGGCTTCGCTCGTCGAAAGGGTCGTATGCGTCTGATCAAAACTGTACTGCTCGCTGTCCTCGTTAGCTCGGTTGGCTTCGCGGCTCCCGCTGCCAAGGCTCCGGCAAAGGCGCCTGCCAAGACCGCGAAAGCGCCGCCCGTCAAGAAGGCTGGTCCGCCTCCGATGGTGACCGCCGAGCACAAGAAGGCTCTCGCCGAGAAGTTCGGCGGCTTCAAGTTCGGCATGACGAAGGACGAAGTCCTCGGCGTGCTGCAGAAGCAGATCGACGAGCGCTACGAAGACAAGATCAAAGGGACGACCGACATCGCTGTCCAGGATCGCTATCGCAAGGACAAGAAGACCGAGCTCAATCGGGTCTCGCAGTCCTACATCACGTTCGACGCGAAGACCTCGCCGTGGGACGTGTCGATCGTCGAGGGCGAGTTCCTGCACAACACGAACGAGTCGATGATGGAGCGCTGGGAGAACGAGGGCGGCAAGAACCAGCGCCGCTTCTTCTTCTTCTATGACCAGAAGCTCTGGAAGATGTACCTGTCGCTCGACGTGTCGATGATCCCCGAGGAGAAGCGTAACTTCGAGACCTTCAAGGGCGTGATGGAAGGCCAGTACGGCACCGGGGCGGTCGTTGGCAACACCATCAGTTGGCGCGCTGGCGAGTTCGATGTTCGCGCGGTCGATCGGCTAAAAGATTACGGCGCGCTCGGTCTCGCCGTCGAGGATCCGACCGTTCGGACCTCGGTGATGGCGACCCGCGAGCAGCACAAGGTTCCGGCTCACCAGAACAACTCGATCATCAATTCGGTGATCGACAAGGACAACAAGGCGCATAGCCGATCGAGATCTTGATTGACTTCGTGCCGAGCACCGGGTGCCACGCTTCGAGCGTGTAGTCACCGATCGGGAGATCCTTGATCTCGAAGCTGCCGTCGGCGCCGGTGACCGCGAAGAACGGCGAGTCGTTGACCACGGCGTACGCCTTCATCCAGGGATGAACGTCGCACTGGAGCGCGACCACGTCGTCGGAATGGGCGAGCGACGGATCGACCGTGAGATCGGCCCCCTTCGCGGGCAGCGGCTTGTTGAAGACGTCCTTGCCGGCGAGCGTGCCGTGGACGTTGTGGAACGTGTTGTCGCTGTTCCTGAGCGCGAGCTTCTGGCCGGCAACGAGGCCGACAACGCGCGGCGCGTACATGCAGTCTTGCTGATCGAGCATCGCGGGCACCGCGGGCGGCTCGTGGCTCCCGGTCGAGCCGTTCTTGATCCGCACCATGACATCGCGCAGCTTGCCCTTGGTGACCACCACGGCTTCATCCTGACGGCCTCGGGCACACCTGGGATCGGACTTGCGCTCGAGCGTGGGCTGGGTCGGAGGCTCGCCCTCGAACAGGACCGCCCTTGACGGAGCCCGCCGCCGAAACCGAGAGCGCATATCTGACCGTGCCGCCCGCCGAGGTCGACCGTCTCCTCGATCACGCGGTGGTGCTCGAGCTGGTCCTCGATGCGGTCGTGCGCCCGTCGTCGTGACCGGGTCGCCCGCCCGTCAGTTGATCCTGCTGCAGTTGCAGTCCCACTCGACCGATCTCACGAAAGGCGCCGACGCGAGCCGTCGCAGCACACGGCGCGGCGCGCTGACGTACACGAGGGTGACGTGCCGCGGGGCGAGCTGGAAGTAGCTGCCGACAACAAGCTCCGGGCAAGTCTCCAGAAACGCAACTGCCCGGTCGGCGTCGAGGCCCAGCTGGACCGAGACCGTCGAGCCAGCTTCGCCGACCGGGGCCGCGGGGTATCCCCCGGTCTTTCCCGCCAGCGCGGACTCGCTCTCGGGGAGCGAAGCGCAGCTCGGCAGCGGGGCAGTCCGCCAGCGCTGGGCATCGCGCGACTCGACCCCGATCGCGGTCAGCTCCGCGAGCACGTGCGCGAGCGGCGGTCGATGCGCGTACGTGTACCCACCGTAGGCCGTCACCTCGTACGGTGCGTACGCGGCGGTCGGGAACGTCACCTCGATCCCCGAGCGGGGGAGCCGGATCAGGCCGCGCTGGTCGCCGGGCTCGTCGGCGCTGCCACGCGGGCCCGCGATCGTGACACCCGGCATCGGCGATGCCTGCGCGAGCGCGAGCATGAAGCTGCACGAGGTTCCGCACCCGGTGCCGGTGATGAACCACGCTCCGTCGAGTGCCGCTGTCCGCACGGTGCCGAGCGTGCTCCGGCCGAGCGCGCGGGCCGCATCGGCGCTGGTGATGCTCGACCATGCCGCGGCCCGGTCCGAGCTCGCGGTCGCCGGGGCACGTGCACGCGCGTTGTTCCGCGCGACGTCGGCGTACGCTCCGTCGTGACGCTCGGGAGGCGGCACGCTCCAGTGTCCGTAGGCCTCGATGCCGAGCGCTGCCAGCACGCCGAGCGCGAGGTCGGGCGCATCACCGGCGGCCTCCTGCACGTCGACGATCACCCGCTCGGCGCCAGCCACCGCGCGCAATGCCTCGGCCCATGCGGGGTCCGCGGCATCGAAGCGCCGCACTGTCAGCAGCCCGACCTCGACGCCGGCAGGGTCGCTCACACGTCGAAACTCGACAGCGCTCTCGGTGAGCGCCAGGTGCTCGACCGCATCGGTGGCGCCTTGCTGTGGCTCCTGGCAGGCGTGCCCGTCCGCCGTGACGTGGAGCGTCGTGTTGCGCAGGGTCACGGCGAGCCACGTGCAGAAGTCGGCGGGCGACCGCGCCCGGCGTGCCAGCTCGTGGAGCTCCGCGGTGAGCCCGAGCCGCGATGCGGGTGTCTGCACTGCCCAGGCCGCATCGAGCATGGTCTCCAGGTACGCGATGTCCGTGACCAGGTCGGCGCGCGTCAGGCGGCCGGGCACGACAACCGGTGCGAGTCGGTAGCGCTCCGGGGTGAACTCCGCGCGGCGGACAAAGAGCTTCGGGTCGAGCGGTCGGAGCCGCGAGGGCGCGCAGGACAGCAAGGCGACACCGCAGCAGGCCAGTAGCTTGGAACGGCTCATCGGCTCCCGAAACGCATCACTCGCTCGATCGGCCTGATCGCCCGGACGAAGGCACGGCATCCACCCCTGGATGCGCTCCGAGCGGACCGACGGCCGAAACTATCGGCGTTGCGCGCCCGATCGTCTGGAGCAGGTCACCGATGCCCCGACCCGCAGCCGCCAGCACGCCCTGCGGTTGCTCGGGCCCTGTGAGGCTCGCGACCTGCCGAACGACCTCGTCGCTCCACCGCAGATACTCCTCGCGAGAGTTCGGGCGCGAAGGCACCGCGAGGCCTGACCGGGTGAGGCGAAGCTCGACGTCGAGGACCTGCGCGCCGACCCGGGCCCCGGTCTGGCGGTACGCACCTTGATAGGCCGCGACCGCATCGCGCAGCGGCGGCTCCTGCGCGCCGAGCGAGCTCATCAGCTCCATGCCCTCGAAGGGAATCCCGATCTCGCCCGCGAACAGGGGGATCAGGAACGCATCGGCGAGCGTTAGCGGCATCCGTCGCTCGTACCGCAGAACGGCATGCCGTGCGAGGCATGGAAGACTTCGCCAAGCAGAGCAGTACGCTCGTGCTCGTGCGGATGAGTATCATCCGCGACGGCTTGGTCGTGCGGAACCGCTCACGCGGCGGCGGCGCGGTCCAGGTGGCCGCGGCGGCGGCCGACGGCGAGTAGCGCGGGCACGAGCACGAGGGCGCTGAGCAGGCACGTCACCTCGCCGATCAGCGACGCCATGCCAAAGCCCCGGATCGCCAGGTTGTCGCTGACCAGCAGCGAGCCGTAGCCGATGATCGTGGTCAGCGAGCACACGAACACCGCGCTGCCGCTCGTCCGCAGCGTCTCGATCGGGTCGGGGGTCTCGTCGGTCTCGTGGCGGTGCGCGATGTTGATCGCGTAGTCGACGCCGAGCCCGAGCGTGATCGGCAGCGCGACGAAGTCGAGGAAGTTGACCTTGAGGCCGAGCAGCGCGCACACCGCGACCATCAACAGCGTCCCCGCGCCGGTCCCCACCAGGACCGCCAGCGAGCGGCGGTTCCAGCCCACCAGCAGGACGACCATCACGACCAGCCCGGCCGCGGCGATCGCGGTCACCACCGGCCCGTCGTGCTGGATGGAGCTCACGATGTCCGCGAAGATCACGCTCGCGCCCGACGTGGTCATCGTCTCGCCATCGCGTAGCTGCACCTTGCGCACCGCGTTCGCGAACCGGATCAGGTCCCGGCCGTCCCACTCGTTGAGCTTGTCGGCGGGCCGGATCTGCATGAGCAGGCCGACGCGGCCATCCTTCTCCTGGAGCAGCTCGAGCAGGCTCGGCGGCAGTGAGCCGATGGAGATCGCCGCCAGGTCGGCGGGTGGCCGCAGCTCGAGCAGCTGCTTGCGCTTCGCCTCGTCGAGCTCGGCGAGCGTCCGGTCGTCGAGCAGGCCGCGGATGGTCGCCAGCACGGCGAGCTTCTCGGGCTGCTGCTCGGGGAGGAAGCTCTCGATCGAGACGATGTCGCCGATCGTCTGCTGCGGCTCCGGCAGGCCGGCGTCGCGGCGGCGCAGCGCCTCGACGATCAGCGGCACCTGCTCGAGCCGGTCGGCGGCGATGAACGTCCGCCCGGAGTACCCGCGCCCGAAGTTCTGATCCGAGACGGTCATCCAGTGACGGGCCACGACCGCGTCATCACCTTCGGATCGAAGCTTGGTGATGTCGTGCGCATAGTGCCGCCGACCACGATGATCGGTCGGCCGCGCGCGCTGATCTCTGCGATCGCCGCATCGGCCATCGCGATGAACCGCGCCACGGTCATCTCTTGATCGGGCATCACGACATGCGCATAGATCGTCAGTCGATCGTCAGTCGATCGTCAGTCGATCGTCAGTCGATCGTCAGTCGATCGTCAGAATGATCAGCGTGTGCTGCGCATAAAAAGCGCGCATCTCGGTTCCCTCGTTGAGCAAGACTGTCTCCTTCCACTCGATCTTGCCGGCTGCCGTCAACTCCAGCCAGCGCTCCACACGCTCCACCGAAGCCGCCGAGAAATCTGGCGCCCACTCTGAATACATCGAGGAAACATCCGCCTTCAACAGCTCTGTGAGCTGGCTGACATGCGAGGTCAGCCACTTGAAATATGCCTTGACCACAGGGGTCGGATGCTCGTCCCACCAGCACGGCGGGACGAAATGCTCATGAAACACAAGTTCGCTCATTGTTTGGATTACGCTTGGTGACCACGTGGCCGGCGGCCGGACCTTCGTGTCGAACGGCCCCCCGGTCGCTCACTTCGACGCGTTGGTCAGGATCACGAATCTTTGCTGGCGGCTTCGGTGGCTCCGTGGGGCTGTCTTCAGAAGGACTGGTCGTCCGGTAGGTCGACGAGTTTCCAGATACCGGCCTCCGGGCGAAGGAGCAACGTGATCGCCGCTGCGGTCTGACCGGGTTGATGGAAGTCGATGGCGATCACATCGCCGCGCCGGCGAACCTGGCCGACGTTCACGTTCGCGAGCAGCTGGATGGGCTGATGCTCGAAGACGCCGGCCAGCGCGATCTCGCAGCCGCCGGCGAGACGAGCCAGGTCTGCTCGCTCGGAGCCGAGGCGGGTGGCGCAGGCGGCCGGCCAGTCGTGCTTCACCACTGCGGCAAGGTACGCAGTCGCGACCGCAGCGGCCTGCTCGCCATCCCCCGTCGCCGAGGCAATCACCACGACCGGCGAACGGGTCGACGCGGACGCACCCGCGTCGACGCTCGGCGCCTGCGGCGACGAGACGCTCGGTCGGGGAGCTTCGTCCGACCCGGCGGACCTCGCGGCAGGGGCGGCGTCGTGCGACGCGCACGCCACCGTTCCGAGGGTGATGGAACAGGTGATCGCGAGTCCGCGCATCGTTTGCATGCGGATTGGTAACATGTCGGTCGTCTCGAGACGGGTGTCCATCCGTCGAGGCTGTGTGTTGCCCGGACGCGGCCGACCCGGCGATTACGCCGGCCCGTCACGGCGGCCCATCGTGAAGTCGCCCTGCGTCAGCGTGGTCACGGAGTGCTCGAGACCTGTACCGGGTGCAGTGTGGTGCTGCGCTGCGGCGCCCCGAATAAGGCGATCATGCAATGGAGCGCATAGACCCACGCGATCGCCGCGACAAACGACGGAATCACCACGAGCACGGTCAGCGCGACGAACACCGCGTCGTTCGACTTGCGACCATCGAGGTCGACGCCCGGCACGTGCAAGAA